>ENA-OVGM01003090-OVGM01003090.1-human-gut-metagenome-genome-assembly--contig:-NODE-3090-length-9907-cov-3.872310_pt1 | contig 9907 bp, 10 predicted proteins | sample MGYA00237773_ERZ505425 | MGnify/ENA primary metagenome ERZ505425 (study PRJEB26158, sample SAMN06016407) | human gut metagenome | biome: human gut; feature: ankylosing spondylitis patient; material... | reverse complement strand
TTTCCCATGGTCCACATGGGCAATAATTGCAATGTTTCTAATATTTTGCATATAATACCTATTATTTTCAAGCGACAAAGTTAGTGATTTTGGATTAGATATGCAGTATAGATATGATTTTTTTGCTGAATATCATTGTGATATAAAAGTTTATCCCTATCTTTGCAGCCCCGAAAGGGAATATTTATAATAACTTTTAATTAAACATTATGTATTTAGACGCTGCTAAAAAGCAAGAAATCTTCGGCAAATACGGAAAGTCTAACACTGATACTGGCTCAGCTGAGGCTCAGATAGCTTTGTTTTCCTACCGTATTGCTCGTCTGACTGAGCACCTTAAGCTCAACAGAAAGGATTATAGTACAGAAAGAGCTTTGACTATGTTGGTAGGTAAACGCCGTGCGTTGCTGACTTATCTGAAGGACCGCGACATCACCAGATATCGTGCTATCGTCAAAGAACTCGGCTTGCGTAAGTAATCTACTTGCGGCAAAACCATTAAAAAAGGAAGTTTTCCAAAAGGAAACTTCCTTTTTTGTTTATAATCCGATTTATACCTAATTTTGTATCCATGAAAAGAAAAGTATCAGCAGCAAATCTTTCGATAGCAATCACTTTTCTATTGATACTGCTATCATTCGGCTTCGGTTATCGCAGCTATTCGCAGGCAGAACAACGTGTGGTCTCTGACCTGAACCAGGCACTGCAACGCACAGTATTGCAGAACAAGGGATTATGGTTGAATGCGGACACAATCCAGACTTATGCCAAACTACAAGAAGTGATAGGTGCCCCCGTTTCTGTAAACGGTTCCCACAGAGCCTTTACCGAAGCATTGTCCATCACCGGATTGAAAGATGTCTCTACCCTTTCGCTGCATATACTGAAAAAGAACTCTCCCGCCACCGTATTCAATGAGATTCCTGCCGGATGTCTTGCCAGCGACACATTGGTATGGCTCTCCACCACAGCCGATGCATCTGGACTGACACTTTCCTTCCGGGGATATGCCCGTTGCTCAGCTACCATGCTGTTCAGCTTATCCAAGCAGACAATTCCGGCAACATTGCTATTGGCCGCCCTGCTGTGGGGAGGATTCACCTTTTTCTATTTCCGTCGGCGCACAAAGACTAATGCCAGTAACGGGCAGCAACAAGAAAACTTCATTACCTTCGGCAACCTTTCGCTTTCCCTCCAGGAAGCCTGCTTCTATAACGAACAGCAGGAAAAGCTAAAACTCACCCCCATGCAGTACACACTGATGGAGATGTTCTACCTTTCTTCCTCACACCTACTTTTCAAATCCGACATCTGCCAATCGCTATGGCCGGGAAAAGACAATGCAGACGAAACGCTTTACACATTGATACGGCGTCTGAAGCCCATTGTCGAGGATAACAGCAACCTCAGAATAACAACAGATCGTGGCCGCGCCTACGGACTGGAAATAAAAACCTAAACATTATAGAATCATGAAGACTAACAAACTTATCCTATTAGGGCTAATCTGCCTGACTGTCGCAATGCCGACAACCGCCCAAAACCGTAACGAAAAGAAAGAGCGCACTGAACGTGCTGTAAAAGAAGCTATTGCTGCTAAACAATACAAAATCAACGTAGATCGGATGCAACCGATGAGAGGCGGTAGCCGTAACTTGACCACCAACTACACACTGGAAATCAGAAACGACTCCGTTTTCTCTTACCTGCCTTACTTTGGAGTGGCCTACAATGCTCCGTATGGAGGAGGCAAGAGCCTGAATTTCAATGCATCCATCACCGGATACACAACCAGAGCACTCAAAAAAGGCAAAATCCAAATAGACTTCAAGACCCGTAGTGATGAAGACAATTATGAGTACCGCCTCACCATCTTTCCCGATGGTTCTACCAGTATCCATGTGCAACCCATGAACAAACAGTCCATCTCGTTCACCGGAGAGATGGATACAGAAAAGTAATCATCTTCCCCCTTTAAAAGGACAAAAGAAAGTATTGTCAGTCTATTGTCAGGCAAATGTCAGACAACTATCCGCTTTTTGTTTCTTCCATCCCGGCAGAAAGCGGATACCTTCGTGTCCCGAAATCAAACAGCAACCGGAACATGAAACAGATAATATGTATTCTTGCCCTGCTCCTAATGAGCGTCACGACAACAAAAGCACAAACCAGCCCGGCAACACCCTCCATCCGAGGTAAAATTCTCACAGAGGAAAAGCAACCGATAGAGTTTGCCAACATCGCCCTCCTTTCCGAAGATTCCACCTTCATACAAGGAACGTGTAGCCGAAGCGACGGTAGTTTTGAACTTCTCCCTCCCGCTCCCGGAAACTATCTACTACAAGTTTCTTCCATCGGTTACAAAGCCCTTTGCCAGCCTTGCCCCACCGGGAGTACCCACAACTGGATATTGCAAACCGATGCCGTGCTACTTGCGGAAACCGTCATCACCGCCGCCCGCCCCGTTTTCCGACTAAAGGGCGGAAAGTTGGAGACAAGCGTACGGCAAACCCTGCTCGCATCCTTGAATGATGCCAACGACGTATTGAAACATATCCCCGGACTGCGCTCCTCTGATGAGGGGTATACCGTTTTTGGCAAAGGGACACCGGTCATCTATATAGATAACCGCCTTCTGCAAGACAACTCCGAGCTGCAACGCCTCTCTGCCGCCGATATTGAAAAAGTGGAGCTCATCACCAACCCGGGTGCAGAGTACGATGCTACCGTTAAAGCCGTTGTACGCATACGCACCGTACGTAACAAAAGAGACAGTTTTGGCGGTAATTTCCGTGCAGGAATCACCCAACGGAGACGCAGCAGCCATTACGGACAAGTCAATCTGAATTATCAGAAGAAAGGACTGTCCCTGCTGGGCATGCTGTACACCAATTATGAAAACAGAAAACGCCACCAGGAGGTTCGCTACCAGATACCGTCCGAAATACAATGGGATGTAAATAACCGGGTTCACTTATATAATAAGGGACTACTTGCCGGAGGAAAAGCAAGCGCCAGTTACGACTTCACCCCCCAACACAGCCTCGGTGCCTCCTATGAGTTTCATCGTACCCCCGATTATCACAGCAGTGACCATTCGGCATATACCGTCCGGGCAAATGAAGAATTGGCCGATCACACCATACATTCCTCCCAAAACTTGCAGCAAACCAACCGGCACCAGCTGAATGCCTACTATCAGGGCAGCATAAAGCAACTCCACATAAACTTCAACACCGACCTGGTATACGGAAAAAGTTATAATCACCAGGAGGCTAAAGAAGAAAGCCAGACCGAAGGCAATCGCGACATCAGCTCTTTCAACCACGCCGACAACCGCCTTTATGCCGCCAAGTTGATTCTGACCCATCCCCTTTGGAAAGGTGAACTGAAGACCGGTGCCGATTACACCTTCATCCGGCGAAATGACAATTTCCTGAACCGGCAGCACATACTTCCCGATACAGACAGTCGAATCGACGAAAGCAAGTCCGCCGTCTTTGCCGAATACTCACTGACATTAGGAAAAATCAGCCTTCTTGCAGGACTGCGCTTCGAGCATGCCGTCTCCGACTATTGGGAGCAGGAAAAGTACGTGTCCGGTCAAAGTCGTACTTACAATGACTGGTGCCCCAACCTATCGGTAGACTTTCCTCTCGGCAAAGCCCAAGCCAATCTCAGCTATACAGCCAAAAGCAACCGCCCCAGCTTCTTCCAGCTACGTAGCACACTGAGTTATAACAACCGTTTCATCTACGAAGGCGGAAACCCGCTGCTTACCCCCGAAACCAACCACGACCTGCAGTTCACGGCCCTTTACAAGTGGGTACAATTCGGACTTAACTACCAATACCGCCGCAATGCCATTGCCTTCATGACCAAAGAATACGAGGACAATCCGGATGTTGTCATCTTCACTACCGGAAATTTCAAACGGATGCAGTATCTCACCGCCTCTGCCCATCTGTCACCCACCGTCGGCATCTGGAAACCGGAGCTCGGCATCTACTTCGCCCAACCGTTCTTCAAAGTCACCAATCAAGGCAGTAGCAAGAATATGAACCGCGGCAGCATTTACCTCTTTCTGCAAAACAGTCTCCAGCTTCCGGACGAGTGGATTCTCTCCCTTGATGCCGACTACCAGAGCGAAGGCAACTTCGGCGCCATGCTGCAACGTTCCTATTGGGGCATAGACGCTGGCATCCGCAAAACATTCTTCAACAAAAGGCTGACGCTCGGACTGCAAGCCAATGACCTGTGGAATTCCCGGTATGGCTCCTTCATGCTGTTCGGTCCCCGGCTGACCTATACGAAAAAGGCAAACCCGGACTCGCGCAGCTTCTCCCTGAACCTAAGCTATCGTTTCAATGCAGCAGGCAAAGCGTACAAAGGAAAGCACGTATCGGAACAAGACTTGAAGCGGCTATAAACAGAACTTTGGGGAAGAAAGAGAAACAGAACAGAAGAATATTATACAAATAAGCCGACCTGCGGAGATATTTCAGCAATATTTTCCCTCAGAATGTTGCATCAAGTAAAAGTTTCTCTTATTTTTGCGGTTTAAGAACTATAAATTATAACTTTTCGACCCCAAAATACTATCATTATGGATACCAGCAAAATTGTAGGAGAAAAAATAAAATCACTCCGTGAAAGCCAATCCATCAGTATGGAAGAACTGGCACAGCGTTCGGGACTTGCTATCGAACAGATTGAACGTATAGAAAACAACATCGACCTCCCGTCACTGGCTCCCCTCATCAAGATAGCGCGTGTACTGGGTGTACGTTTGGGGACTTTTCTTGACGACCAAGATGAGAACGGTCCCGTAGTCTGCCGTAAGGACGAGTCGCAGAACAGCATCAGTTTCTCCAACAATGCCATCCACAGCCGCAAGCATATGGAGTATCATTCACTCTCCAAATCCAAAGCCGACCGCCACATGGAGCCGTTTATCATTGATGTGGCCGCTACGGACGACAGTGACTTTGTACTCTCCTCACACGAAGGCGAAGAATTCATCATGGTGATGGAAGGGACCATGGAAATCAGTTACGGCAAAAACACCTACCTGCTCGAAGAAGGTGACAGCATCTATTACGATTCCATCGTTCCGCACCACGTACACGCCTATGAAGGGCAGGCAGCCAAGATACTTGCAGTAGTTTATACACCAATTTAAATTAATGGAAAATTGAAAGGTGAAAATGGAAAATGATAAATACTTTCTATTTTCACCTTTCCACTTTCAACTTCCACATCATGTTATACGAACGCACCCTCGGCCAATGGTTGGAACATTGGGCCGAAACAACACCAGACAAAGAATATATCGTTTACTCCGACCGCAACCTGCGTTTCACCTGGAGCCAGTTCAACCGCCGGGTGGACGACATGGCCAAAGGGCTTATCGCCATCGGCGTGGAACGAGGAACACACGTAGGTATCTGGGCAGCTAACGTACCCGACTGGCTGACTCTATTATACGCTTGCGCCAAGATAGGTGCCGTCTACGTAACGGTAAACACCAACTACAAACAGTCCGAGCTGGAATATCTCTGCCAGAACTCCGACATGCATACCCTCTGCATCGTCAATGGCGAAAAGGACAGTGACTTTGTGCAGATGACCTATACCATGCTTCCGGAACTGAAGACCTGCCAACGCGGACACTTGAAAAGCGAACGTTTCCCTTATATGAAAAACGTCATCTACGTGGGGCAGGAGAAGCACCGGGGCATGTACAACACGGCCGAAATACTTCTCTTGGGCAACAATATAGAAGACAGCCGCCTGAATGAACTCAAAAGTCAGGTCACTTGCCACGATGTAGTGAACATGCAATACACCTCCGGCACTACGGGATTCCCGAAAGGCGTCATGCTTACCCACTACAACATTGCCAACAACGGTTTCCTTACCGGTGAGCACATGAAGTTTACCGCCGATGACAAGCTCTGCGTCTGCGTACCATTGTTCCACTGCTTTGGCGTGGTACTTGCCACCATGAACTGCCTGACACACGGCTGTACAGAAGTAATGGTGGAACGCTTCAACCCACTGGTAGTGCTCGCCTCTATCCACAAGGAGCGCTGCACGGCACTTTACGGCGTACCCACCATGTTCATTGCCGAACTGAACCATCCGATGTTCGACATGTTCGACATGTCCAGCCTCCGTACGGGTATCATGGCAGGTTCCCTCTGCCCGGTAGAGCTGATGAAGCAGGTGGAAGAGAAAATGTACATGAAGGTAACCAGCGTTTACGGGCTGACCGAAGCTGCTCCCGGAATGACCGCCACCCGGATAGACGACCCGTTCGATGTACGTTGCAATACCGTAGGACACGACTTTGAACATACGGAAGTAAAGGTTATCGACCCCGAAACCGGAGAAGAGTGTCCCGTAGGCGTACAAGGTGAAATGTGCAACCGCGGTTACAACACCATGAAGGGTTACTACAAAAAACCGGAAGCCACAGCCGAAGTCATTGACGAGAACGGTTTCCTGCACTCGGGAGACCTTGGAGTGAAGGACGAGGACGGCAATTACCGCATCACAGGACGCATCAAGGACATGATTATCCGCGGTGGTGAGAATATCTATCCCCGCGAGATAGAAGAGTTCCTCTATCAACTGGAAGGCGTAAAAGACGTGCAGGTAGCCGGTATTCCCTCTAAGAAGTACGGTGAAGCCGTAGGCGCTTTCATCATCCTGCACGAAGGAGTGGATATGCACGAATCGGATGTACGAGACTTCTGCATCGGCAAAATATCACGCTACAAGATACCCAAGTATATCTTCTTCATCAAAGAATTCCCCATGACGGGAAGTGGCAAGATACAGAAATTCAAGCTGAAAGACCTGGGATTACAGCTTTGCAAGGAGCAGGGGATTGAGATTGTGTGATAATAAAGGATAAGGGATTAAGGGTTAGGGATTATTGGGGTCGCATAGACTTTAATATAGGTATAAACCCATCCCTAATCCTTAATCCCTAACCCCTTATTTTTCTTCTTTTTCCGGATATTTCATATTCTTTTTATTCAGTGTGGGCAGATGTTCATAAAGTAAAATATGAGACAGTTGCACTTGATGAGAATTTTAATATTATTCCAGAGACTTTTTATAAAGAAAACGGAGGAATAATATTCCCTAATCCTAATGCACCTACGGCTTTATATATGGAACTCGATAAAGTTGAAGATATAATACGCCATAATCAGGATAGTGTAGTTATTATTGATGAGGCATATATTGATTTTGGTGGAAAGTCAGCTATAGATTTTGTCAATAAATATGATAATGTAATTGTTGTTCAGACATATTCAAAGTCACGTTCGATGGCTGGTGTGAGAATAGGATTTGCATTCGGAAGCCCTGAACTTATAAAAGCATTAAATGATGTCAAATTTTCATTTAACTCATATACAATGAATGCATATTCACTTATATGCGGTGTTGCTGCAATGGAAGATGAAGATTACTTTAATGCATGTGTAAACAAAATCATTAATACAAGAGAATCAGCAAAAAGTAAGCTTAAAGAGCTTGGATTTTCATTTCCTGATTCAAAGGCAAACTTCATATTTGCAAAACATGAGAGTGTGATTTTTGATAAATTAAAGCAGCGTGGAATTTATGTAAGATATTTCAATAAAGAAAAGATTGACAATTATTTAAGAATATCAATCGGCACAGATGAGCAGATGGAAAAATTATATGCTGCATTAAAAGAAATTATAAAAGAGGAAAAGTAAATATGCCTGTTTCATTTGAAAACAGAAATTTTCAGAAAGAACTTGATAAAAAGCTTGAACTCATAAAAAAAGAAGAGAAAGTCCCGACACTTCTTTTACACAGCTGTTGTGCACCGTGCAGCAGTTATGTAATAGAATATCTTTCTGATTATTTTAATATTACTGTTTTTTATTATAATCCGAATATTTCACAGGATGAGGAATACCGCAAAAGAGTGCATGAACAGCAGCGTTTTATAAAAGAATTTCCGGCAAAATATCCTGTTTCGTTTATAGAGGGTGATTATGAACCACAGAAGTTCTTTGAAAATGTACGAGGCTATGAAAAATGCCGTGAAGGTGGCGAACGATGTTTTATATGTTACCGCATGCGTCTTGAAAAGACAGCACAGCTTGCAAAACAAATGAATTTTGACTATTTTACAACGACGCTTACAATCAGTCCGTTGAAGAAAAGTGTAAAGCTTAATGAGATTGGATATGAACTTGGCAATACATATGGAGTAGAATACCTTTTGTCCGATTTTAAGAAGAAGGAAGGCTACAAACGCTCAATAGAATTATCAAAGGAGTATTCACTTTACAGACAGAATTATTGCGGATGCGTATTCTCAAAAACTGAGAATGAAAACAGTTGCAAAGAAAAAACAAGTGATATATAATTAATATAATAAAGTAATGAAAAACAAGGAGGACAAATCCTCTCCTCACATGAGGAGTTCGGATTTTGCTTCGCAAAACAAGGAGGACAAATCCTCTGCTCCTGTAAGGACAGTCGCATTTTTACTCCGTAAAAACAAGGAGGATTATTATGGCTAAGAAAAATAAATTCGCAAAAGCAGTTGTGGCACTTGGTGCAATCGGTGTCGCATCAAAGATTGCTTATGATAAGTATAAAAATGTAAAAGCTGATTTTGTTAAGGAAGAGACAGCAAGTGCTGAAGATGATGTTAAAAAGTATAATGCCATTTTTGAAAAGAAGGTTGTCGAAGTAGAAGATGAGGAGTTCATGGGCTGTGAAGTTAAGGCAGTCGGTTCAAAGGCAGTTATCGACCTTGGACTTGCAGTATTTGAAAGGGATGTATATATTAATTTTTCAAGCAATGCAAGTACAGTTACAATTATTCTTCCGGAAGGTGTTAATGTAACGTGCGACGTTGAGAAGAAGCTAAGCGGCGTACGCAATCTTGTTGAGAACAGTGACGAAGATGGTGTGCATACAGTATATATAATCGGTAAAGCAGTATGCAGTAATGTTGAAATTATTCCTGTTAATTTCTATATCGATGATGACGACTTTGAAGATATTGATGATTCAGAAGATGATTTTGAAGATGAATCTTCTGATGAGGCAGAAAATAAAGAAGATGTTCCTGCACAGGATTCAGATGAGGAAGCTGAGCAGGAAGATGAACTTGAGATTAAAGAAGTTAAAGAGGATTAAAGGCATAACGGGATTTTATGGTAAAATACAAAGATAAAATAATTGCGTATTTTGACGGTTGTCCTGACGGTGTTGTTGTGGCTGCTAATGAACTCTATGAAAAGGAATTTTCTAAGATGTCAGAGGCAGCCTTTTTTAAGGCGTTGGAGAGACTGGCAAAATCAGGAATAATACAGCGTGTTGCAAAAGGCATGTATATGAAAAGTGCCTCATCGAAAGGTGATGACGTGCTGAACCATTTTTTTGGTGAAAATAATGATAACGGAGTGTATATAGGGACACGGCTTTATAATAAATACGGTATTTCAGATGTAACATCAGATGAAATATGGCTATATTCTAACTCTATCAAAAACGAAACTTGTAATATAGATAATATTCATGTGAAAAAAGCAGATATTGAACTTGATTATGAGAACGCCCGTGTTATTGAGGCACTTGAGATTCTTCAGAATTATTATAATATAGAGAATCTTGATAAATATAAATTTGCCCGGTTTGCGAGACAGTTTGCAATCGGATACAATGACGAAAGAACAGTTTATGTTCTTGAACATATGAAATATAAGAAAAGCACGATTGCATTTATGAAAAAAATACTTGATATGTATAAAGTGGAAAATTCACTTCAGAAATATTTAAGTTATGCATCAAGATATAAGGTTCCTCCGGTGCAAAGAATTGCAAAACATTAAAGATATTT
>ENA-OVGM01003065-OVGM01003065.1-human-gut-metagenome-genome-assembly--contig:-NODE-3065-length-9967-cov-18.998083_pt1 | contig 9967 bp, 8 predicted proteins | sample MGYA00237773_ERZ505425 | MGnify/ENA primary metagenome ERZ505425 (study PRJEB26158, sample SAMN06016407) | human gut metagenome | biome: human gut; feature: ankylosing spondylitis patient; material... | reverse complement strand
CTCGCGGAAATGCACGGCCAGCGTCACTTCGGAGAATTTGGTACACATGCCCAGCAGAGCCGAGCACCACATCCAGAACACCGCGCCCGGCCCGCCGATGGCGATCGCGCCCGCCACGCCGGCGATGTTGCCGGTGCCGACGGTAGCGGCCAGCGCCGTACACACTGCCTGGAACGGAGTCATCGCGCCGTCGGAGGCATCCTTTTTGCGGAAGATGCGGCCAATGATCGTTTTGACGGCATAGGGGAATTTCCGGAGCTGCAAAAAGCCTGTCCGCACACTGAGCAGCAGGCCCACGCCGATGATGCAGACCATCGCCGGGATGCCCCAGATAAAGCTGTTGACCGCCTGATTGACGGCCGTGATGGTTTCGAGCATACTTTTACGCCTTTCTTTTTCACTTTGACACAACGAAAATTATTTTATCGTATTTTAAGCGGCCTGTCAATTTACTTTGAACGTGAAATCTGCACGTCCCGGCTGAAAGTTTGTTAAAATAGCTTCCCCTTTGTTTTCTCTGTTTCTTTGCCGCTTTTTTGCCCGCCAAAGCCCTACACAAACCGCGCGGGTTGTGCTATGATAAGGGTGAAATTTCGGTTTGGCACTGCCAACCGCAAGGAGATGTCATAGATGTCTGAAACATCTGCTCTGATGGATACGCTGCGGCAGGAAGGGATCTCCCCCGACCTGCTGCGCGCTGTGGAAGAATACCGTACCGCCCACCCGCTGGCGGAGGCCCTGCGCCCCCGCATCCCCTCCCCTGCCTTCGTCTACTACGGCAGAGAGGTGTGGGAGCAGGCGCTGGCCGCCCTGCTCTGCGGCGAAAACCTGCTGCTGGCAGGCGGCAAGGCCACCGGAAAGAACGTGCTGGCCGAGAACCTCTCCGCCGCCTTCGGCCGCCCCGCGTGGGACATCTCGTTCCATGTGAACATGGACGCGGCCTCCCTCATCGGCATGGACACCTTTGCCGACGGACGGGTGGAGTTCCGCCCCGGACCGGTGTACCGCTGCGCCCAGTGCGGCGGCTTTGGCGTGCTGGACGAGATCAACATGGCCAAGAACGAGGCGCTGGCCGTGCTGCACGCAGTGCTGGACTTCCGCCGCGCCATTGACGTACCCGGCTACGACCGCATCCCGCTGGCCGAGGAGACCCGCTTCATCGCCACCATGAACTACGGCTACGCCGGTACCCGGGAGCTGAACGAGGCCCTGACCTCCCGCTTCGTGGTCATCCAGATGCCCACCATCACCCAGGACAACCTGGAAAAGCTGCTGCGGGCACAGTTCCCGGATCTTGCTGCGAAGTACGCCCACCAGTTCGCCCTGCTGTTCCTCGACTTGCAAAAAAAGTGCGACAGTGCGGAAATTTCCACCAAGGCACTGGACCTGCGCGGCATGCTGGACGCGCTGCGCCTGATCCGCCGCGGCATCCCCGCAGGGGCCGCGCTGGACATGGGCATCACCAACAAGGCCTTTGACAGCTACGAGCAGGGCCTGATCCGCGACGTGATCGCGGCCCGCATCCCGGCCAAACTGGATGCGGCCAAGCTGTTTGCCTGATGGAAGCCCAGGGCTACACCGCACAGGAGCGGCGGGCGGCCAATCAGGTCTGGGCGGCTGCGGGCGCCTATGGCTTTGAGCCGCTGTTTCTGGCCCACAACACCGACGGCACGGTGGATTTTTACATGAACACCATCGTGGGCCTTGTGCACAAATATTACGGTGACAAGTTGATAAACAGCATCTTCGACCGCTGGGCGGGCGATCTGCGGCAGGCCATGCTGGACGATCTGGCGTGGCTCTACCTCGAAAACGCGGCCTACCGGCTGGAGCTGCCCCACCGCCCGGTGCTGGAAGCGCTGCGCTCTTCTCACGCCGACTACTTTTTTGCCATCCAGTACAAACTTTCCCGGCAGGAGTGGATGGCCAGGAACCAGCTGGTGTACACCATGCAGGCGGCCCGCTGGCGCAGCGTGCTGGGGCGCAATCTGCCCGTGATGACCCCCTACGAGAGCGGGTTGTTCCGGGCGCTGGCCCCGGACACCGCCCCGCAGCCGGACCAATTGCAGGACGCCCTGCTGGCCGTGTACGCAACGTTTGACCTCTTCGACGGCACCGTGCATCCGAAAGCGGCGCTGCACCTGCATCTGGACGGCCTGCTGGCCACCCTTGCCACCAAGGCCCTGCCCACCCAGATGATCAAGACCGACCGAGTGACCGTGGAGCACTCCAACGCCGTGGACGCCGCCGGCAGCGGCCCCAGCGTGGACAAACGGCAGGCCCACATCACCCTGAAGCAGAACGCCGCGCAGGACCGCGCCTACATCGAGAGCTGCTTCGGCCGCTCCCTCTACCCGCCGGAGCGGCTGCGCAAGGCCGAACAGGAGCTGTGCACCGGGGTGCATCTGGGGTGCCATTTGTGGTTCAGCGCGGGCGTGCCCAGCCCGGAACAGGCCCCCACCCCGGAGGCCCGGCATCTGGCCGAGCAGGCCGAACTGCAGGCCGACCGCAACCGCGCCTACTACGCCAAAAATCAGGAGCTGCACCGCAGCGTGGTGCTGCGGCTCACCGAGCAGATCCGCAACTGCATTCTGGTGCATCAGCAGCCCAACGCGCGGGTGGCCCGCAGCGGCAATGTGGACCCCGGGCGGGTGTGGCGCGCCCCGCTTTTGAACGATGACCGGGTGTTTTTGTGCGCCGAAGAGGAAAATCACCCCGCCTTTACGGTGGACCTGCTGCTGGACGCTTCCGCCTCCCGCCTGCACTGTCAGGAGGTCATCGCGGCGCAGGGGTCCATCCTGGCCGAGAGCCTGGCCAACTGCGGCATCCCGGTGCGGGTGAGCGCCTTCAGCAGCCTGCGGGGCTACACCGTGCTGCGGGTGCTCAAGGACTTTGCCGACAAGAACCGCCAGAACATCAACCGGTATTTTGCCTCCGGCTGGAACCGCGACGGCCTGGCCCTGCTGGCGGCGGGCGATCTGCTGGACTTTGCCCCCGGCCCCGCCCCGCGGCACCTGCTCATCCTGCTGACCGATGCTTCCCCAAACGACAGCCGCCGCATCCCGCCCAGCCCGGAAAACCCGCTGGGCTGCGGCTACGAGGACGCCGCCGGTGTGGCCGACGCGGCCGCCCAGGTGCGCGTGCTGCAGCGCAAGGGCATCCGGGTGTCGGCAGTGTTCATGGGCGAGGACCGTTCCGCCGCCGACGCTGCCCGCATCTATGGTAAAAATATGGCCCGCATCCGCGGCATGGACCAGCTGGCCCGCGCCGCCGGCCGCCTGATCCAGAACGAGATCCGGGAGCTGGGAGATTGAGAGATCGCCTTCCCCTTTTGGGGGAAGGCTTTTTTGTTGTCCGGCACACAACCGCTTCGGGCATTTTACAACCAATCGTCGCGTTGTATTTTGGAGCAGTTCCGGGGTGTTTGCAAAAATCTGGTTGTTTTTGCAAACTTTTAGTTGTTTTTTGCCGCAGTTTATGCTATACTATGTTCAGACGAACCACAGGAACACGCGATGTCCCCCGCAGTGCACGGCGGCGGCCCGCGTTGGAAGTCCTTTGAATACAACACTTTGCTGTCAGTCGAACCATTCAGGGAGGAACGTATCATGGATGCCAACCGCTACTTTACCGCCATGCACAACGCCATGTCATCCCGTCTGCCGGGGGCGCAGCTTCTGGCCGCCGTGCGCCTGCAGGATCTCTGCGGCAACGACGCCTACCTGGAAGTCCGGCGGATGCCCGGGGAGCACTGCGCCACCGTGTGTTACTCCACGATGGGCCGCAGAGGACTGAACTTCCAGCTGTTCCGCAAGGGGTGGATGCTCTGCCACAACGAGAGCGGCCAGCTCACCGGGCAGTTCCCCGCCAAGGCCGAGAGCCTGCTGGAGGACACCGACTTCCACGCCTGCTGCCGCGAGGACCGGCTGGACGCCGCCCGCACCGACCGCATGGTGCAGGAGCTGGAAACGCTGGCGGGCACGGACTGCGATCTGCCTTTGCCCCGTGACGCCCGCACCGGGGCCGTCATCACGGTGGACAGCTTTGTGGGCCGGGGTGCCCACTGGAGCTACAGCACCCTGAGCAAGGCCCCCTGCCTGCCGGTGGCCGCCATCCTGTACTGGCTGGCCGACAGCCTGGCCGGAGCCGAGCGCCGCACCCTGCAGGCCGACCCGGAGGCTGCCCAGCTGGCCGCACAGTGGCAGAGCGGCACGGTGGAGATGTTCTTCCACCCGGCCGTACCGGCTGCCGCCCAGCTGCAGACGCAGCCCCAGACCCCGCCGGTGAGCCGTCCGGCCCGCCCGGCCCCCACCTGCGCCCGCACCAAAAGCTGGCAGAGCATTCTGGCCGTCATGGCGAGCATGTAAAAAGGCTCCCCCTTGCGGGAGAGCCTTTCTATGATAAATTCTTATTCCAGATAGGGGTCCAGCAGCTTGTCCACGGTCTGGCTGCGCTTGGGCGCGGGCTTTTTCACCACGCGGCCCCGGCAGGCCACCAGCTCCAGATGCTGCAGCGCCCGCAGGTCATCCAGCGGGTTCTGACGGGTGACGATGAGGTCCTCGCTCTTGCCCACTTCCAGCGAGCCGGTCACGTCCCCTACCCCGGCCAGCCGGGCGTTGCGCAGGGTGGCGGTGTACAGGGCAAACTGGTTGCTCACGCCGCAATACTTGTGGAAGTAGCACAGCTCCCGCCAGAAGTCGTACTGGGTGATGTAAGGGCAGCCCACGTCGTTGCCAAGGCCCACCGGGATGCCATTGGCCAGCGCCGTTTTGGCGCTTTCCACGATGCCGTCAAACACGATCCTGCCGTTGTACTGGTCTTTTTCCGACGCACCGGACACCGCCGTGTCAAACAGCGCATAAGGCAGCGCCGGGGAAATGGTGGTGCACAGGAACGCGCCGTGCTCTTTGTACAGTTTTACCGTTTCTTCGTCCATTTTTGCGCCGTGCTCGATGGAATCCACGCCGTTTTCCAGCGCAACCTTCACCCCTTCGGGCGATTCGGTGTGGGCCGCCACGGGATAGCCCATGGCGTGGGCCTGATCGCACACGGCCTTTACCATCTCCGGCGGCATCTTCAGCTCGCCGGGGGTGCCCTTTTCGGCGGCATCCAGCACGCCGCCGGTGATCATCAGTTTGATAAGGTCCACCCTCTGGGTGCTGGCCCTGGTGAGCTGGGTCAGGGCCTCGCCGTTGTTGTGGGCCGCCACAGCCACCGAGCCTGCCATGTGGCCGCCCGGCACCGAGATTCCCTCGTTGGCGGCCAGAATGCGCGGGGCCAGGATCTTCCCGGCCTGGGCATCGTCCCGGCAGCGGGTGTCAAAATCCGCGATGCCGCCCACGGTGCGGATGGTGGTCACGCCGCCCAGCAGCTCCAGCTTTGCATAGCTGCACACCATGCGGTAGGCCACCGCGCGGGTCAGGCCGTTGCTCAGAATTTTACGCACCAGCGCCGCATTATCCCGCGGCTTTGCGCTGGGCTTGCCGTTGCCGGCCAGATGCACATGCAGGTTGATGAGGCCCGGCATCGCATAGCCGCCGTGGAGGTCGATGACCTCATAGCCGTCCAGGTCGGTGCCCTCGTTCGCAACGGCGGTGATGACGCCGTCCTCGCACAGCAGCACCTTGTGTGCCTGCGGCTCCATCTGCTGGGTGCCGTCCAGCAGAATGCCATTGATATATGCCCGCTTCATGGTCGTTTCCTCGCTTTTGTACAACCTTGGTTGTTTTTTGTTCCAGTATAGCACGTTCGTGCCCCGGGTGCAATCGGGCGCACAAAAAGGGCAGGCAAAGGTTTTGCCCCTGCCTGCCCTGTTGCTCTTAGATGCGGCTGAAACCGTGCCTCCCCGCCCGTACCGACAAAAGCCGATACGGAGGCTTTTAGATGCATGCGCGATTGCATTGCTGCATTTTATCAAAGCCTTAACCTCATCCATAACCTTGATCAAATAACAAAACAACCCAAATTTGTAACCTTGTACCAGAACCTTATGGCTCTCCCAGATTCAAATAAAAACGCATTCACCCCGGAATATCACGGTCACCCCTCCAGCTCCACTTCAAATTCCAAAAGCAGATTGGCGCGGTCCAGCGTCAGCTGCAAAGCCGTCAGCTGATCACTGACACGGCGGTATTCCTGTTCCACCTGTTCTGCATCGTAGTTGCGGCAGGTCATTTCCGGAGTGTTGCTGCCATAGCCGGGGGATGTGCGCACCAGCAACGGCACCTGCTTCATCTGTGCCAGACGCTGCTTCTTTTTTGTCAGCATTGCCATGCGCACCAGTGCCTCGTCGATGGTAAACCCAAATCCCTCCAACATAGTGGTGGTATTAAACACGTTCACTGCATGACGCAGCACAGCGATCTTCTGGTTCAGCGCATCCATCTGCTGCTGCATCCGAGCAAAGTCGTAGTTTGCGGGCAGCGGTTCCTCATTGATTCCATAGGTCGTTCTGCTTTCCGCTTCTTCTTTTTTCAGCAGCCCCTCCAGGTCTTCGTTCCATGCTTTGATCATTTTATTTGCGCCTGCGGATGTCAATTTCATGCGTTGTCCCTCCCTGTCGTTTTTTCTTCCAGTATAGCACGTTCGTGCCCCGGGTGCAATCGGGCGCACAAAAAGGGCAGGCAAAGGTTTTGCCCCTGCCTGCCCTTGAACCATTTTCCGGTTTACTGTGCTGCGGCTTCGCTGGAAGCAGCCTCGGAAGAAGCGGCCTCGCTGGATGCGTCAGCGGCGGCGTTTGCGGCGGGGCAGCGCGAAATAGTAGCCGAAGGCCGTGCCGCACAGCCCGCCCACGATGTGCATGAAGTTGGCCACGTTGTCGTGCACGAGGATGATGTCGTACACCTGCTGGCCGAAGTACAGCGCCGCTACCAGCAGCATGGTGACCGGGATGCCGCCGGAAAAGCCCGCCAGCGACGACAGCATGATGAGCATGAACACGATGCCCGACGCCCCCAGCAGCCCGGTGCGGGGGAACAGCACGCATTGCAGCACGCCGGTGACCAGCGCCGTGAACACGATGCCGCCCAGCAGGGCCTTGCTGCCGTATTTTTCCTCCATGGGCGGGCCCACCACCAGCAGCAGCAGCATGTTGTTCAAAAAGTGCTCCCACCCGGCGTGGCCCAGCACATGGCCGAACAGCCGGATGTAGAGCAGCGGGTCCCTGAGCGACGAGCGGTAGACGCAGAACAGGTGCATGGTGGTCCAGCCGCCGGTCCACTGGTCGAGGAACAGCACCAGAAGCGACAGCAGAAAAAAGGTGAGGATCACCGGGGAGTTGTATTGAAGCTCCAGCTTGAATCTTGCCTTTTTCGTAACGATACGATCCTTTCTCTCTTATCATTAGGGGGTCAGCCGCGGGTCTGCAGCCAGTAGGCTCCCATGCTCTGGCCGGGCTGGCCGGTCACCTCGTCGCTCAGGTAATCGGCAAGGCCCCAGGCGGCAGGCTGCCAGGCGTTGGCGGCCTCCACGGTGGGGTACTCCACCTCCGCATACCAGAACGCGGTGGGCTGGCCTGCGTCCACATGGTTCACTTCCAGCGCGCTGCCGTCCGGCAGGCGGTAGGTGCGGCGAGTCTTGGGGATGAGGGGTTTGCCGATGATCTTGTGTTCCAGCTCCTCAAACAGTTCTTTGTCGATGCTGCGCTCGATCTCCTCCCGGGCAAGGCCGCCCTCGCTCTTGAAGCAGAGCACATAGTCGGTCTTGCCGCCCGCAAGGGCTTCCTCCCGGATGCGCACCGTGGGCCGCACACTGATGTAGCCCTGCCGCATGGCAAATTCTTCCTCCATGGGCAGGCCCTCCGGCCAGCCGGTCACCATCCATTTGCGTTCGATCTCCATGATGTCTCCTTCTTTCCCATAGTTTTTTGCATTTTGTATTTATCATACCATGATTTTATGATATGATAAAGAGTAGATTTGAAAAGAGGAACAAACTCCTTCCGTCATCGCTGCGCGATGCCACCTCCCTCTAAGAGGGAGGCTATCCGTACGGTAAGGCTCCCTCTCAGAGGGAGCTGTCGAGCGAATGCGAGACTGAGGGAGTTCCCTGCCCATCATAAAGGAGATCTCCATGAAAGAACGCGCTTATCCTGTATACACCGTCAACAAACACGCCGAGGGCCTGCTGGTGGGCGGCCACCCCTGGGTGTACGAAAACGACATCCTCCACGCCCCGGACACCGAACCCGAAAACGGCGCCCTGGCCGATGTGGTCAGCCCCAAGGGGGCGTACCTGGGCACCGGCTTCGTGTCGCTGCACAGCAAGATCCGGGTGCGGCTCATCAGCCGCAACGCCAACGACACCTTTGACGCCGCTTTCTGGCGCCGTCGGGTGGAGTACGCCTGGGCCTACCGTAAGACCGTGCTGGAACCCGCCGACCTGACCGCCTGCCGGGTGATCTTTGGCGAGGCCGACCAGTTCCCGGGGCTGACCGTGGACCGCTTCCAGGATATCCTGGTCACCCAGACCCTCAGCGTGGGCATGGAAAAGCTCAAGCCGGTGCTGTTCCCCCTGCTGGCCGAGGTGCTGCGGGCCGACGGCCAGACCATTGCCGGCATCTACGAGCGCAACGACGAGGCCCTGCGCGCCAAGGAAGGGCTGGAGCAGAACAAGGGCTGGTTCGACCTGCCCGGCGAGACCCACCCCGCCAGCACCCAGACCGAGATCTGCGAGAACGGCGTGTTCTACCATGTGGACTTTGAGAACGGCCAGAAAACCGGCTTTTTCCTGGACCAGAAGTACAACCGCCGGGCCGTGGCACGGCTGGCAGCAGGCCACACGGTGCTGGACTGCTTCACCCATACCGGCAGCTTTGCGCTGAACGCTGCCAAGGGCGGGGCCGCCCGGGTCACTGCCGCCGACATCAGCGCCGACGCCATTGCCATGGCCCAGCGCAATGCTGCGCGCAACGGCCTTGACAACATGGACTTTTTGTGCGAGGACACCTTCGCGCTGCTGCCCCGGCTGGAAAAAGAGGGCCACCCCTACGACTTTATCATCCTGGACCCGCCCGCCTTTACCAAGGCGCGCCGCACAGTGGACAACGCCATGCGCGGGTACAAGGAGATCAACTACCGCGCCATGAAGCTGCTGCCCCGGGGCGGATATCTGGCCACGGCCAGCTGCTCCCACTTTGCCACCGAGGAGCTGTTCATCAAGATGCTGAAAGCAGCGGCGAAGGACGCCCACCGGCAGCTGCGGCAGATCGAGGTGAAGCAGCAGGCCCCGGACCACCCCATCCTGTGGGGCGTGCCGGAGACCAACTACCTGAAGTTCTTTTTGTTCCAGGTGATCTGACCATTTAGAATGCCCTCCGCTTCGCTCTGGGCATATTGAAAGGAACTATTATTTTTATATTGGCGTTTGGACGGGTTGCGGCTCCCAGCGTCTGCCGCGGCCCTTGAGCGGGCCTTGCATCCTGCTGGCCGCTGCCCCAACAGCTCCTCCCTGTTTCCGCCACAGGCGGCGGTCGTCGCCGTTGCACGTCCTGCGGAGCTTGTCGGGGTTTAGACCCCTCCATCTGCTAACGCAGACCGCTCTGCCACTTGAAAGCCCCACTGGGGCTTTCATTGTTGCACAACCGCGGGCCGCTCCAAACACATTTTCACAAAAGGGGTCGTAGCGGGTAGTAGCATCTGCGGCTGTCACGCAACGGATAAGCCTAGGTTTTGCAAATGCAATTGTCCGTAACGACTCCTCCCGTGAAAAAACAGTTCCGGCGGGCCCGCAGGCCTGCCGGAACTGCAAATTTAAAAATATTATTTCCGCTGATATTGCCAGAGCACAAGCGGAGGCAATTCCAAATCGTTCTGTTCCGGTTTAAAGGCTCAAAAGTCATACCAAGCTCAGTTGTGCCAAAATTCCGGGAGAGCGTTTGTGCAGAATCGTCAGATTTGTCAATTGCCTTTTTGACCCGCCGGGGCTATAATCAAACCATAGACAGCAACGGCGCTGTGGGTCACCTCCT
>ENA-OVGM01003063-OVGM01003063.1-human-gut-metagenome-genome-assembly--contig:-NODE-3063-length-9977-cov-2.934287_pt1 | contig 9977 bp, 7 predicted proteins | sample MGYA00237773_ERZ505425 | MGnify/ENA primary metagenome ERZ505425 (study PRJEB26158, sample SAMN06016407) | human gut metagenome | biome: human gut; feature: ankylosing spondylitis patient; material... | reverse complement strand
GGTCAGACAACTTTATAATCATTTCAAGGAATGCCGTCTTGTGTATGTCCCGATACAAGCGGATTATCAACGTAGACTTGATGAGTTTGAAGATAAGTCAATGATTGATAGTATTGTTTATCCTCGTGATATTATTGAGATAAAAAAGAAAGATCCTTTTGATATAATTATTAGTGATTCGGAAGAGGAGTATTATATTTATCCTCCGATATCCATAAAACAGGAAGAATAAATCCATCTGATACCGTATTTATTATTATGCCCTGAGATAATTAACTCATGATAGTTATTTTATCTCAGGGCATTTAGTGATATAGGCTATTCTGGCAGCAAATATCATATCCTGTAAAGGACCATCTTTTATTTCTTATAAATCAACTTGCTCGGCACCCCGTTTCCGAAGAGTTCATCGCCCAGCGTTGTAATCTTATCACCTGTAGCAAGCACATAGCGCAGATTATCGCATCCCATGAACGCTCCGAACTCGATAGCCGTCACGCTGGCAGGCAGCTCAAGTGTTCCGGCAAGCCGTCCGCAGTTGCTGAATACCCGTTGACCGATGGTCTTGAGGTTATGTGGCAGTTTGATCTTCAGGAGATACTTCTTTTGTGCGAAAGTGAAGTCGGGGATAGTCGTCGCATTTGTTTTAGAAATATCCAGAGATACGAGATTCGGCATATAGTCGCGGATTAGTTTGAAGTCGGCGTTATCCAGTTTCCCTTCGATGGTCAGGAAGTTGATGTCCCTGGGTTGCAGACCAGCTTTCATAATCTCGTCTTCCAGTTTGCCCATTGCGCCTACCTGTATGGTTGTTTCCAGCGGTTCACCTTCTATAAATGCAAAGTGCTCCCATCTGTTCTTAAAACGGTAGGCATCACTGCTGCCCAGCGGGATGAAGATGGCGGTCACACTGTCCGCCAGCGCTTCCGGCAGCAGATTAGGAGCTGTCTTCTTGCGTATCTGACAGATTTTCAGGTTGTCACATCCTTTGAAGGCTGCATCTTCGATATTCTTTATCTTTTCGGAAAGGATCACTTTCTCCAGCGTCTGTTTACCTTTGGTTACTCCGTTCACCACATTCGAGAAAGCGTAGGCAGGGATGAAATTGGCCATATAGATGTAGAACTTTCCGTTAGGATACGTGCCGGCTTTTCCGCTGTACATCTTAATTTCGGCGTTGGAGATATCGAGCACTTTCAGGCTGGGAAACTCGTCGCGGAGATGTCTGAAGTCTTCTGCGTTCAGTTTTCCTGTCAGTGTCAGGTGAGTGATGCTGTTAGCTTCTTCTTCCGTCATCATCGAGATCAGTGTGCCGGGCTTGCTGACATAATACGTTTTGCTTACTTGTGCGGTTGCTCCCAATGTGCTGCTGGCAGCCAATAAAAAACTTATCAGTAGTTGTCTTATTTTCATAATTATACAGATTTGTTCAGACAAATATAGGAAAAATAGGTAAGACACGATGTTTTTTTATGTTTTATATCTAATTTTGTAGCGTGATTAACAAAAAGTAAAAATGGAGACAGAAGAAATCAGAGAAAAGAAAGAACCGAAGAGACTTCCCGTATGGGCGTGCATCCTGTTGTTTGCACTGGGGCTTTTCGTCACCTTTGGATTGTATAGTACGATAGGCTTCGGAGTTTTATCTCTGATTCTTGGTGATGAGGCAAGGCACCCCGGATTGTTGGGGCATATGGTGGCGGAAGCCGGCATGCTGCTGGCTGTGCTGACTTCGGCAGTGATTCTGCTCTATTTTGAGCGTCGCCCTTTCTCTGACCTGGGACTGACACTGAAAGGTCATGCACGGGGATTGTGGTACGGACTGCTGGCAGCCATCCTTCTCTACTTGATCGGCTTCGGACTGTCTTTGGCTTTGGGTGAGGTGGAAGTAACCGGTTTTCAGTTCGATCCTCTGAATCTGCTTGCTACCTTTGTGTTCTGCCTGCTGGTGGCTCTGGCCGAAGAAATCATGATGCGTGGCTATATACTCGGCCGTCTGCTGCATACCCGGATGAATAAATTCCTGTCTCTTTTTGTCTCCGCACTGCTGTTCGCATTGCTGCACCTCTTCAATCCGAACCTTGCCTTCCTGCCTATGCTGAATCTGTTACTTGCAGGTATGTTTATCGGCGCTTCCTATTTATATACGCGCAATCTTTGTTTCCCTATTTCCCTTCATCTTTTCTGGAACTGGATTCAGGGCCCGATACTGGGCTATCAGGTAAGTGGAAATGACTTTGGGACATCCCTGCTGACGCTGCATCTGCCCGAAGAGAACGTACTGAATGGCGGAGCCTTCGGTTTTGAAGGCTCGCTCATTTGTACAGTACTGATGATTATCTTTACGATTTTAATTGTTTGGTGGGGAGAAAAACGGGAGGCGATCAGTCTTGCTGTACCCCGATCATGCTAAGCTGAATCCGTTTCCGGTCGGTATCCACGTTCATCACTCTGACCATGACATGCTGGTGGATGGACACGATTTCCGTAGGATCGGAGATGTATCGTTCGGCCAGTTGGGAGAGGTGTACAAGCCCGTTCTCCTTGATGCCTATATCGACGAAAGCTCCGAAATTGGTAATATTGCCTACGATGCCCGGCAGAATCATGCCTTCGCGCAAGTCTGCGATGGTGCGCACGTTCTTGTCAAATTCAAATACCTTGATCGCTTTACGCGGGTCGCGACCCGGCTTGTCGAGTTCCTGCATGATGTCTTGCAGGGTAGGCAGGCCCACAGTCGGTGTGATGTAGTCCGATATCTTGATTTTTTGGCGGAGTTCCTTATTCGCGATCAGTTCGTCTACGCTACATTTCAAGTCCTTTGCCATTTGCTCTACGATGTGGTAGCTTTCCGGATGCACGGCTGTGTTGTCCAACGGGTTCTTTGCTCCGGGAATGCGGAGGAAGCCGGCACACTGTTCGAAGGCTTTGGCACCCATGCGGGGGACTTTCATCAGCTCCTTGCGTGAACAGAAAGCTCCGTTCTCGGCACGGAAGTTGACAATGTTTTGTGCCAGTTGCGGCCCCAGACCGGATATGTATGTCAGCAGATGACTGCTGGCGGTATTCAGATTCACGCCTACCAGGTTCACGCAGTTTTCCACTGTCTGGTCAAGGGCTTTCTTCAGTTTCATCTGGTCTACATCGTGCTGGTATTGTCCCACACCGATAGATTTGGGGTCGATCTTTACCAGTTCCGCCAGAGGGTCCATCAGTCGGCGACCGATGGAGACTGCTCCACGTACCGTTACGTCATAATCGGGAAACTCGTCACGGGCGATCTTGGATGCCGAATAAATGGAAGCGCCCTGCTCGCTGACCACGAATACAGGAATCTGCCGGTCGAAGGTCTGATGATTGATAAAGTCTTCCGTTTCGCGGCTGGCTGTTCCGTTGCCGATGGAGATGGCTTCAATTTCATAGGCTTCTATCATCTTGCGGAGTTTGGAGGCCGCTTCACCGGTTTTATTGACCGGAGGATGCGGGTAGATATTCTCATTGTGCAGCAAGTTGCCTTGCGCATCGAGGCAGACGACTTTGCAGCCGGTACGGAATCCGGGGTCGATGGCGAGCACCCGTTTCTGTCCGAGAGGAGGAGAGAGAAGCAGCTGGCGGAGATTCTCCGTAAATACGCGGATGGCTTCGTCGTCGGCTTTTTCTTTGGACTGGGCGGCAAATTCTGTTTCGATGGAAGGTTTGAGCAGACGTTTGTAGGCGTCGGCAGTGGCTTCCTTTACCTGATGGCTGCATTCATTATTGCCATGTACGAACTGGCGGTCGAGGCGTTCCAGACAGGCTTCGTCATCCGGACTGATGGATACTTTCAGCAACCCTTCGGATTCTGCCCGGCGGATGGCGAGCAGGCGATGGGAAGTGCAGCGTTTCAGCGATTCGGAGAAGTCGAAATAATCCCGGTACTTGGCGGCCTCTTCCTCTTTTCCTTTCACTACCTTGGCGGTGATTTCCGCCTGACGGGTGAACTGGTTACGTATGGCGTTGCGGGCACGCTCGTCCTCATTCACTTGCTCCGCGATGATGTCACGGGCACCTTTCAGTGCGTCTTCCGTATCCTTTACGTCGCCTTTGACGAAGGTGGCGGCTTTGGCGGTGAGGTTAGGCTCCCTTTGCAGCATCATGATCATGGCCAGTGGTTCCAGTCCCTTCTGACGGGCCGCTTCGGCACGGGTCTTCCGTTTGGGTTTGTAGGGGAGGTAGATGTCCTCCAGTTCCGTAGGATTCCAGGTGGCGTTGATGCGCTTTTCGAGCTCCGGAGTGAGTTTGCCTTGCTCGTTGATGGTACTGAGGATGGTTTCCTTCCGTCTGGCTATGTCGCACAACTTGTCATGTTGCTCCTTGATGTTCTCTATCTGTACTTCGTTCAGTCCGCCGGTAGCTTCCTTACGGTAACGGCTGATGAAAGGGATGGTGGCACCTTCGCCCAACAAGTGGAGGGTACTGCTGATTTGTCTTTCCGGAATTCCCAGTAATCCGGAAATCATTTGATGAAATAGTTCCATAAACAATTTTTTTGTGAATGAATGAGCGACAAAAATACACATAAATCTGTTATAGCCGACAAGTTTTAGTATATTTGCAAGCTAAAATGAGATAGTAACACTTCAAAACTTACAAGTATGATGAGATATATAGGATGCCTGTTTATCTGTTTACTATGGCTTTTCCGGGCCACAGCGTTATTTGCTGTCTCTAACGATCAGAAACCCATCCTGATTATCTGCTCCTACAATCCCGCCGCTCATCAAACTTCGGTCACTATCTCCGACTATATGGAAGAATATAGCAAATTGGGAGGGAAACGCGATATTATCATTGAAAACATGAACTGCAAAAGTTTCTCCGAAGCCCCGCTTTGGAGCGGTATGATGACGCAGATTCTTTCTAAATATCAAGGGGAGAAGCATCCGGCGCAGATTATTCTGTTGGGACAGGAAGCATGGGCGGCGTATCTGTCGCAACGGGATTCGATACAGGTGAAGGTGCCGGTGATGTGTAGTCTCGTCAGCAGTAACATCGTCATACTGCCCGAGGATACGGTTGCCGGACTGGACACATGGATGCCGGAATCGGTCGATCTCTTTACCGACCACATGAATATACCGGAATTGAAGTCGGGATTTATCAATCAGTACAATATAGAAGATAACGTCCGGATGATCAAGGTGTTTTATCCGAAGACGGAACACATCGCTTTTATTTCGGACAATACTTACGGCGGCGTCACCATGCAGGCACTGGTGCGGAAGGAAATGAAGAAGTTTCCCGAAATCGACCTGATCTTGATGGACGGCCGGCGGCATACTATCTATACGATTGTAGAAGAATTGCGTCATTTACCGGAGAATACGGTGATCATGGTAGGCACGTGGCGTGTGGATATGAACGAAGGTTATTTCATGCGGAATGCTACTTATGCCATGATGGAGGTTACTCCGACCATTCCGACTTTTACTCCCTCATCGGTGAGTCTGGGGTATTGGACGATCGGCGGAGTGCTGCCCGATTACCGGAAACTGGGAAAGGACATGGCATTGGCATCTGTACAGATTGATCAATATCCGGCGGATGAACAGCAGCACCTTTCCGTGATTGGCAGCAAGGCCGTACTGGACAGCCGGAAGGTGAAGGAGTGGGGACTGGACCCGGATATCCTTCCTTTTGATGTGGAGATTATTAATCAGACTGTATCATTCTATCAGCAATATACTTATCAGATTTGGTCGGCGTGTGCACTGTTTCTCATCCTTGTGCTGGGTTTGTGCATCTCGCTCTTCTACTATTTCCGCACCAAACGTCTGAAGGACGATCTGCTGAAGTCGGAAAAAGACCTGCGGGTGGCTAAGGACCGTGCAGAAGAATCGAACCGTCTGAAAAGTGCTTTCCTCGCCAATATGAGCCATGAGATACGTACGCCTTTAAACTCCATTGTAGGTTTCTCGGATGTGCTCGCTGTGGGTGGCAATACGGAAGAAGAACAGCAGACCTATTATCAGATTATCAAGACAAATTCGGATTTGTTGCTTCGCCTGATCAATGATATTCTTGATCTCTCACGCCTGGAAGCGAACAGGGTCACGTTGACTTGGGAAGAGTGTGACGTGGTGCAGCTATGCAGGCAGGTGGTGGCATCTGTCAGCGTTTCACGGCAGTCCGGCAATCAGTTCCTGTTTGTCAGCGATTATGAGTCGTTTCGGATGACGACAGACATACAGCGTATGCAGCAGGTGATTATCAATCTGATGTCTAATGCGGATAAGTTCACCAGGAAAGGGCAGATAACACTGGAATTTTCGGTGAATGAAGAGACGGAGATGGCTGTATTCTCTGTGACGGATACAGGGTGCGGCATCCCGAAAGAGAAACAGAAACTGGTATTTGAGCGCTTCGAGAAGCTGAACGAATATGCCCAGGGAACAGGTTTGGGATTATCTATCTGTAAATTGATTGTGCATAAATGGAAAGGGGATATATGGATCGACTCCGAATATACGGGAGGTGCACGGTTCATGTTCTCACATCCGCTTAAAATAGAAAAAGAATGAAACGATTTGCATGTGTTTACGTATGGCTTCTTTGCCTCGTGCTCTCAATTGCGGCACAGGAAAAAGTAGTGAAGCTGAAAATTGTACAGACAAGTGATGTACATGGTAATTATTATCCTTATAATTTTATTACCCGTAAGGATTGGCAGGGCAGTCTGGCACGAATATACGCTTTTGTGGAGAAAGAACGCGAACAATATAAGGAGAATCTTATTTTACTCGACAACGGCGATATATTGCAGGGGCAACCGACTGCCTATTACTATAATTATATAGATACAGTATCACCCCACCTATGCGCGGAAATGATGAACTACATGAAATATGATGCCGGAAATATGGGTAATCATGATGTGGAGACAGGCCGAGCCGTGTTCGACCGCTGGATAAATACCTGTGACTTTCCCGTATTAGGAGCTAATATCATCGATATATCGACCGGAGAACCTCATCTTCCTCCTTATAAGGTCATGGAACGTGACGGAGTGAAAATCGTAATCCTTGGAATGATCACCCCTGCTATCCCTGCATGGCTCTCGGAGAACCTGTGGAAGGGACTGCGTTTCGACGACATGGAGGAGACTGCACGCAAATGGATGAAGATCATCCGTGAAAAAGAGAATCCGGACTTGATGATCGGCTTGTTCCATGCGGGGCAGGAGGCTTTCAAAATGTCCGGCAAGTATAATGAAAACGCTTCTCTGAGTGTGGCGAAGAATGTCCCCGGATTTGACATTGTACTGATGGGACACGATCATGCGCGCGAATGTAAGAAAGTGATGAATGTGGCAGGTGATTCAGTACTGGTCATTGATCCGGCAAGCAACGGAATTGTTCTGTCCAACATCGATGTGACCTTGAAACTGAAAGATGGGAAGGTGCGCAGCAAAGATATAAAAGGAGTATTGACCGAAACGAAAGATTATGGAATCAGCGAGGACTTTATGAAGCATTTTGCTCCTCAATATGACACTGTCCGTAACTTTGTCTCTAAAAAGATCGGTACATTCACCGAGAGTATCTCAACCTGTCCTTCTTTCTTCGGACCGTCTGCTTTTATCGACTTGATCCATACCTTGCAGCTTGATATCACCGGTGCGGAGATATCCTTTGCAGCACCGCTTTCATTTGATGCGAAAATAAATAAAGGTGATGTGTTTGTCAGCGATATGTTCAATCTGTATAAGTATGAGAATATGCTATATATGATGACTTTATCCGGAAAAGAAATCAAGGACTATCTGGAAATGTCTTATTTCATGTGGACCAACCGGATGAAGTCTCCGGACGATCATCTGCTCTGGTTTAAGGAGAAACGTCGCGAAGGTGCGGAGGACAGAGCTTCTTTCCAAAATTTCAGCTTCAATTTTGATTCAGCATCGGGAATTATTTATACCGTAGACGTCACCAAGCCGCAAGGGGAGAAGATTACGATTATCAGCATGGCAGACGGCAGTCCTTTCCTCATGGATAAGATTTATAAGGTGGCTTTGAACTCTTACCGGGGGAATGGCGGTGGAGAACTGCTGACGAAAGGATCAGGCATCCCGCAGGAGAAATTGAAAGAGCGTATCATCTTCTCTACGGATAAGGATCTTCGTTTCTATCTGATGAATTATATAGAAAAGAAAGGTACTATGGCCCCGAAGGCATTGAACCAATGGAAATTCGTTCCTGAAAAGTGGACTGTTCCGGCTGCTGAACGTGATTATAAGTTTTTATTCGGAGATAGTCAATAAGTAGGCAAAAGTGTTCTTTTTGACAGATAATCTCTCGCCTTAGGTTGAACATCTCATTATTACTGGTATCTTTGTCGCAACCAAAAGAGAGAGTGTATGGATATGCAAGTTGTTCCTAAGATAGGTATTTCTTCGGTAGTTCATTCTAAACATATAGATCCGGGTAGTATTGATGTGGTCGGCAATGATATAGCGCTCTTCGACACGGAGAGCGTTATTTCCCTTTATAATGGCCCCAGTAAACTGGAAGTGGTGAGCATCGGACTTTGTCTGGAAGGCTCTACTCGTTTTAATATCAGTCTGCGTGAGTTTGAACTGATTCCGGGCAGAATGGTTATTGCGTTGCCCAATCAGATAATCGAACATCGTCAGTTCAGTTCCAATTTCAGAGGGTTTTTCTATGCTGAAAAAAAAAGTCTGTTGGAATCATTGTTTTTCTTTCTGAAAGATTACCCTTGTTTTGATCTCAATCTGCACGAGCAGGAGATGATTAAGGAGTATCATGCTTTCATCAGAAAGAGATTGAAAAATAAAGACGATAGGTACCGTAGGGAGGTAGTAATGGGATTGATGCAGGGCTTCTTCTTTGAGCTTTGCAATATTTTCAACAGTTATGCTCCGGATGCTTCTGCCGTTGTCAAAAGTAAAAGTCGTAAAGAATATATATTTGAGCGCTTCTATGAATCTTTGGTTCAGTCTTATCAGTCGGAACGCAGCGTGAAGTTTTATGCGGATCAGTTGTGTCTGACGCCGAAACATCTGTCCGGAGTTGTCAAGGAAGTCAGCGGGAAGACGGTAGGGGAGTGGATTGACGAATTAGTGATCTTGGAAGCGAAGGCACTCTTGAATTCTTCGAGCATGAACATACAGGAGATAGCCGACCGTTTAAACTTTGCCAACCAGTCGTTCTATTTTTCCAAAACCTTTCACCGGCAGAAAGGCATGTCTCCCAAAGAATACCGGAAAAGCAGATAGCTCCCCAAAATTACAAAACTACAGAACACCTGAACGTACTCGGCTCAATGTTTCCGGTGTCATCAGCAGGTATGAAGCGATGTGTGCCAAAGGTGCCCGTTTGATGATTTCCGGATGAGTTTCGAGCAATAGATTATAACGCTCGCGGGCGGATTCGAAACGCCAGGAATCGGCTTTGGTTTGCGATACAATCAGAGAATATTCCAGTATCTTCCGATAGAACATATTGATTTCCCAGTTTTGCTTTGTCAGCTGCATCATTTTGTCATAAGGGAACAGATAGATGACAGCAGGCTCCAGTGTCTCTATGATCAATCGGGTAGGGACTTGTTTCAGCAGGCTTTCGATACACATCAGGATACAGCCTTCGTATGAGAAGTGTTCGGTAACGTCTTTCCCGTTTTTATAATAATATTGCCGGAGCATCCCTTTCCCGACAAAAACTAATTCATGGGCTACTTCTCCTTCATTAAGTGCGATCACTCCTTTAGGATATTCCTCACGTATCAGGATGCTTTCTATCTGTCGGCGTCCCTCTATACTCATTTCGGGAAAGCGGGAATTTACGACGGCATTTACAGTTTCTCTTAGTAGTGTATCCATGTCATTATAGTCTTGTTATGTGCAAAAGTACTAAAAACGGTTGATATAAATCAAGTTGATTCAAAAAAGATGTATCTTTGTCTCCAAAATAAGGATGTAA
>ENA-OVGM01003058-OVGM01003058.1-human-gut-metagenome-genome-assembly--contig:-NODE-3058-length-9987-cov-3.259766_pt1 | contig 9987 bp, 8 predicted proteins | sample MGYA00237773_ERZ505425 | MGnify/ENA primary metagenome ERZ505425 (study PRJEB26158, sample SAMN06016407) | human gut metagenome | biome: human gut; feature: ankylosing spondylitis patient; material... | reverse complement strand
TTCACGTTGGAAGTAATGGAACCGGCCCCCATATGGGACTTGAAGCCCAACACACTGTCTCCCACGTAATTATAATGAGGCACCTGTACTTTATTGAACAGAACCACGTTCTTAAGTTCCGTGGAATTGCCAACTACCGCGCCTTTACCCACAATGGCATTGCCACGGACAAAGGCACAGTGACGGACCTCCGCTTCTTCATCAATGATCAGCGGACCGTTCAGGCAGGCGGTAGGAGCTACCTTTGCGTTCTTTGCCACCCAGATATCCTCGCCTCTTTTTTCATAAATTTCTTCCGGCAGTCTCTTACCCAGTTCCAGAATGAAATCGTGGATTCTGGGAAGCACCTCCCAGGGATATTCTGCCTCGGTGAACAGATCTGCCGCAATGGTCTCCTTCAGATCATACAGATTCTCAATCGTAATATTTTCCATGATAATTTCTCCTCATCTTTATTCCTTATTTTTGGCATTGGATTGCTTTGTCTTCTTCTGATAAAATTCTTCTGTAGCCTGGAACTGTCTCCATAGCACTCCCTGATTGTTCAGGCTGCGCACAGCGGTAGTTCGCCTTCCCACAAAATCCGTCAGCTTTCCCATGTACTCTTCCGGTGTGATCACACCATCCGCCACCATGGTAAGCCCCTTTTCCCAACTGGCCGTCAGTGCCGGATTTAAAAGTGGTCTTATGGAATCCGATACCACGTCATAGATCATCTCTCCCATCTGGGTGGGAGTCAGCACCTGGGTCTTCTTGTTCAGTGCCAGATATTCGATATTCACCAGTTTCTTCAGGATCTCCGCTCTCGTGGCGCTGGTGCCGATGCCGCTTCCCTTGATCTGGGCCCGCAGTTCTTCGTCCTCGATAAACTGGCCCGCATTTTCCATGGTCAGGATAATGCTTCCCGAAGTGTAACGCTTGGGCGGCGAAGTCTCGCCCTCCTTGATCTCATAGGTATCCGCAGTCAGAGAATCTCCTTTTTTCAGATGCATCAGCAGATTGGTAAGCTCTGCATCACATTTTTCATCAGCGCTTTCATTCTCATTCTCTTTATCTTCCTTCGGTGCCGTATTCTCCTTCTTAAAAGAGAAGTTCGCCACCTTCAGATACCCTTCCTGTACCAGTACCTTAAAGCTGGCAAAAAAGTTTTCTTCCTTTACCTTCACTGTCAGAGAGAACTTCTGATAGACTGCCGGAGGATAGAAAATACTCAGGAACCGGCGTACAATGACCTCGTACACTTTTGCCGCCGTAGGGGCCAGACCTGCCAGATTGTTCAGTCCCTGTCCCGTTGGAATGATGGCATAATGATCCGTGATCTGCTTATCATTCACGTAACGTGTCTTCGCAATATTCTTATAGGTCCCCTGCTCTAACACTTCTTTGGCAAAAGGAGTGGCCAGAGCATAGCTGCGTAAGCCACCGATATTCTTGTGGATTTCCTTTGCCACCGCCGTAGACAGAACTCTGGCATCCGTTCGGGGATAAGTGGTCATCTTTTTCTCATACAGTTCCTGTACGATCCGCAAAGTCTCATCCGGGCTGATCTTAAAGTATTTGGAACAGTCATTCTGTAACTCCGCCAGATTGTACAGAAGCGGTGCATTCTTGTTCTCTTTTTTCTTCTCAATGCCGGTGACAGTCACCGGGCCTGCCGGTTCTGCGGTAAGCTCTGCGATCAGACGCTCGGCATCCTCTTTTTTCTTGAAGCCGTTCTCTTTATACAGTGCCGGAGAATTATAATATTTCGAGCCTTCCACTGCTCTCCACTCTGCGGTAAAGGGCTTCTCCTGTAATTTAAAATTACCGATCACCCGGTAAAAGGGAGTCTTGGTGAACGAACGGATCTCCCGCTCTCTGTTCACGATCATTCCAAGGACACAGGTCATGACACGACCCACAGAAATCACTGCCCGGTCTCTTTTGAGATACCCTTTTACCGTGTTGCCGTATTTTAACGTCAGGGCTCTGGAAAAATTGATACCCATGAGATAATCTTCCTTGGCCCGCAGATAGGCAGCATTTCCCAGATTGTCGTAGGCTGAGAGATCTTTTGCCTCCCGGATTCCACGTAAGATTTCTTCCTCCGTCTGGGAGTCGATCCATACACGTTTCCGTTCCTTGTCCTGTACGCCCGACATCTGCTCCACCAGACGATAGATGTATTCTCCCTCTCTTCCGGAGTCGGTGCAGACATAAATTGTCGTAACATCCGGACGGTTCAGCAGGGAACTTACGATCGTATACTGTTTTTTCGCACTTTCAATGACTTCGTATTTGAATTCCGTCGGTAGAAAAGGCAGGGTGTCAAAGCTCCATCTACGGAACTTTTCATCATACACCTCCGGATAACTCATGGTCACCAGATGTCCCACACACCAGGTAACGATAGCCTCTTCCGATTCCAGATAGCCGTCTTTGGAACGCATATTGTATTTTAAAGCATTGGCAAATTCTCTTGCCACGCTCGGTTTCTCTGCAATAAATAAATTTTTACCCACGTAATACCATCTTTCCTGTCTTACGAGTTCTCATCCACGGAATGCACCAGTATCTGTACCGTTCCTTCCGTTAATGTCTTCTCATATCCATTCTCGCTAAATATCAGAATGCTGTCTGCAGTCACATGTTCCCTCTTCATGGATGCCTGCAGCACATCATAATCTTTCGAAGTATAACATACCGTGCCGGAATAATCCACCACGATCTTTCTGCCGGTGTCCTCCCTGCACAGAAAATAGATTTTCCCCTGTCTGCTGTTCCAGAGTTCAACCGTCCGGAAACGTCCCTGCAGCACTTCCTGACAGATCCGGCGATAGGTCAACAGTTGAAAATCATTATATTCTTCCCGGATGTATTTTTCATAAAATGTACTGCCTTCTGTCCGCTCAGACGTCTGATGCGGAAACAGGAAGCAAAAATAAAACCGGACAAACGCATTACAGATCTCATATGTACCGGGCAGCACCTTCTCCACCAGCTCCAGTTCCATCAAATTCTTCAGATATACACTGATCTTGGCCCGGGAAAATCCGGTATGTGCATACATGTCGTTCAGTTTTCCATGTCTTCCGTCTGCCAGCGTTGCCAGAATGGTGTCATAAACTGCCGTCTCCCGCGATTCCTCCGACAGCCATTTTATCATAAGCTCCGGCAGAAAGCTGTTCCTCTGTAAAAGCAGCCGGATCAGATTTTCTTCTGCCGAATTCTGCGGATAAAGCAGCCGCCACAGTCCCGGCAGCCCTCCCAATGTCGCATAAAGCGAAATACTTTCCTGTACCGTATAGTCGGAAAATATCTTACGCATGGCGGAAAAAGGCAGTTCCTTCACCTTCAGAAATCCGCTGACGGAAAATGCCAGATTTCCCACTTTGGAAATCATGCTGTTCTCCACCCAGCCGGAGGCATAGGTGGTCAGGATCACTAACAGTGCTTCTTTTTTCTCCTTCAGAAACCGGATCAGTTCCTGCAAAAACAAAGTATCCCCTTTTAAAAGATACTGAAAATTCTCTATGATAAGTACTTTCTTATCTGCTGTCGTTTCGCCTTTCTGTATTGTCATGCATTCCAGCAATTCCCGCCAGGAAGGATACTCTGCAATCTCCTTTCCCCGGCTTCGCAGTTCCCGTCCCCACAAATATTGTTGTTCTCTGGAAGAACAGTTTCCCGCACTATAACGCAACGTCTGTTTTTTCTCCGTAAAAGAGGTTAAGAGAGCCGTCTTGCCAACGCCTCTCTGTCCATACACCACCAGGATCTGACTCCCTGTTCTCTTATAATGATTTTCCAAAAAAGCTGTTTCCTGTTCCCTTCCAGTCAGCATGGCAGCCTCTTTCTTTCTGACCCAGCAGATCAGTACATCTTCTGCAACAGTTGTTCGATCTCTTCCTGTGACAACGGCTTTCCAAACAGATATCCCTGAATGATATCACACCCGATGGCCCGCAGATATTTATACTGCTGTTCTTCCTCCACGCCTTCCGCAATGGACTCAAATCCCAGGGATTTCACCATACTTACAATAGACTCCGTAATAATCCGGGTCGCAGAATCCGTCAGCAGCGTGTCGGTAAATGATTTATCAATCTTCAGCGTATTGATAGGCAGCTTCTTTAAGTAAGACAGGGAAGAAAATCCTGTTCCGAAGTCATCCAGTGAAATGCGAATCCCGTACTCCTTCAACAACTGCATTTTCTCGGTAACTGCACTGAAATCGTCGATCAAAATGCTTTCTGTGATCTCCAGTTCGATTTCATCCGGATCCACATCGTATTTATGAATGATATTCAGCAGGGTTTCCACAAAATCTTCCTTCTGGTACTGCAACGCGGAAATATTCACTGACAGCACAAAAGGAACTCCGTAACGGTTCCTCCATTCGGAAAAAGTACGGATACTCTGTTCCAGTACCCAGTTGCCGATAGGAATGATCGTTCCGTTCTTCTCCGCAATGGGAATGAATTTTGCCGGACTGATCATTCTGCCGTTGCCATCCTTCCAGCGGATCAGTGCCTCCACGCCCCGCAGTTTACGGTTGCCCGCATAATACTGGGGCTGATAATACAGCAGAAAATTATTCTCAAAAACAGCCTCTTTTAATTTGCTGTCCAGTTCTACATTTTTCAGGAAATCGTTCAGGATCGGCGTATCGAAATACTGGATCCGGTTCTTGCCCATGGCTTTTCCCTTGAACATTACGATTTCCGCACAGTTGATCAGTTCCAGTGCGGAAGTCGCAGCCTCCGGATATTCCGCCACACCGACACTTACGGTGATGTTCAGGACCTGCCCGCCCACCAGATAAAACGGCTCCCTGGTGCGCTTAACGATCTCCTTATGAATATGTTCCACACTTTTGTTCCCACAAGGATCATAAATGGCCATGCAGTAGACATCACTGGTCAGGTGGCAGACGATCACATCATCCCCGTTAAATTCCTTCAGAAAAGAGCCAAACTGCTGTACCAGTTCGTCCCCCGCCACGATTCCCAGTCCGTCATTTACCTTGCGGAAATCATCAATATCAATAACAAGAACGCTGACCAGCCGGTTATCCTCTTTGGCCCGACGAAGAAATTCGGTCAGAAGACGCACAAAATAATTACGGTTGTACAGTCCGGTCAGACTGTCGTAATACGCCATGTAGAGAAGCTCTTCGTTCTGTGTTTTCTGTTTGGTGATATTCTGTACCACAATAATCTGATCCGTCGGCCTGCCATCTTCGTAGAAAATCCTGCTGGAAAACTGCAGCCAGGTCTTCTTTCCCCTCTGCATACATTCCACAGAGTCCGTCTCCCGACCGCTCTTTTCCAAAAACAGCATTTCCCGAAGTGCCAGCACATACGGTTCGTCCACCATCTCCTGAAGTTTTACAAAATCTCTTCTGTCCAGAATCTGGAAGTCAAAGAAATCATCCCATTTTCCCAGCGTAGTGACCGTATTCTTTTCAAAAGAATAGTAGATATAAGCATAATCCATGGTATCGCACAACAGACGATACATTCTCTCCTTAGCGCTCAGTTTCTGATTCATTGCGCGCATAAGATCCAGCTGATAGCGTAACTCGTTCATAACCCCACTCACCCTTTATTTTTTGGTGATGTAACCCTGTGCTTTCAAAAGTTCTGCGCAAAGCAATGCTCCCCCAGCTGCTCCACGTAAGGTATTGTGTGACAAACCTACGAACTTGTAATCATATACGGTATCTTCTCTCAGACGACCTACACTGATACCCATACCGTTCTCGAAATCAACATCCAGAGCCACCTGTGGTCTGTTGTCCTCCTCCAGATACTGGATAAACTGCTTCGGTGCGCTGGGAAGTCCCAGTCTCTGAGGCTCACCGCTGAAGGTGACCAGTTTCTCGATCAGCTGCTCCTTGGTAGGCTTCTTACGGAATTTAACAAATACGGCTGCGGTATGTCCGTTCAATACCGGAACACGGATGCACTGACAGGTGATCACGGGAGAAGTTGCGGGAACGATCTTATCGCCTTCCACTTTACCCCAGATACGTAAGGGTTCTTTCTCACTCTTCTCTTCCTCACCACCGATGTAAGGAATGATATTGCCTACCATCTCGGGCCAGTCCTTAAAAGTCTTGCCTGCGCCGGAGATTGCCTGATAAGTGGTTGCTACCACTTCGTAAGGCTCGAATTCCTTCCATGCGGTCAGAACCGGTGCATAGCTCTGGATGGAGCAGTTGGGCTTTACAGCGATAAATCCTCTGGTGGTTCCCAGTCTCTTCTTCTGTGCCTCTATGATCTGGAAATGTTCGGGATTGATCTCGGGTACTACCATGGGAACATCGGGGGTCCATCTGTGGGCACTGTTGTTGGATACCACAGGGGTTTCGGTCTTTGCGTATGCTTCCTCGATGGCCTTGATCTCATCCTTGGTCATATCTACCGCACTGAATACGAAATCAACCTGTGCGGCTACTTTTTCTACTTCATTGACATTCATGACTACCAGCTTTTTCACAGCTTCGGGCATGGGAGTGGTCATCTTCCAACGGTCACCCACGGCCTCCTCATAAGTCTTGCCTGCGGAACGAGGGCTGGCAGCAATGGTCGTTACCTCGAACCAGGGATGGTTCTCCAACAGAGAGATAAATCTCTGACCTACCATACCGGTTCCGCCCAGGATACCTACACGTAATTTTTCACTCATTTTTCATTTCCTCCTCATCTTTGTGCATTTTTATTTTATCTGCAAAAGACCTGTTCAGTTTCCACTTACTGAATGCGGTCTTCCAAAGCCTGTTGATATACTTCTATGGCATTTGTTTTCAGGTATTCTTTATTTTTCTCAATGACCTGCTTCATCATTTCCGCACCGGGAGCACCGATGGTCAGCCGCTTTTCCACACAGGTCTTTAAGGAAATGGCATCGTAAATGTCCTCATCAAACTTATCACTGATGGAACGTAATTCTTCCAGGCTCAGGGCATCAATGGAAGTATCCTTTTCAATACAATACAGTACCAGGCGTCCGATAATGCCGTGAGCATCCCGGAAAGGTACGCCCTTACCTACCAGATAATCTGCGGCATCCGTAGCATTGGTAAATCCGTTCATGGCACTCTTTGCCATACGGTCCTTACGGAACTTCATGGTCTTTATCATGCCGGTAAATAAGGCAATACAGTCCGCTGCGGTATCCATGGCATCAAAAGCCATCTCCTTGTCTTCCTGCATGTCTTTATTATAAGCAAGGGGCAGTCCCTTCATTGTGGTAAGTAACGCCATCAGGGCACCGTAGACTCTTCCGGTCTTGCCTCTTACCAGTTCGGCGATATCCGGGTTCTTCTTCTGAGGCATAATGCTGCTTCCAGTGGAATAGGCATCGTCCAGTTCCACGAACTGGTACTCATTGGAATTCCAGATAATGATTTCTTCGCTGAAACGGCTTAAATGCATCATGATCGTGGAAAGTGCGGAAAGGAACTCGATCAGATAATCTCTGTCCGCCACGGAATCGATACTGTTTAATGTCGGTCCTTCAAAACGAAGCAGCTTTGCGGTATACTCACGGTCTAACGGATACGTGGTACCGGCCAGTGCTCCTGCTCCCAGAGGACAATAATTCATACGTTTGTAAATATCGGCCAGACGCTGTCTGTCCCTCTTGAACATTTCAAAATAGGCACCATAATGATGAGCCAGAGTAATGGGCTGTGCCTTCTGTAAATGAGTGAATCCCGGCATATAGGTCTCTAAGTTGTTCTCCATGGTGTCCAGAATGGCTTCCAGAAGCTTTTCCAGAAGTCCGTCTGTCTCTGCCACTCTCGCTCTGGTATAGAGACGCATGTCCAACGCCACCTGGTCGTTACGGCTGCGTCCGGTGTGAAGCTTTTTTCCTGCATCACCGATCCGGTCGATCAGGGTTGCCTCTACAAAACTGTGGATATCCTCCTGGGTTTCGTCGATTGTAAGCTTTCCGGCATCCACATCCTCCAAAATACCGGTCAGTCCTTCGATAATGCTCTTTTTCTCCTCCTCGGCTTTGCCAGCATGGTGGCATGTACGATACTTCCGGTGACATCTTCATGAAACAATCTCTTATCGAATGTTATGGACGCATTGAAATCAAATACCAGCTGATCGGTCTGTTTCGTAAAGCGTCCTCCCCATAATTGTGCCATGGTCATTCTCCCATCTTTTTATTCTGTCAGCAGCCTATCAGACAATTTTTCTCATAGACATTGATTGCAATTAATCATATCACAAACGACACTTTAATGCAATACAGTGAATTTCATCACTTTCGGGTAGCAAAAACACTTTTTTCTTTTAAATTCATACTATAACAATAAATATTCAAGTTAAGGAAGTATGCCTTTTTATGGGAGCTCTCATCGAATTAAAAAACATAGGTTACTCCTATCATAATCTGGCGGGCGAGACCGGTGCCATAAAAGATGTCTCCTTTCAGGTGGAGGAAGGGGAATTTGTCGCTTTAGTAGGTCCCAGCGGCTGCGGGAAGTCCACGCTGCTGTCTATCATTGCGGGACTGCTTGCTCCGGAGACCGGCACCATCGTAGTCAACAATCCCGACGGATCCCTTCACTATCCCCGTGTCGGCTATATGCTGCAGCACGATCATCTCTTCGAATGGCGTACCATCTACCAGAATGTCACTCTGGGACTGGAGATTCATCATGCTCTTACCAAAGAGCGTACCGACTATGTGAAACAGCTTCTGTCCGACTATGGTCTGGAAAGCTTTCAGGATAAACGTCCCAGCGAATTGTCCGGCGGCATGAAGCAGCGTGCTGCCCTGATCCGCACCCTTGCCCTGGATCCCCAGCTGCTCCTTCTGGATGAACCCTTCAGCGCCCTGGATTACCAGACCAGGCTCATGGTATCCGCGGATATCTGCCGGCTGATCCGGCAGGCTGGTAAGACTATGATTATCGTCACTCACGATCTGTCGGAGGCCATCAGTCTGGCCGACAAGGTCTATGTACTGTCTGCGAGGCCGGCGACGATCAAGGCCGTTCTCCCCATCCGGCTCACGCTTCCGGATGCATCACCGCTGGCTGCCAGAAATGCGCCAGAATTTCCATATTATTTCAAACAACTCTGGGAGGAATTAACGGATGAGACCACAAACTAAACAACCTCTGACCGTTCAGGAACAATATCTTCGAAAACACAAAAGCCATCACAGACAGGTCTCCGTCCTGCGCTTTTTTCTTCTGGGAATCTTTTTACTCCTGTGGGAAGTAAGTGCAGATCTTGACTGGATCGACAGTTTCTTTTTCTCCAGTCCCCACAGAGTCATTCTGTGCCTTGGAGAATTATGGACAGAGCGATCCCTTCCGATGCATATCGGTATCACACTGTTAGAAACGATCCTGAGTTTCCTGCTGGTATTTTTCGTCAGTCTTCTGTTATCCACTCTGCTGTGGTTTTCCAGGCAGCTGTCGGAGATCTTAGAGCCTTATCTGGTACTGCTCAACAGCCTTCCGAAATCCGCTCTGGCTCCTCTGTTTATTGTCTGGCTGGGCACCGGGATCAACACCATCATCATTGCTGGAATCTCTGTGGCAGTATTCGGATCCATCATCAGCTTTTACACCGCCTTTCATCAGGTAGATCCGGAAAAGGAGATTCTGATCCGCACACTGGGTGGAAACCGCAGGGATATCTTTTTCAAAGTGGTACTGCCGGGATCCATTCCCACCCTGCTCAGTACCACCAAAGTCAATATCGGGCTGTCCCTGGTAGGTGTTATCATCGGGGAATTTCTCGCCGCCAGACGGGGACTGGGCTACCTGATCATCTACGGTTCCCAGGTCTTCCAGCTGGATATGGTGATCAGTTCCATCTTACTGCTATGTGTGATTGCCATGCTGCTCTATCTGCTGACACAGTCTCTGGAACATTACAGCAAAAAGCACCGCAACTGACCTTTCGGAGATCCGCAGGCGTTTTTGTCTTACGGTCTCCTACATAATTTACGGCTTTGTGAAACGTTCTG
>ENA-OVGM01003032-OVGM01003032.1-human-gut-metagenome-genome-assembly--contig:-NODE-3032-length-10083-cov-4.241524_pt1 | contig 10083 bp, 9 predicted proteins | sample MGYA00237773_ERZ505425 | MGnify/ENA primary metagenome ERZ505425 (study PRJEB26158, sample SAMN06016407) | human gut metagenome | biome: human gut; feature: ankylosing spondylitis patient; material... | reverse complement strand
AATGCAGCACAGGCATATAAGCTTAATGCAATAAAGACAGCGTCGCCGGCAAAACTAACAAGTATGCTTTATGATGCGGCAGTGAGATTTACGGATACGAGTATAGAACTTATGGAAAATGATCCAAACAATTTTGAAGAGATAAATAAAAATCTAAAAAAAGCACAGGATTGCATAATGGAACTTAGAATGGGACTTGACTTTAAATATCCGGTAGCAGGTGAGTTTGAAAAGGTATATGATTATATTTACAGACGACTTGTAGAAGGAAATATGACGAAAGATGTAGAGATTATTAAAGATACACTTACACATATACATACTATGCGTGATACATGGAAAGAAGTAATGGCAAAAGCAAAGCAGGGTTAATTACTAAGGCGGTGAATCATGGAAACAGAAAATTATGTTCAGATGATGACAGACAGCCTGATAATGAAAAAAGATATACTTGAAAAAGTTATAGTGCTAAGCGAAGCACAAAATGGTATATTGGCTGCAGCAGAATTTGATGAGAAAGCTTTCCGTGAAAATATTGATGAGAAAGCAGAACTCATAGATAAGATAGAAAGACTTGATGACGGATTTAATTCACTTTTTGCAAGAGTTAAGGAAACTCTTGACGGACATAAAGATGAATACAAATCAGAAATAACCGTTATCAAAGAACTGATAAAAAATGTAACTGAGCTTGCAGTGCGGGTTCAGGCACAGGAGGCAAGAAATAAAGTTCTTGCTGAAAACAGATTTGCCCAGATGAGAAAAGAAGTTTCAAATGCGAAGAGAAACACTCAGGCGGCAAGTACATATTATAACAGCATGAACAAGCTGAATTTTGAGCCACATCTTATGGATCAAAAAAAATAAAAAAGATTATATTCGGGGGTAAAGTTTAAAACAGAATCACCGATATAGTATATAACAGGTTATTAAATAAATAACCTAAACAAAATAATATTAGTGGCAGGGACGCCACTGTAAATTCAAGGAGGAAACAATTATGGTAGTACAGCACAATTTATCAGCAATGAACACTAGCAGACAGATGGGCACAGTATCAAGTGCAATGTCAAAGTCAACAGAAAAGTTATCATCAGGTTACAAGATTAACCGTGCAGGTGATGATGCAGCTGGTCTTTCAATTTCAGAAAAGATGAGAAGCCAGATCAGAGGTCTTAACAAGGCTGCTTCAAATGCACAGGATGGTATCTCTCTTGTACAGGTAGCAGAAGGTGCTCTTAATGAGACACATTCAATCTTACAGAGAATGAACGAGCTTGCTACACAGGCAGCTAACGATACTAATACATCTGTTGATAGAGAAGCTATCCAGCAGGAAATGAATCAGCTTACAAGTGAGATTGACAGAATTCAGTCTACAACACAGTTCAACTCAATGAACCTCTTAGACGGTACATTCTCATCAAAGCAGCTTAAGCTTCAGGTTGGTGCTTTATCTGGTCAGTCAATTGGTGTATCTATTGCAAAGATGAGTGCTTCAAAGCTTCAGCTTACAGCAGCTAATATGAAGGTATCTTCATTCTCAGGAGCTGGTACAGCAATGAAGACAATTCAGGCAGCTATCAAGACAGTATCTGATACACGTTCAAAACTCGGTGCTATCCAGAACAGACTTGAGCATACTATCAATAACCTTAACACAACAAGTGAGAATACACAGGCAGCTGAATCACGTATCCGTGATACAGATATGGCTAGTGAAATGGTTGAGTACAGCAAGAACAATATCCTTGCTCAGGCAGGTCAGTCAATGCTTTCACAGGCTAATCAGCAGACACAGGGCGTACTTTCACTTCTCCAGTAAAAAGTATATTTTGTTTATTAAAGCTGGCTTATTAAAGCCAGCTTTTTTTACTTTATGAAGACACTGGGGATAGAAGAAGAGAACTAATTAAGACGTGTTATGAAAATTGATTGTATGGAGTGATAAATATGCGTGTACCTGATGATTTTTTAGAGGGCGAGATCCGCAACAGCTTTTACGTTGAAAGCATGATGAAAAAAGTATGGGCAGCACAGCTTGAAGTGCTGCATGAGATAGACAGAATATGTAAAAAACATAATATAACATATTTTGCTGACTGGGGAACACTGCTTGGTGCAGTAAGGCACAAAGGTTTTATTCCATGGGATGATGATATGGATATAACTATGAAACGTCAGGATTATATAAAGTTTTGTGAAGTATTTCCAAAAGAGACAACAGAACTTGATTTGGTAACTATATATACTGAAGAATGGTGGAATAGTCTCATAACGAGAGTTGTTAATGGCAAAAGAATACGATTTGATGATGAACATCTTCAAAAATACCATGGATGCCCATGGGTGATAGGACTTGATATATTTATTGTTGATTATGTTGCACCAACGCAGGAAGATGATGAATATACATGTGAAATTATAAAGATTGTGTCAGCACTTGTTGCTAATATAGAAGAAAATATTTATGATGATGAAACAATAAAGGCAGCTGCAATTGAAGTAGAGCAGATGCTTAATGTAAAGTTTGACTATAGTAAACCTCTTGAAAATCAGCTGCTGAGACTGATTGACAGACTTAATATGATGTATACAGAAGAAGAGTCAACAAAGATTGCACTTATGCCTGACCATGCAGGTCCTAGACCTTTAGATGTATATCCGAAAGAATATTACAGTGAAGCAATAGAGATGCCTTTTGAATATACAACAATTCCTGTTCCGGTTGGATACGATGCGATATTAAAACAAAAATACGGTGAAAATTATATGACTCCGATAATTGCTAACAGCAGTCATGAATACCCATTTTATAAAAAACAGAAAAGGGAGCTTTACAGCCAGATGGGTATAAAGATATGAAGACAGTAATTACATACGGAACATTCGATTTATTTCATCAGGGACATTATAATCTTTTAAAAAGAGCAAAAGAGTTGGGTGATTACTTAATAGTTGGCGTTACAACTGAGCATTTTGACGAGGCAAGGGGTAAGGTCAATGTTGTTGACCCTATAATTGAGCGTATAGAGAATGTCAAAAAGACAGGTTTTGCCGACATGATTATTGTTGAAGATCATGATGGGCAGAAAATTGAAGATATTCAAAAATACGGTGCGGATATATTTACTGTTGGTTCAGACTGGGTAGGAACATTTGATTATCTTAATGCCTTCTGTAAAGTAGTCTATCTTGAGAGAACGCCCAATATTTCTTCAACATTTCTTAGAAAAAAACAGTTCAAAATTGTAAGAATTGGCATAGTAGGTACGGGAAGAATTGCACCAAGATTTATATCGGAATCAAAATATGTAAGTGGACTTACGATAGAATGTGCTTACAATCCGGTAGATGAGAGTGCAAAGAGATTTGAAAAATGCGAGAAAATAAAGTGTTATACAGGTGATTATGAAGAATTTCTTGAAAATGTAGATGCCGTGTATATAGCTTCACCTAACGAAACACATTTTGAATATGCAAAAAAAGCTATAGAGGCAGGAAAACATGTGCTTTCGGAAAAACCGCTCTCATTTACCAAAAAAGAGAGTGAAGTATTGTATACAAGTGCAAAAGAAAAAGGCCTGGTGCTTATGGAAGCTGTAAAAGCAGCGTATTGTCCAGGATTCCAGCAGCTTATCAATGTCGCAAAAAGTGGAAAAATCGGAGATATAGTTGACGTTGAAGCATCCTTTACAAGACTTGCAGACCCGCTTTCAAGAGAACGTACAGATGCAGAATATGGCGGTGCATTTCTGGAGTTTGGACCAAGTGTGCTTGTGCCGGTAATTAAGCTGATGGGAAAAGATTACACATCAGTTACTTTTGACAGTATATATGATGGCAATGGAGTTGACCTGTATACAAAGGTTGATATACGCTATGACAACGGATTTGCAACAGTGAAGACAGGCGTTGGCGTAAAAACAGAAGGACAGCTTGTTGTTTCAGGAACAAAAGGATATATAATTGCACAATCTCCGTGGTGGCTTATGAAGAAGTTTGATGTAAGATACGAGGATTCATCAAAGATTGAGCATTTTGAGCCTAGATTCCAGGGAGACGGTTTGAGATATGAAATAAGTGATTTTGTTTCCAAGATAAATGGAACAGATAAGAAGGATTATAAGCTTACAGCAGGAGAATCAATTATAATGTCTGAGTTTGTTGAAAAATTCATGGAGCAGAAGAAAAACAGAAAAAATGGATGATTTCTAGACAGCGGAAAGGGGAAGATAAGTGAAGTCAGGGATTAAGTATGTTGACGGAATGGACTTGAGAGGTGTAATCAAAGCCGGATTAGAGGATTTTGAACTGGATTATACTGGTTGTAAAAGTGCAGATATGATTCTTGAAAATGGTGGAAATATTGACGGAATTGCAATCAGTCTGTGTGATTTTACAGATAAAGGATTTTTAAAAGAAAATGCTTCGCAGATATTTAGGGATGCAATGTCTGTTGCAGACAGATACAATGCATATATTGTTATTGATACAGAAAATGTGAAAAAAGCGTCTGTTCTGGAACAGATTATTGATGAATGTGTCAATGAAATTGCTGCATCAGATGTTAATATTTTTATAGAAAATGGTTATACGAATGATAATGGCAGATTCTATCATAATGATTATTCTGAAGGTTCAAGGCTTGTGGAACTTACAGATAAACTTAATTTGCTTGCAGGCTGTGATAAATTTGGAATCTGTATCAATGTTGGACATGCTAATCTTCTTGGTATAAACGTGAGGGATATGGTTAGAGTATGCGGTAAAAAGACCGGTATAATGCATATTAACGATAACGACGGAAAAGGCGATTATCATCAGATGCCATATACATTTACGACAGGAAGAGGACTGCTTTCAACAGACTGGGGCAATATAATAGGCGATTTGTCAAGAACAGGATTTGACGGAAGATTTGTATTTAATGTTGAAGGCACATTTAAAAGAACACCGGCAAAGCTTCATAAATCAATGGCAGAACTTCTTGAAGCAATGTATGAAGAGTGGATAGAGAGCTGTTATAAGACTGAAGAATATCTCGCGGCTGACGGAAAGAAAATTATTCTTTTCGGGGCCGGAAGAATGGCACTTAATTATATGCAGAACTGGGGAGATAAGTATCCACCTGCATTTCTTGTTGATAATAATTCTGAAATCCAGGGTCAGGAAAGATGGGGAATACCTGTGAAATCGCCTGATGAAATCCTTAATGTTCCGGAAAGTGAGCGAAATGTGTGGATTTGCAATATGTATTATGATGCTATCGGTGCACAGCTTGACAGCATGGGCATCGAATACAGATGCTATTGGGACCATTATTATATGTAGTAAGTTGTGAGGTGAAAAATGCTTAAAGTAGGAGTACAGACAAAAGGAATCCTTCCTGATATGCCGGTAGATAAAGGCTTTCAGTTTATTAAAGATGCCGGATTTGAAAAAGTTGACCTGAGTATAGATACATTTTTGAAAAACTCAGATTTATACGCCGGTAATGTTAATAGATTTTTTGATGCTTCAGTAGAAGATCTGTTTGTATATTTCAATGATTACAGGATTGCAATGGAAAAGGCGGGGATTAGTCCGTCACAGATGCACGCACCTTATCCGGTAAATGTTCTTGGAAGAGGAAAACAGAATGAATATATGCAAGGGAATGTAATACCTAAAAACATATTGATAGCGGAATTTTTAGGTGTTCCGTGGATGGTTGTTCATCCGTTTAAAATGCAGTATGTGTATGGCAAAGATGTTGAACGTGCGAAAAATATTGAGTATTTTAAGATGCTCATTCCACTGTTAAAGCAGTGCAATGTTGGAATCTGCTTTGAAAATCTTTATGAGGGTATCGGACAGAGAATTGTTGAGGGTGTGTGTGCTGACCCTGATGATGCCATATGGTATCTTGATACGTTAAATGATTATGCGGGAGAGGAATTATTCGGGTTCTGTCTTGATACGGGACATCTCCAGCTTGTAAAAAGAGATCCATATGAATTCATAACAAAACTTGGCAGCAGGCTGAAAGTTCTTCATATTCATGAAAATGATGCTATTGGTGATTTACATCAGATGCCATATACATTTGGCACGAATGAATCAGAAGGCCAGGTGTGGGACAGAATTTATAAAGGTCTAAAAGATATTAAATTTGATGGAACGCTCAGCTTTGAGACATTTCCTACAATGAACAGTTTTCCGAAGGGAATGTCTGCAAGTGTTTTAAAAACAATATGTTCTATTGGAGAATATATGGCTGAAAGAATAGAAAATGAAGGCTAGAGGTCTTGAAGCGGAAAGGCAGTAGAAACTTATGAGAATCGGAATAATCGGAACAGGAAGAATTGCGTCAAGGTTTGCAGATACGGCATTTGCCGGGATTGAAAGTGCATATGTAAGCTGTGTATATAATCCAAAGGCTGAAAGTGCAGAAAAATTTGCAATACAGCACAGAATAGAAAATTATACAGATAGTCTTGAGGAGTTTACTATGCTTACAGACGCTGTATATATTGCATCTTTGCATGAGACACATTATGAGTATGCAAAATATATGTTAAATAATAAAAAACATGTTCTTTGCGAGAAGCCTGCAGTGCTTAAAAAAGCACAGGCGGAAGAACTGTATAGTCTTGCAAAAGAAAATAATGTTGTATTTATGGAAGCTGTAAAGACTGCTTACTGTCCGGGATTTCATGCCATGATGGCAGCTGCAAAGAGTGGAAAAATAGGAAGAATCATAGATGTTGAGGCGGCATTTTCCAGACTTACTCCTGTTAATACGAGAGAATATATGGCACAGGATTACAACGGAAGTTTCCTTGAGTTTGGTAGTTATGTATGTATGCCGGTGTTTGAACTTCTAGGATGCGATTACGATGACGTAAGATTCCATTCAATGCGGGCTGTAAACGGTGTTGATGCATATACAAAGGCAGTTTTTTCATTTGGCGGTAAATCTGCTGAAGTAAAGACAGGGCTTGGTGTAAAGACAGAAGGCCAGCTTCTCATATCGGGAACAAACGGATATATTCTTGCCAAGTCACCATGGTGGCTTACAAAAGAATTTGAGATAAGATACGAAGACCCGAATAAAAAAGAAGTGTACAAATATGCTTATGAGGGTTCAGGACTGCAATATGAGTTGAAGGCATTTATAAATAATGTAAATAATATAAATAAGATAAATGAATCTGACGATTTAGACAGCGAGTGCCGGAAGGTATCAGTATGGACAGGGGCAGAAGCCTGCACAAATCGTGAAATTTCAATAGCAACAGCAGATGTTATGGAAAAATTCATCGAGTGGAACAGACCACAGGTCCAGGAAAAACAGAAAGAATTGTTTGGCAAGGATATAAAAAAGCCGAGAGTATGGGCACACAGGGGCTGCTGCACGCTTTATCCTGAAAATACGCTCGAAAGCTTCAAGGCGGCGGCCGAGCTTAAAGGAATTACAGGTGTTGAGCTGGATATACAGTTTAGTAAGGATAAGAAAATAGTTGTATTTCATGACGAAAATGCAAGTCGTGTTACGGGAATTGACAAAAATATAAAAGATTGTACACTTGATGAACTCAAAAGTTTCAAGATGGCATCAAATGACGGCAGATATGCACAGATTCCAACTTTGTCGGAAGTTCTTGAACTTTTAAAACCATATTGTGAAAATAACGGACTGTTAATTAATATAGAATTAAAAACGAGCAAAGTACGTTATGAGGGAATAGAGGATGAAGCTTATAAGCTTGTAAAATCATATGGAATGGAAAAATATATTGTATGGTCTTCATTTCTGGCAGATTCGGTATCCTGCATCAAAAAGATAGATAAAGATGCAAAAACCGGCGTTTTAGCTGGCTCGTTAGAAGATTGCATAGCAATGGCACAAAAGACAGGTGCGGAAGCACTCCATCCATATATAGGTGGGCTTGTATTTGAACTGCCTGAGCATATGAAAGACATGCCGGTGCGGGCATGGAATGGTGAAGAACCGTTCTTTAAGGATGGAAGACCGTTGAAAGAACCTGACCTTAATAAATACAGGTTTTATGGGGCTACAGATATATTTACAAATATGCCGGAGAGGTATCTTGATGAAAAGTGAATTTTTTAAAGAAGAAATTCGTGAAGGTTTTACTGTCAGTGCAGAGATGAAAAAAGTCTGGGCGGTCGAAATGAAAGTCCTTTCATTTGTCATAAGTGTTTGCAAAAAATATGACATACCCTATTTTGCGGATTACGGGACACTACTTGGGACAGTAAGACACAAAGGCTTTATACCATGGGATGATGACATTGACATATGCCTTAAACGTTCGGATTATATGCGTCTTATTGAAGCATTTAAGAAAGAAAATAATACAGATTATGTATATAATGGATTTTATTTTTCAGATACAAGCGGTCAGCCGTTTATGAGTGTGTCTGATTATACAGGAGTTCCAATACCGGCTTCGGTGCAGGAAAAGTTCTTTGGATGTCCGTATGTTGCAGGAATAGATATTTATCCGCTTGATTATGTGCCGAGAGATTCAGAACTTGCCGGACTTCAGCTTAATATGTATGTTGCATTGTACGATATTGCGATAAGATTTTATGAGATTTCCAGGCAGGAACTGGAAGATAATTTAGGGCAGATTGAGCAGATTTATAACGTGAAATTTGTTCGTGATAATACTTTAAGAGGTCAGATATGGCGGCTTGCAGACAGTATCGCAGCCATGTTTACCGAAGAAGAAAGCGATAAACTTACATTTCTTGCACGTAATGCACAGGGCGATGTCGGATTTGGATATAACAAAGAATGGTATGATTCATCGGTGGATATGAAGTTTGAGGATATGGATATAGCAGTTCCGTGTGGACATGACGATATTCTTACAATGCTTTACGGTGACTATAAAGTTCATGTCTGTAACACAAGTTCGCATAACTATCCGTTCTATGCGAAGCAGAAAGAGTTTTTGCTTGAGAATGGGTATGAGGTGTGAAAATAATTTATATATGAGGGAAAAAGATGATTATTCAGGAAAGCATTGATAAGATAATCAATTATGGTTTTTGACAGTTGAAGAGAAAGAAGATATATCGCTGTTCTTTGAAAATTACGGAAGTGACAAAATTATAGAAGTAGATAAAAATGCATATTATACATATAAATCATATACTACTGAAAATAAACCTGTTGATATACATGTAACCTATAATCAGGATATGTTTCGGGCATCAATAAATATAATAGTAAAATATGGTTATGCAGTGGCTGATGATATAAGCGGCAATCATGTATGTGTATTAAGTTATATGGGAAGTACATATAATCATAAATATGTATATTCAGGTGGGGCAGATTTAAGTTTTATTAATCAGTATGATTGCATATTTTTATATGATTGCAATGAGTTTTCGGTTGAATTATGTCAGCCTGTATTGAAGCTGTGGAGCGGTAAGCGGCTTGTACTGGTTGGTGAAAACTGGGAGGGATTAATACCGATGCTTCCGGAATTACAGGCAGAGTGCTGGTACGAACCGATACTTACAGATGAAAGATTCAAAGAGCTGTCATATGGAATGAAGAGCCTTAGAGTTATATTCGGAATGCCGCATGCAGAACCTATGGACAGATATAATGAAGGAATCATGTATTATGATGAGATAATGTCTTTTATATTTATGTTTGCAGATTACAGACAACTTGGCGAATTGAATCCTGATAAGAATTTTCTGGTGATTGACGGATATTATGACAATCTTGGTCTTTTGTTATACAGTCTAAAGTTGAAACAGTTGCACGTTACGCAAAAAGTAAAGGATTCATACCGGTAATAAATTTCAAGATGGCCGGTAACAGCTTTTATCAGAATAATAGTGATAATGATATCTGGAGCAAATTTTACGAGCAGCCGGAAGGCTATACACTGGATGAAGTATACAGCCCGATTGATACCATCAGCAGCATGATTACAGGTATTCAGCACAAGGTATTCCAGACCCGTCAGAAGGAAACCGAAATGCTGAACACTCGCATCAGCAGCCTGCGCGTCATTGGAAGTGGGCTGAGTCAGCGTGTCAACCAGT
>ENA-OVGM01003028-OVGM01003028.1-human-gut-metagenome-genome-assembly--contig:-NODE-3028-length-10092-cov-2.644715_pt1 | contig 10092 bp, 9 predicted proteins | sample MGYA00237773_ERZ505425 | MGnify/ENA primary metagenome ERZ505425 (study PRJEB26158, sample SAMN06016407) | human gut metagenome | biome: human gut; feature: ankylosing spondylitis patient; material... | reverse complement strand
CCATCTCGATCAATGTCTCAATATCCTCAAATTCTGTCTTTAAGGATGCATAAGTTGCGACATCATCCTTCATGCTCTTTAATTCTTTCATTTTTTTCTGGGAAACGACCGGATCATCCCAAAAATTTGGGGCCTCCATTTCCCTTTCTAATTCCTGGATCCGCTGCTCTTTATTAGCCAGGTCAAAGTGAATCCCTCACTTCCTGCAGCGGTTCCCTGTATGTGTTCAGGGTCACTTTAAATTGATCAAGTTCTACCACAGTATCACCTCTTTCTGATATTTAAGATTTGTTTCTATTGTAAAGTATGCACGCTTTTTGCGCAATGCCTTCTCCCTATTTTTAAGAGAATCGCAAGAAGTAAAAGACCGATCGCGGCTCCTGCCGTATCAATGCAGACATCCGTAAACTGTCCGGAACGCCCCGGGATAAACAGCTGATGAAACTCATCTGTCGATGCATAGCAAAAGGCAAATCCAAGTGCCGCGATATAATGCACTTTCTGTCTCATTTCAAATGTTCCTGAAAATGCAAATGCAAGCCATCCTAAAATCGCATATTCTGTCATATGTGCAGCTTTCCGGATGGGATACTCAATGTTTCCTGCAATATTTCCAATCTGGTCTGTCGTCAGTCCCCAGTTAAAAATTTCATCTGTATCTTCGACCAGACGGTAAGAGATCGTACCGCTGATCTCGGAAGATTCCGTCGCCGGCTGATTGGAAAACCAAAATATGATGATCATCCAGCCTGCCAGCATGATTCCCAGAATCAGCCGCATTACTGTTTTATTCATTTTCCGCTTAATTCCTCCGTGAGTACTTCCACTGCTTTCTGGATCTGGTTGTCATATTTCACATCATATTCTGTTCCATCCGGATTGAGATATTCATATTCAAGTTCAATATCCGGATCAATTCCGACTCCATGGATATAATTTCCATTCGGTGTAAAATATTTTGCTGTGGTAAGTTTCACCGCATCTCCGTCCTCAAGCGGGAAGATGGTCTGAACAATTCCTTTTCCGAATGTTGTCGTTCCGATCAGTGTTCCATATTCATAGTCCTTGATTGCTCCGGCTAAAATCTCGGATGCACTTGCACTGTCCTCATTGATAAGAACCGCCAGAGGATACTCCATGTAAGTATCCCCGCTTGATGTATAAGTCTCACGGTGACCATTTTTATCCTCTGTATACACAACCGTACCCTCAGGAAGAATATCATCTAAAATCTGTACAACAGCAGTAACCAGTCCGCCGCCGTTATAGCGCACATCCAGAACAAGCGCTTTCATCCCCTCGCTATCTAATTCTGCCACAGCTTTTTCAAACTGGTCTGCTGTTTCTGTTTCAAAAGAATCGATATGAATATAACCGATGTTATCACCAAGCATCTGGGAAGATACGCTCGGCAGTGTCACATTTTTGCGCTCCACGTCAAAGGACAGATTTTCCCCGGTTGAAGGACGATATACCTCCAAATGTACCGATGTTCCCTCCTCGCCACGGATCAGTTTTACCAGCTCTGTCACTTCCATGCTGGTCGCATCTGTTCCGTCGACCGAAGTGATCACGTCATCTGCAAGGAGTCCGGCTTCATCGGAAGGTGTTCCCTCATATATTTTTGAAATGGATACCACCATGGTATCCGGATCCTGTCTGAGGCCTGCACCAATTCCGTAATACTGTCCGGTAGTGCTCACCTGCATCTGTTTGTAATCTTCCTCATTATAATAGACGGAATATTTATCTCCAAGCCCGCTGATCATCCCTTCATACAGTCCATCTTTTAATTCGGTATCATCCACATCATCATAATAATACATATCCGTGTATGCCTTCAGTTCATTGATCTTCTGAACTGTTTTTGTATCCAGTATTGAATCTGTCTTAGCGGTTGCATTCGTTATGTAAATTTTCGTTCCCGTTATTTTAGTGACCACGTTCAGTGCGACAAATCCAACTAAAATCGTTCCTGCAATACCGCAGGCCACACCTTTTGCCATCTGTCCTTTTTTGCTTTTCTTCGGTTCTTCGATTGGCTCTGGCATAATCTCCGGAACCTGCTGCTCATTTTTATTTTCCATATTCTGTCTCCATTCCTGCGCTGTTTTTATGCTGCCGTTTTTGCTGCCGTTTTACACCGCTATTCCCACCTGTTGTGTGACCAGCCGCATTTTTATTTTATATTGCCTTTTATACTACACTCCACATTACTTATCATATCATTCATATGTGAAAATTCGCTGTCCTACTACACAAACCCTACTCTCCTATAAGGATTTGGATGTCAAAAGGTGGTTCACAATTTGACAATCCCAAAATTAAAAGCCACCTTTTGACCCCCAAATCCAACCAATTTAAAAAGGACCACCGCGCATTGCGGCAGTCCCAAAAACATCCGCATCATCTGCCCAGATAACTCCACGGGCTGACATAGCTTCCGTTTAATGATACACCAAAGTGTAAATGATTTCCAGTAGAAATACCGGTACTTCCGACCTGTGCGATCGTCTGTCCTGCTGAAACCGTCTGTCCAGGCGAAACAAGAAGTGCAGATGCATGCATATATACGGTATACAATCCGCCGCCATGATCGATCATCACATAGTTACCGGCAGCACTGCTGTAAGCCGCAGTCGTAACCGTTCCATCCGCCGCAGCCACGATCGCAGCGCCTCCGGACGCACCGATGTCAATTCCTTTATGATTGGAAGAAGCGCCTCCCATCGGCGACACACGCGTTCCATAATCACTGGTCACACGCGTACTGCTCGGACACGGCCAGGTAAACACACCTCCGGTATAATGGTTATCCTGTTTACCGGCAGCAGCCTTCTCTGCCTCAATGCGCCTGATCTCGGCAATGATCTCCTCCTGCGCCTGAATCTCCGCAGCATAATAATCCGCGTCGCTCTGTGCAGAATCAATGTTTCCCTCAATTCCGGCAAGTTCCGTCTCCCGCTGCTTCATAAGCGCTGCAACTGAAGCCTTTTCCTGCTCCACAGAGGCTTTCTCCTGCTCTACTTCTTTTTTCATTTCCTCTAACGTGGCATAGTCTTCTTCTAACTGCTGTTCCACGCCGTCAATATAGGCAACCGTCTCCTGATATTCCTTTAGCTTTTTCCGGTCATATTCCTGGATCTGTATGATATACTCAGCAGAATTTAAAAAATCCGAAAAACTTTCCGAATCAAAAAGTGCCTCAAAGTAAGACTCCTGTGCATTCTCATACATAAACTGTATGCGCACTTTCATGTCCGCATACTGCTGCTCTTCCTGCTTTTTTGCATCTTCAAGCTGGTCTTTTGTGTCCTCGATCTGATCCTTCTTCTCTGTCAGCTCCTGATTTTTCTGTGCAAGCTGGTTTTCTAAAGCTGTGATCCGGCTCGAAATATTCATGAGCTGCGTATTCAGATCATTTACTTTTGCCTGCACATCTCCCTTGGACTCTTTTAGCTCGTTTATCGTCTGTTTTGCCTTTTCCAGAGCTTTTTCTAAAGCCGCTTTTTCCTGCTGTGCCTCTTTTAAAGAAGTGGATGTATTTTCACTTTTCTTTGCGCTGCTGTTTTCTGCTGCTGACGTCATCTGCACTGTGGCAGCCATGCCGGTCATCACAATAAGCAATACCGCCGTTATCCTGTGTATCCATTGCCTTTTATTAATTATCATACCTTTAAATGTTTGCGGATCGTAATCCGGCTTCCGATAAATCCAATACCAACACCAAGTAACAGTGCCACAGGAACCAATGTGTGGAATACCTGGTCCACGCTTAAAAACTGGATCATATTGCTGATAAATTTAAACTTATCTCCAATATATAATATGATCTTCTCATATAAAACATACAAAATGCCAAGCGGGATCGCCGCTCCGATCAGTCCGATCACAATTCCCTCAACAACAAACGGTGCCCGGACAAAATAATCTGTCGCACCGATCAGTTTCATGATACCGATCTCTTCACGGCGCACGGAAATACCGACTGTAATCGTATTGCCGAGCAGGATCAGAATGATACCCGCGGAAATATAACCGATCAGACTGTTAAAATCGGTCAGTGTGTGCGCAACCATCTCCGACTGCTTTACTGAACGGATTCCATCTATAGACTCTAAATAAGTTACCAGCGTACTCTGCATTGATATATCATTCATATAAATGGAATAGCTTGCTGAATTGGCAAGCGGATTATCGCCTGCAAAACTTGAAGCAGCATCTTCATTTCCATCAAAATAAACATCTTTAAAACTTTCCCACGCTTCATCTGCAGATGTATATTCGCAATGTGATACCTCAACACGCTGCTTGATCAGATCACCGATTTCCTCAATGCGCTGTTCTGAGATGCCCGCATCAAAAAATACTGTGACTGCAACACCGGATTCCGCATCCTTTACCATCGCCTGGAAGTTGGTCACGATCGAATAGAACAGACCAAACAGAAAAATACAGGCCGTCATCGTCGCTATGGATGCAAGCGAAAACATTTTATTTTTCCAGATGTTGACAAGTCCCTGTTTAATCGTATAGAAAAAAGTACTAATCCTCATAATCGTAGTCCCCCTCGCGTTTTAATACATCACGCTCAGTCAGGCTGCGGCTGATGGCATTATCGCCTGTCACAATACTGCTGGCTGTATCACTGTCATCCACGATCACACCCTTTTGCATGGTGATGACACGTTTGTTCATGGCTTTTACGATTTCAAGGTTATGTGTAACAACGACAACCGTTGTGCCATTGTTATTGATCTCCTCCATCAGTTTCATGATCTCCCAGGCATTATTGTTATCGAGATTACCGGTCGGCTCATCCGCAAGCAGGATCTTTGGCTTATTGATCAGTGCCCTTGCGATTGCAACTCTCTGCTGCTCACCACCGGATAACTGTTTGGGATAAGAACGATACTTTGCTGCCAGTCCTACCATGGAAAGCATCAGTGGTACATTCTTTTTGATGGAACGTGTGGACTCTCCGATGACCTTTTGGGCAAATGCGACATTATCGTAAATATTGCGGTCCTTTAACAAGCGGAAATCCTGAAATACCACGCCGATCTTACGACGGAATTTCGGGATTTGTCTTCGCCTGATCTTATTTAATTTCTGACCGTTTATCGTGATCGTACCCTCCGTCGGTTCAAGTTCCTTCAACAAAAGCTTGATCAGCGTAGATTTTCCAGAACCACTGTCCCCGACGATGAATACAAATTCTCCTTCCTCAATGTTAAGACTCACGTCATTAAGCGCAGGTATTCCCGCGGAGTACGACTTGCTGACATGTTCTAACTTAATCATAGTGCTTCTCCATTTCTAGTAGTCCAATGACTCCATGTACTTCATATATTTTACTACCATAAGTGCGATCTTAAATGTAATAGCATCTTCAAACACACGCAGATCAAGTCCGGTTGCCTTCTGCAGCTTGTCCAGACGATATACCAGCGTGTTACGGTGGATATAAAGCTGTCTGGAAGTCTCTGAAACATTCAGACTGTTCTCAAAGAACTTATTGATCGTTGTAAGTGTCTCCTCATCGAACTCATCCGGTGATTTCCCGTCAAAGATCTCCTTGATAAACATCTTACAGAGCGGGATCGGGAGCTGATAAATCAAACGTCCGATTCCAAGTGTTGAGTAAGCGATGACATCTTTTTCTTCAAAAAAGATCTTCCCTACGTCAAGTGCCATTCTTGCTTCTTTATAAGAACGTGATACTTCCTTGATCTCTCCGACGATCGTACCATATGCCACATGCACATCGCTGTCCGAATCAGAGCGGAACAGATTCACAATGACCTCTGCGGTCTTATTCATCTCCTCGTATCCTTCATTCTCCCCTACTTCTTTTACAACAATGATATTTTTCTCATCCACTGCTGTGACAAAATCTTTGGTCTTTCCACCGAAAATGCCACGGATGCGCTCCAGTTCATTGCCGTCTTTGTCGCGGTTGGTCTCCACGATAAACACAACACGTCTGACCTCTGTATCGATATGCAGCTTCTTTGCACGGTTATAAATATCAACTAAAAGCAGGTTATCCAAAAGCAGATTCTTAATGAAGTTGTCTTTATCAAATCTCTCTTTATATGCTACCAGAAGATTCTGGATCTGGAAACTGGCAATTTTACCCACCATATAGACATCATCACTGTCGCCATTGGCAAGCAGGATATATTCTAACTGATGATCGTCAAACACCTTAAAAAACTGATAGCCGTTTACAACCTGGCTGTCTGCAGGAGATTCCACAAATGCAAGCGCCGGCTCCATATATTTGTCTGCTTCCGGAAATGTAGCAGCCAGCACCTTCCCCTCTACATCGATAATGCATAAATCAATGCGGGTAATCCCTTTTAACCCGTCAATCGTATTTTGAAGTATCTGATTTGAAATCATAAGCTCCACTCCTTCTATCTTCGTTTCATTTGAAACACACCCGGCAAATCAGGTTGCTGCAGCTGTCAGCTGTCCGAATGATCCTATGCCACAGTGCATAACCTCCATTGCACGCATGGGCAACTTTCACAATAAAAATATACCCATTGTCCCCACTCAAAAATACCTAGATTCTATTTTAATGCAAAACAGCAAAAAAAGAAAGAGGAAATGCATATTTTTTATGCACTTCCTCAATGTATGCTGCTTTTTTCCTATTTTTTACAGTGTACATAGTTCACAAAGAAAAAATTTATGACATCTGTTCCTGAAATCCTTCACCGAGCACTTCCCGCGCATCGGAAACGATCACAAACGCATCAGGATCTACTTCCCTTACGATCTCTTTTACCTGCACAATCTCTTTTTTAGATACTACGCAGTAAAGCATACATTTTTCTGCACCGGAATACATGCCCTTTGCCCGAAGTCCTGTAACACCGCGTTCTAACTCCGTCATGATACGTTTTGCCACCTGTTCATAGTGATCCGTAATGATAAATGCTGCTTTTGAGAATTTCAAGCCTTCCATCAGTGCATCTGATACCTTGCTCGTCACAAAGATCGCAACGATCGCATACAATACTGCGTGTACACCAAATACAAATAATCCGGCAACTACGACTGCACCATCTAAAAACTGTATGATCTGCACCACAGAATAATGTTTATAATAATGCTGGATCAGCGTCGCGACCATCTCTGTTCCACCGGTCGTTGATTTTGCAAGCAGTACAAGGCCCATTCCGACACCGCCGATACAGCCGCCAAAAATTGCTGCAAGTACATAATCACCATCGGTAAGATCCACAAGCGGCAGTATATAGAGCCAGAGAGAAAGTAACAATGTTCCAACGATCGTTCTCCATATAAAACGTTTTCCTTTGATCTTTAAAGCTGCCAAAAAAAGCGGCACATTGAGTACAAGGTTCGTCAGCCACAGAGGAATTCCACCCGGAATCAGATACCCTGTCACATCTTTGATAATGATCGCAAGACCGGTAAAACCTCCTGTTACCATGCTGACCGGATCATACACGCACTGAATACTTACTGCAATAAGTGCGGTTCCCACAAGCATGAGGATATAATCCCAGACCGGAGATCTCTTATAAAAAAACTTCTGCATACCGAACCTCAGCTTTCATATTTTTCAATACTGTTTTTTAATCTGACACGGTGGATCAGATTCCAGAAAAAACCTTTGATTCTCGATCTTTTCCGGTGAACCTCAAATCCGCCGATTCCATACCATAAATTGGCATTGATCTTGTCGCGGTGTTCCACAAGAAAATGTTCCTGTCCCGGAGATGGAATGATTGAAATGATCACATCCGGCGTCGCCGCATTCATTTCATTGATCACACCCTCGAGATCTCCGACACAGTTTTCCGTTGCCGCCGCCCCTGCTAACACCAGTTTCGGGTATTCCTCTCTGAGTTCCTGTGTAAATTCATCAACAGCTCCCTGTGTCTCTCCAATAATAAAAACAGATTTGCGGTTGCGCTCCACACGTTTCAAAAATTCATCTGAAAAATCATTTTCTTCTGTCTCGCGGATCCGCTGCATCGTATCGACTCCAGCCGCCTGCAGAATGCCTTTTTCTCCGATCACTGCCAGATCAAGAGAAGAAATAACCTCTTTTAACACAGGATCTGATTCTGACTCAGTCAGCATCTGCATGGAAACCATCTCAATCACATTTAACATGTTATTATCATACCAGGCTTCCACGCGCATGATTGCTTCCCGCACTGTGTAATTGTCCAGTTGTATTCCAAGAATATCTATTTTCTTAATCATTTTACACCCATATTCATTTCCATATATTGAAAAAATATACGCGAACAGTATATCAAACATGGTGTAATATTTCAAGAAATACTGATCTTAGCTTTTATTTCTGTTCCGAATTTTTCGTTGTTGTAAAAAATTTCTTTAAGCAGCTGTACGCAACCAGAACACCTAATATCATAAGAAGAAGTGCAACGATCAGCTGTAATCCATCTACTAAGAATGTTGCGTTGTGTGCCGCAATATTTGCTGCCAGAGCAATTGTTTTCTGTACCAGTGCGGTAAATGTAACTGCTAACATCACAAACATCGGTATGTAAAGTGTCCATCCGGTTCTTCCCGTCGTCTTTAAGAATACAGCCAGTGCGATCAGTACCATAGCAGCAAGCAGCTGGTTTGCAGATCCAAACAGCGGCCATACATTGCTGTATCCGCCAAGTGTCAAAAGATATCCAAAGAATAATGTGATCACAGTTGCAAAATATTTATTTGTCAGTACACGCTGTGCCGGTGTCATCTGTTTCGGATCTGTGCTTTCACCGTAAAACAGTTCCTGGAAAGACATACGTCCGATTCTTGCCACGGAGTCAAGTGAGGTAAGTGCAAGTGCCGATACACACATGGTCATAAATACGGTTGCAACCTGAACCGGTACACCAAGTTTCTCTAAGAACCCTGCAACACCGGAAGAGAAGATTGCAAACGGTGTTCCCTCCGGTTTTGTTCCACCAACTGCGACTGCTCCAACAACGACAAGTGCCACGATACCAAGTAATGACTCCACTACCATTGCACCATAACCGATCATCGGCATATCTTTTTCATTGCTGACCGTCTTTGAGGAAGTTCCGGAAGATACAAGACTGTGGAAACCGGAAACTGCACCACATGCGATCGTTACAAATAATGTCGGGAATAATCCACTTCCATTTACATTGAAACCATTAAATGCATTTAACTGCATCTGCGGATGTGCAACAACAACACCAACAACTGCACCGATGATCATACCGAGCAGCATAAATGTTGTCATGTAATCTCTAGGCTGCATTAAAAGCCACATCGGAAGTACGGATGCAAGGAATAAGTATGCCATGATGATGTAGATCCATGCTGTCTTTGAAGCATAGATTGGAAGTTTCATACCAACTGCAAACATTGCAACCAAAAGAGCGATTGCAACGACCGCTTTGACCCACTCGTTCATTTTTCCAACATGTTTCTGAATCACACCGAAGATAACAGCTACCACGATAAACAGCATGGAAATGGAAGCTGCTGCTGAGTTTGCATAAGCGGTTTCTGCGCTGTCAAGTCCGACACCGTTAAATGTTCCGGCTACCATATCCGTGAATGCTGCGATAACAAGCAGTGTAAACAGCCAGCAGAACAGCATAAACAATTTACGTCCTGTCTTACCGATGTATTTTTCGATGATCATTCCCATCGATTTTCCTTCATTCTTGACAGATGCATACAGTGCGCCAAAATCCTGCACAGCACCAAAGAATAATCCACCGATGATCAGCCACAACAGAACCGGTACCCAGCCAAACACGGATGCCAAGATCGGTCCGGTGACAGGCCCTGCTCCTGCGATGGATGAAAACTGATGTGAAAATACGGTAAATTTTGATGACGGTACATAATCCTGCCCATCCTCATATGTGTAGGCAGGTGTCTTTGCCTTTGGGTCGATCCCCCATTTTTTTGCAAGCCATCTTCCATACAGCAGATATCCTGCCGAAAGCGCTATAATACCGATTAAAACAATTACTAATCCATTCATAACCATTTACCGTCTGCAGATTGCAGACAACTCCTTTCTTTTTTTCAGATAAACAATTTTCA
>ENA-OVGM01003021-OVGM01003021.1-human-gut-metagenome-genome-assembly--contig:-NODE-3021-length-10113-cov-2.474548_pt1 | contig 10113 bp, 8 predicted proteins | sample MGYA00237773_ERZ505425 | MGnify/ENA primary metagenome ERZ505425 (study PRJEB26158, sample SAMN06016407) | human gut metagenome | biome: human gut; feature: ankylosing spondylitis patient; material... | reverse complement strand
GCCTTTGCCTCGCGTTCGGCCTTCGGTACGCCCTTGTTGCGCAGGCTCTCGCAGATGCCGTCGCCCAGTGTGCGGCGCGGATCGAAGGAGCCGGCCGGTGACTGAAAGACCATCTGGATCTTCGCGTAGACCGGGATCAGATCCTTCCCCCTGAGCCGGGTGATATCTTGCCCGTCGATGAAGATCTGCCCGTCGGTGGCGTCGATCTGGCGGGTGATGAGCCTGGCAATCGTGGACTTGCCGGAGCCGGATTCGCCCACGACGCCGAGGATCTCACCGGGCTGTACCTCAAAGCTCACATGATCGACGGCGAAAAATGCATCCCTGCCGGCGCGGGAAAAGGCTTTGGAGAGGTCTGCGACCTTCAGGATCGGTTCCATTTATGCCTTCTCCCTCCTCAGTCTCGGAACTGCGCTCAGCAGCTTTACCGTGTAGTCATTCTGCGGGTTTTCCAGCACGTCCTTCGCCGCTGCGTATTCCATCACGCGGCCGTTGGAGAGCACGACGATGCTGTCGGCCATCGCGGCGACGACGCCGATGTCGTGCGTCCCGATGATGACCGCGGTGCCGAAGGCCTCGCGGACATGCAGCATTTCCTCCACGACCTGCCGCTGTACGGCCATGTCGAGCGCGGAGGTGGGCTCGTCCGCCAGGAGAACGGCAGGATTCATCAGCATGGCGATCGCAATGCCCGCGCGCTGATTCATGCCGCCGGAGAGCTCGAAGGGATAGCTGTCCCAGATCCGCTCACCGTCCTGAAAGTGCAGCTTTTCAAAGAGCTCCAGCGCGGCGCGCTTTGCCTCGGCCACATCCACCTTGCGGTGCGCCGCCATGCTCTCGATGATCTGCTCGCCGATCGTGCGGGTCGGGCTCAAGGACGCGCCGCAGTCCTGAAAGATCATGCCGACCTGCTGCCGCAGGGCGCACAGTTCCCTTGTGTCGCGGGCGTTGACCTTCTTTCCCTCAAGCCAGATGTCGCCGGAGTCCGGGGGCAGGAGGTAGTTGAGGCACTGGAGGAACGTGCTTTTGCCGGCACCGGAAGGGCCGATGACCACTTTCACGTCGCCTTTGTGCACATCGAGGGACACGTCGTTGAGGATCGTTTTGCCGCCGAGTTTCTTGACGATGTTGGTGGCGCGCAGGATAGGGGTGGTGTTCATGGTGACGTGCCTCACATGGAGCCGCTGACGGCGTAACCGGGAATATGGACCTTGCGTTCCAGCACGCGGAGGATGTGCACGCCCACAAGGGTGATGCCGAAGTACAACAGGCCTGCCGTGATGTAGAGCGGCAGGTGCTCGTAGGTCCGCGAGGCCACGAAGTGGGTGCGGGCCATGATTTCCGGGGTCCCGAGGACGAAGCACAGGGCCGAGTCCTTGAGCAGGATGGAAAATTCGTTGGACCAGCCGGGGATGGACAGGCGCAGGGCCTGCGGAAGGACGATATGCCGGATGGCCTGCCCGTCGTTCATGCCGAGGGCGCGGGCCGCGCGGAACTGGCCCACCGGGAGCGTCTCGATGGAGCCGCGGAAAATCTGGGACTGGTAGGCCGCGCTCGCCATGCCGAGGACGAGGCAGGACGCCGTGATGGTGGACAGGTTCAGGCCGATGACCTCGAACAGCCCGAAATAGAAGAGGAACAGCAGGAGCAGGATGGGCATTCCCCGGAAAAACCACACGTAGACGCCGATGAGGCGGCGGATGAACGAAGGGCCGTACACCTGCAGCACGGCGAGGGGAAGGCCGATGCAGAACCCAAGCGCCAGAGATCCGATGACGGTGATGAGGGTTACGACGCTGCCCTGAAGGATGTAGGGCAACGCGTTGAGAATAACCGGGATTTTGTCCACTATTTCCAGCATCTCGACTCACGGAATGGGGGTTGAGGGTCAAAGCGTTCCCAAATGGGAATGCCTGAACGCCGAACGCATGTCCGGCGCGCCGCAACACGGCGTGGATTCCGCCGAAAACGGTGTTTTCCGGCTGAATGGATTTTGAAGCGTAGCGCCTTTCAAAGGAAACACGCGCTGCGCAGGGCCCGTAGAAGGGCTTGCGCGCCCGGAACCGGAGGGTCTGGGCGGATGCCGAAGACCGCGCCCGCTCCGCGAAAAGCGTTCTAGCATACGCCAGTCTTCCCGAAGAGGGAAGCCCTGACAACAAGGCGGCGACGGCGGAGAGAGGCCGCGCCGCCGGTCTTGCGTAAGCGCGTCGAAAACGCCGGGGGCCGTGCGGCCCCCGGCGTGAGCGTCATTACTTGTTGCCGAGGTACTTGGCCTGGAGTTCCTTCCAGTAGGGATCGGCCTTGAGGAGCTTGTAGCCTTCGTTGACGAGCTTCATGGTTTCGGCGTCGTCCTTGCGGATGGCCACGCCGAACTCGTCGGAACCGAACACGCCCACTTCCTGCACGGGCTTGCCCTTGCGCATGGCGTCTTCGGCGGGGGCGGCGTCAAGGCCGATGGCGTCGATGCGGCCGTTCAGAAGGTCTTCGATGGCCATGGGGCCGGAGTCATAGAAGCGCAGCTGATAGTTGTACTTCTTTTCGGCCTGCGCCTTCTGGAGCATTTCGTGTTCGTTGGTGCCGCGCTGGACGCCGAGTTTGATCTTGCCGTTGTAGATCTGGTCTTCGGTGACCTTGGAGCCCTTCTTGGTGATGAAAATCTTGCGGATGGTCCAGTAGGGATCGGAGAAGTTCGCCTGCGCCTTGCGTTCGGGGCTGATGCTCATGCCGGAGCAGACCATGTCGATCTTCTTGGCGAGCAGGGCGGGGATGATGCCGTCCCAGTCCATCGGCTTGTGCTCCACGGTAAAGCCCATCTTCTTGGCGATCCAGTTCATGGAGTCGACGTCGAACCCGGCGGGCTTGCCGGTTTCGTCCACGTAGGCGAACGGAGGATAGTTGGCGTCGATGCCGTTGATGAGGTGCTTGCCGGCGGCCAGGGCGGGGGCGGCAAGAGTGATGGAGAGCAGCAGAGCTCCGAGCCAACGAAGAGCAATCCGTTTCATTTTTTCCTCACTGAGGGTTGGGCGTGGTCAAACCTGCACCTAAAACCGGACAGGAAAACACAAGACGATTCCGGAAGCGGCCGAAGCGGAAGTCCGGCTGATTCCAAACCTTTCTCCTAGCACAGATATTTTTGCCGCGCAATCATGCCGCGCCCGGACGGCCCCGTTCCGCCGGGGTGCGGAATCCTTTGCGAAAACGCGCCGCTCCGCACGGAGGGCTGGGCTCTGGCTTGTTGACAATATTGTCTTTTTGACGGTATATTCCAAACTGTATCTGACTGTTTTTCGTACGCGCAGGCCGCCCCGGTTCCCCCGGATTTTCTCCCGAGGAACGGGGCGTTTTCCTTCCGGAGCGTATCGTTCGCCAAACGGCGCGGAAATGTCACCCCGCAGCCGCATGGGCGGCGTAGGCTTGGAACGCGTTGCGATGGCTGTGTCACGGGGCAGGGGTCCCGCGCCTGTTCAACCGATTACCTTGAGAGGTTCCGTTACGTGGCGATAAAACGCACTCTCCAGCAATGGAGTGTGGAAGATTCCACCGAACTGTACGGCATCCGTAACTGGGGGGCCGGCTACTTCGGCGTTTCGCCCGAGGGCGATGTCGTGATTTATCCTTCCGGCGAAAACAAGGGCGTGGCCGTCAGCGTCCCCGAGGTCATTCGGGGTATGCGCGAGCGTGGCTACGACATGCCGGTCCTGTTGCGCATTGAAAACATTCTTGATTCGCAGATCACCCTGCTGCACGAGTCGTTCCGCAAGGCCATCGCCTCGCTCGGCTACAAGGGCGAATACCGCGGCGTCTTCCCCATTAAGGTGAACCAGCAGCAGCATACGGTCGAGAAGATCGCCCAGTTCGGCTCGCGCTTTCACCACGGCCTCGAAGTCGGTTCCAAAGCCGAACTCATTTCCGCCATTTCCCAGCTCAAAGACCCGGAAGCCTGCCTCATCTGCAACGGCTACAAGGACGAGGAGTTCATCGACCTCGGCCTCTCCGCCGTACGCATGGGGTTCAAGTGCATTTTCGTCATGGAAATGCCCGGCGAGCTGGAGCTGATCCTCGAACGCTCCGCCGCGCTCGGCGTGCGCCCGCTCCTCGGCGTGCGCGTCAAGCTCATCACCAAGGGCAGCGGCCACTGGGCCGGTTCCTGCGGCGAACGCTCCGCCTTCGGCCTGACCACGGCGCAGGTGGTGGATATCGTGGACACCCTGAAGCAGCACGACATGCTCGACTGCCTCCAGCTCCTGCACTACCACCTTGGTTCGCAGGTCCCCAACATCCGCGACATCCGTACCGCCGTCATGGAGAGCACCCGCGTCTATGCGGGCCTCGTGCAGGAAGGCGCGAAGATGGGGTATCTCGACCTCGGCGGCGGCCTCGCCGTGGACTACGACGGCTCGCACACCAACTATGTGAGCAGCCGCAACTATTCGATGGACGAATACTGTACCGACGTCGTGGAAGCGGTCATGACCATCCTCGACCAGCAGGGCATCGAACACCCGCACATCGTTACGGAATCGGGCCGCGCCACCGTGGCCTACTATTCCATCCTTCTGTTCAACATCCTCGACGTGAGCATCGCCGAAACGGGCGAGAGCATCCCCGATGTCTTGCCCGAAGACGTGCCGGAACCGGTGGTCAACCTCCGTGAAGTCTTGCAGGGCCTGTCCGTCCGCAACCTTCAGGAGTGCTACAACGACGCCGTCTACTACCGGGACGAAATGCGCCAGCTGTTCATAACCGGACGCGTTACGCTCCGGCAGCGGACGCTCGCGGACAAGTACTTCTGGGCGATCATCAACCGCATCGCCGAGGAAAAGGAAAAGCTCAAGCACACGCCCAAGGAACTCGCGGACATCGACAGCACGCTTGCCGACATCTACTACGGCAATTTCAGCGTGTTCCAGTCACTCCCCGACGCGTGGGCCATCGATCAGCTGTTCCCGGTCATGCCGGTGCACCGCCTGACGGAATTCCCGTCCCGCAAGGCGGTCATTTCGGATATCACCTGCGACAGCGACGGGCGCATCGACAAGTTCATCGACCCGCAGGGTATGCGCACTTCCCTCGATCTGCATCCCCTTGTGGACGGCGATGAATATTATCTCGGCGTGTTCCTTGTGGGCGCGTATCAGGAAACCCTCGGCGACCTGCACAACCTGCTCGGGGACACCAACGTCGTGTCCATCCGCATCAGCGAGGACGGCTCCTACCAGTTCGTCCGCGAGATACGGGGCGACTCCGTGGCCGACATCCTCGACTATGTGGAATACGATCCGCGGCGCATCCTCGAGGATCTCCGTGAAGCCGCCGAACGGGCCGTACGTGAAAAGCGAATCACGCCCTCGGAGCGTTACAAGATCCTGCAAACCTTTGAAGACGGTTTGCGCGGCTATACCTACTTCGAGCGGTAGAATGCCTCCGGCGGCAAGGGGGCTACCGCCCCCCTTGACCCCCTGTCCGGGGGGAATGATTCCCCCCGGACCCCCTCGGTCCTATGCCTGTCTTATCCCAACAGGCTCGGATTGAATAAATCAGTTGATGTTCCCTTCGCCGCTCTTAAAACATCATTCCCCGCATCATCTGGAACTGTTCCACGATGGGGCCGAGGGACAGGGCGGGCAGATAGGTCAGCGCGCCCACGATGAAGATGATCCCGAGCAGCAAGAGGCCGAAGGTAGGCCCTTCCACGGGGAAGGAAGAATCCGAAATCGGACGCTTCTTGCGCGCGGCGAGGGAACCCGCCACCACGAGCATGGACAGCATCACGCCGAAGCGCCCAATGAACATGGCGAGGGCCAGCAAAACGTTCCACACCGGCACGTTGGCGGAAAGCCCCGCAAAGGCGCTCCCGTTGTTCTGCGCGCCGGACGTGAAGGCATAAAGGATTTCGGAAAGGCCATGCGCCCCGGCATTATTCAGTGCGCCCGTTCCCCACGAACTCACCGCCGCCACGGCGGAGAAGCACAGGATCGGTGTGGCGCAGGCCAGCAGGGCCACCATGCACCACGTAATCTCGCGGCCTTCGATACGCTTGCCGAGATAGTCGGGCGTGCGGCCCACCATCAGGCCGGCGATGAACACGGTCAGCAGGATGAACAGGATCATGCCGTACAGGCCGGACCCGACGCCGCCGTAGATGATCTCGCCGAGCAGCATGTTGAACAGCACCAGCATCCCGCCAAGCGGCGTCAGGCTGTCGTGCATGGCGTTGACCGCGCCGCAGGAGGCGTCCGTGGTCGCCGTTGCGAACAGCGAGGTGCCGAACACGCCGAAACGCACTTCCTTGCCTTCCATGTTGGGTACGGCCCCGCCCGCAATCTGCTGCAGGAGGTGCGTACCGTGCAGCTCGCTGAAGTAGATCCACAGCACGCCGCCGATGAACAGGGCCAGCATGACGGCCCAGACCGTCCACGCGTGACGGCGGCTGCCCACGGCATCCCCGAGGAAGAACACCAGCGCGCTCGGGATGATCAGGATGTAGAAAGACTGGAGGAAGCTGGCCAACGCCGTGGGGTTCTCAAAAGGATGCGCGGCGTTCACGTTGAAGAAGCCGCCGCCGTTGGTCCCGAGCAGCTTGATCGCAATCTGCGAAGCGACGGGCCCGGTGGCGATGAACTGCTTCCCGCCCTCAAGCGTGGTCGCGGTAACGCCCGCGTCGAAATTCTGGACCATACCCTGCCAGAGCATGATCAACGCCCCGATGATGCTCAAAGGCAGCAACACGTACAGCGTGATGCGCACGAGATCGGACCAGAAATTGCCGATGGACGAGGATTCGTTGCGGGCGATGCCACGCACGACCGCGGCGCACACGGCGATGCCGACGGCTGCGGAAACGAAATTCTGATAGGTCAGGGCCACCATCTGCGAGAAATGGCTCATGGTGGTTTCGCCGCCGTAGGACTGCCAGTTCGTATTCGTCAGGAAGCTGACCGCCGTATTCAGGGCCAAATCCCACGAAAGGCCGGGGAAGCCTTGCGGATTCAGCGGCAGCTTATCCTGAAAAAGCAGTACCCCGAACGTGAGCAGGAACCCCGCAAGGGAAAATCCGATGAGGCTGACGGCGTACCGGCTCCACGTCTGGTTTTCATCGGGATGAATGCCGGACAGCGAGTACACGCCCCGCTCCACCGGCCCCAGGACAGGATGCAGGAAGGTGCGGCGGCCGGAAAAAACCTGATGGACATACCGACCCAACAGCGGGCTGAGCGCCGCTAAAAGGCCGATGAACAGGACAAGCTGCAACAGATCTCGCAGGATCATATCATCCTCCTAAAACCGTTCCGGCTTGAACAGCGCGTACAGCATGTACGCAAAAAGACCTGCCGCGCAGGCGAGGCCAACAAGGTCAAACAAATCCATGACAAGCTCCTTGAACGTAACGCGGACGTCGGTGTTTCCGACCCGCAGGATTTCAACAGCCATCTATCCAAGGTGCGTGCCAAAATGTATAGCCAATGATTTTACAGTATTAGAAAAATGAGCACACAGAAGTTCATTACATAATGCAATCCACCGTTGCAAAACGCATGAGAACCGGCCCGCCCTTTTCCTTCAGAAGGGAGAACGGAGGGAGCAAAAAAATGTTTTCAGAGCCCGGAAACACCCCATACAGGCAGATTGCCCCCTCTAAAAAGGCGTCATCCGCCGGATGGATTGCAAAACGCAAGGCCTCCAATACGGACGACGCGAACAAACCATATCCATTTTCCTTTATGAGGATTTATAACTGCAAATGCCCAGCACCGGCTCCGCGCGCAACACCGTTCACATGCATACGCCTTTCGCTCGGCATAAGGATGCCCGCACAAGCTCCGCCGCCGCGCCTCCTCCTTTGCAAGGCATAAAAAAGACCGGACACATCCGGCCTTTTTCCTTTTCGATACCATTCCGCACCAAGCGCGGCTATTCCTCTTCGGGGGCCTTCTCCTCGACGGCGATTTCGCCGAAACGGGCCTCATATTCGCGGAGGCTCTGGATAAGGGTCAGCGTCAGGCGTTTGGCCGTACGGGGCGTCATGGCGATACGCTCCAGCATGTCGGCGGTGACGACGCCCTTCACACCCGGCTCGGCAGAGAGATCGGTCAGGCTGACGCCAAAGGAAACCAGCACGTCATCCTGCGAGTAACGAACCTGAAAGGCATTCGCGTAGGAGGTGCCCATTTTCTCGGTATGCACGTTCAGGCGCACCTGTTGTTCTTCGGACATGACGGTTCTCCACGGTTGAAGGTGTCGGATCGCGTGCCGGATATTCCGGCTCGCTGCCTCTCAGATACCAGAAAACCCTGCCGGAGGAAATCGACAGAGCCCCTTCAAAAGCGGATCCGCGACCGGCAAGGTGCATTTCTTCATTTATATTCCTTTACACAGGAGAACCCCTTGCCGAGGACGTTCAGCGTGTTCTCGATGATGACGAACGCCTGCTTGTCATGCCGGAAAATGAGCTCTTCCAACAGCCGGATCTGATAGTTTTGCACGACGGTCAACAGCACGGGCCTCTGCTCGCCGGTGAAACCGCCGGAACCGGACAGAAGCGTGGCCCCCCGGTGCAGATGCGTCAGGATGTCTTCACGGATTGCGGCGTGCTGCGTGGAAATGATCAACACCATTTTCCGCTGGTTGAAGATGGTCGAAACGTAGTCCATCACCTTGGAGTACACAAAAATCATGATCAGCGAATACAACATGCTGTCCGGATTATACATGGAAAAGGCCAGTACAAACAGCGTGATGTTGTACAGCAGGCTGAATTGCCCGACGCTGATGCCATACCGCTTGTGCAGGGCGATGGAAATGATGGTCAACCCGCCATCGCAGCCGATGGAATGCAGTACGATGCCGAGCCCGAGCCCGCAGATGCAGCCCGCGGCGATGCTCGCGAGAATCGGATCGGTGATGTTGATGGTCATGTCCAAATATTGCGTGGCCACGGAGACCACGGCCAGCCCGTACAGGCTGTACAGGACGAAACGCCGCCCCACGAACAGCCAGCCCGCAATAAAGATAGGAATGTTGAGCAGCACATTCCACACGGCCGGGTTTCCGTCATGTAATTGATCAGAAGCGCCGTCCCGAATACGCCGCCGGAAATGAGCATATGGGGAATGGCGATGGCTTTCACGCCGAGTGCGAACAGGCCGCATCCGAGGGTCAGCAAAAAGAGATTCCAGGGAATGCCCCTCGCAAAGGTACGAACGGCAGTTGAGACCATACTTTCTCCGAAATAAAAGGTTGTGCCATCCCTAACCGGGTCCGGCAAAAGGTATCATTGTCTTTCCACTCAGGGATCATACTTGTATCATATATGCTGATAACACAAGGAGGCACCATGCGACCCCTCACTCCCGACGAAGAACAGGTCATCGCCCACGGCGCGACGGAACCGCCGTTCAGCGGGCGCTACTGGAACCATAAGGCCGACGGAACCTATGCCTGCCGGCGTTGCGGCGCAACGCTCTACCGCTCGGGCGACAAGTTCGACTCCGGATGCGGCTGGCCGTCCTTTGACGACGCCGTGCCCGACTCCGTGCTCCGCCGCCCCGATCCGGACGGCCACCGGACGGAAATCGTCTGCGCCGCCTGCGGGGCCCATCTGGGGCATGTCTTCGAAGGCGAACGCTTCACCCAAAAAAACACGCGGCATTGCGTCAATTCCTTGTCGCTTGAATTCATACCAGAAAAAACATCCGAATGCACGGAAGAGGCCATCTTCGCGGGCGGCTGTTTCTGGGGAGTGGAGGACGCTTTCCAGTCCGTCCCCGGTGTCTGTGACGCGGAGTCGGGCTACACGGGCGGTACGGTGCCGAACCCCACCTACGAACAGGTCTGCACGGGCGGGACCGGCCACGCCGAAGCGGACCGCGTCACATACGCTCCGGCAACGGTTTCTTTCGAGGAACTCGCCCGCCTGTTCTTTGAAATCCATGATCCTACCCAAATCAACAGACAGGGCCCGGATATCGGCACACAATACCGTTCAGCGATTTTCTACAAAGATGAGCGGCAGAAAGCCACAGCCCTTTCCCTCATGGAAAAGCTCAGGGAACACGGCTATGCGGTGGCCACCGAACTGCTCCCGGCCTCCGCCTTTTACCCCGCCGAAGCGTA
>ENA-OVGM01003018-OVGM01003018.1-human-gut-metagenome-genome-assembly--contig:-NODE-3018-length-10120-cov-12.608544_pt1 | contig 10120 bp, 6 predicted proteins | sample MGYA00237773_ERZ505425 | MGnify/ENA primary metagenome ERZ505425 (study PRJEB26158, sample SAMN06016407) | human gut metagenome | biome: human gut; feature: ankylosing spondylitis patient; material... | reverse complement strand
CGGCAAGAAGCAACAAGGTAGCGGTCTGTTTGGGCTTTCAGGATTTCAGCCAGTTACGCCGGGACTATGGGGACAAGGAAAGCAAAGTAATCGAAAATACGGTTGGTAATATTTTTAGCGGTCAGGTGGTTTCTGAAACAGCAAAAACGCTTTCAGACCGTTTCGGAAAGGTCTTGCAGAAACGCCAAAGTATGACTATCAACCGGAATGATAAATCAACCTCTATCAGTACGCAGATGGATAGCCTGATACCACCCAGTAAAATATCCAACTTAACGCAGGGTATGTTCGTGGGTGCGGTCAGCGACAATTTCGATGAACGGATAGAGCAGAAAATATTCCATGCGGAAATTGTGGTGGATAACGAGCAAGTGAAACGGGAAACAGCCAACTACAAAAAGCTACCCCAAATCATAGATTTCAGGGACAAGGACGGGAACGACCGGATGCAGGAAGAAATACAGGCAAATTACAACCGGGTCAAGCAGGAAGTTCAGCAGATTGTCACGGATGAAATGGAACGGATAAAGAACGACCCCAATTTGCAGCGTAAGTATTCGATAAACTCCCTCGTATATTGGGTAACGTATGTTCATAATGTCGTTTATTCATTTTATCGTTCTATGATTTATTGTTACATCAATTCAACCCAAAGATGTGCGGGTTCTATAGTAATTGATATTATCCCTACTAATGGAGCGGATAAAAGGAAGTTTTTCCCCTTTGCCCCTTATTTTCCTGTGACAAATGTGATAAAGCGATATTTTTATCCCTACTTTCCCGCCATAATTGGTATAAAAGGGTATTCTTTCCCTTATTTTCCCTATTTATCGGGGATAATGAAGATAAAAACGGCACTTTATTCCCTATTTTCCCGTCTTGATTGGCATAAAACGGTAGTTTTCCCGTGTTTAGGCGAGATTTACGAAGGTATCAGGAGTCTTTCTTGGGAGATTCCGGTGACGTAACGGATAATATCTTGCCCTTGGATAACAGATTGTCAGGTAACAATTCGGCCAGATCCATCGAGTAGTCATCGTCATAATCATGTATATGTTCAAGGAAGTAGATCAGCCACGTGCGGAAGTCAGCCCCGGCAGCCTTGCAGCAGCCGAAGAACGAGTAGAGCACCGCCGCATCTTCAGCGGCATCATTATTGCCACAGAACAGGTAATTACGTCTGCCGCACGCGACAGGCCGCACTTTATTTTCTATCTCGTTATTATCCGGTCTGTAACGACCGTCCAAATGGTACCTGGAGAGTTTGTCGAACCTTCCGTATGTATATTTTATGGCTTTTCCGATCGGACTGTCTTTCATTACTTTGGGATATTCATTGACCAGCCATTTCTCGAAGCGCACAAGTATGGGATATGCAAGACGTGCCCTAAGTTCAGCCCTCTGTTCGTAAGTCAGGCGTTCATCGTCAGCCTTACGCTCCACGTCATAAAGCAACTGTATCTGTGCGAGCGCATAGTCGGCACGCTGCATGTCATTCTTTCTTGCCTCCCAAAAATGTCTGCGTGCATGGGCCCAACAGCCAAGAAGGATAATACCTTTCTTGGCGTCCAGCATCTCGTACCTTTCGTATCCGTCCGTCTGTATGGCTCCCCGGAACTTGCCGAAGAGTTTCAGCACCACCTTTCCACTTCGGGAACCCTTGTCATAGTAAAAGAACTGACGTCCGGTCATGACACTGCGCACAAGCCAGATATAACCTTTGACCGTCTTGTGTCTCTCGTTATTCATCACGGGGATTGTCGTTTCATCCGACTGTATGTAGTCAGTCTGCATCACCAGCTCCCATAATCGGAAGTAAAGGGGCCTTAGCAAATCCGCCACATCCTTGAACCAGTCGTTGACCGTTGACGCGGGGAGATGTACCCCCACACGTTTGAACTGTTCCAGTTGCCTGTGGAACGGTATGTGATCCACATATTTCCCTATCATCATGTCTGCCAGCAATGAGGCAGAGGCATAGCTCTTTGCTATTGGCATGACGGGAAGCGGGCCGGTCTTGAACTCGTTTGTACCCTTCCGTTTGGCTGTATGGCGCACTATCCTGCGGATATAGAACTTCTCGGGCTCGTGCATAAGGATCTCGGTCACTTCCTCTCCGGGAAGGAGCGTCCACTCTTCCGGATTATACCCTTCGGGATATATATGGACCACCTCACGCTCAAGATTCTCCGGAAGGGATTTTCTCGCAGGATGCTGCTTCCCCGCTTTTTTACGGGCGATGATCGCTTCTCTGGTAGCCTTCAACTCCTTTTCTGCTTCTTCTGCGGCTTCAGCCTCCTGGGGAAGCATGTCAAAGCCTTCAAAATCCAGCCAGCGGTCCTGGGCGTCAGGCTTTATGAACTTTTCCGCCTTCTTACCGTACAACTGCCGTTCAAGATAGGATACACGTTGCTCCAGACTGTTGATTTTTGCTTCCTTTTGGGCGATTATGGCATCCTTGTCAGACAATAAAGCCTCATACACCTCTTTGTCCGCAGCTTTAAGGGGCTGCGTGGACACCATCTCCTTCAACCGGCTGTTTTCTCTATACAGACAGTCGCATTTGTGCATGAGATCCTTTATCAGTAATTCCTTATCGGTTGGCATAATCGTTTAAATATGATGCTAAGATACTAAAAAACAGCCGGAATACGGCATTGTATATGTTATAATTTGTTACAACTACAACCCATGGAAACCACTCCTTTTATAACGCCTGACCTTGCTGCCGTCCATTCCTTGAACCATCATCACAAGGTCATTCCAGAAGGTTTCAATCGCTTTAATCCGACCTTCCTCCGTATTTATGACCGGCAGATGGAAGTGCCCATGTTCCAGCCTCATATGGTATATCACCAGACCACCATATTCCATATGGAGGATTTTCATACAGGTACAATTCGCATTGATAAAAATGAAAGCGTCACCGTCCCGTACATTCTTTCCCATCTGGTTGGTCACGATGCCGCTAAGCGTATAAAAACTCTTACGCATGTCTGTCGGATACGGGTAAAGATAATATCTGTTGGATTCATTCAAAGAAAACATAGGCTAACGGTTTGAATTCAAAAATATCAGGGTTTGCAATACCTCCGGTGACAAAGGGCTGTTCAAGCGGACTGTGACGCCATTGGGATAGGAGATCTCACATAGCGGCTGGGGAATTGGCGACGGGCTGACCGGAGGGGCAGACAGCAGGGATTTCTCCTTATGGGGAAGACTGACCTGGCCCTTACTGTTTACCTTTACCGGGATAAAGCCGCCTTTGCGCAACAGCTTGGAACGCCACTCGTAGAAACGTTTGGGACGAATACATTCATTCGAACAAAAATCCATAACTGACAGTCCGCTCGACTTGAAACGGGAATAAATAGATTCAAAATCTTCCATGGTCCATTGATGTGACATAACAATTGAGCTTTTTTACTTTGATTACAAAAGTAATATCACATTTTTAGAATGAAAGGGGGAGTTTATCGAATGCTTACAATCAAATCTTCATCGCCTTTTCCATATATAGGATTTCATTTTATTTCTTCATCCTCAGTACCCGTATTCCCGTCCACTTATTATTGTCTTTCAGCATTTGGGACAAGGGGACTTTGGAGACGACCACTTTCTTGTCGGTAGAGGAAGCGTGTACCAGCAGGAGTTTGCCATCTGCATAGAAAGCGATTCCCATGTGGGCTACGTCCAGCCCCGGAGTGTTGGTGGTGATGGCTATGATATCGCCGTCTTTAATCCACGGGAGACCATCGGCGGGAAGTTTGGCTTTGGGAAGATAGTGAATTTCCTTGCCGGACAAGGATTGTTCAATCTTCTTCATTTTGGCTATGTTCTCCGGAGAATTTGCCAGCTGCTTGTAGAGTTGGGGGTGGGAAGACATGTAGGAGATGGACAACCGTTCGGTGTCGGGACTCATGGCGCCCGTTACATCTTGAAGGAAGCCGTTGCGTACGCCATTGTTTATCCAGTCGGCAATATAATGCAGGCGGGAAGTGTACCCGTCGATTTTACCGTCACGGTAACGGATTTTTTGCAGGTTATCGGCGAAAGCGCTTTCCGAGATGTCTCCGTCGGCCAATTTGGGGGTGAGTGTCTCTGCCAGCACATATTCCACCAGCGTGGTGCAGTCTACCTCATCGCAGTTGATGACGAGTTCCTCGGGACCATCTGCCTCCAGCGTATGGGCTACGTATGGCACATCCAGATACTTTATTCCATTGCTCAACATATCTTTCCCTCCCTGGGCAGAAACGGAAGTTACCATGGCTGCGGCGCAGAGGGCGCTGAACATAAATTTAGTCATTGTTTTCATTTTTCTCTCTTTTGATTATTATTGTTCTTAAACGTAAAAAGGATGCAGCAAATTTACTACATCCTTTTTATAAAAGCTTAATCCGGAGGGATTAAATTCAATATTGCCGGATTAAATATTTATAATCCTCCTTTTTATCGAACGGAACAAGGGAGAAACCGTATTCAATGGCGTTCTCTTTGCCCGGACGAATCAGATAGGGTTCATGGGCGGTTGCGCCCCAACTGTCGTCTCCACCGACACCCATCATGCGGTAATCAATGAACAAATCGACCATCTTTTCCGGCAGAGGGTCGGTGAGGTGGCGGTGATGGGTCTTTTCGGTACGCGGAGCGCCGTTGTCAATCGTATCGCCGCTGTCCATACTTTCCAGGGGATAGTTGGAGGCGTTCAGCTCAAAGGTGCGGTCGGCGATGAGCAGCAAACCACGTTGCGTCTTATCGGTAAGGGCGCACCAATAGATGTCCGTGCGATGGTTGTTCTCCTGTGGGCGGACATACGGCTCGTACATATCCTTGACCGGGATGGCGTACTCTCCGATGAACTGGGAGGTACGGCGGTCTCGGTAATTCTCTTTCGGACCGCGACCGTAGTAGGTCAAGTCTGTAAAGCTTTCCGGCAACTGCATCCGCAGGCCCACACGCGGTATCATCGGAGCTTGGTCTCCTTCGGCCACGAACCGGTTGTCTACCTTGATGACTCCGCTGGCATATATCTTATAGGTGATGTCCCAACGGGCATCTGTCTGTGGAAAACGGTAGGTCACCTTTATTGTCGTGGCATTGCTGCCCGGAGTCACTTGGAAACTTTCGGCTTTTGGTTCTTGATAGCTTGCCTCTTTCCAGGCTTTGAGGCGGACGGGGAGGTTGGCTCCATAATCATTGTCCGTCGGTGCACGCCAGAAGAATGGGCGGGGACCTTGACCGTTCAGTATGTACTCGTGCTTCTTGTATAAATAGGAGGTGAGCAGACCGCTTTGCTTGTCGAAGGTGGCTTTGAAGTCGGGACCGGAGAACGCCACCAAATTTCCCTCTTCCTTAGAAGTGGCGGGCTGCTGTGCCGTAGCCTCTTTCTTGTAGAAAGTATGGACGTAGGTCTGTTCGCGTGCGATGACCGTGCCGGCCGGGAGGAAAGGCTCTGCCGTCTTGATGGCTGCATAGAACTCGATACGCACATCTCCCGTTGTCTGTTTCTCTTTGGGTATGCCGTTCAGGAAGCCGGTGGTTACCGTCTTGCCCGGTGCGGCATGGATATTTTCAATCTTGCCACGGTAGACTTCCTTTCCGTGGTCGCGGATGATGTAGTAGAAGTCGTACTTGTCGAGATTGGTGAAGGAGAAATCATTGCGGATTTTCACGGTGGAAGTCTGCTTGTCGAAATCAAGGAACTTGATGTTCTGGTATACTTTTCCCATCTCTTCTGTCTGCGGCTTGACACTGCGGTCGGGGTATACCACGCCGTTGATGCAGAAATTGCCGTCGGAGGGCGTGCCGTTCTCGCCATAATCGCCGCCATAGGTCCAGTATTTACGGTCGTCGTCTGTCTTGGCGGCAAAGCCCTGGTCTACCCAGTCCCAGATACAGCCGCCCTGGAGGATAGGATATTTCTCGATGATGTCCCAGTAGTCCTGGAAGTTGCCGAGGCTGTTGCCCATGGCATGGGCATACTCGCAAAGAATGAGGGGACGCGTCATCTCCTTGTTCCGGGCATACTTTTCCAGATAGGAAGGGGAAGCGTACATCGGGCAGTAGATGTCCGTATTCCATTCCAACAGTGCGCGTTCATACTGGATGGGACGGCTGTCGAGCGTCTTCAAGGTGTTGTAGGTGACGTAGAAATTCAATCCGTTTCCGGCTTCGTTGCCCAGCGACCAGATGATGACTGACGGATGGTTCTTGTCCCGTTCGTACATATTCATGGTACGGTCGAGATGGGCATTCATGAAGAGCGGATTGTTTCCCAGCGTGCCGCCTACACGCAGGTCGTAACCCATGCCGTGGCTTTCTATATTGGCTTCGTCGATGACGTAGATACCATATTCGTCACAGAGTTCGTAGAAACGTTCCTGCTGGGGATAGTGACAGGTGCGGACGGTATTGACATTGTATCTCTTCCAAAGCTCGAAATCTTTCTTCATCAGTTCTTCGGAGACATAGTGACCGGTATTCTCGTTGTGTTCGTGATAGTTCACGCCTTTCACGAGGATGGGTTGCCCGTTCACCAGCAATTGCTTGTCCTTGATTTCCACTGTGCGGAATCCTACTTTGCAGCTTGTCGCTTCAATCACATCTCCATTCGGGCGCTTTAGGCTGATGACAAGGGTATAGAGGTTGGGCGTTTCGGCTGTCCATTGCAAAGGTTCCTGGATGGTTTTCTTGGTGAACTCCACCTCTGTCTGGTCACCGCTGACCTGAGTAGAGGACTGGGCTATCTGCTGGTCGTTCTTGTCCAGCAGGCGGTAACCAACGACAAATGGGGAATTTTGTCCGCTTTCATTGGTAAACTGCACCTTTACCTTGAGGATACCGTTCCGGTAGTTCTCATCCAAAGGAGACTCCACCTTGAAGTCCGTGAGATGGATTTGAGGCTGGGCATATAAGTAAATGTCCCGTTCGATACCACTGATGCGCCAGAAGTCCTGGCATTCCAGATAGTTGGCATCGGAAAAGCGGTGTATCTGAATGGCAATGACATTCTTCCCTTTCTTGGCAATGGCGCTGACGTTGAAACGCGCCGGAGTCTTTGCATCTTTACTCATGCCTACAAACTTGCCGTTGAGGTAGTAGAAGGCTGCCCCGCGTACGCCGTCGGCACTCAGGAAAATTTCCTTATCGTCCCAGTCTCCCGGAAGAGTGAACTCGCGGCGGTAGGTGCCGGTGGGATTCCATTCTTGGGGAACGTATGGAGGATTGGGCTTGTCCCAATAAGGAGGATAGCCCGAAGAACAGAATTCATAAGGCTGGTTCACATAGATGGGCGTGCCGAATCCCTGCAACTCCCAGTTTCCGGGTACATTGATGTCCGGCCAACGGCTGGCGTCCACACGGTCCATCATGAAGTCCGTGGGGCGGTCGGCGAAGGCTTCCACGTAATGGAATTTCCATTTCCCATTAAGGGATAAGCGGAAGGTTCCGTTCTTGCGGTCATTGATGACGGCATCAGCCTCCGTGACGTAGGAGGTGAACGTGCTGCGGGCAGGCTCCCGGTTGATGCTTGTCAGCTTGGGGTTGGTAATCTCTTCGTAGCGATTGTTCTCCTGAGCAGTCAGGGCAAAGGGAAACGCTGCGAGGCAAGTGAGTAAAAAATACTTTTTATTCATAATTGCTTTTATTTCTTTGTGGTAGGTTCAGAGACCGGGAATACGAGCCCTTCACGCAACCACTTCTCCAGTTCTTCCGTCCATTGACGCTTGTAGGTGAAGTTGTCCCGGAATCCCCAGCCATGTCCGCCGGTGGGGTAGGCATGCAGGCTGGCAGGTACTTTATGGTCGCGCAGGGCAAGGAAGTAACCGATGCCGTTGATGGGCGGCACACTTGTCTTTCGAGGGAGTATTTTTGTTCCAGCTCCTGAGATGGATTTTCTCCGATAAGGTTCTTACGGGAACCTCCATGGGTAACGCCTTTCTGCATGGAAATCACCGGATAGAACAAGATCTGGAAGTCGGGACGGGTCTTGTCACTGCTGTATAGTGTGGCAAGCGAAGCTGCCAGATGGCCGCCGGCAGAAGCGCCCATGATGCCTACACGCTGAGGATTGACACCCCATTCGGCGGCATGTTCGCGTACCATGCGGATGGCTTGTTCGGCATCGGAAAGGGGCACTTCATGGTGCCCGTTGGGCATACGGTATTTCAGTACTGCATAGGTGATGCCTTGTGTGTTGAACCAGGGAGCCATGTCGTGTCCCTCGTGCTTCATGGCCAGCCCCCCGTAGCCGCCTCCCGGACACATGATGATGGCCATGCCGTTGGGGTGGGAGGCAGGGTACACCGTAAGGGTAGGGGTGGTGACATCGGACACCCATTCGTTGTTATGGTTCTGTCCGGAATTGGTCAGTTCGTTGTTATTGGGGGCACCGTTGGGCCATAGGGGCAGCTCAACGGGCTTTTGTGCAGATAACATGGTCGCTGCAAATAGAAAAGATAAAAGTAGAATCTTTTTCATGTTCTTGGTATTTAAAAGTTATTTGGTTTTCATGGAAGCTTTGATGAGGTAGAATATCAGAATGGCATAAGCACCCAGCGCCAGCACTTCGGACCAGGTGTTCTGCAACCATGCATCGTTTACGAGGTTGATTCCTCCGAAACGCATGGCAGCACTTGCCACGCCCATCAATGCACCGCCGGCAATGAAACCGGAGGCAAGCAGGGTACCTTTCTCCCCGCGTTCGGCATTGAGAGCGGCATCCTTGCTGCGGCTGGTCACGTACCAGTTGATGGCACCGCCCACTACCAACGGAACATTCAGTTCCAATGGGATGAACATACCCAATGCAAATGCCAGTGCGGGAATCTTGCAGAAATTGAGGATGACGGCCAGCACTGCACCGATACCGTAGAGCGGCCAGGGCGCACCCACACCGTTCATCAACGGTTCGATAACGGCCGCCATGGCATTGGCTTGCGGAGCGGCCAGCTGTCCGCTGGTGAAACCGTATGTCTTGTTTAGGATAATCATTACACCACCTACGGTAGCGGCAGAAACGATGGTTCCGAGGAACTTCCAGGTCTCCTGCTTGGCAGGCGTGCTACCCAGCCAGTAACCGATTTTCAAGTCTGTGATGAAGCCTCCCGCCATGGACAGTGCCGTACATACAACACCACCCATCACCAGTGCCGCAACCATTCCTCCGGGACCTTTCAGCCCTACGGCTACCATGACTACGGATGCCAGGATTAATGTCATCAGCGTCATTCCGGATACGGGGTTTGTGCCCACAATCGCAATGGCATTGGCTGCCACGGTGGTGAACAGGAAAGCGATACCTGCAACAAGCAGGATAGCTACAATGGTATGTGTCAAGTTGCCCTGCATCACATCGAAGTAGAAGAAGAGAACAACCAGCAGCAGCGTGATGATGGAACCGATGGCGATAATCTTCATAGAGATGTCCCGCTGTGTGCGTTTCACACTGGCTTCCACGTTGGACTTACCTCCCATTTCCTTGGCAGCCAGTCCTACAGCGCTCTTGATGATGCCCCAGGACTTGATAATGCCGATGATGCCTGCCATGGCTATACCACCGATACCGATGCTCTTGGCGTAGTATTTGAAGATTTCTTCCGGAGCCATGGCGCCTACGGTTGCCGTGATTTCGGGGTTCCATTGGTTCAGTACGGAGTCTCCCCAAATCATGGACATGCCGGGGATGATAATCCACCATACGGCCAGCGAACCGGCACAGATGATGGACGCGTATTTCAGTCCCACAATATAACCCAGACCGAGCACGGCAGCACCCGTATTAACCTTGAATACCAGCTTGGCTTTCTCGGCCAGCATTTCGCCGAAGCCGCATACGCGGGTAGTGAAATTCTCGTTCCACCAGCCGAAGGTTGCCACGATGAAGTCGTATAGACCTCCGATAATACCTGCCATGAGTAATGGTTTTGCCTGGCTGCCGCCCTTTTCACCGGAGACGAGCACTTGTGTGGTGGCTGTCGCCTCGGGGAAGGGATACTTGCCGTGCATGTCGCTCACGAAATATTTGCGGAAGGGGATAAGGAAAAGAATACCCAGCACACCTCCCAGCAGGGAACTGATAAAGACTTGTGCAAAGGTGACGGTGATTTCTTTCGGATAG
>ENA-OVGM01003016-OVGM01003016.1-human-gut-metagenome-genome-assembly--contig:-NODE-3016-length-10121-cov-37.456984_pt1 | contig 10121 bp, 9 predicted proteins | sample MGYA00237773_ERZ505425 | MGnify/ENA primary metagenome ERZ505425 (study PRJEB26158, sample SAMN06016407) | human gut metagenome | biome: human gut; feature: ankylosing spondylitis patient; material... | reverse complement strand
TGGAAACGCTGGCCGTGCGCAAGCTGGCACCGGACGTGAAGGCACAGATCATCTGTCTGGTAGGCCCTCCGGGCGTTGGCAAGACCAGTATTGCGCGCTCCATCGCCGAAAGCCTTGGCCGCAAATATGTGCGCATCAGTCTGGGCGGCGTGCGGGACGAAGCCGAGATCCGCGGCCACCGCCGTACCTACATCGGTGCTATGCCCGGCAAGATCATCAGCGCCATGATCACCGCCAAGTCCTCCAACCCCCTGATGCTGCTGGACGAGATCGACAAGCTGGCAGGGGACTTCCGGGGCGACCCGGCGGCAGCTCTGCTGGAGGCGCTGGACCCGGAGCAGAACAGCACCTTCAACGATCATTTCATTGATATCCCGTTTGATCTGAGCCATGTGCTCTTTATTACCACCGCCAATGATCTGGGCAGCATCCCCGGCCCGCTGCGGGACCGCATGGACGTCATCGAGCTGCCCAGCTACACCCGCGTGGAAAAGTATAACATTGCCCGCAAGCACTTGCTGCCCAAGCAGCTTAAGGCCTGCGGCCTGACCGGCAAGGTCACCATGAACCAGAGCGCACTCTACGGCATCATCGACGGCTACACCCGCGAGGCTGGTGTGCGTAATCTGGAGCGTACCATCACCAGCGTGCTGCGCAAGTGCGCCCGCAAGATCGCTTCCGGTGAGGTGGAGAGCGTGGCGGTGACTGCCGCCATGCTGGAGGAACTGCTGGGTCCCCGCATCGTCAAGCCGGACTTCCTCAACCGCACTAACGCCGTGGGCATCGCCAACGGTTTGGCATGGACCAGCGTAGGCGGCGAGACCCTGCCCATCGAGGTGCAGGTCATGGACAACGGCACCGGCAAGATCACGGTCACCGGCTCTCTGGGCGATGTGATGAAGGAGAGCGCACAGCTGGCAGTCACTTGGGTGCGCGTCCACGCTGAGGAATACGGCATCGACCCCGAGCGGCTGAAGAAGTGCGACCTGCACATCCACGCCCCGGAGGGTGCTGTGCCCAAGGACGGCCCTTCTGCGGGTGTCACCCTGACCACGGCTCTGGTGTCCTGCCTGTCCGGTGTGCCGGTGCGCGGCGATGTGGCCATGACCGGTGAGATCACCCTGCACGGCAATGTGCTGCCCATTGGCGGCCTGCGGGAAAAGAGCATGGCTGCCTACCGCGAGGGCATGAAGACCGTGCTCATCCCCAAGGACAACGAACCTGATCTTTACGACGTGGACGAGGAGGTCAAGAAGAACCTGACCTTCCTGCCCATGCAGAACCTCTCGCAGGTGCTGGCTGCCGCCCTGCTCAAGCCGAAGGCAGCAAAGAGCACCGCAGGCCGTCCCCGTACCAAAAAGTCCAAGGCAGGGGAGAACCGCATCCCCGCCGCGCCTGAGAAGAACCAGCCGGGCGCTGTCTGCTGAAAAACAGAAAGGAACACGCCATGATCTTCAATAAAGCAGATTTTATTGCCAGCTATGGCATTTCCAGCCAGCTGCCCGAGAGTGACCGCCCGGAGCTGAGCTTTTCGGGGCGCTCCAACGTGGGCAAATCCAGCCTGATCAACAAGCTGTGCAGCCGCAAAAATCTGGCGCGCGTGTCCAGTACGCCGGGCAAAACGGCTACCATCAACTTCTATTCGGTGGACGACTGCTACTTTGTGGACCTGCCGGGCTACGGCTACGCCAAGGTGAGTAACGCCGACCGTGAGCGCTGGGACGACCTCATCAACAGCTACTTCGAGGCACCCCGCCACCACACCCTGCTGGTGCAGCTGCTGGACTGCCGCCACGCCCCCAGCGCAGACGATTTACAGATGCTGCGCTACCTGCACTACCACCGCATTCCCTATGTGGTGGCGCTGACCAAGGCGGACAAGCTGAAAAAGAGCCAGCTTGCAAAAACGCAGGAGGACTTTGAAAACATCTGCCGCCCCTACGGCTGTCAGAAGGTGGTGCTGACCAGCGGCGAAAACGGCTACGGCATCCCGGAGCTGCAAGCAGTGCTCAACGCCGCAGTGGCTGCGGAAAACGAAGAAGCGGAGTAACGCCATGGCTTACAACGAATTTGCCTATTTTTATGATGAATTCAACGGCGAAGCGGACTACGACGCCCTGTACAGCCAGATCCATGCAAAGCTGGAAGCCCACGGCATCCATGACGGCATTGTGGCCGACCTTGGCTGCGGTACCGGGGAACTGACCCTGATGCTGACACAGGCGGGTTACGATATGATCGGCATCGACCAGTCGGAGGAGATGCTCTGCGTGGTGCGGGATAAGGCCGAGCAGCTGGGACTTTCCGGTCGATTGCTGCTGCTGAGGCAGGACCTGCTCAAGCTGGATCTTTACGGCACCATCCGGGCGGCGGTATCTACCTTTGATACCTTCAACCACATCCCGGATCTGGATACCGCCATTGCCAACGCGGGCTTTTTCATGGAAAAGGGCGGGGTGTTCCTGTTTGATATGAACACCCCCTATAAGCACCAGAAGGTTCTGGGCGATAACGAATTCACCTTTGAGGAAGAGGATGCTGCCTGCGTGTGGCGCAACCACTATAACGCCGCCGACCGCAAGGTGGAGATCACGGTGGACATTGATTATCACGAGACCGGCGAGCATTTCCACGAGGAATTCTGCGAGTATACCTATGATCTGGCTACCATCCGTGCATCGCTGGAAAAGCACGGCTTTGCGCTGGAAAGCGTCTGCGATGGCGAGACTTTCGGCCCGCTGACCGAGGAAAGCCAGCGCTACTTCTTCTGCGCAACAAAACAGTATACACAACTGGAGGAATAACCTATGGCAAACCTGATCCGCGGCCTGTCCGAAAACGGCGGTGTCGTGTTCTGCGGTGTGGATTCCACCGATATTGTCCGTAAAGCGGAAAAGCTTCACACTACCAGCGCCACCTGCAGCGCGGCACTGGGTCGTCTGCTCACGGGTGCTGCCCTGATGGGCTCCATGCTCAAGGATGACCGAGACCGCATCACCCTGCGTGTGGCAGGCGGCGGCCCTGCGGGCGTGCTCATCGCCTGCACCGACGGTACCGGCAACGTGAAGGGCTGCATTGACAATCCGCTGGTGGAGCTGCCCGCCAAAGCCAACGGCCATTTGGACGTGGGCACTGCCGTGGGCAAGGACGGTGTGCTGACCGTCATCCGGGACAACCGCCTGCAAAAGGAGCCCACGGTCGGGCAGGTGCCGCTGGTATCCGGCGAGATCGCTGAGGATCTGACCAGCTACTATGCCTACAGCGAGCAGGTGCCTACCGTGATGGCGCTGGGCGTGCTGGTGGACAAAGACTTGTCCATCCTCTGCGCCGGTGGCTTTATGGTGCAGCTGCTGCCCGGCGCTACCGATGCTGAAATCGACCAGCTGGAAAAGAACATCAGCGCCATGCCCTCTGTCACCGAACTGCTCCATGCGGGCAAGACCCCCGAGGACATGATGAAGCTGGCACTGGCCGGCTTTACCCCCAACGTGCTGGACGAGCGCACGGTGCAGTACCAGTGCGATTGCAGCGCCGAGCGCACCAAGGAGATGCTGCTCAGTCTTGGCCGTGCCGAACTTGAGCGGATGCGGGACGAGGACCCCAACTGTGAGGTGGTGTGCCACTTCTGCCACAGCAAGTATCAGTACGACCTGAACGCTCTGCTTGCCGAGTACGATGCACAGGCTGCACAGGCCGCTGAAGCCGAACATACCGTACAATAAAAAAATCCGCTTTTCAAAAGGCGGCTGCGCAGTTGTGTGCAGCCGCCTTTTTTGCTTCTGCGTTTCCGAAGCAAGTTGCTTTTATAGCTGAAGTTTTCCCTCTCGACCCCTCTCGTGAAAAGACAGGTCTGGAAAATCCGCAGATTTTCCAGACCTGTAAATAAACAATAATCTTTCCGCTGAACATGGTCAGAGCAAAGCGGAGACCATTCCAAATCGTCCGCCTTTTGTTATGTGCAGATATCTGCCGCCACGGTGTACATGGCATTATAATGCAGGGTATCCTCCTGCACCGTGCATTCCTCCCGGCGGGCGAGGATGTCGGCATCCGGGAAAGCATCGTGCAGTGCTCGCAGCCCCTGTAACCGTGCCAGTGTAAGTGCCTGCGCCTCGGTGCGGTACATCGTTTTTTGCTGCTGCCCGTAATAGGTGGTCTCCTCCACCGCGCAGGGCAGGGGCAGACCAAAAACCTCTAATTGCAGATGCCGGGTGCGGCACAGCCCATCCCTATCGGGTGCAAAGGGGGAAAGCGCGGCAGAGTGCCCCGCGAAAAACAGCCGGTAATCTGTTTTGTTTTCGCCGGTCAGCTGCGACATCGTCTCTGCCAGCGGAACGCTCTGGTCTGTCTGCCACTCCAGCTGCGCCACCACTGTGCCTGCCGCCGGGGCAAAGATCAAGGTGCCGTCCCGCTCGCTGCGTGCCGTGCCAATCAACCCCTGCCCGGCCTCCACGGTCTGCCCGGGGGCTACCAGCATAGTGCCGCTGGCAAGATTTGTACGCAGCACCGTTCCATTGCACTTTGCCCGCAGCCCGTGCAGGGTGCCTGCGGCAATTTCAGGGTGTGCACGCGCAGGAGCAGCTTCTACCGCAAGTCTGCCTTTTTCAAAATTCAGGCTTGCCCACGAGAACTCCCCGCTTTCCAGCAGGGCGTACTCTCCGGTGCGCAGCAGCTCCTCGGTTACGGCAGTGCCGGACTGCAAGCCGCAGCTGCGCAGCACCGCACCCGCCCGCGCCCGCTGTCCGGTAGTCAGGCTGCCGTAGTCCACCGCCCATATAAGCCCTTGCAGCCAGAGCAGTACCAGCCCCCAAGCGACAAGCCCGGTCCATAGCCCCTTGCGCCGCAGTAACGGACGCAGCAAAAAATACAGCCCTTTCCGCTTTTCCACCCGCAGCCGCACCCGCCTGTGCCGGGCAAGTGCGGCCAGCCGTCGGTACTGCCATGCTGCGCAATGGCCGTAAAAGCCGCCGGGCAGGGAAAAAATACCGTATAAATGCAACCCTTGTCCGGCGGCATCGGTCAAAAGTGCCTCGGGGCTGCCGTTCCGGGCGGTAAAGCGCACCCCCGCCCAAAGGCTTGCAGCTTCCATGATGGCCTCCTATTCATCGGAAAAATCGGTGCGCAAAAACTGCCCCTGCACCGTCAGCCGGGCGGCGGTCAGGGTGCAGATGCGCAGTCCGCTGCCGTATACCGTGAACCGCCCCTTCGCCAGCCGCAGACACAGCCTGTTTTCATCAAAGAACAACACCGTGCAAAAATGCTCGATCTCCATCCGGTCGCCGCTCAGGTATACGGCAGGGCGGCTGTAAAACCCGGGCGGCGGCTGTCGGAACAGTCCGCGCAGCCAGTCGCCCGGGGTGCGCCGGTCGTGGTGTGCTCTGGCCATCGTTGTCCCTCCCGTCCCGCGCTTTGTACATTGCACAGCCCATGCTTCCATATATATGGAGGGGGAGGGCGTGCTTATGAGTAAAAGCTGCAAACCGCTGCATCCGGGGCTTTTTTTGCTGGGTGCAGCTACGGCGGCACTGGTGTTTGCCGCGCCGCAGACCTGCGCGGAAGCCTTCCGGCAGGGTCTTGCGCTCTGCGGCGGGCCGCTGCTGGTGTCGCTGTTTCCGTTTCTGGTGGTGTCGGCGCTTATCATGCGTAGCGGCGCGGGCGAGGTGTTGGGTGTGCTGCTCTGGCCGGTGGTACGCTGTATCGGCCTGCGCAGCCGCAGCGCGGGCAGTGTGCTGCTCATCGGCCTTGTTGGCGGCTTTGCCCCTGCTGCCACTGCCACTGCCGAGGCAGTCCGCAGCAGAGAACTGACCCCGCAGGAGGCCTCGGCTTTGCTGCCCGCCTGCATCTGCTCCGGGCCATCCTTTGTTGTTCTGACGGTCGGGGAGCAGCTGCTGGGCAGCCGTACGGCGGGTGTGTGTCTGTTTGCTGCACAGGTACTGGCAGGCTGGCTGACGGCTGCACTGCTCTGCCGTGTCCGCAGCATGCCGGAGCCTTTGCCCGCGCTGCCCGCTGCTGCGCAAACTGAACCGCCGCCGGCGCTCGACACCATCCTTGCGCAGGCGGCGGTGACCTACCTGAAATTATGCGGTTTTGTGCTGTATTTTCGGCTGCTGGCGGCAGGCTGCGGGCTGCTGCTGCCCGCAGTGCTTGCACCCTTTCCCGCCATGCTGCTGGAAGTGTGCTCCGGCTGCGACTACGCCGCCCGCACCGGTCTGTGGGCAAGCGGGCTGTGCTGCGCCGCACTCAGTGTGCAGGGCGCTTCGGTGCTGCTGCAGGTGCGCACCCTCTGCCCGCCGGAGGTTTCGCTTCGCTCCTTGCTGTGGGGCAGACTGTTGCATCTGCCGCTTTCGCTGGCGCTGTTTTATCTGGGCTTACCGCAGAGCGCTGTGGAAAGCTTCAATACTTTGTGCGCCCGTGTAGTGCCCATGCGTCGCGTGCCGACAGATTGTGCCCTGCTGGTGTTCGCGGTGTGTTGCATCACGGCCTGTGAGGCCTGCCGCCTGACCGAAAAAAGGCACAAAACGCAGCTCCGGCAAACAAAAACCGCTCTGCGGCTTGCAAACCGCCGCAAAATGTGGTAACATAACTCTTGGTTATCATAATACCAAACGCAGCGACGGAGAGAGTAGGCGCTGTCTGCACGGCAAAGAGAGAAGCTTCACCGGCTGAAAGGGCTTCCATGTGCGGCAGGGGCTGAAGTTCGCTCCCGAGCGGTCTGCGCGAACGATGCGGATGCATCTATTAGCACAGGACGGTTGCGCCCCGTTACGGCGTTTGAGCGCTGTCTGCCCTAGTGCAGGCGGAAACCGGGTGGTACCGCGGAGCAGAAATGGTCAAAGCTTCGTCCCTTTTGCCTGAGCAGTCGGGCAGGGGACGGAGCTTTTTTTGTTGTACTCCGCTCCATGAACACAAAGAATAAAGGAGAGAAAATCCATGCAAGCAATGATCGATGAGCTGGCCAAGCAGGCCGCTGAAAGCCTTGGTCAGGTGTCCAGCAAGGAGACGCTGGCTTCCTTCTGGCAGGAATACCTCAGCAAAAACGGCAAGATCCCTGCCCTGATGAAGAATCTGCGCACCGTTGCGCCGGAAGAGCGCCCTGCGATGGGCAAGATCATCAACGAACTCAAGCAGAAGGTGCAGGCAGACTACGATGCCGCCGCCGAGACCGTGAAGCAGGCAGAGCTTGCTGCCCGCAACGCCGCCGAGACGGTGGACATCACCCTGCCCGCCAAGACCCGCCCCATGGGCGGCCTGCACCCGCTGACCCTGATCACCAACCAGATCATCGACGTGTTCTCCGGCATGGGCTTTTCGGTGGGTACCTTCCCGGAGATCGAGGACGATGACCACAACTTTACCCGCCTGAACGTGCCCAAGGATCACCCCGCCCGCGATATGCAGGATACCTTCTATCTGTCTGATGAATTCCTGCTGCGCACCCAGACCTCCGGTGGCCAGATCCGCACCATGGACAGCCAGAAGCCGCCCATCAAGATCCTGATGCCCGGCCGCGTGTTCCGCTCTGACTCGGACGCTACCCACAGCCCCATGTTCCACCAGATGGAAGGTCTGGTTGTGGATAAGGGCATCACGCTGGGCGACCTGCAGGGCGCACTGAACACCTTTGTGCAGAAGCTGTTTGGTGCCGACACCCGCACCCGCCTGCGTCCCTCTTACTTCCCGTTCACTGAGCCCAGCGTGGAGGTGGACGTAAGCTGCTTCGAGTGCCACGGCAAGGGCTGCCCCCTGTGCAAGCATACCGGCTGGATCGAGGTGCTGGGCGGCGGCGTTGTCAACCGCAAGGTGCTGGAAAACTGCAACATCGACCCGGACGAGTACTCCGGTTTCGCCTTTGGCATTGGCATCGAGCGTATCGCCATGCTGAAGTATGGCATCAACAACATCGGTCTGATGTTCGAGAACAATCTGCAGTTCCTCAAGCAGTTCCACGAATAAGAGGGGAGAGAACAAACAATGAAAGTACCTTTCAGCTGGTTAAAAGAATTCGTTGATATCGATGTCACCGCACAGGAGTTGGAGGAGAAGCTGTTCTCCTGCGGCTTCGAGGTGGAAGAGCTCATCCCGCTGGATGCCGGCATCAGCAAGGTGGTTGTCGGCAAGATCGTGGAGATGGAAAAGCAGGAGGGCACCCACCTGACCAAGTGTGTGGTGGACTGCGGCGCTTACGGCCATGAGATCCGCATCAGCACCGGTGCCGCCAACATGAAGCTGGGTGATTGCGTGCCTACCGCACTGGATGGCTCCACCCTGCCCGGCGGCATCACCATCAAGGCTCGCAAGATGCAGGGCGTGGAGTCCAACGGTATGCTGTGCTCCGGCGCAGAACTGGGTCTGAACGACGACTTGTTCCCAGGCTCTGAGGTCTACGGCCTGCTCATCTTGCCCGAGGATTCTGTCCCCGGCACCGACATCGCCCCGGTGGTGGGTCTGGATGACTACATCTTTGATATCTCCATCACCGCCAACCGTCCGGACTGCCAGTCCGTTCTGGGCATTGCCCGCGAGGTGGCTGCTGTTCTGGGCAAGCCCCTGCACATGCCAGCCATGGACTACAAGGCAGTCTGCGAGCCGGACGCGCCCATCACCGTCAAGGTGGAGGCCCCGGAGCTGTGCCCCCGCTACATGGCACACTATGTCCGCAACATCCGCATGGGCGAGTCTCCCCGTTGGATGAAGCGCCATCTGGCGCTGTGCGGCCTGCGCTTGGCGGAGGGTTTCACGGGGCAGGGCTTCAGCAAACAGATGGACGATATTTGCTGGTACTTCCTGCCTTTCCAGAATGAGGACGGGCAGATGCTGGTTTGGGCATATGAAGCCATCGTTGCGGCAGTCGCACTCGTGATTGTGCTGGTGCAAGGGCGCAGGCAGAAAATCGCCGGGCGGACGCTGGAAACCGGCTTGACCATCATCAGCGTGATGCAGGTGCTGCTCGATTCGTGGCGCGCGGATGAGCTTATCCGCTTCGGTTTCGTCCGCCTGAATATGCTCATGGCGGCGCTGACGCTGGCGGTGCTGCTGGCATCACGCCTGACCCGCTGCATCCGCCGGGATGGGCTGAAAAGAATCAGCATTGCGCGCATCGTGATGCTGCTGGCCGGCGCGGGCGTGTGCATCGCCGTGGAATTTGCGCTGGACAAGTCTGCCATCAACAACGGAATACTTTATGGGGTGATGATGCTCGCGCTTGTGCCGATGTTCATCGCCGTGCTGCTGGATGACGGCCGCATTCAGACCGCCGAAGAAAGGAAATAAGCCATGCAGGTGACGCAACCGAACGAATTTTACAAGGGTCTGCCGAAAGAGGACGTATTCTTCGTCAAGGACGACCAGAACAACCCCGTCGGCGAGGGATTCCTGATTTATCAGTATCAGCCGACGATTTTCCCTTCGCGCCCGGTCAACATCTATTTCAGCATGACCAGCAAGCCGGAAGGCGAATACTGGCTGCTGGGGTCGCTTGCGGCACGCGCGCGGCAGCTGCGCAATCAAGCGCCCGGTGCGGCGGCGCGGCTGTACACAGCCGTGGATGTGCAGGACGAGCGCCAATTGGCGTTTTATGAGCACAACGGCTTCAAGATGGATTACACCGAGGATTTGGTGCGCCTGAACGACCCTGACGAAGTGCCGCAGCTGTTCAACTGCTCGTGCATCACGCTTCCGCTCAACACCGTGCAGGAGCAGATGGATTTGGTGTCGCGGATGCGCGGCGCCGGGTTCAGCTACTTTGACCACGGCTTCCTGCTTCAGCAGATGAATCGGCAGAATTTCGCCGCGCTGGGCATCCTGTATGGGTCGAATCTGGTTGGTGCGTGCGTCGCCGCGGGGCAGTACACGTCGGCGGAGGTTATGGGGCTGTACATCGTGCCGGAGTTCCAGCGCAAGGGCTTGGGCACGCGTTTGCTCCAGCAGACGAAACAGGCGCTGGCGAGCACGGGCGTGACGGATTTGACGATGCGGGTGATGAGCGACAGCGAGCCGCAGGTTCGCTTGGTGCAGCGGTTCCGTGCGGAATTGGTGGAACACACGAGCGTGTTCCCCTCGATGCAGATTTAAGGTAACACCGCACAAATGAGGTGGTCGGCTGGCGAATGGATTTTTCGTCA
>ENA-OVGM01003014-OVGM01003014.1-human-gut-metagenome-genome-assembly--contig:-NODE-3014-length-10131-cov-24.402838_pt1 | contig 10131 bp, 23 predicted proteins | sample MGYA00237773_ERZ505425 | MGnify/ENA primary metagenome ERZ505425 (study PRJEB26158, sample SAMN06016407) | human gut metagenome | biome: human gut; feature: ankylosing spondylitis patient; material... | reverse complement strand
GGAAAATGCCAAGAAGGGACACGTTTCGGAGGCTGCGTGCATCGGTTTGCCTTTTCGGCTTTGCCGATGGTACCACAATAGCACAGATGCCGATAACAAGTAAATCCCAGAGCGTGTAAAAACAAAGCCCTCTGACGTTGTGCAAAATGTACAGGTTCAACTAAGATTCAGCTCGTTCGCGATCTCTGTCAGCTGGCTCAGGCCTTCCGAAATTGCGCGTGAAACCTGAGACGGCTTGGAATAGCCGACTTTTGCCGCGATATCGGCGTGCCGCTTGCCTTCAACATAGCACAGGATGATGCACTTACTGCGGCGGATGGATGCAGGATCGGCGTGGAGCATATAGGCGGCTTCAATGGCATCCTTCTGCATCTCGGTATACCGGCATTTCAGCTCAGCCAGCTTTGCTTCTGCATCTATGGCAGCATCGCTATTGGTGCCCACCTTGTCGCTTGTTCCGGAGTGGCCGGGCGCGCCGGATGTGCTGGACGTAATTGTTGTAGCCGCACTGCGCAGGCTTGCAATGTGTTCCTGCTGCTGGCGGATCAGTGCCCGCATCCGGGGCAGGCGCTCGAACCAAGCCCGCAGCTTCTGCTCATCGGTGGTCTCTCCCGGCTTTTGCGTGTCGGTGTCAGATGTCCATGTGCGAGTCATTTGTACACCTCCTGAAAAAGAAACATGTTGACCGCCTGTCCACAGCAGCGGCAGTATGCAACCGACTCGTCGTCTTTGACGTATTGATTCAGCGCATCGCATTTTGGACAGCACCACCATCCAGAAGGCGCAGTATCCGTTTTTGGCCATTGAACGCGCTGCTTATCAAGACACGCTTCAATGTCTTTTCTGTTTTCAGCCAAATAGGCAACATCGGCCGGATTTATTTGAAATCTGAGACAGATTTGCTTAAACTTTCCGTCCCAGATTTCGATGCACAACTCAATCATCACGCCCAAAATAAAGATCATGATGCAGAAACCATCAACGTAGCAAAGCGTTGCGCCGATGACAAGAAAAATTTGGTTCATTTTACTCCTCCATTTCTCCAACCTCATCCCCCCACGCATCCCAACCAGGCACACGTTGACGAGCAAAAAGTTCAATGCGCGGCACATCCCCCAGCAAATCAACAATGCGCCGCCGTGTTTCTTCTGGTTTTACGCTGTGCGCTTGGATAGGTTCCTCAATAACCTGCCGCACGGAGTGGCTTTTTATCTGCTTTTTTGCGCAAAAGTCATGCGACACACCCAACAGACAAATTTCTGCGTTTGCGCGTGTGTACGCACCCATCCCAACGAAGTTTTTTCCACATTTGTATTTTTTCACCCAAACAAAAGCAGCGGTTTTGTAAGTGAACCCCCAAGCATCCATAACTAGAAGTGCATCCGGGAGTGTGGGAAATGTTGCCCACATGAATAATAGGCATCCACCCCCCGCAAGCTGTTGGACAGGCAGAGCGCAAATATCATCGGTGGTCATAGTTTTGTAATGCTGGGCTGCGTACCCTTGTTTTTTACCAGCCGCTCCTTTTTGCAGATAGTTCCACGGTGGATCTGCGTATATGACGGAGTACTTTTTGTTTGGCAAGTCCATATCATCCCTCCATTTCCTCGATCCAGATCTCCACTCTGGGGTTTTGCTTGTCGTAGTCCGCCCGGCTGCCATCGTGGGCGGCGACGATCTTGCTGTTGTCGTCTTCCAGCACCCGGGCTTTTACCAGGATGTCCGTTGTCGCCTCGATGAGGTTTGCCAGATCAACCCGACGGGCGGTCTTCATGTAGTAGACGCACCGCACGTTCACGCGGGCAGAAATGGGTCTGTGCGGCCTTTTGATTTGCCGCAGGCAGTCGGTCTCATAATCCACGTAGGCCTTGCTGGGGGCCACAAAGCGACCGCCTGAGCGGCTTTTGAGGATCCGGGCAGAGTTTTTCTTGGTGCGCGGGTCGCCGTATAGGGTCAGCTTCATGATACGTGCTCCTTCAGCCACTCGATGCTCATGTCGTGGTCGATAAACATGAGCGTCAGCCAACGGTCGCAGGCAAGCCCCATGTAGGTGTAAATCAGCTCCATATCATCCTCGGAAAAATCGGTATCCAGAAAAGCATTGATGCCGTCCCTCATATATTTGTGGAACTTTCGATTTCTCCACTCCTGTGAATATGGTGCGGTTTTAAATGCCGCCCGTGAAAGCCACTCCAGCACTTTGGCCTTGATGGCATCTTCCGTTCCGATGTTTTCCAGAATAATATACTGGTTTGTCCTCGGATGGACAATAAGCTCGTTCCGTTCAGTAATATAGCTTCCCGGAAAGCACCTCTGGAGCTTGGCAATTGATTTTTCAATGTCGGTCATTTTTTCATCATCCCTTCCATTGCCAGCTGCTCGCACTGCTTTTCAGCTTTCCTGCGCTGCTGGTCATACTTAAACAGCATATCTGCGTACTCATTGCCCACCCGGCGGATGGCCGTTTCCAGCATCTCCGTCACAAGGTCGTAGTACTTGTCCGCGCCCTTGCGGCTGTTTCTGGCAGCTTCCCGGGCTTCCCACAGGTCTGTGAGTCTGTCCCGCCTGTCGGCAGTAATCTCGCCATAGCCGTAGGCATCCTGGATCTGCTCCATGCTTTCCCAGCCTTCCAGCTCAGCAAAGGGGTCAGCTTCAGCCTTTGCCATGCTGCGGGCTTTGGTCTTTTTCTTGACGTATCGGGTCAGACCGTCCTGCATTACGGCGCGGGCATCGTCCATCGCCTTGCGGACAGCCTTGACTTCCCGCTCTTTCTTGAGCTGATCCGGCTGGTTTGCCCATTCAGTCATCAGCTCGGATTTCGTTTTCGGTTTCATGTTTTTCCTCCGTTCTCACAGCTTCCCGAATGCGCAGTCTGGCAAGCTCAGTTTTCGCATACCACAGCTGCCAGTTGCCAAACCATCCCTTGTAGAGCAGTTTCCCTCCGTAATAAACAAGTTCCTGCTCCATCAGATGATCGAGCGAAACGATATACTGTCCGGGCTTGTACTTCTTCGTCTGCGCCGTCTGTACCGTTTTCATTTTTTACCCCCATTGTTCGGACATTGCCTTTGCAATACCCGGATATGTTTTGCTTCGCTCTTTTGAATGACCTCTCCCCATCCAATGGTTTCGTTCCCGCATCTTTTGCGGCAACGTCATCATGTATTCATACACATTATCAGTTTCAACCAAAAGAGGAAGATTTTTAATCCACAGGCAAGTTTTCTTTTGCTCCGGGTGTCCAAACTGCCAAGGATTGATAATCTGATCCGGCTTTCGGTATAGCGTAGACATCACGCACACAGGATTTTCAACCGCTATATGCGGGACATCCGCTTCAATAAATTTCATAAAGAATGCAGCAGCTTCATAGCGTAAGCTGAGTGGTTTTTTCCCCTCCGTGAACCACCGCGTACCAGAAACAGCTAGGTGTGTGCAAGGCGGGTGTGCAATGAGCAAGTCCCACTTGCCAACGTCATGCGTTACGCCGTCCATCGTAATGATTTGCCCCCCCTTAATAGCCTTAAGCGCATCCCCAAGAATGTGCCACTCAGGATGCCCGCCGGACGGATCCTGAACATCGCAAGAGTAGGCTTCATGACCTTTTGCACGAAACGCTTTGCACACTTCCTGCGATTCCTCGCAGGCAATCAGCACTTTCATCGCTTTCTTCCTCCCATCCATCCCTCTTTGTTGAAATCGTTACGGTTGATGCGCTCTGCGGCGTGCTGGGCGTTGGTGTAGATCAATTCTGCCTTGTGCTGCGTTCTCCACTCTGCAAAGCGCGGGCAGGTGTCGTGGCAGGCCGTGTGCCGCTCCGGGCAGTCCTTACATGTCTGGTTCGTCATGGGGATTCGACCTCCATTCTCTTGGCCTGAATATCCGTATACTCTGGGTAGTGGTCGCCCGCCATCTGGCAGGCCCTGAATTCTGCCGCCTGCGGACTGGATGCCGTCATGCGGTAGGTGAGTGCTGCATCTCCAACCGGGCCGCTGCACTCAAGGATCACTTTGTATCGGGGCATTCTCTTCCTCCTTTTTTCGCTTCTCCAGCCACTTCATGGTGCGGTCCGGTGCGTCCCTCATGAAATCCACGGCCTTCTCGGCTTCCTCCGGCGGGCGGGAGACGTACCGCACCGGGTTGCGCTGGAACGCAGGGGCTTTCTGTCGCTCCCTGTCCCGCGAAATCCAGCCGGATGCAGCGGCCTTCCAGCTCTTCATTGGGTTCTTACCCACCTTCCACCCGTTGGACGTGTAGAAGTCCATGAACCGCTGCGCCTGCTCATCTGAGCCGCCATTCTCGGCAAAATACGCCTTGACCTCCACAGCATCCGGCGGATGGAAACGGTTCGATTTTTTTGGAGTGGTGGATGCGGGAGCATCCTCTATCTCTTTAGCAGAACCAGAAACAGAACCAGAAACAGAACCAGAAACAGAACCAGAAACAGCCGGATTTGCCGCCGTTTGTCCGGCAAAATCGTCATTTGCCGGATTTGCCGCGGTTTTCTGATGCTTTGCATTTGTTGCTTCGGCGCCTTTTCTTCCGGCGGCTGAGCGCTTTTCCCGGATTTCTTCCCATTTTCGTGCGTTTTCTTCCAGCCCGCCCTGCATGAATTCCCAAGCAATCACAAGCATCGGGTCGTCAAATTCCGGTGGAATCCCGTCGGGAAAGTCCAGAAGTGCATCCAAAATGCGGCCTTTCTGCTCTAGAGAAAGAATCCGAAGCGGCTTTTTCCACTCTGAAAACAGAATAACGCTCTTGTGCTTTTTCTCTCCCAATGGATTTTCACCTCCTTCCTTGCACGCCCGTAACGCCAGATAGCACAGCGCTTTGCCAGTTATCAGAACGGCAGGTCGCCGTCGTCTGTGATCTCGGCAAAGTCGTCCGGCTCGCCCTGCGCGTAACCGTCCTGCGGTGCGCTGTGAGAGGCGTTTGCCTGCTGTGCATAACTTTGCGTCTGCTGCTCAAAACTCCGTGCAGCGGACTTCCCCGCCGCCTTTGCGCCCGCAAAGCTCACATTGTTCGCCACGACCTCGAAAGCGGTACGGTTGTTGCCGTTCTTGTCCTGATACTGGCGGGTCTGGATGCTGCCGTCGATGGCGATCAGGCTGCCCTTCTGGAAATACTTACAGACGAACTCGGCAGTCTGCCGCCATGCGGCAATGTCAATAAAATCGGCCTTGCGTTCCTCTCCCTGACGGACATAGCTGCGGTCGCAGGCGATACGGAAACGGCACACGCTGGTGCCCTGCGTGGTGGTCTTGAGTTCCGGGTCCGCCACAAGGCGGCCCATGATGGCTGCAACGTTAAGCATGCATCAATCCTCCATCGGGGCTTCGTAAGATTCACAGTCAACATTTGCACCCATGAGGACCTCCGGGCACTCCGCACGGGCAAAATAAGCGGCTGCGCGATACTTGAGCATCATCTCGGTCATCTTGGGCCAGAAGCTGTTGGGCTTGTCCCACCACCCGGAGTCCTTTGCCATTTTAACCGTGACCTTCGGCCCCTCGATTTTCTCACCGGTGACCTTGTCCACACCGATCAGGCGGCATCCCCAGTTGTCCTTGCCTTCCTCGCCCTCCATGCGGTAGCGGGTGCGACCGGCAAACTGGCCGGAGTTATCAATCAGGGCTTTGCAGCTCTTGCCGCTCCAGGACGGATTCCCCCGTACGACATACAGATTCTGCATGACGAAGGTCGGGTCCATGCCCATTCTGGCTGCCATATTGCAGGCAACGGCACAGGCAGCGACGTTGCCTTTATAGCTCTGCGGAACCATGCCGTCCGGAAGTTGAGCGTATGCTTTTCCCATGCTGCAAGCAAGTTTCCAACTGCTGATTGCAGCGCTCGCGTTGGAGTTCTGAATGGTGGTTTCTTCTGAAATTGCCTGGGGGATAGCATTTTCATGCACCTGCGCAGGCTGTTGCTGTTCGACAATGATTGGTTTGGCAGCGGTATTAAGCATGGTGGATTTCCTCCTCTGTGAATTTGATTTGAATGATATTTGCAAAGCGCTTGATCGCATCCAGATCCGACTTTGTGCAGTGAAACACAATTTTGCGGTCGCGCGGCTCTTCGTGCTCGGTAAAGCTCATAAATTCGCCGTCATTGTATTCGTCAGGGTCAAAGTCGAACTTTTCCATGGGGTCTTTGAAGGACACAGACGGCTTTACAAGGTTTATCACATTCGGATTCTGCTGGGGCCCCTTGTAGTTGTCTGGCAAGCCATTGATGACTGCCTCATGCAACAGGGTACGGTACTCATTCCCGTAACAAAAATCAATGCTTTCGTACGGTTCAGGCATGACCTCCGCGCCGCCCGCTGCGTGGATGATGTCAATATCGCACATCATCCTTCCGACCATCCTGTAAATGTTGTCAATTACGGCTCGGCTGAAAGTATCGTCCATGTACCCTTTTTCGGCGAATGTCGTGAAAAAGGACACTGCGTGGTTGATCTCGCTTGCGAGGTCATTTCCGGAATTGATAAGCCGGAACGTCATGTGCTGCGGGCCGACATAGTAGTAAATACCCTCGGCCTTGTTGGAAAGGTCTTTGACGCGCTCCCTCTTGGTCATACGCTTCATGCGTTCTTTCTGCATAAATACTCACCTCGAATAGATCAGGTTGCCCAGGGCGTCTTTGACGTCGATCTGGCTGTATTCGCCGGTCTGGATCTGCTCATCTGCCCAGTGCTGGGCGTCCACGCTGGCCTTGACCGGCTCGCCCTCAAAGCATTGCACGTCAATGCAGCAGTGCCCTTTGCGGTGTCCGTAGCAATAGTAAAATGCCACGTCATCCATTGTAAAAACCTCCTGTTTGTGATACCTTTGTGGTGATGGAGCTCTGGAACCCCGTCACCTTGTGGTCTGTCCGTGCTGGTATCACGGGCAGGCTCTTCTTTTTTTGCGGCGTATCGGCGGCAGACTGTCCACCTCATCACGTCGGATGCACTCTTTCTCAAAAACGTACTTGTGAGCCGGATGCCTGCCGCTGCGACCGTGGCTGCTCGCAGACGCAAAGCTGTTTGCACTTTTGTAACCCAGCCGTCTGGCACACATCTCAGACGTACCGCTGGCGATCAGGTCTCCGGTCTTTGCGTCATACACGGTGTACCACATGACATGGTGGACAGTGTCAGGCATACGTGACCTCTCCAGATTCCTCTTGCAACATCTCCCGCACGTTGTCCATTTCTTCGGCGCACATCTCCCAGACGTTTGCCCGTGCGGAGTATCCGGCCCGGACAACAATGTCATCTGAGGCTTCGGCTTCTCGCCTGCAGCGTTCGGCAAGCCGCGTGTAGGATTTGACTTTTCCCTCAACGTACTCTTTGGCCGTCATCATGCCCCACGCTCCTGATTCTCCGGGTATTCCGGGTTGCGGGCGTGGGCACGGTTGATCTTGCCGTACTTGCGCCGCTTTGCGGATCTCTCCCTGTCCTCTGCGGCAAAGCCCAGACGAGCCAGCAGAACAGCGGCCAAAATCAGCACCAGCGACACCGAAAACAGCGTGCCGGAGATGTATCCGGTGGTCTGCGCAGTGCCCTCTGCGCCCATAGCTGTGCCCATTCCAACGCCGCCAAAAATGACGGCCATCCAGTAGTAAGTAGTAGATTTTAACTTCATTCCTTCGGGTCCTCCGCTGTGCATACTTTGTCAAGGCAGTAAAACTCCTTGACCCACTTCATAAATCGTGCTCTTGAAATATCCGGGCAGGCTCTTTTGCTCCCAACGGAAGGGACTGCCCACTCTGGGAAAAGTCCGGCCTGAATTTGCGCAGAGAGTACGTCATTCGTTTTCGGGATCTGATTATCCCTCAAAATCTTGCAGCATTCTGTTATCGTTATGCTCGGGTTCATCTTCTCTCTCCTCTCCCTTGGCTCTCAGAAGCCTTTTTGACCGGATGTGTTCCAGCCTTTCTGGCTGCCTTGCGTCCCAACGCTGCTCTAGCCAGCGCTTGTTGTAATGCTTCTTCACGGCTCAGCCTCCACAAACTCGCCATTTTTGAGGGTATAGTAAACGTTTTCTCTGATGGGCGTGCATACCAGCGCGGCAGCAGTCGGCCTTGTCCTCATGGTAGGTCTTGCCCACTTCGTACTGCTTGCCACGGCACATCATGTTTTTGTCCATGGCCTTGTAGGCGATGATCTTTTCACTCATGGGTGTCCTCCTCAAACGTCTGGTCGATGGCCTGCATGATGCTTGCAAGGCTTGCCAAAGCGCTGTATTTCTGCTTGTAGGTCTGAGCATCCCGCCGGGCATCTGCCATCATCTGATTGCAGAGGTCTGGCTTTTGCAAAACCTCTTCCAGCGGCATATAGCAGCGGCCCTCATTCTCTTCCTCGGTAGCCTGCTCCGGCTCTTCATCCACTTCACGGATGCAATCAGTGGCTTTCAGCGGCAGGGAAGAAACCACCTTGACATTGACGTATGCCCGCACCGGCGGGCGCTCCTCGCGGATAATGCGCACCGCGCCGACCATCTGGCGGGCCTGCCCCTGCCGGTACTTCTCGGCGGCAACATCGTCCCGCCACTCGAAGTCCTCGTGCAGCACCGATTCCTCCGGCCTTGCGCTGTCCACCACCGCCGCCGGGGTCAGCTTACCGTCCCGCTGTCGGATTTCTTCAAACGCTTCATGCGCCTGTTCTGCGGTTGCGTGGTAGAACGCTGCTGTGCGCTCGTTTTTCCACGCATAACCTTTAATATTTTTCATATGCAACCTCCTGTTTTTGATTTTGGCATTCCATGCCAGCCGAAGCACGACAAAACCCAACTCGCCTCACCTCACCAGCCGTACCTCATCATGACTTGCCTCAACACACGTCACCAAACCAGCCACTCCATAAGTACCTTGCCACAGCTCACGGAACCTGACCGTGCCAAACCAGCCTAGCCTTACCTCTTCTCGCCCAACAAGAACGCACCGTACCTTGCCAGCCATGCCTAATCTGAGCGTGCCCCGCACTCCGCACATCGCCTAAACTGGCCTAACCAGCCACGCCTCGACTTTCCAATCCTCGGCATTCCTAGCCCTGCCAGCCGTACCTAGACACAAAATACCGTAACACGCCTTAACAGCCCTACCGGAATCTACCTAAACCCGGACTGCCTAACCATGCCTGCCGTGCCTAGCCACACAACGCCGTAGCTCGCCTAACCGGCCCTGCCGAAGCTTAACATGCCAATGCCCGCCTTGGCTCGCCTAGCCAGCCAGATCAATCAAAGTTCTTGTTGACGTGGAACTTGCCGCAGCTTCCGCCCTTCTCAATGCGCCACTCGCCCAGACCGCACATGTCGCCGCCAAGCTCGATCATGTTCAGGATGCTGTCCAGGTCGATCATGCCGCTGCCGCTGTTGTACTCAATGCGCAGATCTGCGTACCAGTTGTAAAACTTGGGGCGGTAGCGCAGGTCAGAGGTACCCATGCCGATTTTCACCTCGTCCTCTGCCATCTCAAACTTCGGCTTGTTTTCGTCAAACGTCTTGATTTCGATAAATTCCGGGTCATCGATGCCGAAAACGTGGAACAGCCCGTTGCCGGTGACTTTGTTCTTCATCGCGCCAATGCGGTATGCTGCGGAAATGGCAGCAGCCTTGACGGCACAGGCCGGGAAGCCAAAGCGAGCCGTCTTGCCGTACTGGTGCAGCAAATCTTCCGTCCAGTCGCTGTAATCAATGTCCGGCTTGCCATCCAGCCAGTAGAGAGCTTCGGCACACTCGCCCGCCGGGTTCTTGGCAACCTTGTCCTTTTTCAGCAGCTTCTTGCCCTGCTGGCCCTGCAGCATCTCCTTCTTGGCCTTCTCACTCCATGCATGCACCAGCAGGGGGCTGTCGCCCACAATGCGAATAGTGCACTCAGCCTTAATGATAGGCTTGACGCAGATAAACGTGGTCTCGTTAGTAGTAGCTTTTTTCATAATAGTAACCTCCAAAATAAGTTTGTATCCTTACGCCACGCCGTCCTGGTCGCGCTGCCGGGCGGCAAGCTCCATCTGCTCCACGCTCTGCCTGCGCTCCACGCTGGGCAGCATTCCCACGGCCTTGAGCTGCTCATAGATAAACCGCTGTCCGGCTTCCGTCCATACGGTGGTGTTCTTGGTGTCCCACTCGCCGGTGCTCTTGTGCT
>ENA-OVGM01002991-OVGM01002991.1-human-gut-metagenome-genome-assembly--contig:-NODE-2991-length-10190-cov-2.557375_pt1 | contig 10190 bp, 10 predicted proteins | sample MGYA00237773_ERZ505425 | MGnify/ENA primary metagenome ERZ505425 (study PRJEB26158, sample SAMN06016407) | human gut metagenome | biome: human gut; feature: ankylosing spondylitis patient; material... | reverse complement strand
AAAAGTACCTCACCGATGATGACAGCGGCAAGACCGATGACGATGGCACCACGTCCCATGTTGACATCTGCGGCACCCTGATACTGTGCGTAGAGTCCTCCGGAAAGACCGACAAGACCGTTTGAGATCATCAGCGCAACGACCGTGTGGAAATCAGTGTTGATACCCTGTGCGCGGGACATCTGCCGGTTACATCCGGTTGCGCGGATGGCATGTCCCTGCTCGGTTCCGAAATACCAGTATAAAAGGGCAACGACCGCCACGCAGAAAAGAACACATGTCACAAACAGCCGGACTTTGGTAGCGGAAGAATCCGAGATGTAACGCAGGGAAACAACTAACGGATACTTGTCAACACTGACAGCCTGATTCGAACTTCCCATAATATTTAAGTTGATGGAATAGAGTGAAATCTGTGTCAGGATACTTGCAAGGATTCCGGGAATACCAAGTGCAGTATGCAGAATTCCGGTGATAAAACCGGCTGCCATACCTGCTAAAAATGCAAAAATAAGTGCTGCCCATGGATGCATGCCGGAACGGATCAGTATAACGGCAACTGCACCGCCGGTTGCAAGAGAACCGTCAACGGTAAGATCGGCAAAATCTAAAAGTCTGTATGTAATATATACACCCAGTGCCATCAACCCCCAGACCAGCCCCTGCGCAAAGGCGCCGGGCATGGAACGGAAGAGAGCCATCGGGTCTAAGGACATAAGTATTGTCATAGAAAAACCCCTTATCAAAAATATTTTTTATTCGGCAGCGATGGCAGTATAGTCATCAGGAACTGTGATGCCAAGCTGTGAACAGATATCAGCATTGTATTCTTTGGTAACATTCTCTGCATACTGTACATCCATGGTCGAGATGTCAGCACCGTTTACTAAAACGTCGTATGCCATTTTGCCTGCTGTATAACCGATATCATAGTAGCTGATGGAAAGTGTGGCTACACCACAGCCGGAACAGATACCTTCCTCACCGGCGATGATCGGAACACCTGCCGGAAGAGCAATATTGTTGATGGATTCAGTATTGCCTGCCATGGTATTGTCAGTCGGAATATAGAGGACATCACATTCACTGACGGCACTCTGTACAACAGAAGCGATGTCGTTGGAATCTGATACGGTATATTCTTTATAGGAAATACTGTCTTCATCGAGAGCTTTTTCAAATTCGGATGCCTGGTATGCAGAGTTTGGTTCTGCGGAGCAGTAGAGAATGCCGACATTTTTTGCATCCGGGAACAATTCGACAAGCATGTCTTCCTGCTGGTCAATCGGAGCAAGATCTGCAGTTCCGGATACGTTTGTACCGGTAGAGCCGGTCCAGTTGTCAATGTCAAGTGCTGTTGCATAGTCGGTAACGGAAGTACCGATCACCGGGATCGTGCTGGTTGCTGCAGCTGCACACTGCAGAGCAGTCGTTGCATTTGCTAAGATCAGGTCATAATTGTTAGCAACGAAACCGTTGCTGATGGTTGCGCAGTTTGCCTGCTCGCCCTGGGCATTCTGAAGATCAAAGGTAACATTGCCAGAACCAAGTAATTCAGTCAGTGCATCTTCAAATCCCTGGGTTGCCTGATCAAGAGCAGGATGCTCTAACTGCTGGCAGATACCGATCGTATATTTTTTGCCATCGGAAGAGGTGCCTGCACCACTTTCAGTGGCCGCTGCATCCGAAGCCTGTGCTGCATCGGAAGCTGCTGCATCCGTGGTACTGCTGGTGTTTGCTGTACTGTTTCCACATGCTGCAAGTGATGCAGCCATGGCTGCTGTCATTACGACAGATAAGATTTTTTTGTAGTTTTTCATAGAATTCTCCATTCCTGCCCGTTTTTCAGGGCATCATAAGTTTGTGCCGGGGCACACATCTTGTGTGTGAAAAATTTTATTTTTCACATTGCTGTCCTTTAGGACTTTAAAGTGCTATCGCTTTTAATAAACAAATTATAAAGACCTAAATGGGATTCGTCAACATTATAGTAAGAAAAAATTAAGAAAAACTTTATGGTATGTATTTGGCAAAAATGATATTCTTTGCAGGGAGAGATCCGGAAAGGATCTTATGAAAATCAGAAAAAATGACATTTTCCTATATGGAAGAAAAATGTTATTTCAGATGCTTGAAATCCTTTATCCACGAAGATGTGCAGTCTGTGATGAAATTGAAGTGACAGGAAAGGGTATTTGTCCGCTATGTAAAGACAAGGTGCATGTGGCAGGAGAACCGGCATGTAAAAAATGCGGGAAACCGCTTGTGGATGAGAGAAAGGAATTTTGCACCGACTGTGGAAAAAAGCATCATGTATACACACAGGGAAAGGCAGTGTTTGTTTATGAGGGTGGTATAAGAAATTCAATGTACCGCTTTAAATATGGAAATAAAAGAGAATATGCAGAGTTTTATGCGAATGCAGCATTGGAAAAATATGGAGTGTGGCTGAACAAAATAAAAGCAGAAGTGCTGATTCCCATTCCAATGTATTCCCGGAAGAAGCGACTGCGCGGATACAATCAGGCCGAAGTATTTGCGCGGGAACTTGGAAGAAAAGCAGGGATTTTAGTGGATGAGCACCTGGTCAGAAGAGTGAGAAATACAATTCCTCAAAAAGAGTTAAATGAATCACAACGACACAGAAATTTAAAAAATGCTTTCCAATTGACAGCAGATATAGTAGAATATAAGAGAGTCGTGCTTGTGGATGATATCTATACGACAGGGAGTACGATGGATGAAGTATCAAAAGTCCTGAAAGCGTCAGGAGTGGAAAACATATATTATATCTGTATCAGTATCGGAGAAGGGTATTGACAGAATGACAGGAGGTCATGCCAATATGGAAGTGAAGAATTGCAAGGAATGTGGACGTTTATTTAATTATATGGGTGGTGCACCATTGTGTGATGGATGCAGAAAAAAACTTGAACAAAAGTTTCAGGAAGTAAAACAATATCTGGACGAGAACCCGAATGCATCTGTTAATCAGGTATCCGAGGACAATGATGTATCAGTAAAACAGATCAAGCAGTGGATCCGTGAAGAGAGACTTTCACTTTCAGAAGCTTCACGTGACGGTGTTACCTGCGAGCATTGCGGCAGACCGATCCGGACGGGGCGCTTTTGCGAAAAGTGTAAAGCGGCAATGGCAAATTCATTCGCAAACTCGATTGAAAAACCAAAGCCTTTAGAACCACAGAAAAAAGAACGCGACGGAAACAAGATGCGTTTCTTATAAGAGAAGAGCAGGGCCTGACAGGTGGTCCTGCTTTTTTATTCATAAGGAATTACGTCCTATGAATAAAAAAGCCCTCCGGGTGGGATCGCACTGCGTCAGAGATGAATTATGTCGCGGGGGCGACCCGCCGCAGGCGGTGAATCCTGTGGAACAGGATTCTTTTTTTCCTTTGAAAAAGAAGGGCACTGTGATATAATGAAAAATAAGAATGCGTAACTGCGAGCAAAAATGCAGTTTGCTAAGAGAAAGGAAACGCAGCATGGTCAATGAACAACGACTGCACAGCATGATAAAAATAGCAAAATTTGATGCAAACGATGGAAAACGCTGCAAACCGATGATCCAGTATGCGCGAAAGGATTATGTGGCATTACAGCTTCTGAAAAGTTTCGTGGTCGGCACGATCGCATTTTTTATGATGTTAGGGCTTTGGGTACTCTATTCTATGGATGCTTTGATGGAACAGATCAACAAAATGGATTTTGTAAAGGCTGCTACTACACTGGGACTGCTCTATGGAATTTTTATGGTAATTTATCTTCTTGCCACATATATTATTTTTAATATGAAGTACACTTATGGCAGAAAAAAGGTAAAAAAATACTATGCGGGTCTAAAAAAGATCAGTGCGATGTATCTGCGGGAAGAACGGTTGAAAGGGAACGGAAACAAAGACTGGGACTGACAACGGAAGCAATGCGGAAAATGAGATTTTTCACATGTGGAAATGGAGATTAGTATGACGACCTTATTGGAATTAAAAGAGAAATTAACACGTTTTTATGGAAAATATGATATATACATTACGCCGGTGATAAAGTTTACTGTTGCACTCACAGCATTTTTGCTGATAAATCACAACATTGGTTATATGGAAAAAATCAGCAGTACACCAATTGCCCTGATCCTTGCCCTGATCTGTTCGATTCTTCCAGTCGGGGGGGCCGTTTTTATTGGCTCTGTGCTGATCCTTTTGGATATGTATGCACTTTCCGTAGAAGTATGTATTGTGGCCCTGATCCTGTTTATTCTGATGTATATCCTGTATTTTCGGTTTTCTCCAAAAAACGAGTATGGAGTGCTTTTGACACCGATTTGTTTTGGACTGAACATTCCGTTTGTGATGCCGGTCGGCATGGGACTTTTGCGGGAATTATATTCCATGTTTTCTCTGGTCTGCGGTATCGTTCTTTATTTCTTCTTAAACGGTGTAAAGCAGAATGAAACAACACTTGGCGGAGTGGATGAGAAAGATGCGGCAACATCAAAGATTGTTGTTGCGTTGAACCAGCTTTTGGGCAACAGGGAAATGTATCTGGTGCTTGCGATCATGGTGGTAACACTGGTCATCGTTTATATCATACGAAAAATGTCCATTGAGCATGCATGGGCGGTCGCAATTATATTTGGTATTTTATTCGAGGCAGTTGGTATGATCGCAGGGGATATGGTACTTGGAATCAGCGGAAAGACCATCACAATTCTGGTGGGAAGCATTATTTCCTGCGTGATTGCATTTGTGATTCAGTTCCTGTTTTTCAATCTGGATTATTCAAGGACGGAAAGACTCCAGTTTGAAGATGATGAGTATTATTATTATGTAAAAGCCGTACCGAAAGCAATCGTTGCAGGGACAGATAAAAAAGTGACCAGATTCAGTGGAAAAGAAGAACAGGATCGTATGACGAAAAAACGTTTCGCAGAAGAAATGGAGATTGACGAAGATCTGCTGGATTAGTTACTTTAAATACAGATAGCGGAAAGGAAAGTGAAGCAGGTGCAGAATGCGATGGCAACCATGGGCGCGTTTTGGGAAAAAGCGTCTATTTATTTGAATTTACCAAAGATTACAATGACAGATGTTGTGGAAATTCTCATCATAACATTTCTGTTTTATTATATGCTTGTGTGGATTAAGAACACAAGGGCATGGGTACTGTTAAAAGGTATTATGGTAATATTGCTTTTTGTTCTGGTTGCAGCTGTATTTCAGATGAATACGATCATCTGGATCGCAAAGAATACATTGAGCGTCGCAATTACTGCCATAGTTATTATATTCCAGCCGGAAATCCGGAAAGCACTGGAAAATCTTGGACAGAAGAATTTCCTTACTTCTTTTTTTGCGTTTGATTTTTCAAAGGGAGAAATCGCAAAGTTTACGGATAAAACGATCAATGAACTGGTAAAGGCATGTTATGAGATGGGAAAAGTCAAAACAGGTGCACTTATCGTCATTGAGGATGAAATTGTTCTTTCGGAGTATGAAAGAACCGGTATTGCAGTAGATGGAATACTGACAAGCCAGCTTTTGATCAATATTTTTGAAAAAAACACACCGCTTCATGACGGAGCCGTGATTGTCCGCGGGGACAGAGTGGTGTCTGCCACCTGCTATCTGCCACTGACGGATTCTTTAAGTATCAGCAAAGATCTTGGTACAAGACATCGTGCGGCGGTCGGAATCAGTGAAGTCAGTGATTCACTTACCATTGTTGTATCTGAGGAAACGGGAAAAGTTTCCATCGCCATGGGTGGGGAATTGTACCGCAATGTGGACGCTGAGTTTTTAAAGAACAAACTTTCATTTATACAGCATCGCGAGAAGAAAGTTTCAAAAATTGAATTATGGAGAAGGAGGCTTAAGGATGTTAAAGAATCTGGCAAAAAAACTAACGAATAATCTTGGCCTCAAGGTACTGGCTGTGTTATTTGCGATCGCTCTGTGGATCGTAGTGGTCAATATTGATGATCCGGTCAAACCGGCACAGTATACGATCAGTGTAACACAGGATAATATGGATTATCTTACCTCAAATGGAAAGTATTCCGAGACACTTGGCGGGAAAAATACAGTTACGTTTACGGCATCGGCAAAACGAAGTATTCTGGAAAAATTATCCAACACGGATTTTACTGCAGTTGCGGATATGGAAAAGATTGAATATGTGGAAGGTGATGGCGTATGCCGTGTCCCGATTATGATCACATGCAGTAAATATAACAGCAATACAGTTACCATTTCATCCAAACAGCAGTATCTGGATGTGACAGTGGAAGATCTTGGAAATGTACAGAAAAAGATCACTGCAAGCACGGAAGGTACGGTCATGGATGGCTGTGCACTTGGAGATGTTTCCATCGTGACATCGAATCTTTTGAAAATTTCGGGACCGTCTTCTGTTACGAGTCAGATCAGCACGGTAGTCGCAACGATCAATGTTGACGGAATGTCATCGGATGTGACCGATACAGTAGTGCCGGTTTTATATGATGCGGATGGTAATGAGATCGATGCTTCAAAGTTAAAAATGAATATTAATACTGTTACGATCACGGCGCAGATATTAAATACAAAAGATGTGGATCTTTCCTTCCAGACAAAAGGAACTGTGGCATCTGGCTATACACTAAAAGAAATTACCTACAGTCCGAAAAAAGTCCGGATCAAGGGAGAAACGGATGTGCTTAATAAGGTGGCTAAGATCGCAATACCGGATGATGTGTTAGATATGAGCGGTGCAGCGGAAGATGTTGAGACAACTGTAGATATTACATCTTATCTTCCGGATGGAACTTCGCTGGTACTTGCAGCAGACGCAAAAGTGGAGCCGATCACAACAAAAACCTTCGAGGTGGATGCATCTGCGTTTACGCTTGAAAATATTCCGGATGCGACAAAGGCGAAGATTACGGAAGATACGATTCAGGTTGAGGTCACCGGAGCGGAAAGCGATATTAAGAAGCTGTCAGCAGATGACATTACAGGTACTGTTAATCTGCAGGGATATGGAAATGGTGAACATAATATCGCTGCAGATATTGATGTGGATAATGAACTTTATCAGGTAAAAACCGTGCGGATCCCGGTTAAAATGACTGCGGAAGATACGGAAATAAAATCAACGGAAAGCAGCAAAAAGAGTGCTTCTAAAACAGAATAAAAGAAATTAATAATTTGGAGGAAATACAATGGCAAGAATGTTTGGTACAGATGGTGTCCGCGGAGTGGCTGGAACGATTATCGTTGGCTGTGATACGAGAATTTCAGGAGGAATGCTTGCAAGTGCGCTGATGGCAGGAATCTGTTCTGTCGGTGCAAATGCGATTTTTGTCGGAGTAATGCCGACACCTGCAATTGCGTATCTGACGAGAAAACATAAGGTAGATGCCGGGGTTGTCATTTCCGCATCCCATAACCCGATGGAATTTAACGGAATTAAATTTTTTAACGGCGAGGGATATAAGCTTTCTGATGAGCTTGAAGACGAGATCGAGGCACTGATCCGTAATAATATGAAGGATGTCAACCTGCCGATCGGTTCCGGAGTCGGTAAAATTGATTATCGTTTCGATTTAAGAGACGAATATGTTGAATTTATGAAAAAATGTGTTCCGGTTGATCTGACAGGCATGAAGATCGTGGTTGACTGTGCAGAGGGAGCCGCTCATTATACGTCAGTGAAGACATTGAAAGATCTGGGGGCTGATCTGGTGGCAATCCATACCGAACCGGATGGAACGAATATCAATGCAAACTGTGGTTCGACGCATATGGATGAATTAAAAGCCAGAGTAGTTTATGAAAATGCTGCCATTGGTATTGCATTTGACGGGGATGCAGACCGTATGCTTGCTGTGGATGAAAAAGGAGAACTGGTCGATGGAGACCAGATCATGGCAATCTGTGGTACTTATATGAAACAGAAAGGTACCTTAAAAAAGAATACGATCGTTGTTACTGTTATGACAAACCTTGGATTTTCACTGATGGGAGAACGCGAAGGCATCCATGTGGAAAAGACAAAAGTTGGCGACAGATATGTTCTTGAAAATATGAGAGAACATGGCTATAATATCGGAGGCGAGCAGTCAGGACACGTTATTTTCCTGGATGACAACACCACAGGTGATGGTCTGCTTTCTGCACTTCATCTGCTTGAGGTTATGGTGAAAACGAAAAAAACTTTATCAGAGCTTGCATCTGTTATGGAAGTATTACCGCAGGCACTTGTAAATGCAAAAGTGCCAAACCATAAAAAAGACAACTTTATGGATTATCAGGAGATTGCGGATGCAGTTGCAAAATTAGAGCAGAAGTTTAACGGAGAGGGAAGAGTTTTGATCCGTCCATCCGGTACAGAGCCGCTTGTCCGTGTCATGATTGAAGGAAAAGATCAGAAGGTGATCGATGAGGAAGCTAAAAAGTTAGCGGAACTGATTACGAAGATCATGCTTTAAATATCGTATATACAATAAACAGTTTGGAGGGATTTACTATGGTAAGCCAGAAAGTAACGATTAAAAATCCGACGGGACTTCATTTGAGACCGGCTGGAATTTTATGCAAGGAGGCCATGCAGTTTAAATCACATGTGACATTTCGTTACAGAGAAAATACAGCAAATGCAAAAAGCGTGTTGAGTGTACTTGGTGCATGCATCAAATCTGGGGATGAAATAGAGCTTGTCTGCGAAGGAGAAGATGAAAAAGAAGCACTTACGTCGATTGTTACGGCAATTGAAAATGGATTAGGAGAATAAATGATGAAAAAGATCTTAGTGACAGGGTGCAACGGACAGTTAGGGCGCGCCATCCGACAGGAATATAAAGGTGAGGATGTTTCCTTTATCAATACAGATGTTGCGGAAGGTGAAGGCATTGTGGCGCTCGATATTACCGATGTGAATGCTGTCCTTGCGCTGGTTCGTGCGGAGAGACCGGATGTCATTATCAACTGTGCAGCGCACACCAATGTGGATGCGTGCGAACAGCAGTGGGATGCCGCATACCGGATCAATGCGATCGGACCGAGAAATTTAAGTATCGCAGCAAGAGAAGTCGGAGCAAAAATGATCCACGTTTCCACCGATTATGTATTTGAGGGAAACGGAACAAAGCCATATACGGAATTTGATGAGATCCATCCGGTCAGTGCCTATGGAAAGACGAAGGCGGAGGGAGAAAAGTTTGTCCGTGAATTTGCAGACAGATATTTTATTTTCCGTACCGCATGGCTTTATGGAGATGGAAAAAACTTTGTAAAGACGATGCTTCGCCTTGCGGAGTCACACGATGAAGTCAGTGTTGTATGTGACCAGCAGGGATCCCCGACAAGCGCAGTGGAACTGGCAAGAGCCATTCATCATTTTGAACCGACAGAAAATTATGGTACATTTCATGCAACCTGTGAGGGCGATACCAACTGGGCAGCTTTTGCGGAAGCAATTTTTAAACGTGCAGGAAAGACAACAAAAGTCAACCATGTCACAAGTGAGCAGTATGCGAAGATGAATCCGGCTTCTGCAAACAGACCGGCATATTCGATTCTTGAGAACTATATGATGAAACTGACAGACGGTTACAAAATGGCTGAATGGCAGGATGCACTTGATGAGTATATGAAAACACTGGAATAAAACGATGACAGAATATATCAAAAAACATTACCGGCTGATTCTGATGTCGGTATTTGCTGCGCTGGTCTGTTTTGGGTATCAGGCATTTAACTCGAATATCAGAATCGATACAGAGGAACTGATCAATCATCCCGGGTCTACGTTAGGGTGGCTTACGATTGGAAGATTTGGACTGGTTCTGTTAAAACGGATGCTTGGTCTTGGTGTATACCGAACGATAAAGAGTGGTATTCTGATGCTTTTGTTTTTTATCCTGGGAGGCAATGTACTGACGTATGGATGCTATTATTTTTCAGGAAAAAAGGATGGAAAACCGTACTGGATATTTACGCTGCTTTATATGACATCCAATATCTGGAGTTTTCAGTTTTATTTTTCACTGCAGCAGGCGGAAGTCGCATTTGCAATGCTTTTGATGGCAGTCACCGGATTTTTTATGTGTGATCTTTGTTTTTGCGAGAAATATAAGGAAAAACCGGATATTTGCAACGCCGTAGGCGCTCACCACGATGAGGTGGAGATGCAGA
>ENA-OVGM01002988-OVGM01002988.1-human-gut-metagenome-genome-assembly--contig:-NODE-2988-length-10199-cov-15.236100_pt1 | contig 10199 bp, 8 predicted proteins | sample MGYA00237773_ERZ505425 | MGnify/ENA primary metagenome ERZ505425 (study PRJEB26158, sample SAMN06016407) | human gut metagenome | biome: human gut; feature: ankylosing spondylitis patient; material... | reverse complement strand
ATAATAACAATTTAACTAACTGAATCAGCTAGTGATTTCAACTACTGATTCGCATAAATAGTTGATAAATGATGTTTGATAGTTATTGTGAGTATTTTGTATAAATATCTATCATCTATTATCTGTCACCTGTCATTTATCACCTATCATTTGTAATTTATCATCTATTAAAGCATGCAGAACAGAAGAGATTTTTTGAAAACAGCGACTTTGGCTGCTTTGGGTTCAGGGTTAGTGGTCCGTCAGACATTAGCCGGAGAATCATCGCTTTCTAACGTCTATATAAATAAGCTCGGTTTGGGAGGAAAGATGAAAATGAGCTTTTTCCCTTATGAATTGAAGTTGAAGCATGTGTTTACGGTTGCCACATATTCACGCACAATGACTCCTGATGTACAGGTGGAAATAGAATATGAAGGGATAACGGGGTACGGAGAGGCCTCTATGCCTCCTTATTTGGGAGAGACGGTAGAATCGGTTATGAGTTTTCTGGGGAAAGTGAATCTGGAACAGTTTAGTGATCCTTTTCAGCTAGATGACATTTTGTCATACATTGACAGCCTCTCGCCAAAAGACACGGCGGCGAAAGCTGCGGTAGATATCGCCCTTCATGATTTGGTGGGAAAACTGTTGGATGCTCCCTGGTATAAAATATGGGGATTGAACAAAGAAAAGACGCCTTCTACCACCTTCACGATAGGTATTGATACACCGGATGTAGTACGGGAGAAAACAAAAGAGTGCGCCGATCAGTTTAATATATTAAAGGTAAAGCTGGGACGGGACAATGATAAGGAGATGATTGAAACCATCCGCTCGGTAACGAATCTGCCGATAGCGATAGATGCCAACCAAGGCTGGAAAGACCGTCAATACGCGCTTGATATGATTCATTGGCTGAAAGAAAAAGGTATTGTGATGATAGAACAGCCTATGCCGAAGGAGAAGCTAGACGACATTGCCTGGATAACGCAACAAAGTCCATTGCCGATATTTGCAGATGAATCGTTGCAGCGTTTGGGAGATGTAGCTGCCTTGAAAGACGCTTTCACGGGAATTAATATTAAGCTGATGAAGTGTACCGGTATGCGTGAAGCATGGAAGATGGTGACATTGGCGCATGCGCTCGGTATGCGTGTGATGGTGGGTTGTATGACAGAGACCTCGTGTGCTATTTCTGCAGCTTCACAGTTCTCACCATTAGTCGATTTTGCCGACCTGGATGGTAACTTGCTTATTTCTAATGATCGATTTAAAGGGGTAGAAGTGGTGAATGGAAAGATCACCTTAAATGATTTGCCCGGAATCGGTGTCATGAAAATCTGACTTTACTGAATGAATGTCAGAGTGTTAAAGCCATCTGACATACAACGAATGTAAATTTGTCAGGTGCTGTCGTTAACCGCTGTTAAGCTCCAAATATTCTCTGTTAAAAGTGGACAAAAAAGAGTGACAAGTAGAATAAGTGAACGATATTTGTTATTATTTTAACGTCGTAAAAGTTAAAACAATGTCGAATATTAACAATTTAAAGAATTATAAATCATGAAACAGACAACAAAGAACATTCTGGGAGTAGGAGCAATCATTCTTCTTAGCTCAGGAGTTGCAGGATTGACAACTTACAAATTGTTGCAATCTAACGAAGCTGCTAAAGAGACATCTTTTAATGAGATGTTCAAGCAGAATCCCAATGTCAAATTGGCTGCTTTTGACGCTGTGAACGCTCAACCTGTTGACCTGACTCAGGCTGCGGAGAATTCGCTTCATGCTGTCGTACATATAAGGTCTACTCAAGAAGCTAAAACAAGAACTGTTCAGCAAGCGCCGGATATCTTCGATTTCTTTTTTGGTGATGGACGCGGACAGCAGCGTCAGGTACAGTCTCAACCTCGTGTAGGTTTTGGTTCGGGAGTAATCATCTCGAAAGATGGATATATCGTAACGAATAATCACGTGATTGAAGGTGCGGATGAAATCAGTGTGAAACTGAATGATAACCGTGAGTTTAAAGGACGCGTGATTGGTACTGACCCCAGCACCGACCTTGCATTGGTAAAAATAGAAGGTGATGATTTCCCGACTATTCCGGTAGGAGACTCCGAAGCGTTGAAAGTAGGAGAGTGGGTATTGGCGGTAGGTAATCCGTTCAATCTGAACTCTACTGTAACTGCCGGTATCGTAAGTGCGAAAGCCCGTTCTCTGGGTGTATATAATGGTGGTATAGAATCATTCATTCAAACGGATGCTGCTATCAATCAGGGGAATAGTGGCGGTGCGCTGGTAAATGCCAAAGGTGAGCTGGTAGGTATCAATTCGGTGCTTTCTTCTCCGACTGGTGCTTATGCAGGATATGGTTTCGCTATTCCGACCAGCATTATGACGAAGGTAATTGCCGACCTGAAACAATACGGAACAGTACAACGTGCATTGCTCGGTATTCGTGGTGGTTCTATCGGTAGCAGTTTGATGGACGACCGTCAACCGATTGATAAATCCGGTAAGACACTGGCAGATAAAGCTAAAGAACTGGGTGTTGTAGAAGGAGTGTGGGTTTCTGAAATCGTAGAGAATGGTTCTGCAGCAGGAGCTGACATTAAAGTGGACGACGTAATTATCGGTGTGGATAATAAGAAAGTATCCAATATGGCCGACTTGCAGGAAGCTCTTGCGAAACATCGTCCGGGTGATAAGGTGAAAGTGAAATTGATGCGCGATAAGAAGGAAAAGACCGTTGAAGTAACGTTGAAGAACGAACAAGGTACTACCAAAATCGTGAAAGATGCAGGCATGGAAATCTTGGGAGCTGCTTTCAAAGAATTGCCGGATGATTTGAAGAAACAATTGAATCTGGGTTACGGTTTGCAAGTGACAGGGGTTTCTTCCGGTAAGATGTCAGATGCAGGAGTTCGTAAAGGTTTCATTATCCTAAAAGCTAATGACCAGCCGATGCGCAAAGTCAGCGATCTGGAAGAAGTGATGAAAGCTGCTGTTAAGTCTCCGAATCAGGTATTGTTCCTGACCGGTGTGTTCCCATCCGGTAAACGCGGATACTTCGCTGTCGATCTTACTCAAGAGTAATATATAAAATAAGGTAAGAAGATTATAGGATAAGCTAATGAAATAGAAAAAGGATGCCGCCAATCAACTTGTCGGCATCTCTTTTTGTTTTATTAGATGAAAAATATAGTGTAAAAGTTACTTAATTTTGTATGTTAACAAATTATTTGTCGTAACTTTGCACTCCAAATCTGTTTTTAAAGAATGAGACAACTAAAGATTACCAAAAGTATCACTAACAGAGAGAGCGCTTCTCTTGATAAGTATTTGCAGGAAATCGGCCGTGAAGACCTGATTACTGTCGAGGAAGAAGTGGAACTCGCTCAACGCATTCGTAAGGGTGACCGTGTAGCATTGGAAAAATTGACACGTGCCAATCTTCGTTTCGTCGTATCTGTGGCTAAACAGTACCAGAACCAGGGTTTGAGTTTGCCTGACTTGATTAATGAAGGCAATTTAGGACTGATTAAGGCTGCCGAGAAATTTGATGAGACACGTGGATTTAAGTTCATTAGCTACGCTGTATGGTGGATTCGCCAGTCTATTCTGCAAGCATTGGCAGAGCAGTCGCGTATTGTTCGTCTCCCGTTGAATCAGGTAGGTTCGCTGAATAAGATCAGCAAAGCCTTCTCGAAGTTTGAACAGGAAAACGAGCGGCGTCCGTCTCCCGAGGAGTTGGCAGACGAACTGGAAATTCCGGTTGATAAAATCTCTGATACGCTGAAGGTGTCCGGCCGTCATATTTCGGTGGATGCGCCTTTTGTGGAAGGAGAGGATAACAGCCTGTTGGATGTGTTGGTTAACGATGATTCGCCTATGGCGGACCGCTCTCTGGTTAATGAGTCTCTTGCGAGGGAAATTGATAGAGCTCTTTCTACGTTAACCGATAGAGAAAAAGAAATCATTCAGATGTTTTTCGGTATCGGACAACAAGAAATGACATTAGAAGAAATCGGCGATAAATTTGGCCTCACACGTGAGCGCGTTCGTCAGATTAAAGAAAAAGCAATTAGAAGACTTAGACAAAGTAATCGTAGTAAATTGCTCAAATCTTACTTGGGATAAGTAAGGAATATCAGTTTCTGAAAAAAAGAATTTGAGTCGCATAAGTCGCACTTTTCATGTAGAAGAATGTACTTATGCGACTTTTTATATAAGTCCTATTCTATAATTTAATCTTGTGCTATGTGAGTTTTATGAAGAAATTTGTTCTAATATCATTTGTTCTGGTTGCTTTGGGAGCAGGGGTGATGGCATACGCAAGATATGCGACATTATCTTCTGACACGGTGCCTGCTAAACTAGAGCAACGTTTGCGTGAAAAAGCGCAGGCAGGAAAGGCTTATTGTGATAAGAACGGGTATAATACAAATTATTGCTTTCTGGTAGATTTCAGTATTCATTCCGGTAAAAGGCGTTTCTTTGTATGGGATTTCAAGGGAGATTCTGTGAAGTATGCAAGTCTTTGTGCGCATGGATACGGGAAAAACAGTACGCTGTCCAAGCCTGTATTCAGTAATGTGGAAGGTAGTTATTGCTCTTCTTTAGGAAAATATAAAGTAGGGATACGGTCGTATAGCAAGTGGGGGATTAATGTTCATTATAAATTGCATGGATTGGAAGCAACGAATAACAATGCTTTCAAACGGTATATCGTGTTACATTCTTATACTCCGATGCCGGAAACGGAGGTGTATCCTTTGCATCTTCCATTAGGAATCAGTCAAGGGTGTCCTGTGATATCTGATGAGGTGATGAGGAAGGTTGACAGGCTGCTCAAGGTAGAAAAGAAACCTGTATTGTTATGGATTTATGATTAAGAAATGCTATTTATTTGAGATAAATCGAGGTAGTCTCCTCTTTTTTGTTACCTTTGCGAAGTTAAAAATTATATGATATGAAATACGTAAAAATACTATTTGCAATTGCACTTGTGTTTACCATGTGCTCCGCTTTTTCTCTGAAAAAAGACCATTCTAAACCGGTTTATGCTTTTGGAATTTCTGCTTCATTTACGGATACGGTAGTCTATTTCACGGATATTCAGATATTAGATAGTGCGAAGGTTAGCAAAGAAGGATTCTTGGTTCATCGTGAATTATATAGTTATCAGTTGAAAAATTATTTGGAGGATAACCAACTGCAGCAGAATAGTACATGTATGATTTACTTCTCGGAAAACAGAAAGAAGTTGGAAAAAGAAGCAACGAAGATTCTGAATAAATATAAGAAGAATAATAGAATGACGGTATCGCGAATTGATTCAGATAAATTCCGCTTTACGAAACCGGAAGAGTAATAAACAATAACTTAATTGTTAATATAATAAGAGATGCAGGTTTGCATCTCTTATTTGTTTATCTTTGTCCCTGTTATAAATGAGGAATATTATGAAAAAGATAAAAATATTATCGCTTTTGTTCGTATGTTTGTCGATTTTCTTATCAGCTTGTGGTGATGATGATACTCCTGTTCCAGTAACGGTAAAAACAGTCTTGATGTATCTTGTTGGAGACAATGATATCAGTAATGATATATATAACAATATAGCATCAGTTGAACGAGGATTGAGCGAAGTTACGTCTCCTGGTACATTTGTAATTTATTGGGATGGTGGCAGTAGAAAAGGTGAGTTTCCTGTCCCGACTCTGTTTAAGTATGAAGTGGATGGCAAAGGTTCTGTCAGTAAAAGAGAAGTGATAAAAACTTATAGTAGCCAGAATTCAGTATCAAATGAGGTGATAATTAATGTATTGAAAGATGTGGAGGCTTACTGTCCAGCTGAAAAGTATAGTCTGATTTTGGGTTCTCATGCTACCGGATGGTTGCCTGCGGACTATAGTAAGAGCCGTTCTTTTGGTGACGACAATGGAGCTAAAATTCATATTCCTGATTTATCGAAAGCTTTAGAACAATCAGGTATTCATTTTGATTATATATTATTTGACGCTTGTTTAATGTCTCAAGTTGAGGTTGCTTATGAATTAAGAAATACTGCTGATTATTTAATTCTTTCTCCTGCAGAGGTTATGAGTGCGGGTTTTCCTTATTTCAAGATAACGAAATATTTATTGTCTGCGGATAACTCAGAGCAGAATGCTATAAATGTCGCAAAGGACTTTATTGATTACTATAAAAATGAATATAGTTATTCGTGGGGTACTATTGCGGTGATAAAAACGAATGAAATATCGGCATTGGCGAATATTACTTGTTCAATTATGAAACAGTATCAGGACAATCTGGTTAAGTTTGATAATAGAAAAATAGATTATTTTCAAGCCCATTATGGTTATGGGAGGTCTCCTTTGGATCATTCGGCATATGATTTTCGAGCTTTTATGCGTGAATTGACTGATAATAATATTCCTTCTGATTTTGAAGAGCAATTGGAAAGGGTAGTTATATATAAGAACTATGTTGACGATTATAAATTGGTGAATATAGATTCGGATATATATTCGGGTATCGGGTGTTATATACCGGATACTAGGTATTTAAAATGGAATACTTATTTTAGGACTTTGCAATGGTATTCGGCTACCGGATGGGATGAGACTGGCTTGTAAATGCAGGAGGATATTTTTCATATGTCAACCAGGTGATAGCTACCCTCCAAAAAAAAAAGTAATGAACAGCCCGGCGGGTACAAAAGGTACAGTAGGTACACTGCATATTTTTCTCACACACACGTGCGCGCGTATAAAGCCGGGGTCAGCTCTTGTGATACGTTCCCCCTACCGTCCACACTCATCGGACCCCTTGCTTGGTGAACCGTTTGAGCCGCCTTTTCCTGGTGGTAGGTTTTCATCGCCTTTTTCACCTCGGTGCGTATACGAAGGTCTGCATGCAGGGGGCCTCCCAGGAGCAGTGTGTTGTGTTATTTGGTTTTTTTACTGTAAGAGATGATTTTCTCTAGCAGTTCCGGCCATATGTCGTCCTGTGGAAAGGCAGGCAGGGGGAAATAAGGTTCGGAGCCTTCGGTGAGTTGTTCTTCCTCGTTGGTGTCATTGGGAAACTCATTTTCCACCTTATTATATCGCGCGCACGTGTGTGTGAGAAAAAAAGGGGCTGTCCCTGCTGTCCCCACTGTCCCTGCCTTGTAAGAATCGGCGGAACTGAATAACGGAAAATATTTCTCAGGAGGACTTGTCTTTAAAATTCACTTGAAATGAATTTGTTTTCCCACTTTTATTGTTAATGCGAAGAGAAGTCGTTATCTTCGCATTAACAATCCATTTAAGAAAAAGAGAATGATGAAATATCCCATTGGCATACAGAGTTTTGATCAAATAATAGAAGGTAATTGGGTCTATGTGGATAAGACCGATTTGGTTTATCGTTTGGTAACGACGACCAAAACTTGTTTTCTTAGCCGTCCCCGTCGTTTTGGGAAGAGCTTGTTGGTAAGCACGTTGGATGCCTATTTCAAGGGGCGCAAGGAACTTTTTGACGGCTTGATGATAGCGAAGTTGGAGAAAGACTGGCATCAGTATCCTGTGTTCAAGATAGATTTCAACGGTGTTAACTTTACGGAAAAAGGAAACTTGGAAGCTACCATAGAATATTATCTTGCCAACTGGGAGAAAATCTACGGAGAAACTCCCCGTGAGGTTCCTATGGGGAAGCGGTTCGAACAAATACTTTCTCTAGCCTATCAGCAAACGGGGCGTCGTGCCGTGGTGCTGGTAGATGAATATGACAAGCCTATTCTCGATGCATTGGATACTCCTCTGGAAGATGCCAACCGCGAAATCTTGAAAGCTTTCTATTCCACCTTCAAAGGGGCTGATGAATACTTGAGGTTTGTGTTGCTTACGGGAGTGACAAAATTTTCGCAAGTCAGTGTGTTCAGCGGGTTCAACCAGCCTAAAGATATAAGTATGGATAATCATTATGAAGCATTGTGTGGTGTGACTCAGGTGGAATTGGAACATTATTTTGCAGAACCTATTGCAAATTTGGCTGAAAAGTTCAATTATACAGTGGAGGAAATGAAAGACGTACTCAAAATGCAATACGATGGCTATCATTTTGGCAGCGGCTTGCTTGGTGTCTATAATCCTTTCAGCCTGCTCAATGCTTTTGATATGAACGATATCCGCGACTATTGGTTTGCATCAGGTACTCCTACTTATTTGATCAAACTTCTGCGGCATAACCACGAGCAGATGGATGAATTGACTGGGCGTTACTATGATCCTTCGATGTTTGTCGATTATAAGGCCGATGTGGAAAAACCGCTGCCTATGATTTATCAAAGCGGCTATCTGACGATCAAGGAATACGACTCCCGGAGAAACCGTTACCTGTTGGACTTTCCAAATAATGAGGTGAAAAAGGGATTTCTGACCATGGTGGCAGCCAATTATTTCAAACCCCAAGAGTTTGAAGTTTCCAACTGGATTGTAGATGCCGTCATTTTACTTGAGGAAGGGGAAACTACGGCTTTTTGTTCAGCTTTAACTTCTTTCCTTGCGGATATACCTTATGATTCTCATGGCTCGATAAAGACGGTTGAAGCGACAGAAAAACATTTTCAATATACTTTCTATCTGATTCTCCGTTTGCTTGGGGTATATTGCCGGTTGCATGTGGAGAAAACTCAGTCAAGAGGAAGAGTGGACTGTGTATTGGAGACAAAGGATTATGTATATATATTTGAGTTTAAACTGGATGGTACGGCTGCTGAAGCCTTGCAGCAGATAGAGGACAAAGGATATGCTACACCTTATCAGACAGACACGCGCAAAGTCACGGCTATTGGTGTCAGTTTTTCATCGGAAACCATGACGGTGGAGGAATGGGAGGAAAAACGTTGTAGCCCAGTTGAGATTAAATAATAGTGCAAAAGTAATGCCTCAAGCCGGAATCATCACGATCCCTCTTGAGGCAGTCTTCATTTATGGAATTGGGAATATAAACCGCTTACGCTTTAAAATTGCGTGCTATTTTTTTATATCCATATACGGCACGGTTACCCAATTCTTCTTCAATGCGGAGCAACTGGTTGTATTTTGCCATACGGTCGCTACGGCTCAGTGAACCGGTTTTAATCTGTCCGCTATTGGTGGCTACGGCGATATCTGCAATGGTAGCATCTTCCGTTTCACCGGAGCGGTGGCTGGTCACAGTGGTGTAGCCGTTACGTTGGGCCATTTCGATAGCATCCAGAGTTTCAGTCAGCGAACCGATCTGGTTTACTTTTACCAGGATAGAGTTTGCACAACCTTCACTGATTCCTTTTTCCAGGAACTTCACATTGGTAACGAACAAGTCATCACCTACCAGCTGGCAACGGTTGCCCAGACGCTCGGTCAGCATGCGCCATCCTTCCCAGTCGTTTTCTGCCATACCATCCTCTATCGAATCAATGGGGTAGTCCCAACTCAATTTTTCCAGATAAGCAACCTGTTCGGCGGCACTGCGCTTTTCCCCTTTTGGACCTTCAAACTTGGTATAGTCATAGATGCCGTCATGATAGAATTCGGAAGAAGCACAATCCAAGCCGATGGTGATATGTTTAAACGGTTCATATCCGGCAGCTTCGATAGCGGCAAGGATACAATTCAAAGCATCTTCGGTGCCATCCAATGCAGGGGCAAAACCACCTTCGTCTCCTACGGCTGTACTTAGTCCGCGTTTTTTCAATACCTCTTTTAAAGCATGGAATACTTCTGCGCCCATCCGCAAGGCCTCACGGAATGTTTTAGCACCGACAGGACGAATCATAAATTCTTGAAAAGCGATAGGGGCATCGCTGTGTGAGCCTCCATTAATGATATTCATCATTGGAACAGGCATGATATAGGTGTTTGTTCCGCCAATATATCTGTAAAGAGGAATATCCAAATAATTGGCTGCAGCTTTTGCCACGGCTAGGGATACGCCCAAAATAGCATTTGCGCCCAGTTTTGATTTAGTTGGAGTTCCATCCAGATCAAGCATGGCTTTGTCAATACCACGTTGGTCCATAGAGTCCATTCCTTTCAATGCCGGAGCGATAAGAGTATTTATATTTTCTACAGCTTTTAATACGCCTTTGCCTCCGTAACGGGTCTTGTCGCCATCACGTAATTCCAAAGCCTCATGTTCACCGGTTGACGCACCCGATGGGACAGAGGCACGGCCCATAATCC
>ENA-OVGM01002981-OVGM01002981.1-human-gut-metagenome-genome-assembly--contig:-NODE-2981-length-10239-cov-5.083071_pt1 | contig 10239 bp, 6 predicted proteins | sample MGYA00237773_ERZ505425 | MGnify/ENA primary metagenome ERZ505425 (study PRJEB26158, sample SAMN06016407) | human gut metagenome | biome: human gut; feature: ankylosing spondylitis patient; material... | reverse complement strand
AGTATAAATAAAATCGTATTCCCCATTCTCTCCGACCAAATAATAAATTCAATCGACGGCAGGAACTTTATCTTCAGTCATAATCATCAATAAAAGAACAAATATATAAAAACTCGCTTACATACAGATGGCTTTGGAGAAAATAATGCAAAGTGTTTGAAATCGAAAGAAGTACATAGTTTTGTACCAGATCCTTCTATTAGTGGCTTTTGATCATTTTGAGGGAGGAGACAGGAGAACAAATTTGCTATGTCTGCTGATGCAAACTTAGTCACATGCGATGATACGAAAAAGGCGGATACACATCTATGTACCCGCCATGTTAAAAATCAATATATTGTTCCTGTTTACGGCAACACAATGTTGAAGTTAGGATCTGCCGGTTCGCAGGCACTACGGATAATATCTATAGCTTTGGTGTCTCCGGTAGTTTTCACCTTGTTCGTCTTATGCAAAGTTTGTAAATCCGTTCTGCCGAAGAACAGTTTGACGAAATCCATTTTCGCAATCTCCATGGTCAGGTCAGCTTTTTTATCCTGGCTGCCAAGGCGGTGATTCAACACCCCATTATTGAGCATCAGCATCACCTTCTCTTTCGTATCTGTGAAGTTAATGTTGATAACAGCTTCCTTTCCGCCAGCTTTCTCCCCGTTCAACTGGATGGCGCAGTAGTCGAGCAAAGTGCCCATATCCATCTGGGACAATACACCGTCATTGATGAGTTTTGATGTGTAAGGCACATTCTTCTTGAATAAATCTTGAGCCCCAGTCAAGTAGAAGTTACGCCACGGACCGCTTTCCGCCTGATAGCCTAATTGGGAATATGTGTCGGCCAACAACTGGCGTGCTTCTTTGTTTTCGGGTTCGGCAAAAACGAGATTATCCAGTAGCGTAGCTACCCAGCGGTATTCACCTTTGGCATACGAGGCCTTGGCCACTTCGAGCACTTTATCTGCACCACCTATAGCTTCTACATACTTGGCACCCAATTCCGAAGGGGGCAGCGGGTTAAGATGTGCCGGATTGCCATCGAACCAGCCGAAGTAAAGGTCATACTGCGCCTTGACGTTGTGGCTCAGCGTACCGTAGTAGCCACGGCAGTTGAACTGCGATGCCAGCGAAGCGGGGAGTTTCATCTCTTCGGCAATTTCATCAGGAGTCAGCCCACGGTTAGCCAAATGCAGGGTCTGGTCGTGCAGATAGCGATACATATCACGTTGAGCTTCCCAGTAGTTCACGATGCGTTCATTGCCCCAAGTAGGCCAGTGATGGGTGGAGAATGACACCTCCACCTGGTCTCCGTAACGTTCGATAGCCGTATCCACCGCCTTACTCCACAGCAGTCCGTTGCGCACTTTCGCACCACGCAACGTTTGCAGATTATGCATGTTGTGCGTCATATCTTCTGCCGTACAGAAGGCTTTCAATTGCGGAAGCCAAATCATGATTTCCACGGGAGCTTCTGTGTCAAGTACATAGACAAACTCCATCTCCACGCCGTCAATGGTATGTTTCTCTCCGGTGTTTGCTATTTCAATGGTAGGGCGGGCGATACCTTTGCTACCCGTTGACATATGCTGTCCCAGACCACAACCCAATGTACCTTTTTCACCCGGTTGCAATTGCAAACCATACATATAAGTGGCACGGCGGGTCATAGCCACTCCGGCCAGCACGTTTTCGTTTTGTGCCGAGGCCATGAAGCCTTTGGGAGCGATGATGTCGAAATCCTTTTTAGATGAAGCCTCCTTCACCGCAGCGATACCTCCGTAATGGTCGCCATGAGGGTGGGTGAAAATTACGCCTTGTACAGGTAGGTCTGCCACATGCTTCTTAATGAGGTCATAGCCCGCCTTGGCAGCGGCATCTGTAGTCGTCACGTCAATGATAATCCAACCATTGTCAGAACGGATGAAAGTCATGTTGGCTATGTCGAATCCTCTCACCTGGTAAAGTTTGTCGGGTATCACTTCAAACAGTCCGTTTATGCGGTTGAGTTGCGACTGTCTCCACAGACTCGGGTTGGCTGTCTGAGGAGTATTGCTCTTCAGAAAATCCCATTCTTCCACAGAATAAGAAACTTTGCCTTCTTTGTCCAGTACAGCGTTTCCATCGATACTTGCGATAAAGCCCCGGTTGGCATCTTCATAATCCTGACGGTCGTTGAAATTCAGTTCCGTCTTTACAGCTTCGTTGGCACGGATAGTGTGTTCCGTAGCCGATTTCTGTGCCAAAAGAACTGACGGAATAACTGTCAGTGAGAGCGCCATAGTCAATAACTTTTTGTTCATTGTCATCTGATTTGATTTCGATACAAAGTAACGGAGATTTTTCACGCTTGTAAATGTGCTTTTCTGTATTTCATTTGTATATTCGTACGATTATTGAGGATTAAATAGTTTATTGACCCTATTGGCATGTTTATTTGTATGATTCAGCCTATATTTACATTCGATAAATTACTTCAACGTTTGCAGTTGGGTAAAGAGGTGACTCCTTTCGTGATTTGGCGCGAAAATGACCTTTTCGGCACACACGATAATCCGGTAAAGATAGACATACCCTGTCTTTTTTTGTGTCTGGATGGAGAAATGCAATTGGATATCAACTTACAGTCCTATCGCTTCAACCGTGAACACCTGTTGTGTTTCATCGCCCCCTGTGCCTGTCGTATTGTAAGTCGTAGCCCCGGCTTCCGATGTGTGGGGCTGTTGCTTTCCAAATCTTTTTGGAGGCAGCTTGTTTTAGCAGAACGTACCTTGGGAAAGATTGCGATACGTGATGCTTTCATTGCCGTCAATGATGATGAGCACGGGCGGTTGACTCGCTTCTACGAGCTCCTATGTCTTTGCGCCGATGCTCCTGGTTTGAGAGATTCCGCAGATACTCTTTATCCGCTCATCCTGGGTATGTTCTGTCAAGTACGTAATATCTGTCGGCGGCAGGAAGACACTGCCACTCCCGCGTCGCACAGTGAGAAGATCTTTTATGATTTCCTCGATTTGCTACACACCCATTACCGTAAGCAACGGCGCGTATCATTTTATGCCGGCGAACTTTCACTGACACCCCGCCATCTTACTACTGTAATCCGACTGGTGAGCGGACGCAGTGCCGCACGGTGGATAGAGGAATACATTGTGCTCGAAGCACAGATTCTGTTGCGTAATTCACCAATGGCCATTAAGGAAATAGCCTACGAATTAGGGTTTAATGAACAATCACTTTTTTCCAAATATTTCAGTCGTGTTTCGGGTAGTTCCCCCGAAAGCTACCGTCGTTCTTCTACAGCATAGAGCATCCGGTTAGACCGGACGGTTTTAGTTTACTTTCTGGATTTTCAATAAAACCATTATCCAAAGCCAGTTGGATAATGGTTTTCTATCTGCAGTGATTTCCCCGGGTTGGCGGCTCCTTTCGTCGGTCGGTGGAGATACGAAGCGAATCAGCTGTATTATGAGATGGAGGTGACTGCCGGAATTTATAACCTGTGTTTTTATTCCGTGAAAGATATGCTTGGAAATGAGTTGTGGTGTGGAGTTACACGTTTCCGGATGAAAAAAGAAGGCGATAAGCTGATTAGCGAAGAGTTGGATACCCGGCAAAATGAATTGGGGATCGGGGAATGGCAATCGGTAGATCAAAATGAATTGCGGATAAAGATATGGGATAACGGTAATCCGGAAGAAGCCGGAACCGTACGTATTTATCGGCGCCTGAATGAGGAAGGATAAAAGTGACGGGGGTACAAACGTTCTAAATACGGAAAAAAGGCACTAAATAATTTTTTTAATCCTTTGAAAGGGTTAAATTTGTTCGTTTTTTCAAACAAACAGTTACAGTTAAATATATAAATTATGGCAGAAAAAGAAAATTGTAAGCTTTTCAGTGAGTTTGCGCCGAACACGATGCAAGAGTGGATTGACAAAGTCACTGTCGACCTGAAAGGGGCCGATTTCAATAAAAAGCTTGTATGGAGAACCAATGAGGGTTTTAATGTTCAGCCGATGTACCGGTTGGAGAATATGCAGGATCTGAAAAATCTGGATTGTCTACCCGGCGAATTCCCGTTTGTGAGAGGTAACAAAAAAGATAACAACGATTGGTATGTACGTCAGGACATCGTTGTGGAAGATTTGGCTGAAGCAAATAAAAAAGCATTGGATGTATTGAATCGCGGTGTGGACTCACTGGGTTTTGTACTGAATGGATGCCAGGAATTTACCAAAGCAGATATGGAAGTCCTCCTGAAAGACATCTGCCTGGAATGTGTGGAAATCAACTTTGTCGCCGGATGTAAAAAAGGAAGTATCCTGGATGCATTTAAGGCTGTTGTGGAAGAAAGAGGTATTGCACCTGAAAAAATACAGGGGGGAATCAATGTCGATCCGTTGACCGCTCTCACCCGGAAAGGAAAGAACTGTTGCGACAAACCTTTCGAAAACGTAAAAGTAAATCTTGAAAAAATGGCTGCCTACAAAAACTTCAAGACCATTGAAGTAGGTGGATATGTTTTCAATAACTCAGGATCTTCTATCGTTCAGGAGTTGGGATTCTCACTGGCTGCCGGTGTTGAATATCTGGACAAACTGACGGATGCAGGAATGAAGATCGATGAAGTGGCTCCGAAAATCCGTTTCCACTTCGCTACCGGTTCCAAGTATTTCATGGAGATCGCTAAATTGCGGGCTGCCCGTTACTTGTGGGCTCACATCGTGAAAGCCTACAATCCGTCTTGCGATTGCAAATGTAAGATGAATATCCATGCAGAAACTTCTGAATGGAATAAAACCGTATACGATCCGAACGTAAATATGCTGCGTACTCAGACCGAAACGATGTCGGCCGTATTGGGCGGTGTCGATTCGTTCACCGTTCATCCGTTCGACGATACCTTCGAATGTCATCCCTCCGACGTGGCGGAACGTGTTGCCCGCAACCAGCAGTTGTTGCTGAAAGAAGAGTCGCACTTTGCCAAGATCGTCGATGTTGCCGGCGGTTCATATTATATCGAGGAACTGACCCAGAATATTGCTGAAGCTGCCTGGAAATTATTCCTGGAAACTCAGGAGCAGGGAGGGTATATCGAAGCATTGAAGAAAGGATTTGTTCAGGCTGCTGTGAAAGCTACCGCCCAGGCTCGTGACCTGGCTATCGCTCAGCGTAAAGAAAACTTTGTGGGTGTTAACCAGTTCCCTAACTTCAACGAAAAGATCGATCGTCAGCTGTGTGCCTGCATCTTCGAACCCGAAGACGAAACTGCCGAAGGCGCTGAAATCGAAACCCTGAAACCTTACCGCGGACCGGCTGCATTCGAGGCGATGCGCCTGCAAACCGATGCTTTCTCGGCTAAAAACGGTCGTCCGGTTGTCTATATGTTTCCGATGGGTAATCTGGCTATGCGTAAAGCACGGGCTCAGTTTGCATGTAACTTCTTCGCTTGTGCCGGATTTGAAGTAAAAGACAACAATGGCTTCAAGACGGTCGATGAAGGGGTTCAGGCGTGTCTGGACAATAAAGCCGCTATCGTTGTGCTGTGTAGCTCCGACGATGAATATGCCGGATTTGCACCCGAAGCTTTCGAAAAACTGAAAGATAAAGCTATCGTTGTAGTTGCGGGTAATCCAGAAAGCCGTCCCGAACTGGAAGCAAAAGGATTGCTGAACTATATCCACGTGAAGAACAATGTACTGGAAGAACTGAAAGGCTACCAGGTAAAATTAGGTATTAAATAAAGTAACGGGTAACTCTGTAACTTTTTAACTATTGAAACATGAAACCGAATTTTAAAGATATAAATATTAAAGCGTCTGAAAAGGCTTCCATGAGCGCCGCTGAATGGGAAAAAGCCAACCACATCGCTAAAAACTGGACGACCCCTGAGTTGATTCCGGTGAAACCGGTATATACTGCCGATGATTTGAAAGGTATGGAACATTTGGATTATGTTGCCGGAATTCCGCCTTATCTCCGTGGACCGTATTCTGCCATGTACCCTTTGCGTCCCTGGACGATCCGTCAGTATGCCGGATTCTCTACCGCTGAAGAGTCGAATGCTTTCTATCGTCGTAACCTGGCTGCCGGACAGAAAGGTTTGTCTGTGGCATTCGACCTGGCTACCCACCGTGGATACGACTCCGACCACCCGCGTGTAATCGGGGATGTCGGTAAAGCCGGTGTGGCTGTCGACTCTATCCTGGACATGAAGATCCTGTTCGATCAGATCCCTTTGGATAAGATGTCCGTATCTATGACCATGAACGGGGCCGTGCTTCCGGTGCTGGCTTTCTATATTGTTGCCGGATTGGAACAAGGGGCTACCCTGGAGCAGCTGTCCGGAACCATTCAGAACGATATCCTGAAAGAATTCATGGTGCGTAATACCTATATTTACCCGCCGAAATTCTCGATGAAGATCATCGCCGATATCTTCGAATATACGTCCAAGAATATGCCGAAGTTCAACTCTATCTCTATTTCCGGTTATCACATGCAGGAAGCAGGTGCTACCGCCGATATCGAGTTGGCATATACCCTGGCCGACGGTTTGGAATATCTGCGTGCCGGAGTAAACGCCGGAATGGATATCGATGCTTTCGCTCCGCGTCTGTCCTTCTTCTGGGCTATCGGTACCAACCATTTTATGGAAATTGCTAAAATGCGTGCCGGTCGTCTGTTGTGGGCTAAGATTGTCAAACAATTCAATCCGAAAAATCCGAAATCCCTGGCTTTGCGTACACACTCCCAGACTTCCGGTTGGTCACTGACCGAACAGGATCCGTTCAATAACGTAGGACGTACCTGTATCGAGGCTATGGGAGCTGCTCTGGGACATACACAGTCATTGCATACCAATGCATTGGATGAGGCTATTGCATTGCCGACCGACTTTTCTGCCCGTATTGCCCGTAATACTCAGATTTATATCCAGGAAGAATCTACCATTTGTAAGGCTGTCGACCCATGGGCCGGTTCTTACTATGTAGAAAACCTGACCAACGAATTGGTACATAAGGCTTGGGAACATATTCAGGAAATTGAGAAACTGGGAGGTATGGCTGCGGCTATAGAATCCGGTTTGCCAAAACTGCGTATTGAAGAAGCTGCTGCCCGTACACAGGCCCGTATCGATAGTGGCGAACAGACAATTGTAGGAGTGAATAAATACCGTTTAGACAAAGAGGATCCGATCGATATTCTTGAAATTGATAATACTGCAGTTCGTGAAGCTCAGATCGCCCGTCTGAAAAAACTGAAAGCCGAACGTAATCAGGCCGAAGTAGACGCAGCTCTGGATGCCATCACCAAATGTGTCGAAACCGGCGAAGGTAATTTGCTGGAATTGGCTGTAGATGCTGCTAAGAAACGCGCTTCTCTGGGAGAAATCTCCTATGCATGTGAAAAAGTTGTCGGACGTTATAAAGCTGTTATCAGAACCGTGAGTGGAGTATATTCAAGTGTTGCCGGCGAAGATGCCGACTTCGAGAAAGCAAAGGCAATGACCGATGAGTTTGCCGAACTGACCGGACGTCGTCCACGTATCATGATCGCTAAAATGGGCCAGGACGGTCACGACCGGGGAGCTAAAGTGGTTGCCACCGGTTATGCCGATATGGGCTTCGATGTCGATATGGGACCCTTGTTCCAGACACCGGAAGAAACGGCTAAACAAGCTGTTGAAAACGACGTGCATGTCGTTGGTGTTTCTTCTCTGGCTGCCGGACACAAAACGCTGGTACCCGCCGTTATCGCCGAATTGAAAAAATTAGGCCGGGAAGATATCCTCGTATATGTGGGTGGTGTAATTCCTCACCAGGATTATCAATTCCTGTTCGATGCCGGTGCAATTGCCGTATTCGGACCCGGTACGAAAGTATCGAAGAGCGCTATCCAGGTCATGGAAATTTTGCTTCAACTGGCCAGGAAGTAAAAATATTATCCGATGATAAAGAAACGGCTGCCGGGGTTCCGGCGGCCGTTTTGTATTATCATGGCTCCTGTTGTTTTCGGTTCGGTAAAATCAATCAAACCAGTTTGTTGTTTTTGCTCTCACCTTTCACTATATTTGTATACTGAAACAAAGGTCAGAGGAATTATAGATACCTTATTTTAATTGGGATTATGGAAAAGTTCAGGAATTATGTAGGGCTGGTTCTTTGTCTGTGTATAGTGACCACGGTGTCGACGGCGCAGCGCAAAGTGGAAACGGTGGCAGAGAAAGTCATGCTGTTTATCGACGGAGCACAGGTAACCCGTACTAAACGGGTGGACATCCCGGCTGGCAATTCGGCTTTACTGTTTACCGGTCTTTCACCTTATCTCGATGCCCGGAGTATGCAGGTGAGTGCGAAGGGAAAACTGACGATCACGAATGTGAATCTGCAATATAATTTCCTGGACAGTGTGGCGGTAGGGCGTAAGCAGGAGCAGTTGCAGCAGACTTTGAAAAAAATAGAAAAACAACAGGAAGAACGGAAAGCGGCTCTTGCTGTCGTGAAGGCGGGGCAGGAGGTATTGAAAAACAATTGTACGATAGGTGGTAAAAGCAATGCGTTGACTATGGCGACTGTCCGGGAAGCGACCGCTTATTTCACCGAACGGATGAAAGCGCTCACTGCCGAAGAATTGACTATTGGCGGGCAGCTGGAAGAACTGTCCGGGCGGCATCGGCAGGTGTCCCGGGAATTGGCCCAGGTGAAAGGGAAGGACTTGAAACGTACCGGGGAAATCCTGGTGGGTATTCATGCTCCGGCTGCCTGTACCGTAACCTTTACCTTGAGCTATTATGTTAAAAATGCCGGTTGGTTTCCTTCCTACGACATTCGTTCGGAGAGTCTGACCGAACCACTTTCCATTACTTATAAAGCGAATATCTTTCAACATACGGGCGAAGCATGGAAAAATGTCGCTTTGTCGCTCTCTTCCTCCAGTCCCTCAACGGGGAATGTGGCTCCCCGGCTGTTGCCTTATCGGCTGAATTATGGATGGGCGGCACCGGTCTATCGCGATGAAATGAATGGAAATAACGTATCGGGTATTGTTTCGGATGCCATTACCCATGAACCCTTGATCGGAGCTACGGTTAAAATTCCGGGTACTACTATCGGTTGCGCTACGGATGTCGACGGCCGTTATTCGTTGACGATGCCCGAGGGACAACACCGGTTGGAATTTGCGTATATCGGCTATACTTCGCGGACGGTTGATGTGCGTAGCAATACGTTGCATGTTGTCTTGGATCCTGATACGCAAAGTTTGGAGGAAGTGGTGGTTGCCGGTCATGGCTCTCCCCGGAAAGTCCGGAAAAACACTCTGGCTCTTAGGGCTACCGCGCCTGTGGAAGAGGTAGTTGCCGAAGAGGAGGCGGGGAGCATACCGATTGAAGTAGAACAAACCCGGCAACCGACAGGTTATGAGTTCGGGATTAAGATGCCCTATACGGTTTTATCGGACAATAAGCCTATTGTGGCAGAGATAGGCCGCTATGAACTGCCGGTCTCTTATGTCTACCGGTGTACTCCGAAAATCGATAAAGATGCCTTTTTGATGGCACAGGTTACCGATTGGAGCAAGCTTAACCTGTTGGAGGGAGAAGCCAACATTTATTTCGAAGGCACGTTCATCGGTAAATCGGTGCTCGATGTGAATACGGCCGGGGATACGCTTTCGTTTTCTCTCGGACGCGACCGGCAGATTGCCGTACAGCGCACGAAAGAGCATGAATATACCTCGCGGAAACTGATGGGAGCTATGCAGACACAGACGATAGGTTGGAAAATATCCGTTCGGAATAATCGTCCGCAGGCGGTTGATCTGACTCTTTACGATCAGTTGCCCGTCTCCGCCAACAGCAGCATTACCGTGACTGCCGAAGAGGTGAGCGGTGGCAAAGTGGACGGCGATACCGGTATCGTTACCTGGCCGTTGACCTTGCAACCCGGCGAACAGCGCGATCTTATCCTGCGTTATAAGGTGAAATATCCGAAAGACAGACGGTTGGAGGTAGAATAAACGGACCGATGGCAGAAGAACAGGAAAAAAATATTATCCGTTTATTGGCGAAAGGCGACGAAGAAGCGATGGGCATTTTATTCCGTAGTTATCATCGGCTTCTTTGGAAGCCTGTCTTTTCGGGGCGGAGCGGCACTTAAAACCATGAGGGAGGCCGGAAAACGCTATTATAAAAAAAACAAAAAAATATGGAAGTACAAAGACAGGTTGTGCTATAATGGAGTATCT
>ENA-OVGM01002968-OVGM01002968.1-human-gut-metagenome-genome-assembly--contig:-NODE-2968-length-10288-cov-3.651617_pt1 | contig 10288 bp, 10 predicted proteins | sample MGYA00237773_ERZ505425 | MGnify/ENA primary metagenome ERZ505425 (study PRJEB26158, sample SAMN06016407) | human gut metagenome | biome: human gut; feature: ankylosing spondylitis patient; material... | reverse complement strand
GCTTGCAAATAAACGCGCGGGAAACCATATTATCACAACATCGATCGAGCATGCATCGGTGCTTTCACCGCTGGCATATTTAGAAGAACAGGGTTTTCGTGTGACTTATCTTACGGTAGACGAAAACGGACAGATCTCACTGGATGAACTGCGCGATGCAGTCTGTGAGGACACGATCCTTGTATCCATGATGATGGTCAATAATGAGATCGGTGCGGTAGAACCGATTGCAGAGGCTGCAAAAATCGTAAAAGAAAAGAATCCGAATACGATCATCCATGTGGATGCGATTCAGGCATATGGAAAATACCGTATCTGTCCGAAAAAACTTGGGATTGATCTGCTCTCGGTCAGCGGTCACAAAATTCATGCGCCAAAGGGAACCGGATTTTTATATATCAAAGACAAAACAAAGATTAAACCGATTATTTACGGCGGCGGACAGCAGAAAGGCATGCGCTCCGGCACAGAGAATGTTCCTGGAGCAGCGGCACTTGGAGAGGCTGCCATGGAGATCTACGAGAATTTTGATGAAAAGATTGCACATATGTATGCGTTGAAAAAGCACTTTATTGAGGAAGTGACAAAGATCGAGGGTGTGACGATTAACGGAAAGACCGGTGAGGATTCTGCACCGCAGATTGTAAGCGTCACGATCCAGGGCGTGCGGAGCGAAGTCATGCTGCATTCACTTGAGGAAAAAGAAATTTATGTCTCTGCGGGAAGTGCCTGCTCATCAAATAAACCGGCACCGAGTAAAACCCTGCAGGGAATCGGACTGAAAAAAGCGGATTTAGAGGGAACGATCCGTTTCAGCTTCTGTGTCAATACAACGGAAGCGGAAATTGATTATGCGATCGAACAGTTAAAAGAAATCATTCCGTTCCGCAGGAAATTTACCAGACATTGATCGTAAAGATAGAAAGGGAAAAAATATGTACAAAGCATTTTTGATAAAATATGCAGAAATTGCAATCAAAGGAAAAAACCGTTATCTGTTTGAGGATGCATTAGTCAGCCAGATGAATCATGCGTTAAAGAAAGTAGACGGAACTTTCCGCATCCGCAAGGAGCAGGGAAGAATCTATATCGAGATGGATGGCGAATATGATTACGACGAGGCGGTAGAAGCATTAAAATGTGTATTTGGTATCGTCGGAATCTGTCCGGTTGTTATTTTAGAGGACGAGGGATTTGACAAATTAGCAGAAGAAGTGATCCATCATATTGATGAGGCTTATCCGGACAAGCATTTTACCTTCAAGGTAAATGCGAGAAGAGCGCGCAAAAATTATCCGCTTGAGTCCATGGAGATCAATGCACAGCTTGGAGAGCGCATTTTAAATGCATTCCCTGAGACACGCGTGGATGTGCACAAACCGGAAGTTGTGATCAACGTGGAGATCCGTAATCAGATCAATGTATATTCAACGGTTATTCCGGGACCGGGCGGTATGCCGGTCGGCACAAACGGAAAGGCAATGTTACTGCTTTCCGGTGGAATTGACAGCCCGGTTGCAGGTTATATGATCGCAAAACGCGGCGTGACGATCGATGCGACTTATTTCCATGCACCGCCTTATACCTCAGAGCGTGCAAAACAGAAGGTTGTGGATCTTGCAAAGATCGTTGCAAAATATTCCGGACCGATCAACTTGCATGTTGTCAACTTTACGGATATCCAGCTTTATATCTACGAGCAGTGTCCGCATGAGGAGTTAACGATCATTATGCGCCGTTATATGATGAAGTTAGCAGAGCATTTTGCAAAAGAAAATAAATGTCTGGGTATGATCACAGGAGAAAGTATCGGTCAGGTGGCAAGCCAGACTATGCAGTCGCTTGCAGCGACAAATGAGGTCTGCACGATGCCGGTATACCGTCCGTTAATTGGTTTTGACAAGCAGGAGATTGTTGAGATCTCTGAGAAGATCGATGCATATGAGACATCGATCCCTCCGTTTGAGGACTGCTGTACCATTTTCGTTGCAAAACATCCGGTCACAAAACCGAGCCTGAATGTGATTCATAATGATGAGAAGAAACTTTCTGAGAAGATCGATGAATTGATGCAGAAAGCGATTGATACGGTCGAAGTGATCCATATCGAAGCGTAGAAAACGGGTTCCAGGGCGAAAGATGTGTCAGAAATGCAGGCAGTTTATTTTTTGATACATCTTTTGATCAGGGCACCACAATAAAAGGACAACAAAAAACCACAGGTATAAAACCTGTGGTTTATGTTCCATCTATGTGACACCGTAAATGGTATGACATCTGATCTGTGATTAGATTAAGTATGGTTTTAATGTTTCCATAATCTCATCAACATTAGCTTCAGCATGGATTGCTAAATCGATCGGTTTGGATAAGTCTAAGCTGAAGATACCCATGATGGATTTTGCGTCGATGACGTATCTGCCGGAAACAAGGTCGAAATCGGTATCAAACTTGGTAAGGTCATTTACAAAAGATTTCACTTTATCGATGGAGTTTAAAGAAATTTTAACGGTTTTCATGTCAGTGTTCCTCCCAATATTCGAATATTTTTTGATTCTGGTAATAAAAAAACCTATCTTCATACTAAATGGACATGCATGAAAAGTCAAGAGGTATCTTGAATAAAAAACAAGCTTTGCACATGATATGATTCTGAAATTTTGAGGACGGAAACATGGCATGGCAGAGAAATCACCCCAGTAATTACAAGGAGATTGAATATGAGAAAAGCAGCGCTGCATAATCTTGGCTGCAAAGTAAATGCATACGAAACGGAGGCCATGGAACAGCTTCTGGAGGCTGCAGGCTATGAGATCGTGAGCTTTGAGGAGAAAGCGGATGTCTATGTCATCAACACCTGTTCCGTGACAAATGTTGCAGATAAAAAATCCCGCCAGATGCTGCACCGCGCGAAGGCGAAGAATCCGGACGCGGTGGTAGTTGCGGCAGGATGCTATGTCCAGGCGGCGGCGGACAAACTGAGAGAGGATGCCGCTGTTGATCTGATCATCGGAAACAACCGCAAGGCGGACCTTGTCCCGCTTCTGGAGGCATGGTTTGCCGGAAAAGAGATCCGGGAGTCCATCACGGACCTTGCGGGATCCAACGAGTACGAGAAACTTCACATCAACAAACAGGCGGAGCACACCCGCGCCTTCATCAAGGTTCAGGACGGCTGCAACCAGTTCTGCAGCTACTGCATCATTCCGTATACGAGAGGCCGCGTCAGAAGCCGCCGGCCGGAGGATGTGGAGGAGGAAGTAAAGATCCTGGCAGAGGAAGGTTACAAGGAGATCGTTCTCACCGGAATCCACCTGACCTCCTACGGCATCGATTTCAAGGATGAGGGAATCGACTTTCTGACACTGATTAAGAGACTTCATGAGATCGACGGAATCGAGCGGATCCGTTTTGGTTCCTTAGAGCCCCGTGTCATCACAGAAGAGTTCGCGTCGGAGCTTTCCAGGCTTCCGAAGATCTGTCCGCATTTCCACCTGTCCCTGCAGAGCGGATGCGACGATACCCTGAAGCGCATGAACCGCCATTACACCTGCAAGGAATATGCGGACCGCTGTGAGATCTTAAGAAAACACTTCAGGAATCCGGCGATCACGACGGATGTTATCGTCGGATTTCCGGCAGAGACGGATGCGGACTTTGAGACAACAAGGAGATTCCTCGAAAAAGTTCACTTCTACGAGATGCATGTGTTCCCGTATTCCAGACGTGCCGGAACCCGCGCGGACCGGATGCCTGACCAGGTGCCGGAGCCGGTGAAGAAAGAGCGCAGCGCCGTTCTCTTAAAACTCGAGAAGAAGATGTCCGGGGAGTACAGAAGTTCCTTCGCGGGAACAGAACAGGAGATCCTTCTGGAGGAACCGGTGACCATCAATGACGAGATCTACATGACCGGGTATACAAAGGAATATGTAAAGGCAGCGATCCGTCTCGACGGACGTGATCCGAAAGCGCTGAAAAATACGTTCGTTTCGGGCATTCTTGGAGATTTTCTGACAGAGGAGATTCTGCTTCTGAACGAAAAATAAGTATTTTTGGCACCCAAAATGCCGTGAAACAGTGTTGGAAGTCCCGATTTTTCTGGCTGAAAATGAAAAACAGCGTTAAATTGGGCGAGTAAGTTTTATATTGCACAAAATATGAAAGTAGAGTAGAATAAGGATAGCAACAAAAGGAGTGGCTGTGCGCGAAAAGCGCGGGACAGCCGTCGAAGGACGTGGGGATATTTATGGGCGATATCAGTAATACACAATATTTTAAAGCGGTACAGGAAGATAAAAAACTGGAGGTTGGTGAGGTCCTCCGTGAGGTTTACGAGGCGCTCACGGAAAAGGGATACAACCCGATCAACCAGATCGTCGGCTATATCATGTCTGGTGATCCGACCTATATTACAAGCTACAAGAGCGCAAGAAGCCTGATCATGAAGGTGGAACGTGATGAGATCCTGGAAGAACTGATGGAGAATTATATCGATACGAGACTCCGCTAGTTTCCGGGAAAGATAAGAAAGAATATGCAGACAGCCGGGAATCACCGGCTGGTTTAAATAAGAAAAAAAACAGATAGGATAATATACGTTATGAGAATACTCGGACTGGATTTCGGTTCAAAGACCGTAGGAGTCGCAGTCAGCGACGGACTTCTCCTGACGGCACAGGGTGTCGAGACCATCGAGCGCAAGGACGAGAATAAACTGCGCAAGACATGCGCCCGGATCGAGGAGCTGATCGCGGAGTACGAGATCACGGAGATCGTGCTGGGACTTCCGAAAAATATGAACAATACAGAAGGAGAGCGCGTCGAAAAGACGAAAGCTTTCGGAGAAATGCTGGAGCGCCGTACCGGACTTCCGGTGCATTACTGGGATGAACGTCTCACGACCGTTGCTGCGGAACAGATCCTGATGGAGAGCGGAGTGCGCCGCGAGAACAGAAAAGCGGTGATCGATAAAGTCGCTGCGGGGCTGATCTTACAGGGTTATCTGGACTGCCTGAAAACAAAGGAAAACGAATAGAACGAGTAACTGTAAGGATACCGAACAGTTACGCATTTTTCAGAGACAGGAGAATATGTATGGAAGAGAGAAAGATCATGCTGGTCGATGATGACCAGACACTGGAATTCTATGTTGTGGAGGAGACAAAATTAAACGGGGCAAACTATCTTCTTGTCACAGACGCGGAAGATGACGACGAGGAAGGCGACTGCTATATCTTAAAGGATATGTCCGGCGCAGACGAGTCTGATGCTCTCTATGAGTTCGTGGAAGATGAGGACGAGCTGGAAGGTCTCATGAAGATCTTCGCGGAGCTTCTTGACGACGTGGATCTCGAGAAACAGTAGAGCACGTACAAAAAGCAGAAAACAAACATTCAATACACAGATACAGACAAACAATCGTATTGACAGTCAGGAAACTTGCCCGTCTGGATGACGGGAAATAGGCGGGTCCTGGTGCTTGGAAAAGAAACTGATCGAATACAGGACCGGTTGCTGTCTGCGCAGAACGCTGGCAGCAGGAAGGGATTCGGAGGACAGATGTTGGGGGACAATGAAGATGAACGACGAAACGGTAAAAGGACTGCTGCGCAAGGCAGGACTCAAAGTAACAAATCAGCGTATGATGGTACTTGATATTATTGCGTCCCATCCAGCGGAACATCTGACTGCGGAAGAAATTTATGATTTAGCGAAAGTAAACAGCCCGGAGATCGGACTGGCTACGATATACAGGACCGTACAGGTCCTTTTAGACCTGCATGTAATCGACAAAGTCACATTTGATGACGGTTTTACCCGGTATGAGCTGAACGGTGAAGAAAGCGCGTCGGGACACCGCCACCACCATGCCATCTGCACCGGCTGCGGAAAGGTGTATTCCCTTGAATCAGACCTTTTGGACAGCCTGGAAGAAGAGGTCATGGAGAAACTGGGCTTTCTCGTGACGAACCACGAGGTGAAGCTCTACGGACTTTGCAGTGAATGCAGGAAGAAGAATGAAAAGAAAGAGGTTATGAATCGTGAAGAACGTGAAAAATGATACAGCAGACTGCAAAGTCAAAATTATCCCTCTCGGGGGACTGGAACAGATCGGAATGAACATGACAGCCATCGAGTACGGCGACAGCATCATCATTATGGACTGCGGACTTGCATTCCCCAGTGATGACATGCTTGGAATCGATCTTGTCATTCCGGATGTGACCTATCTAAAAGATAATTATGAGAAAGTAAAAGGATTCGTTATTACCCACGGTCATGAGGACCATATCGGAGCGCTTCCGTACGTGTTAAAAATGGTGAACGCGCCGGTCTATGCGACAAAGTTGACCATGGGCTTAATTGACCATAAACTCGAAGAGAACAACATGCTGCGCAGCGTAAAGCGCAAGGTCGTAAAGCACGGACAGTCCATCAATCTCGGCTGTTTCCGCGTAGAATTTATCAAGATGAATCACTCCATCGAGGACGCGGCTGCCCTTGCCGTATTCACACCTGCGGGAATCATCTTAAACACCGGTGACTTCAAGATCGACTACACTCCGGTATTCGGCGATGTGACAGATCTCCAGAGACTGGCAGAGCTTGGAAAGAAAGGCGTTCTTGCCCTTCTCTGTGATTCCACAAACGCGATCCGTCCTGGATTTACCATGTCCGAGAGAACCGTCGGAAAGACCTTTGATGCGATCTTTGCGGAGCATCAGCAGAACCGTATCATTGTTGCGACATTCGCCTCCAACGTGGACCGTGTCCAGCAGGTCATCAACTCCGCATGCAAGTATGGCAGAAAAGTCGTTGTGGAAGGCCGCAGCATGGTCAACGTCATCGGAACTGCCCAGGAGCTCGGATACATCAATATCCCGGATGGAACTCTCGTGGATATTGAACAGTTAAAGAATTATAAGGAAGAGGATACCGTCCTCATCACAACAGGAAGCCAGGGCGAGTCCATGGCAGCTCTTTCCAGAATGGCATCCTCCATGCACCGAAAGGTTTCCATTACCCCGCGTGATGTGGTTGTTTTAAGCTCCACCCCGATCCCGGGAAATGAGAAGGCCGTATCAAGAGTCATCAATGAGCTCTCAATGAAGGGCGCGAAGGTCATCTCCCAGGATACCCACGTATCCGGACATGCCTGCCAGGAGGAGATCAAGCTTGTCTACTCCTTAGTACGCCCGAAATTTGCGATCCCGATCCACGGCGAGTACCGTCACAGAATGGCACAGAAGGAGCTTGCGATCTCTCTTGGAATCCCGAAGGAGAATGTTGTGATGCTCCACACAGGAGACGTGCTTGAAATCGGTGAGAGCGGAGCGGACGTCATCGATCATGTACAGTCTGGCGGTGTTCTCGTTGACGGACTCGGTGTTGGAGATGTCGGAAACATTGTTCTCCGCGACCGCCAGAACCTTGCCCAGAATGGCATCATCATCGTTGTCCTGACGCTGGAGAAGCATTCCAATATGCTGCTCTCCGGACCGGATATCGTATCCCGAGGATTTGTCTATGTGCGTGAATCCGAGGATCTGATGGAAGAGGCTCAGGCAATCGTGGATCAGGCTGTGGCAGACTGCTTAGAGCGTCACGTGTCTGATTGGGGCAAGATCAAGAACATCATCCGTGACAGCTTAAGCGACTTCTTATGGAAACGAATCAAGAGAAACCCGATGATCCTTCCGATCATCATGGAAGTTTAAATGAACCCAGTTAGCCGTGCACCGAGCTGGGCTGAAAATTGTGTTGCAAGCTTGCTTGCATAAGCAATTTTTGGCACAGCTCAGTATAGGGGGGGAACGCCCCCGACTTCTTGTTTTCATGCACATGAAAACAAGAAGATACACGGCGGAGCTACCTGCAAGGGAAATGATATGAGCAAGATAACGAGAGAAATCAACAAAATCAGCCTGTTTGTCATCAGCACATCCGGAAGGATCATCCTGTACGGTCTCGCTGCGGTACTCATCGTTACGGGGGCGAGAAGCGCCTACTCCTTCGGACATGGGATCTTCTACGCGCCGGCAATGGAAGCAGAGCCTGGAACAGAAAAGAGTATCAAACTGGACGGGGATGAGTCGGTGGAAGAGGTCGGAAAGATCTTAAAGAAAGCCGGTCTGATCCGCGATGCCCGCACATTTACGATCCAGGCAAAATGCTATGGATATGAAGTGAACGCGGGAACCTACGAGTTAAACACCTCGAAGGATTCCAAGGAGCTGATCAATATTTTAAAGGAAAATCCGGACGATACCGCGAAGGAAGACACAAAATCATGATCACGGAAAACAGACTTACGACTTATATAAATTCCCTGGCCCAGGGAGACGGACCGCTTATTGAGACGATCGCTGAGAATGCTGTGAAGAACAGGGTTCCGATCATCCGCAGGGAGACAGCATCGCTCTTAAAGACGATGGTGACGCTGGTGGCTCCGAACCGGATCCTTGAAGTTGGAACTGCGGTCGGATACTCGGCACTTTTGATGGCATCGGTGATGCCAAAAGAGTGCCGGATCACGACCATTGAAAAATATGAAAAGAGGATCCCGGAGGCGAAGGAAAACTTCCGCCTTGCTGGGATGGAAGAAAAAATCACGCTGCTGGAGGGCGATGCCGGGGAAATCCTTGCGGGTCTTTCCGGCTCCTTTGATTTTATCTTCATGGACGCGGCAAAGGGCCAGTACATCAACTGGCTGCCGGATATCCTGCGCCTTCTGCGGGATGGCGGACTTTTAATGTCTGACAATGTCCTCCAGGACGGAACGATCATGGAATCGCGTTACGCGGTGGAGCGCCGTGACCGGACGATCCACGAGCGGATGCGGGAGTATTTATATACGTTAAAACATATGGATGAATTCGAGACTTCGATCCTGCCGGTGGGCGACGGGGTCGCGCTCAGTGTGAAAAAAGGAAGCGGTCCGGCAAAATAGAGGCGGACTTGTTTCATGCGGTCAGCGCAGCGGGTGTGCAGACCGGTTGAACATTTGGAAAGGATGAATTATGAGAAAAACAGAACTTCTGATTCCGGCAGGAAGCCTTGATGTCTTAAAGACAGCCGTTATCTACGGCGCTGATGCTGTATATCTCGGCGGTGAGGCATTCGGCCTCCGCGCCAAGGCGAAAAACTTTACGAACGAAGAGATCATGGAGGGCATCAAATTTGCCCATGACCACGGCGTAAAGGTGTATATCACAGCGAATATTCTCGCGCACAACGACGACCTTGCAGGTGTTGAGGAGTATTTTGAGGAGTTAAAGACGATCCGTCCGGACGCTCTCATTATCTCAGACCCGGGTGTTTTCACCATCGCAAAGCGGGTACTCCCGGATATGGAGATCCATATCAGCACCCAGGCGAACAATACAAACTATGGAACATATCTCTTCTGGCATGAGCTCGGCGCAAAGCGTGTGGTTTCCGCCAGAGAGTTATCTTTAAAGGAGATCAAGGAGATCCGGGAGCATATCCCGGAAGACATGGAGATCGAGAGCTTCATCCACGGCGCGATGTGCATTTCCTACTCCGGAAGATGCCTGCTCAGCAACTTCTTTACGGGCCGCGACGCGAACCAGGGTGCCTGTACCCATCCGTGCCGCTGGAAATACTCCGTTGTGGAGGAGACGAGACCGGGCGAGTATATGCCGGTATACGAGAATGAGCGAGGAACCTATATTTTCAACTCCAAGGATCTCTGCATGATCGAGCATATGGACGATATCATTAACAGCGGAATCGACAGTCTGAAGATAGAAGGCCGTATGAAAACCGCTCTCTATGTTGCAACAGTTGCCAGAACTTACCGCAAGGCAATAGACGACTATATGGAGAGCCCTGAGAAATATCAGGCAAATATGCCATGGTACCAGGAACAGATTTCCAACTGTACCTACAGACAGTTTACAACCGGATTCTTCTATGGAAAACCGGATGAGAATACACAGATTTATGATAATAATACTTATCAGAAGGAATATACGTATCTGGGATTTGCTGAGGCAGTGGATGAACGGGGTTATGCGCAGATCACTCAGAGAAATAAATTCTCTGTAGGTGAGACAATTGAAATTATGAAACCGGACGGACAGAATGTAGCTGTCACTGTGAAGGGAATTTATGATGAGGAAGGCAATTCCATGGAGAGCGCGCCTCATGCACAGCAGAAGCTGTTTATCGACCTGGGAACCGAAATCCAGGTTTACGATCTGTTAAGAAGAGCAGAGTGATTAATAAACGCAGCCAACGTTAAATTTGTTGGCTGCGTTTACTG
>ENA-OVGM01002965-OVGM01002965.1-human-gut-metagenome-genome-assembly--contig:-NODE-2965-length-10295-cov-2.504688_pt1 | contig 10295 bp, 7 predicted proteins | sample MGYA00237773_ERZ505425 | MGnify/ENA primary metagenome ERZ505425 (study PRJEB26158, sample SAMN06016407) | human gut metagenome | biome: human gut; feature: ankylosing spondylitis patient; material... | reverse complement strand
GCCCGGTGGTGCGCTTGCGTTCGGTCGCCGCTGCAAAAAGGGGCTCGGCGGAGATGGATACGCTGATGCCGCCGAGCACGTCGCCGACCTTCTTGTCCTGATGGCACTGGATGCAGCTTTCCTTGGCGGGCAGGGCGGCCATATAGCGGTAACGCATACCCTCCTTGTCGGAAACGAGATCGAAAAGCTCGTGCCTGTCCTTTTCGAAAGAGAGCAGGGCCCCGGTTTCCCACTGATCGGCCCGGTTTTCCGGACGCTTCGGGGACAGGCTGGAAATGCGGAAGCTCGCCAGCGTGGAGGTGAAGCTTTCCGCGATCTGCCGGGTCATATAGGCGGGGTTGACCTTCACGAGGGTCGTGCCTCCCTCGGCGCGGAGGGTGCGCTCCTCCTCCGGCAGCCACGGGTTGGCGGGGCAGCCGGGGTGTTCGCGGACCCAGACGCCGCCGTTGTTGGCGTTCCAGTCGCGGGTATCCACGATGCTGGAAAAGAGCGTCGCGGTCTGGATGCGGGCCAGTCCCGTGGTATACTCGTCCTCGCGCTGGGCGGTCCAGCGGAACAGCGTGAGCAGCAGCAGCCCCCAGAGCAGGGTGATCAGCAAGGGAAGGCGCAACACGCGCCATGAGAACGTGGACATGAAAGGCTCCTCTGTGGAACGGAGGCAGGGGAATCCGTGAGGCCGGTTGCCCGTATCCCGGAACTTCCGGACGGCTTGCCCGGTTCCTGCCGCTCCCGCGCCGTGTCTTCTCTTGATCCGGTGGATCGGCGTCCAGGCTTGTGATAAAATAGGAACCATTCTGAACAGGTTGTCTGAATCGGACAAACTGTCAGCTTTTTCTGACTAGCTGTCATAAAAATCATACTGTAGCAAGGGAAAAGGAAGAATGAGAATGCGCCTCATCTTCACCTCTCCCGTATCATTTGTTATTTCAAGAGGATTGCGCTTTGTACGAAAAGGCGCAATCCCGGCACGGTTTTTGATAGAAGGCATAAGAGGATTGCCGTTCGCGGCGCGCCGGGAGACGGCCCGCCAAAGCGGTTTTGGTATCTGTTGCAAGAGGAGGCAAGAATGTCTGAGGTGTCACCCCGCAAGTGCCCGTGGTTGAAGATACTGCTGGGCGGCGTTGCGCTGGGCGTGCTCGTGCTGGCAGGGCTGGCGTGGGGTATGCGGGTGACGGATGCGCGTCCCTTCTGTTCCAGTTGTCATATCATGGAACAGGCCGCACGGACGCACAAGCTGTCCCCCCATGCCAAGCTGGCTTGCAACGAATGTCACGCTCCGACGGCGTTGCTGTCGAAGTTGCCCTTTAAGGCGAAGGAAGGCGCCAGGGATTTCTACATGAATACCTTGGGCGATGTGGACCTTCCCATCGTGGCGGGCATGGCGACGAAGGACGTCGTCAACGCGAACTGCAAGGCCTGTCATTTTGCAACCAACGAGAATGTCGCCAGCATGGACGCCAAGCCCTACTGCGTCGACTGTCACCGTAGTGCGCAGCACATGCGCATGAAGCCCATCAGCACAAGGATGGTGGCCGATGAATAGCCGAGTATTTTACACTCTGATCAGGTTGGCGGTGGTGTGCGCCGCCTTGGGACTTGCCGCGGGCTGCGACGACGTGTCCACAGCCGAATTGAAGACCCCGGTCTACAAGACGGGCTTGAAGGACTCCGACGACAACAAGACCTCGGCGTTTCGCAAGGACTTTCCCCTTCAGGCCGCCAGCTACGACCGCAACAACGAATCCACGTTCATGAGCAAGTATAAGGGCTCCGTCAACTTCATGAAGAACGACGACGTGGATCCCCTGCCCGAAGGCTACAAGCAGGCGGCCCAGCCCTACCTCAAGAACCTGTGGCTCGGCTATCCCTTCATGTACGAATACCGTGAAGCGCGCGGCCACACGTATGCGATCCACGACATCCTCGAAATCGACCGCATCAACCGGTACGGTGAAAAGGGCGGGATGCCCGCCACCTGCTGGAACTGCAAGACCCCCAAGATGGTGCAGTGGATCAAGCAGTACGGCGACGATTTCTGGGCCAAGGACTTCAACCAGTTCCGTACGGAAGTCACGGACGACGATTCCATCGGCTGCGCGACCTGCCACAACGCCGAAACCATGCAGCTCCAGCTCTACAGCGAGCCGCTCAAGGATTATCTGAAGTCCGTGGGCAAGGACCCCGCAAAGCTCCCCCGCAGCGAGATGCGTTCGCTCGTGTGCGCCCAGTGCCATGTGGAATACTACTTCAACGATCCCGGCCACGGCCCCACCAAGCGCCCTGTCTTCCCGTGGAAGAACGGCTTCACGCCCGAAGCCATCTACAGCGTGTATGAAGACAACGGCAATGTGGACATGCCCGGCTTCAAGGGCAAGTTCGCCGACTGGGTGCACCCCGTTTCCCAGACGCCCATGCTGAAGATGCAGCATCCCGACTATGAAACGTGGATCGACGGTCCGCACGGCGCCGCCGGTGTGTCCTGTGCCGACTGCCACATGCCGTACCAGCGCGAGGAAGGCAAGAAGATGTCCAGCCACTGGTGGACCTCGCCCCTGCGTGACCCCGAACTGCGCGCCTGCCGCCAGTGCCATGCCGACAAGACCGCGGCCTACCTGCGCGGACGCATCGAATACACGCAGGACAAGACCTATAAGCAGCTTCTCGTGGCGCAGGAATACTCCGTGCGCGCCCACGAAGCCGTGCGCCTTGCTCTCGAGTACACCGGAGAAAAGCCCGCCGATTATGATCAGCTGATCATCCGGGCCAAGGAAGCCGTCCGCAAGGGCCAGATGTTCTGGGATTTCGTGTCCGCCGAAAACAGCGTCGGGTTCCATAACCCCGCCAAGGCCCTCGACACCCTGACCAGTTCCATCACCCTGAGCCAGGACGCCATCAACGCGGCGCTCAAGGCCACCAACTACGGCATCGCGCCGAAGCTGGTGGGCGACATCAAGCAGATCGTGCCGCCCATCCTCAAGATGAGCCGCAAGCTCCAGCAGGACCCCGAATACCTCAAGACCCATCCGTGGTTCGCGTACCTGAAGCCCCTGCCGAAGGCCGACCAGATGTGGGAAGGCAACAAGAAGATCCAGTAGGCATATGATGAAGGGGGAATCCTCACCCAAAGGCGGAAGCCGGGGATTCCCCCCTTTCCTCTCAACGCCATGAACGCATCATGCGGGTGAGAGTATACCCTCAAGACGGGGCGGCTGATCAGCCGTGCCCCCTTTGGCGACAGGCTCCTCCCCCTTTTTCTTCGGGAGAATCCCTCCCGTTCACGTCATCCTCACTCCATAAACGGCAAGCCCTTCCGATGCATGACCGGAAGGGCTTGCCGTTTTGTTGATACGCCACGTGCCGTGATGGGTGTTTCGTGGGGCAACAGCCCCGCTTTGTTGGGGCGATGCGGCCTGTTCGCGGGGAACATTTTCCGGACGCGGGAGGGAAGCGCTATTTTTTCTCGCTGCCTACATCCACGGTCGTTTGGGAGGAATCCTCCTGCCCCTCTTCGGCGGACGGAAGCGCGGCTGAGGCGTCCACATCCACGGCGGGTGGCAGGGCTCCTGGCTGGCCGCCGGGGACCGGGGGCAACATGCGCAGTTCCGTGGTCGGCGCGTGCTTGGTATCGAGGATGACCATGCCGGTACGTTCCAGCACTTCGTGGCGGAACGCGTATTCGGCTTCCATCTGCTTGGTTTTGTAGTGCATCCACGCCCGGACCACATAGCTGACCATCCAGGCCACGGCGAAGCCGCCCACGACCCAGATGGCGACCAGATGGAAATTTTCCCCGAGTTTCAGGAGCAGGCTCATCACCCCGTCGAGATAGTAGATCGCGGCGCACATGAGCACGAAGCCCGCGAACAGGATCACCGTGGGCGCTCCCCGGACCAGCGCGTAAAACGTCTGCATCCGCTGCGGGACGCCTTCGAGGTTCACGTCTTCGCCGCCGCGCGCCCCCCGGGAGAAGCCGAGGCTCACGAGGTTGACCAGCAGCATGGCGAGCACAGGGACCATAACCACGGCGACCAGATAGCCGATCCACGGGAATTGGAAGTGCGGCACGCCGCTGGACGAGGGCTGGGCGTTGGTGATGCTGATGATGATGGCGCCCACCGTTACCGCGAGCTCCATGAGGACGATGCCGATGACGAGGTAGAGGAATAAGGTTTTCTGCTCTTTTTCAGTGAATTGCTTGCCGAACAGCGTGTGGTGCTTCTGTTCCGCGCCGCTGTCCTGCGGGGTTTCGGGGGCATCTTTGGAGGCTTCGGCCTCCTTGCGCTCCGCATGTTCGTATTTGGAAAGGTTCATGTATGCTCCATTGCTTGGTGATGGATCTCATTGGTATGTTTTCGAAATGGGGTAGTATCATAAAGCCGTGCCGTCCGCCAAGGTATGGCCCGCCTCTTCACCGCTGGAGCGGCGGGTTCTTTGGGCCGCGTCGGCACGGTCATGGACTGCCGGAAGGGCTTATGATAACAGTAAGAGGCAGCAGAACCGAACGGCGTCCGCCGAGGGAACCAACCAGCTGTCGAGGGAAAATATTGTGTCTTCTCATAAGGTTATCAAGACAATCGCGGAAATCAACGAGCGCATCAAAAAAGGCCGGGCCGTTGTCCTCAACGCTGAGGAAATGACTGAGGCCGTCCGGCGCATGGGCCCGGAAAAAGCCGCCCGTGAAGTCGACGTGGTGACCACGGGCACGTTCTCGCCCATGTGCTCGTCCGGTTTGCTGTTCAACATCGGCCAGCCCGAACCGCCGAAAATCCGCACCACCCGGGTCTGGATGTACGACGACCCCGCCTACGCCGGGCTTGCCGCCGTGGAAGCCTATCTTGGCGCCACAGAATTGCCCGAGGCTACCCCCGCCGGTCCCGCGACCGTACCGTCACGCTGGCGGATCTGACCTGCGCACAGCTTTTGAACCCGCGCAATTGCTACCAGAATTACAACGCGGCGGTGAACTGTACCAGCCGCACGATTTATACCTACATGGGGCCGCTCAAGCCGGACATGCGGAATGTGAACTTCGCTACGGCGGGCTGCCTTTCGCCGCTGTTCAATGATCCGTGGTTCCGTACCATCGGCACCGGGACGCGCATTTTCCTCGGCGGCGGGCAAGGCTACGTCATCGGCGCGGGCACACAGCACGATCCCTCACCTCAGCGCACCGAGAAAGGGCTCCCCCTCAGCGGTTCGGGCACGCTCATGGTGCGCGGCGATCTCAAGGGCATGAAACCGCGCTATCTGCGCGGCCTGTCCCTCACCGGGTATGGCGTGTCGCTGTCGGTGGGCGTGGGGATTCCGATCCCGATCCTCAACGAGGAAATGGCGGCCTTTACCGGGGTTTCCAACGAGGACATCCTGATGCCCGTGAAGGATTACGGGTATGACTACCCCAATGGCCTGCCTCGGGTCATTCAGCATGTGCGCTTCTCCGACCTGCTTTCCGGCGAAGTGGAAATCCAGGGCCGCAAAATCCCGACCGTGCCTCTGACCAGCCATGTGATTTCTCTTGAAATCGCCGACACGCTCAAGGCGTGGATCGAAAAGGGCGAGTTCCTTCTGACCGAAGCGGTTGACCGCATTCCGGCGTATTGATGAACGCTTGGGGAGGAGAAATTTCCTGGAGAAGCCCCCTCCTCCCCAAAACTGCCGGATCGGATTGTGCCTATCCCTTTCTTTTCAAAGTTTTTCGCCTTATCCTGAATCTCTGTTCGTGGAAGCGGGAAATGAGCCTGCCCTGCTGGTGGAGAGGGAAAGGCGGCCTTGGGGGCGGGCAGGGTTCTTGTCTTTTGCGGAAACAGTGCTACTTTTATAAAGTAATTCTCTTTGGGAGCCGGGCGCTCTGGCTTTCTCTCCTTTTCTTTCCGTACAAACGTAGCGAGACGAGGTGTTTTGGTGAAACTCCCCGAATTTGGTTTTTTGGAAAAATGCAAGATTGTCGGCAAAACGCTGCTGGTGCAGGTTTGTTTGTTCATTACGTTGCTGCTGCTCGCGTGGGGCAGCCAGGCTCTGTATGCGAAGCTCGATCGCACGGAATTCCCCACCCCCGTACAGATCACCGACGCCGACAAGCTTGACGAGAACGCCAAAGGGAAGGCGCTGGTGGACGCCATCACGCACCAGATGCGTTATGAGCTGGACTCCACGTTCGGATGGAGCATCAACGATATTTTGTTCAACCGGTTCGTGTTGGACAACCGGGCGTACCGTCAGTACGGGGTGTACCACGCCACCAAGGTGCTGATGGACCTGTATTCCATGACCATCGCCAAGCTCGGCACCAACGACCGCGAGAGCGAAATGCTCTACAAGGCCCGCCTGAACAGCTTTGCCATCGATCCGCGCAGCTTCATGTTCCCGTCCGCCGAGTCGTCCTACAAGAAGGGGCTCAAGCTCATTGAACAGTATAAGGAGAGCCTCGACAAGGGTACCGGCGTGTACAACTGCCGGACCGACGACCTGTACGCCTCCTTCGACCTTGTGATCGGCGAAAACCTGCTCGGGTATGCGCTCGGCCTGCTTGAAAACTCGCAGGAACTGCCGTTCTACACGCTGGACAACCGTATTTACGAAGTACAGGGCATTGTGCTGGTCGTGCGGGACTTCATCAGCGCGCTGTATGAACTGTACCCCGAAATCAGCAGCAAGGGGAACGCGGGCAATATGGCCGCCGCGATCGAATACATGAACCGGATCTGCACCTATGATCCGCTGTACATCACGTCCAAGGTAAACTCCGGCGAACTGATCATTTCGTATGTGCTGTTCGCCAAGAACCGCCTCGAAGACATCCGCAACAGCATCCGCATCTAAGTTTTTTATCAGGTTCAAAGCAAAAGGGAGAACGGCACGCCGTCCTCCCTTTTTTGTCGTCTTCCGGAAACTGGAGGCTACGCGCCGTAGTACTCCTTATACCACTTCACGAACTGCCCGACGCCGTATTCTACGGAAGTCTGCGGGCGGAATCCGGTGTCCGCGATGAGGTCGGACACGTCGGCCCATGTGGCTTCCACGTCGCCGGGCTGCATGGGCATGAGGTTACGGATGGCTTTCTTGCCGAGGGCGTCTTCGAGCGTGCTGATGAAAGTCCCGAGTTCGACCGTATTGTTATTGCCGATATTGTAGATACGCCACGGCGCGGTGCTGGTCGAAGGGTTGGGCTTGGCGCTGTCCCAAGCCGGATCGGGCTGGGGGATGCGGGCCATGACGCGCATCACGCCTTCGATGATGTCGTCGATGTAGGTAAAGTCGCGGCACATTTTGCCTTCGTTGAAGACCTTGATGGGTTCCCCGGCGAGGATGGCCTTGGTGAACAGGTAGAGGGCCATATCCGGGCGGCCCCACGGCCCGTAGACGGTGAAGAAGCGCAGCCCCGTAGCCGGAAGGCGGTACAGGTGGCTGTAGGTGTGGGCCATGAGCTCGTTGGCTTTTTTGGAAGCCGCGTACAGGCTGACCGGGTGATCCACGTTGTCATGTACGGAGAAGGGCATGGAGGTGTTCATGCCGTACACGGAACTGGACGAGGCGAATACCAGATGCTCCACCTTCCCGTGGCGGCAGCATTCGAGCAGGTTGCCGAAGCCCACGAGGTTGGACTGGACGTAGCTTTTGGGATTGATGAGGCTGTAACGCACGCCCGCCTGTGCCGCGAGGTTCACGACATGCGAGAACGCGTTGCGGACGAATACGGCTTCCAGCGCGGCGTCGTCGGCGAGGTCCGTATGTTCGAAGGTGAAGCCGGGCAGGGCCTGCAATTGCGCGAGGCGATCTTTTTTGAGCTGCACCGAGTAGTAATCGTTGAGATTGTCGATGCCGACGACCGTATGCCCCTCGGCGATCAGGCGTTTGGAAAGGTGGAATCCGATGAACCCGGCCGCGCCGGTGACGAGAACGTGCATGTGGACCTCTTTGGATGATTGATACGTGGGAAAAGATGCCGGATGCGCTTTCCGCGCGAAGGGAGCGCCTCCGATACTTTGCCCGCAAAAAGACAGTTCCATTGCGATAATACGCTGAATTTTTCAAAAAAGGAGACAGATTCGGAAAAGTTGCCCCATCTCCCCCGAAACGCTTCTATCTTCCTGCAATGATGGACTTCAAGAAGGTGATAAGCTGGGCATAGCGTTGCGGCTCCCCGATGAGGTCGTCGACGTGCGGCGTGACCACATAACGGTGCCCGTGCACGATGCTCGGCGAAAGCGGGCGCAGCTCGGCAAGCCCAAGCTCGGGCGGGACCTGCCCGCACATGAGGATGACGCTTTCGGGTTTGAGTGCGGCGATGCCGCTCAAAAACATCCGGGCGTCGACCGTCTGTTCCGATTCGCCGTCCCCATAGGGGTAACGGTTCAAAGGCCAGAACGCATGGCTCCCCTTGGGGAGCGCCATATCCCCGAGCAACCGGCGCAGGAAGTCGCGGTGCGCGGCGTCGCCCAGATCCCGGCTGAGGGACGGATAGGACCAGACCAGCGAGGGGCGGGGCGGCGTTTTTTTGAGCAGCGGCTGCCAATAGGCGGGCCAGACATCCGGGGCCAGAGTGTCCGTGTCCGCGATCCGCACAGGTTTTTGCGGGGCGCTGGAAACGGGCTGCGGCTGTGGGGGAGGGGTATAGGAAGGCGGCTGAGGCTGGCGGCGTTCCCCGCGCTGTGGCGGCGCGCTGTGCTGCCGGACGGGAGGCGCGGCTTCGGACGGCTCGGGTTCCGGGCGCGCCAGAAGACGCTCCCTGACCTCGTCGTCGAGGAGCAGGTGCGTGATCCCGGCCTGACGCCACGGGCGGAAGGCCGGGGAAATGTTCAGCGGGACAGGAGCCACGAGAGCAATCTCCACGCAACGTCTGTTTTGGAAAGGTGCGCCCAGCGTTCTTCGCGCCCGGAGGCGTCGGCGACGAAAACCGTGTTGTCCAGCGTACCGAAACCGTCTTGGAGCAGGTTGCCCACGACCATGTCGGCCTTTTTGGAAACAAGCTTGCCGCGCACGGAGTCTTCGAGGTTCTGCGATTCGGCGGCAAAGCCTACGACTTTCTGATCAGGCCGACGGTCGGCGGCGAGCGTTTTCAGGATGTCCGGATTGGGCGCGAAATGGACATCGAACCCGTCCGGAGCCTGTACCGGAGGCACGGGGGAGAAGTCGGCCACGGCGGCGGTAAACACACCCGCATCGCACTGCGGCCACACCGAAGCGGCGGCCTCCAGCATGTGCCGGGCTGAGCCGACGTGGTGCCGGGCGATTCCGGCGGGGAGCCACGGCGTACCCGGGCCGCAGACGGCCTCGACCCGCGCGCCGCGCAGCCATGCGGCCACGGCGACCGCCGCGCCCATCGTCCCGGTAGACGGGTTGGTCCAGAAACGCAGCCCGTCCCAGTGCTCGCGGGTGGGGCCAAGTGTGACCATAACCCGTATGCCTTCCATATCCTGCGGGGCCAGCGCGCGCAATCCGGCGAGATAAATCTCGCGCAGGTCGGCAAGGCGCCCCTGTCCCTCTTCACCGCACGCCGTGCGCCCGCAACCGGGCTCGACCACGGCGCACCCCCGTTCACGGAGGGTGGCGATGTTGGCTTGCGTGGCCGGATGGCTCCACATGGCCGGATTCATGGCGGGGGCGATGACGGCCTTGCCCCGGAAGGCAAGGGCCTGGCAAGCCAGCAGCTCGTCCGCCTGGCCCTGCGCCAGCCGCGCGATGGTAGCGGCGGAGGCGGGGGCGATGACGAGGGCTTGCGCCACCTGCCCCGGTTCGAGATGGGCGAAGGGCGAGGGAGCCTGCGGATCATCGAAGGGGGCCGTGTATACCGGGGCCGCGCCGAGTGCGGCGAACGTCAGCGGCGTGACGAATTTCTGGGCGGAGAGGGTCAGGGTCGCGCTGACGGAAACGCCCGCGTCCTGCCACTGGCGCACGAGATCGAGCGCGCGGTATGCGGCGACGGACCCGCACACTCCGAGATGGAGGCGGGGCCCGCCGACGCCGCGAAAGGCGAGATGGGCGTCCATTACTGGCTCAGGCCCTGCTGGTGCACGCCGCCGCCAGCGCCGCCCGTGCCCGTGGAGGTGTCGGGCGTCAGATAGAAGGACGGGGAAGAGCTGCCGCCCGCGTCCATTCCGGCGGCTGCCCCGCCGTTGCCCATGGTCGGCAGGACGCCGTCGGCGAGCCGGGTCATGACCCAGATTTCCATGGCTGCGGTGGTGGTCTGCTCGTAATAGTAGATCACCGCGTACCGCTCGCCCTTTTCGTACAGGTGCATGGTCTTGGAGCCGATGGCCGCGCCGCGCAGGTTCCAGCCCTGACGGTTCATGTTCAAG
>ENA-OVGM01002964-OVGM01002964.1-human-gut-metagenome-genome-assembly--contig:-NODE-2964-length-10297-cov-4.159442_pt1 | contig 10297 bp, 8 predicted proteins | sample MGYA00237773_ERZ505425 | MGnify/ENA primary metagenome ERZ505425 (study PRJEB26158, sample SAMN06016407) | human gut metagenome | biome: human gut; feature: ankylosing spondylitis patient; material... | reverse complement strand
TCAGACGATACAGCGAATAAAAATAGAATTTGCCGAAGGCTGGCAGACACGAGGGACTTAAAATCCCTTTCTGGAGACAGAGTGCGGGTTCAAGCCCCGCCGGTGGCATGGAACGCTCGAAGTTGTACGGTAAAACGTATGATTTTTGGGCGTTTTTCTTTTTAAGAATGGACTGCCAAAAAATAAACAGAACAGCTTGCGGGGATATTGGAGGAGTATCTGATATACCGAGGCGGAGAGCCGTCGGAGGCACTCTTTATCTCAGAACAGGGAACACCCTTGCTTCGGACAACGGCAGAAAATGCAATATGGACGTATAACCAAAGGAGAGGCGTGAGCAAGACGTCCAATTCATCGAGACTGCTTTGAAAAGGCTGATAGAGCAGGTTTCGAGTGCTCTGCCAAACCGCCATATGCGGTTGAAAAATTTTGTGCAATTTTCATAGTTTTCTTCGCGCTGTTTTGGTGGTACAATAGAGGCAGAATCTAGTGACATTCAGGAGGAGCCGCATGGCAGAAAAGAGCATTGAATTAGACAGCGTAGAGATCGCAGCCGCTGTATTCGGGAACTGTGACCGGAACATCCGTATGCTGGAGAAAGAATTTTCGGTGACGGCGGTGTGCCGCGGTACGATGCTGCGCATTTCGGGCGAACCGGCCAATGTTGCAGCTGCGGCCCGTGCTGTGGAGGGGATGCTTCTCCTTATCGAGAACCATACGCCGCTGGAAGACCAGACGGTGCGCTACTGCCTGAGCCTTGCGCATGACGGTGAGGAAAAGCGCGTCCGGGAGCTGACCGAAGACTTCGTGACGGTGACGGTCAAAGGCCGGCCCATCCGTCCCAAGACCCTGGGCCAGAAAGAGTACCTCTCCGCCATCCGCGCCAACTCCATCACCTTTGGCGTGGGGCCTGCCGGTACGGGCAAAACCTACCTGGCTGTGGCCATGGCGGTCAAGGCGTTCAAGTCAAAAGACGTCAGCCGCATTATTTTGACCCGCCCCGCCGTGGAAGCGGGGGAAAAGCTGGGCTTTCTGCCCGGCGATCTGCAAAATAAGGTGGACCCCTATCTGCGCCCGCTGTATGACGGCCTGTTTGACCTGCTGGGGGCGGAAACCTTCCAGAAGCTGGTAGAAAAGCAGGCCATTGAGGTGGCCCCGCTGGCTTACATGCGCGGCCGCACGCTGGACGATGCCTTTATCATCCTGGATGAAGCCCAGAACACCACCCCCGAACAGATGAAGATGTTCCTGACCCGCATGGGCGTGGGCAGCAAAGTGGTAGTGACGGGCGATGTGACCCAGGTGGACCTGCCGGAAAAGACCCGAAGCGGCCTGGTGGATGCCCTGCATATATTAAAGGGGATTGACGGCATTGCGCAGGTTTACCTGACCGAAAAGGACGTTGTGCGCCACCGCCTGGTACAGCAGATCGTAAAAGCCTATGAGCGTGCCGCCCAGCCGCCCAAGCGGGCCCCGCAAGCCAAGCCGGAAACGGTAAATGCGTAACGGATCAAATGCGTAACGGATAGAGTATAAAAATAAAAATGATTTATAAACGGTGCCCAACGGCACCGAACAAAAGCACAGTCAGGAGGCAGATTTCCTATGTCTAACAAAGTATTGATCACCAATGAGCAGAACGCGGTCAAAGTTCCTTCGGGGCTTCGCATCCTGATCCGCCGCAGCTGCAATGCGGTGCTGGAATACGAAAACTTTGACGGCCCGGCAGAGATCAGCGTGACCTTTGTGGATAACGCCCGCATCCACGAGCTGAACAAGCAGTACCGGGATAAGGATGCCCCCACCGATGTGCTCAGCTTCCCCATGGCAGAAAACGGGGAGTATGATATCGACGAGGACAACGGCTGCAAGATTCTGGGCGATATCGTGATTTCTATGGAGCGCGCCATGGAACAGGCCGAACTGTACGGCCACAGCCTGCAGCGCGAAGTTGCCTATCTGACGGTACATTCCATGCTGCACCTGCTGGGCTATGACCATGAATCCAGCGGGCTGGAAGCGGTACGTATGCGCGAAAAAGAGGAAGCTGTTCTGATGCAGCTGGGCCTGCCGCGCACCGTCAGCTACACCAACGACGAAGTGTGAGCTGTACATGAAGCCCAAAAAAAAGAATCGCATGCTGACGGACCTTGCCCGGTTTGGGCACGGCTTTGTTTACGCATGGCACGGCATCTGCGCAGCTGTTTTGGAGGAACGCAACTTCCGCTTCCACCTGTGTGCGGCACTGTATGTATTTGCCGCGGCGCACATGGCGCACATTGACGCCACCGGCGTGGCGCTGCTGGCCATCTGCGTGTTTATGATGCTTGGCATGGAGCTGATGAATTCCGCCGTGGAGCGCGCAGTGGATAAGCCGGATACCACCCACTGGTGGAGCGCCGGTGCCGCAAAAGATATGGCGGCTGGAGGCGTGCTGGTCACAGCGTTTGGTGCGGTGGTCGTGGGCATCTGCCTGTTTGGCAACGCGGCTGCTCTGAACGCCATCTGGACCAGCGTGACGGCGACGCCGCTCAGCACGGCGCTTTGGGTGCTTTCGCTGGTGCCAGCCTACCTGTTCACCTTCCGCCTTGGCAAGCAGGAACAGGTCAAAACCCCAAAAGAAAATAAAACCGAAGAAAAATAAGGCCCGGCTGCCCAACCGTGCAGCACGGGTGAACCCAACCGGGCCAAATAGCCCGCAGATTGCAGCAGATTGAAAGAGAAGGTACGAATGCAGAAGAACCACAATGAACCTGAAATGCCCTCCAGCGTGTTTGTGGCCCTTGTGGGCCGCCCCAACGTGGGCAAATCCAGCCTGACCAACCACCTGGTTGGCGAAAAAGTTGCCATCGTGACCCAAAAAGCACAAACGACCCGCAACCGTATTACCGGCATTATCACCAAGGGACCGGTACAGTATGTGCTGCTGGATACCCCCGGCATCCATAAGCCGCGCAACCGGCTGGATTCCCGCATGACCCAGACCGCCGCCGCCAGCCTGAAGGATGTGGATGTGACCCTGATGCTGTTTGAGCCTACCGGGGAATTTACCGAATCCGAGCTTGGCATGGTGGAAGCACTGCGCAAAGCAGGTCCGGCGATCGCGGTCATCAACAAGGTGGACCTGCTGAATGATTTTGCCGCGCTGGAAGCCCGCAAAAAGCAGGTGGAAGAGTTCGGTATTTTTGATGCGATCGTCACCGTTTCCGCCAAGGATGGCACCGGCTGTGAAGAATTGTTCCCGCTGCTGAAGCAGTACGCCAACCCCGGCCCGCATTACTTTGACGACGACGCTTTTACCGATATGCCGGAAAAAGAGCTGGTGGCCGAGCTGGTGCGTGAAAAAGCCCTGCTGTTCATGCGGGAAGAAATCCCCCACGGCATTGCTGTTACGGTGGAAAGCTTCAAAGAACGCCCGGACAGCGATTTGATCGACATCAGCGTGGAGATCTGCTGCGAGCGCAAGAGCCATAAGGGCATGATCATTGGCAAGGGTGGCCAGATGCTGAAAAAGATTGCCTCCGCCGCCCGCATGGATTGTGAGGAACTGCTGGGCGCCCGCGTGAACCTGCAATGCTGGGTAAAGGTGCGCGAGGACTGGCGCGATAACGATCGCCTGCTGGATAACCTCGGTTTTGCCAAGCCGTAACAGCGGGGAGACTGCGCGAACCCTGTCCAACCACACGGTTGGACAACTTTTCCACGCATGGATCGGTATGATGGTGGCAAGCTAATCCGTAAAGGGGGCGGGCCATCATGCCAGGAAATGCTGAAACCGACGGAATCCGCGCCGCACAGTGGCAGAAATTTGCTGCCAGCGGCAGTATTTATGACTACCTTGATTACCGCAGCACTGCGCCGCAGGGCATAACCACGGGGGAAAACAATGCAGATCAACACAATGGGGCTTGTCCTGCGTGCGGTCCGGGTGGGCGAAGCCGACCAGATCCTGACAGTGCTGACACCGGGTAACGGGGTGCTGTCAGCATCCGCCCGCGGCAGCCTGCGGCTGAAAAACAAGCTGTTCAGTGCCTGCGGGCTTTTCTGTTATTCAGAATTTGCCATTACACTGGGCCGCAAAACCAATTTTATTGACAGCGCCGCTGTCAGCAAGGTGTTCCACGGGTTAAGCAAAACCGTGGAAGGCACCGCCCTGGCAGCCTATCTTTCGGAGCTGACCATCACGCTGGCGCCGGAGCCGCCGGAATCGGCGGACTGCCTGCGCCTGCTGCTGAACACCCTGTACATGACCGCTGAGCAAAAACGCCCGCTGCGCCAGCTGAAAGCCATCTATGAAATGCGCACCATGACCCAGGCGGGATACATGCCGGGGGTGCTGGCCTGCGATGTATGCGCCCGGTATGACGGCTGTGATTTTTACCTGGATCCGGTAGCGGGCCGTCTGCTGTGCGCCGACTGCGCCGCCAAAGAGCACCGCGCCCCCAACCTGGACCCCGGTGCACTGTATGCGCTGCGGCATATCTGTTTGGCAGAGGATGCCAAACTGTTCAACTTTACCCTGACAGACCAAAGCCAGCGCCGCCTGGGCCGTGTGTGTGAACAGTATGTAGCGGCTCACCTGGACTATCAGCCCAAAAGCCTTGAATTTTTGCACGGTGTGCTGGAATAACCGTGCACGATAGATGATACGATAAAACAAGATTTTTGACCCATCTGACCCAACAGGAGTAACCAATTTATCTATGGACGTTTCCTACCGTACAACCCTGGAACTGGATAAAATTATTGCCCGTGCGGTGCAGTTGTGCACCTGTGCGGAAACCAAAGAGATGATGCGCGCCATTGAGCCGTTTGCCACAACGGAGGAGGAGCGCTACGCCCTGACCCAGACCAACGCCATTAATGCCCTGCTGCTGAAAAACGGCAGCCCGCGCTTTGGCGCTGTGCATGAAGTGCGCCGCGTGGTGGCCCATGCGGCCAAGGGCGGCATTCTTTCGATGGGCGAGCTGCTGGAAATTGCTGCAGCGCTGCGCAATTTTTCCGGCCTGGCCCAGTGGTACGGCCTGACCGACCACGATATGCTGCCCACCGATGACCTGTTCTTTGCCCTGGCTCCTCAGCCGGTGCTGGAAAAGCAGATCGGCGAGTGCATCATTTCGCCGGAAGAAATGGCCGATACCGCCTCCGTTACCCTGCGCGACCTGCGCCGCAAGATCCGCGCGACCGAGGACAGCATCCGCACCAAGCTGGATGCCATCATCAAAAACTCTACCACCAACAAATTTTTGCAGGATGCTGTGGTTTCCATCCGCAACGGCCGCTATGTTGTGCCGGTTCGTGCCGAGTACCGCGGCGAAGTCGGCGGCGTCATCCACGATGTTTCCTCCACTGGCTCCACCGTGTTTGTGGAACCCACCGCTGTGGTGGAAGCCAACGCCCGCATTATGCAGCTGCACGCCCAAGAGCAGGAGGAAATCACCCGCATTCTGACGGCGTTCTCCGGCCAGGTGGCATCGCTGGAGCCGCAGTTCAGCTACAGCTATGACGCTATGCTGCAAATTGACCTGCTGCTGGCCAAAGCCCGCCTTGCGGTGGAGCAGAACGCCTTTATGCCGCAGGTGAACGATAGCTGCCGCTTTGCACTGAAAAAAGCCCGCCACCCGCTGATCGACAAGAAAAAGGTCGTGCCCGTGGATATTGCCCTGGGCGAAAAATATGATACCCTTGTCATCACCGGCCCCAACACCGGCGGCAAAACCGTCAGCATCAAAACGGCCGGCCTGCTGAACGCGATGGCCCAGCACGGCTTCTTGATCCCGGCGCACGAAAGCAGTACCGTCTGCCATTTTGATGAATACCTGGTGGATATCGGCGATGAACAGAGCATTGAACAGAGCCTGTCCACCTTCTCCGGCCATATGAAGCGGATCACCGGCATTCTGGAGCTGGCCGGCCCCGATACCCTGACCCTGATCGACGAACTTGGTGCCGGTACCGACCCGGCAGAGGGCGCGGCGCTGGCCGTCAGCATTCTGGAAAGGCTGCGTAAGCAGGGCACCCTGCTGATGGCCACCACCCACTACGCCGAGCTGAAAATTTACGCGCTGGAAACCCCTGGCGTGGTGAACGCCAGCTGTGAGTTTGATGTGGAAAGCCTGGCCCCCACCTACAAGCTCAGCGTGGGTGTGCCCGGTAAGTCCAACGCGTTCCTCATCAGTGCCAAGCTGGGCATTCCGGAAAGCGTCATCGATGCCGCCCGTAATCATATGTCCAACGATGATAAGCGGCTGGACAGCGTTCTGGCCCAGCTGGATGATTTGAAGCTGCAGCTGAAAGCCGCTGAGGACGAAGCCGAAAAGGCCCGCTATGAAGCAGAGCATGCCCTGGAAAGCGCCGAGAAAAAGCGTGATGCCCTGATCAAACAGGGCGAGGAAGAGCTGGAAGCCACCCGCCGCAAAGCCCATGAGCTGATGCAGGATGTGCAGAACCAGGCATATGCCCTGACGGACGAGCTGCGCCGCATCCAGAAAGATGAAAAGACCAACGCCGCCGCCCGTGCTGTACGCGCCCGCGAAATTGCCCGCAAGGATACAGAGCAGCTGCTGAACCGTACCGAGAAAAAGCAGCCCAAGCGCCAGTTTGTACCGCTGAAAGAGGTCAAGCCCGGCCAGGAGGTCGTGATCGCGGAGCTGGACCAGCACGCCGTGGTGCTTTCCCGCCCGGACAAAAACGGCATGGTGGAAGTGCGCGCCGGTATTTTGAAAACTAAGGTCCCCCTGACCGGCCTGTGCGCCCCCGATAAGATGGATAAGCGCACCCAAAAGCAGGAACCGCCGCGCACCCGCACCCGCGTGGAGCTGAACCATGACCGCAAGTCCAGCATGGAGCTGAACCTGCTGGGCTACACCGTGGAGGAAGCCCTGGCCGAAGTGGACCGCTTTTTGGACCACGCCATGCTCAGCAACCAGAACACCGTGTATATCATCCACGGCAACGGCACCGGCGCGCTGCGCAACGCCATCCAAAAGCACCTGCGCACCCACCGCGGGGTTAAATCCTTCCGCCTTGGCCGCTATGGTGAGGGCGAGAGCGGCGTGACCGTTGTGGAACTGAAATAACGGCGGATTTGCTTCAAAATTGAACAAAAGCGGGTGCGCTGTGAAATAATCTAGTACATTTTCCCGCATTTATCTATAGCACACGCGGCCCGCGCGTGCTATTCTATTATTAAGGTATATCTGAAAACAAAGAAAATGACGGATATTTCGCAAACACAAGCAGGATGTAAGGCAAAGAGCTGCAGGAATCCTTTGTGAATCCCAAGGCTTTTTAGCGCAAAATCCCGCTGTGTTTGTAGAAATAGACTGAATTTTCGACTTTTCAGATACACCCTAGGGGAATGCCCCAGGGGCAGCGCTGTACCGCTGCCTGCATACACTGTAACGGCCGCGCTGCTCCGCGGCTGCGAAAGAGGGATACCATGAAACCTGATTTGGAAAGCTCCCGCAGCTTTGCCATGACGCTGGCCCACCGCGCAGTGCGCGATGTGCGGCGCGATGGCTTCCGCCAGCTGCGTAACTATGTGGATATGTGCGCCCTTTTGGCGCAGCGTCCGGACTTAAAGCGCTTTTTTGACCATGCGCAGACCGTCTTGCAGCGCACCGACAGCCTGTATTATAAATTGATCAACAACCTTGTGACACAGGTCAACGAGGATGCCATCTGCACCGCAGGCATCAACCTTGGGTTTGATGCCATCATCAGCTGTGCTTCCAACAACCGCAAGCAGAACGGTGAGACCCGTTCCTGGCTGAATGTGGGCTTTTGCAGCGCCCCGGAGCTGGACAATGCCATTATTCAGGCAGAGGCCGGTTCCAGCTATGCCTGGGTGCTGTATGCGGACGAGGACCTTACCCCGAAAACGGTCGCCATGCTGCAAAGCCATACCCACAGCGTGTTCTTTGTTCTGTTTGATGCCCAGAAATTTAATGAAGCAACCATGGAACGCGTTGCCGGGTGCAATAACGTGATCACACTGCTGTGCCTGCATGAGCCGGAAATTACCACCGAAGCCTGCCGCGCAGCCAACGCCATGCGCAGCAAACAGATGTTCTATGGCTTTTTGGTGGAAATGGGGCGGGCAGATGCCGCCCAGGCCGTGAATACCGACTGGCTGGATGTGCTGGCCCAGTATGGCCTGTTCTGCGTTTATACCCGCAAGCCGGATATGGATCAGCAAACCGCGGATGCTATGTACCGTCAAATCGTCCACAGCCGCATTGGCAGCGTTGCGGTCCCCGTCCTGCTGCTGGATTGGGAACATGATGTAAAATACCTGAACCGCATGATCACCCCAAAAACGGAACTGGGCCAGTGCATCCCGGAGGGGAAAACTTTCCCGCTGAATTTTGACTGAACTGTAGAATAAATAAAACCGGCAGCTTTCCCGCTGAAATAAAGGGGAAAGCTGCCGGTTTTCGTTTATTGTTTATGGAAAATAAGGGACGGAATGTACCCTGGAAGCGCTGCTTATAATACCAAAGCGCTGGGGTCAATGCCATAGCCCAGCAGAACCGCCAGATTGCAGCTGCACAGCGTGCGCAGGCCGTGGTCCAGGTCAGCTTGGTTCAGCGGCGGCATGCCATTGCGTACCCAGGGCAGCAAAAGGCCCATCATGGCGCCCGATAAAAAGTTGCCGGTAAACTGGCAGTCGCGCTCGGTTGCGCTGGGCACCAGCGAGAGTAGCCGCTGGCCAAACATCGCGCTTAAGTAATGGAACACATATTCCTGCAAACAGTTCTGCCCGGTGTAAGCCAGCGCGTTTACATAAAAGGTCTTGTTCTGCAAAAGGTATTCTTCCAGATCCGTCAGCAGGGTGGACCAGCTGGCGTAATGGCCGCGCGTTACCAAAAACTGCGTTGCACCACTTTGGAAATACCAGTTCACCAGGTCGAATTTATCCTCAAAATGGTAATAAAAGGTGTTGCGCCCAACCCCGGCATGCTCCACAATATCGTTTACCGAAATTTTTTCCAGCGGGGTGGTAACCATCAGTTCCGTCAGGCTCTGCGCCAGCAATTCCTTGGTTTTGTTGGTACGGGACATCCCTTTTCTCCTTTTCCATGCAGCAAATAGATAAAAACTCATATCATGCTTATCAAATATTATAGCACACAGGCGAAAAAAATTCTACTATCCAAACCCAAAAGCGCGCAAAAAAGCGCGCAAATGCAGCGGTATTTGCCAGCTTTTGGCTGCGCTGCGGCCCGCTTTTTTGCACATACTGTGTAGGGAAGGGGATGAAACCATGCCAACCAATGGCTTACGATATCTGCGCCGTGTGGCGGCCCTGCTGGCGGCTGGCGGCGTTCTGGCGGCGGGGCTGCTGTTTGCCCTGCGGGCAGAACTGCCGGATACCTTTGTGCTGGAGCAGGGGCAGCTGCTGGCGGTAGAAAGCATGCCGTTCCTGCAAGCCGCCCCCGCCGTTCCTGCGGGCAGCGCTGCCCCCGCGGGTGTAACGGCTGCGGATAAAAGCGCGAATGTAACCCTGACCCTGCTGGGCCTGCCGGTCAAAACCGTGCGCACGGTGCAGCAGCAGCGGCGAACCGTCCGGCTGGGCGGCACCCCCTTTGGGGTCAAGATGTTCACGGATGGGGCGCTGGTCGTTGCGTTCAGCGATATCTATACCGTCCATGGCAGCGAGAACCCGGCCAAAGAAGCGGGCCTGCGCCTGGGCGACCTGATCACCCAGGCAAACGGCATCCCGGTGCGCACCAATGAGGAACTGACCGACGCCATTGCCGCCGCGGCGGGCGGCAGCGTGGAACTACGCTACCTGCGCGGGCAAAACCAGATGACCTGCACCCTTACCCCGGTCAGAGAGCGCGGCACCGATGCCCCGCGGGCGGGCATCTGGGTGCGGGATTCTTCGGCGGGCATTGGCACTTTGACCTTTGCGGATACCGAACACGGGACGTTTGCCGGGCTGGGGCACGCGGTTTCGGACAGTGATACCGGCACGGATTTAACGTTGCTGACCGGGGAAGCCGTTTCCGTCACCATTACCGGCTGCCGCCGCGGCAGTGCGGGCAGCCCGGGGGAGCTGCGGGGCGAATTTGGCGGTCAGCAGCCCTTTGGCGACATCAAAGCCAATACTTCGACCGGTGTGTACGGCGTTTTGACAAATTCCGCGCAGGCAGGGGAGAACATCCCCGTTGCCAATCTTCAGGAAGTGTACCCCGGCGAAGCAGAGATCGTGACCACGATATCCGGCCAGACGGCACAGCGCTTTGCCGTCCGCATTGAGCGGGTCAACATGCCAGCTTCGGAACCCGAC
>ENA-OVGM01002954-OVGM01002954.1-human-gut-metagenome-genome-assembly--contig:-NODE-2954-length-10319-cov-2.872467_pt1 | contig 10319 bp, 7 predicted proteins | sample MGYA00237773_ERZ505425 | MGnify/ENA primary metagenome ERZ505425 (study PRJEB26158, sample SAMN06016407) | human gut metagenome | biome: human gut; feature: ankylosing spondylitis patient; material... | reverse complement strand
ACAAAAGAGGAAGTCTTGAAACCTTAGGTTTCAAGTGGCGTTCTTTGGTAACTTTCTGCCGCTATTGGCAGAAAGTTACCCGCCGGAGACAACAAAATCGAGACATATCATGACAGCTGAAGGCTATCACCATAGAGATAGCCTGTCATTTCCCAGCGGTAGACCCACACGCCCCTTCACCTGAGTGGGAGCGGCAGCGGGTCTGTTGCAGAGTCAATTCCCTTTACAGCCCATAGCGAACGCAACTCTTGAGAGCAAAGGAAGTTTTGAAACCATCGGTTTCAAACGGCTCTTTTGCCCACTTTTCCAGCTGGTGGGAAAAGCTACCCGCCGGAGGCACATTCCATCGAAAGCACCCCCGCAGACAAATCAAAACATCCCCTCACGCAAGCAGGATCCGGTCATTATCCAGCGCATGGCCTGCGCCGCTGCGGAAGCGCTCCAGCAGGTCGCTGACCGTGAGCCCCTCCCGCTCTGCCCCGGAGACATCCAGTACAATGGAGCCCTCCGCCATCATCAGGGTGCGGTTGCCCAGAGACAGGGCCTGTGCCATGTTGTGGGTCACCATCAGACAGGTGATGCGGTGCTCCGCCACGATGCGCCGGGTCAGCTCCAGCACCTTGTCCGCCGTGGCGGGGTCCAGTGCCGCCGTGTGCTCGTCCAGCAGCAGCAGCTTCGGCGGCACCATGGTGGCCATCAGCAGCGTCAGCGCCTGCCGCTGACCGCCGGACAGCAGCCCTACCGGCTGGCGCATCCGCTCCTCCAGCCCCATGTCCAGCTGGGCCAGCTGGCTGCGGAACCGCTCCCGGTCCTTGGCTGTGATGCGGCGGAAGGGACTTCCGTGAGAGGCCCGCAGATAGGCCAGCGCCAGATTCTCCTCGATGGTCATGTGGGGAGCGGTCCCCCGCATGGGGTCCTGAAACAGCCGCCCAATGACCCGGCTGCGCCGGTGCTCCGGCTGGAAGGTCAGATCCGTACCGTCCAGCAGGATACGCCCCTCGTCGGTGTAAAAGCTCCCGGCGATGGCTCCAAACAGGGTGGACTTTCCGGCGCCGTTGGAGCCTACGATGGTGGCGAACTCCCCGTCCTCCAGATGCAGGGAGAGCTGCCGCAGAGCCTGCCGGGCATTGGGCGTGCCGGGGTGGAAGGTCTTGGAAATGGCAGTGATGTCCAGCATATCAGGCGGCCTCCTTTCGGTTATGCTTCTGCTTCTGGAAAGCGGCCCAGCGCCGCAGACCGGGGGCGGCAATGGCCAGCGCCACAATGACGGCGGTGAGCAGCTTCAGGCACTCCACCGGTACCACCTTGGTGTAAAACACCACGGCATAGATAAAACGGTAGACCACGGAGCCCACCAGCGCCGCCAGAATTCCCTTATACACCGTGCGGCGGCCCAAGACGGTCTCGCCGATGATGAGACACGCAAGCCCGATGACCACGATGCCGGTGCCGGAGTTGATGTCCACGGTTTTCTGATACTGTCCCACCATGGCGCCGGACAGAGCCGTCAGCGCATTGGACAGGCACAGCCCCACGGTGACGGTAAAGGTGGGGTCCAGTGACGAGGCCCGGACCATATCGGGGTTGTCACCGGTGGCCCGGATGGAAAGTCCCAGCCGGGTTCCCAGAAACAGGGCCAGCAGCCCGGCGCACAGGAGCGTCACTGCTGCGGCCAGCACCAGCTCATACCAGTCACCGCCCAACCCGGTGGAGCGCAGCAGGGTAAAAACGGTGTCGCTGCCCAACAGGCTCTCGTTGGAGCGCCAGCCCATGGCCATGAGGTTGATGGTGTAAAGCCCCGTATTGGTGACGATGCCCGCCAGAATGGAAGGCACCGACAGCCGGGTCTGGAGGAAGGCGGTGATGAACCCGGCGCACGCCCCCGCCAGCATGGCCGCCGGAACGGCCAGCAGGGGATGCCCGGCGGCGGTAAGGGTCACGGACACGGCGGCCCCCAGCACGAAGCAGCCGTCGGTGGTGAGATCGGCAATGTCCAGCACCCGGAAGCTCAGGAACAGCGCCAGCGCCACCGGCGCATAGAGAAAGCCCAGCTCCAGTGCGGTTTGTATGACAAGCAGCATGATTCGGCTCCTTTCGGTAGGTCAGTCGGAAAGCATCAGTCCTTGGTGGTGGTGACCTCCACCAGCTGGGCCATCTGAGAAAACACGGAGTAGTCGGCCTTCAGCACGGCGGCGGTGTCGGTGTTGACGGTGATGATGCCGCCGTCCATCCGGTAGTAGTCCTCCATCCCGTCCATGCCCTGCGTCATGGCCTGATAGGCCAGCGTGGCAGTGCGTGCGCCCAGCTCGGTGTAGTTGACGCCACAGGTGGCGAAGGCACCGTTGCGGACAAAGGAGTCAGCCCCGGTATAGTGGGGGATACCGGACTTGGCCAGATCGTCGGCAATGGCCAGCTCGGCGGCCATGATAACATTATCGGTGGGGGTGAACACGGCGTCCACCTTGGCGGAGATCAGGGCGGCGGCAGCGGCCACCACCTCGTCGTTGGTGTTGGCGGTCTGCTCCACACAGGTAATGCCGTGCTGCTCCAGATACGCCTTGGCCTCGGCAATGGGCTTGGTGGAGTTGGGCTCGGACAGGGAGTACAGCAGCCCCACCTTGGAGACGCCGGGATCCTGCGCCAGCATCATGTCCAGAATGTACTCGGTATTCAGCGCATCGCTGGTGCCGGTAACATAGTCGATGCCGGTGAGCTTGGCGGTATCGGGATCGGAGATGGCGGCATACACCACCGGCGTCCGGCTGTCCTCAGCCGCCACGGCGGACACCTGAGCGGCGGTGGTGGCGATGGGAATAATGGCGTCCACCTGATCGGCCACGGCCTGATCCGCCAGCTGCTTCAGCACCGACTGATCCCCCTGCCCGGAGGTGATGGTGTAGCGAATGGAGACGTTCTGCTCCTGAGCGATGGCATCCAGCCGGGCGGCGATGGCATCGGCGATCTCGTCCAGCGAGGCATGATCCATCTGCTTGATGATGGCCACGGTATAGCCGTCCTTATCCTCATCCTTACCGCCATCGGAGGGCTTGGCGCCGCAGGCGGCCAGACTCAGCACCATCAGCACGGACAGCACCAGCGCCGTCAGGGAATTCATCAGATTCTTCTTTTTCATACGGGTATCCTCCTAAAAAATGATCTCAGGCGGCAGATGATCCCGTGGCCGTGCCGGGGCCTGCGGAAAATAAAAAAACGGCCTTCGTCCCACATGGGACAAAAGCCATTGCTTCTGCGATACCACCCAAATTGACGCCCAGCGGCGTCCGCTCGCTTCTGCGTACCATCATACGCACCCCGGTGGGTAACGGGTGGGGCTCCCGTCGGTCCCTACTTGGCCTGCGCCGTTCGGTCCGCCCTCAAAAGTCCATTCACCGGCCGCTCACCGCCCCGATCCCACCATCCGGGACTCTCTGAAGGAATTGCCGCACCGACTACTTCTCTTTCTCACAGGTTTGTGCTGTGTACTTGTTGTGGAGTATTATATGCGTCCGGCACACACTTGTCAAGCCCCGGCAGAAAATTTTTCTGGCAACCGCCGGCGGGACATGGTATAATAAAGCCACTATCAGAAGAAAGGCAGGAATGAATATGAATTTTGCGGAGCTGTCGGCGCAGCGGTACTCCCTGCGTAAGTTCAGTGACCGGCCGGTGGAGGATGCCCTGCTGCAGCAGGTGCTGGAGGCGGGACGCAACGCCCCCACCGCCCATAACAACCAGCCCCAGCGCATCTTCGTGCTGCAAAGCCCGGAGGCCATGGCGAAGGCGGACGCCTGCATGGGCTGCCACTTCCATCCGCCGGTGCTGCTGGCGGTGGCCTATGACCCGGCAGCGGCTTGGGACCGGGAGTGCGACGGGAAGAACCACGGTGAGATCGACGCCACCATTGCCGTGACCCAGATGATGCTGCAGGCGGCGGATCTGGGCCTTGGCACCACCTACGTGGGGATGTTCGACCCGGAGAAGCTGACGGCGGCCTTCCCGGAGATGGCGGGCCTTGTCCCCATCGCCATGCTGCCGCTGGGCTATCCCGCCGAGGGAGCCCATCCCGCCCGACTGCACACGGACCGCAAGTCCATGGAGCAGCTGGTGAAATACCTGTAAAAAATATCCGCTTCCACTACACCGGAAGCGGATATTTTTTAACTCTGTGCCTGCTCCAGCAGCTGAGCGGCGACGGAGCCGGCCACGTCGGAGCCGCTGCCGCCGTGCTCCACCACCACCACAAAGGCCAGCGGCAGGGTGCTGTCGTCCACAAAACCCACGAACCACGCATGAGGAGCACCGTCGCTGACCTCCGCCGTGCCGGACTTGGCGCAGACCGCCAGATCCCCGAACCGGGACTGCCCGTAGGTCTCCTGTACGTTGTGGGCCATCATGTCCCGCAGGGTCTGGCGGGTCTCGGCGGTGAAAACGGCGGCCCGCTTTTCCTTGGCGGGAATGGCGGCGGGCAGCCCCAGTACGCCGGTCTCCCGGTACAGGAGCCGGGGCGTGGCGGCCCTGTCGTCAGAGGCAATGGAGCCCATCAGCGCCAGCATGGCGCAGGGGTTCACCATGTCCTCATACTGTCCAACGCCGGACCAGCCCAGATCGCCGCCGCTCCCGGCGGTGAACAGCCCGGAGACCGTGGGGATGCCGCTGACGGAGAAGCCCTCCAGCAGCCCCGCCTGCCGGGCGTAATCCTGTAAAACGTCAGCCCCCAGCTCCACCGCCAGCTGGGCATACACCCCGTTGCAGGAGCGGGCAAATGCGTCGGAGAGATCCATCTCCCCGTGGGCGTAGGGGCAGGTGATGACCTGATCCCCGATGGTGACGCTGCCGTCGCAGGTGAAGGTGCGCTCCTCCACACCGGGCAGCTGCTCCAGCGCCGCAGCGGTGGTGACCACCTTGAACACGGAGCCGGGGGTGTACAGACCGGACAGGAGCCGGTTCAGATACACGCCCTCATAGTCGCTGTCGTCGTCGCTGATCTCCGGCGGGTCGGCGGGGTCGAAGGAGGGGTTGGAGACCATGCAGAGGATATCGCCGGTCTGATAGTTGTACACGGCGGCCACCCCCTTGCGGCCGTCCAGCGCCTCCCACGCCGTTCGGCTGAGGTCGGCATCTATGGTGAGATATACCTTGTGACCGCCGGAGAGGGTGCCGGTGAGGGGGTCAAAGCCGATGAGCCGGGACTGGAACGCCTCCAGCGCCGAGGTGGAGATGTTCCCCAGCTGATCCCCCACAGCGTGGAGGGTGGCCTGCCGCAGGGCGCTGTCCTCGTGATAGACGCCGGAGGGGCCGTCATAGAGGACGGTGCCGTTGCGGTCCAGCACCTGACCGGTGCGGACCACGCCGTCGGTGTAGGCATGACCGTTGGCGGAGAAGGAGGCCCACGCCTCCCCCCGGAAGGTGTAGCGCAGGCAGAACAGCGCCAGCCCCAGCCCCAGCAGTACGATCAGCAGCAGGAGCAGGACGGAGCGGAATTTCACTTGCTTCATCGGGCATCCTCCTTTCCGAAGATGTCGTCCGTGGCGACTCCCAGTTCATCCAGAAAACCGGTGGCCTGCGGCGGCTTGACGGCGGGAGCCGGAGCCTTGGGGGCCGCCTTGACGGATACGGGCGGCGGCGCTGCCGCCTGCAAATAGGCCAGCAGCCCCCAGCAGGACAGCATACTGGAGCCGCCCATGGAGACGAAGGGGAAGGTGACACCGGTCAGGGGCAGCAGGTCCACGGAACCCAGCACGTTGAGGGTGGTCTGGAACACCAGCATGGCGGCGGTGGCGCAGGCGGCGATGGCGTAAAAGCTGGAGCGGGAGCGCCCGGCGGCCCGCAGGGCGTAAATGCCCAGCAGGATCACGGCGGCTGCAGCACACAGGGCCAGCAGCAGGCCGAACTCCTCGGACACCACGCCGAACACCAGATCCGTGTTGGCGGCGCCCACATATTTCAGCCACGCCTCCTCCGGCCCTGCGCCGAAAAGGCCGCCGGAGGCCACGGCGGACATGGTGCGGGTCTGCTGATAGCCCTCCTCTTGGGCATACTCCCAAGCGTGCCGCCACACGGCGAATCGGGCCAGCACATAGGGCTTGAAGCGCAGGACGATGCCCCCGGCAAAGCCTGCGGCGGCGGTGATCATCACGATGGAGGGCAGGTCGCCGGTGCGGAGAAAGGCAATGCACAGAAATGCCACGAAGAAGATCAGCGCCGTGCCGAAGTCGCTCATCAGGGCCAGACACCCCACGCAGTAGGCGGAGAAGAGGATGGTGAAGATCAGGTTCCGCTTGGCAAACAGGCGGTCTAACGTGGCGGCCCCTGCCAGAATGAATACGATTTTCACCAGCTCCGAGGGCTGGAAGGTAATGGGGCCTATGGCGATCCAGTTTTTGGCGCCGAAGATGCGCTGCCCAAACAGTACGTTGAAGGCCAGCAGCGCTGATGCGGCGGCTACCAGCGGCCACCGGAGCTTCAACGCCAGCGGCAGACTCTGCAAGACCCGATCCATCAGCAGATATATCCCCATACCCAGCACCACGGCGACCAGCTGTTTATATAAGGAGTGGGAGTCGTAGGCGGCGGTGACGGCGAAGCCCACGGTGGTCAGCAGCAGCGCCAGAACCTCCAGCCCACGGGAGCCGGTGCGGCGCAGGGAGCAAAAGACCCACGACAGCAGCACCAGCCCACCGAAGCCGATGCACACCGGCAGCGAGGCTCCGGCCGTCAGACCGGGAAGGAATTGCAGGAACATCAGCACCTGAAACAGGGTCAGCAGCCACAGCGTCCCACGGGAGGCGGCGGTGCGGACCGGCCGACGGGCCTGCTTCTGGTCGGGGAAGAAGTAGATATCCACCCCGCCCATGGAGAGGGCGTCGCCGGGATTCAGGGCGGTGGGGTGCTCCACCACCGTGCCGTTGAGCAGCGTGCCGCCGGTGCGGATGGGGTAGATGCGCCAGATGCCCTCGCTGTCCCGGCACAGGGCGGCGTGGCTGCGGGAGACGGATGGAAAATTGATGCGAATATCCGCCTGCCTGGCCCGGCCGATCATGTTCTCCCAGTGGTACAGCGGATAGCGTGCGCCGTTGGAGAGGCTGAGAAAGCCCCAGCTCTCCTGTTTCCCTCCGGAGAGTAAGGCACGCCCGCAGCGGATCAAAAGCAGAACCGCCACGGCGGACAGAGCGATGCGCCCGCCCCAGAGGAGCCATGGCAGCACGCCGGCAAAAGAATCGTTCATAGGATACCTCACATTATTATAATGGGGGATGGGAAATAGGTGTCAGGATGAATGGAGAACAAAAAAGGGATGCAAACAAAGCAGCGGGTAAGCTACATGGAATAAGGATATCATAGAGATATCATGATAGGGCATCGTGGATCCGCAGGAGGAGGATGAATCGGTCAAAACGAAATAGATATCGTGTCCACCTATGGCGCACACTCCGGCTGAAAACGCTGGTGAGAGAAACTTCTGCGGGGTGGAGGGAATCGGACAGAAACAGAACGCTTTTGGACTGTCCACCCCATGCCGAACCCTGTCCAACATTCGTCCAATATAGGAATAGTGTATCATAAATGTCAAGGGAAGGAAAAGTGTACGATGGCAGGGGAGATATAAGCCCAGATTTTGACAGGGATTACAAAGCGTTGAAAAAAGTTGAAAATAAGGAAAAAAGTCGTTGACAAGGGGAGGGGAGTGTGGTAAAGTAAACAAGCTGTTCGCCGGGAGGTGAGCGGCGGGGGACCGAAGCGAAAAAGTTTGAAAAGAGCCGAAAAAAGTTCTTGACAAACGCCCTCGTGAGTGGTATCCTAAATAAGCTGTCCGCAAGGGCGGTAACCATAAAGGCTTTCGATAAAAAGTCAAAATCCTTGAAAAAAAGATGCATGAACTTTCAGACCGTATGAACAGTGCATCCGGCGATGAACTTGATTCTCTTATAAGACAATATGACAATGCAAGACACCGTTTTGAACAGCTTGACGGATATTCCTATGAAAGCGAGATAAACGGTGTTTTAAAAGGTTTAGGATTTGAGGATAATGATTTTACTAAACCTATTTCTAAACTTTCAGGCGGTCAAAAAACGAGAGTTGCTCTTGCAAAGATGCTCTTACAGGCTCCCGACCTTATAATACTCGACGAGCCGACAAACCACCTTGATATGAACTCTATCCACTGGCTTGAGGGTTATCTTGCCGGATATAAAGGAGCGGTTCTTATTGTAGCTCATGACAGATATTTTCTTGACAAGATAGTAACAAAGGTTGTTGAATTAAGGCAGACACATTCCACAGTCTTTTCAGGTAACTACAGTGACTACTCCATAAAGCGTCAGGCACTTCTTGACTCCCTCATGAAGCAGTATATGAACCAGCAGGCAGAGATAAAGCATCAGGAGGAGGTTATCACGAAACTTCGTTCTTTCAATAGAGAAAAATCCATAAAGCGTGCGGAGAGTCGTCAAAAAATGCTCGACAAAATGGATCGTATCGAAAAACCGATAGAAGAAAACACACAGATGCATCTTCTTTTCACACCTAAGATACAAAGTGGAAATGATGTACTTACCGTCAAAAACCTTTCAAAAAGTTTTGGTACTCTCTCACTCTTTTCGGATATTGCTTTTGAAGTAAAACGCGGAGAAAAAGTTGCCATTATCGGAGACAACGGTACCGGCAAGACTACTATCCTAAAAATGATAAATAAAATGCTCGCTCCGGATACAGGCAGCATAACACTTGGAACTAATGTGCAGATAGCATATTATGACCAGGAGCACCAGGTACTCCACATGGAAAAAACTCTCTTTGAGGAAATCCAGGACACCTATCCTACAATGACAAACACGCAGATACGAAATATGCTCGCTGCATTCTTGTTTACGGAAGATGATGTTTTTAAGAAGATTAAAAACTTAAGCGGTGGAGAACGAGGTCGTGTTTCTCTTGCAAAACTTATGCTTTCAGATGCAAATTTCCTTATCCTTGACGAGCCGACAAACCACCTCGACATCGATTCAAAGGAAATTCTTGAAAACGCCATAAACAATTTTGAGGGAACCGTACTCTATGTATCGCATGACCGTTTCTTCATAAATAAAACAGCAACAAGAATACTTGACCTGACAAAACATCAGATAGTAAATTATGTTGGAAATTATGACTATTACCTTGAGAAAAAAGAGGATAATGAACGTGCACAGCTTAATGATACTATCATCGCTGCCGCTTCATCTAACAATACTGTTTCTGCGTCTGCCAACACGCCAGAAGGTCAAAATGCCACTTCTGACACAAAGCTCAGTTGGAAACAACAGAAAGAAGAACAGGCACGACTTAGAAAACTGGAAAACGAAGTCAAAAAGATAGAAGCTGAGATTGAAAAGCTGGAAAATGAAAATGAAGAACTAACCGAACTTTTACAAACGGATGAAGTTTCGACAAATTCCGTCAAATTGCAGGAGATTTCTTCCAAGATTGAAAAAAACACCAACAGACTCGAAGAACTTATGGAACGCTGGGAAAGCATCCAATAAATAAAAGTCCGACTGCATTGCAGCTTTGATATTTCATTTTTGTAACAAAAAACCGACCGCATTGTAATTTGAAAATTTAATTTATATCACAATGCAGTCGTTTTTTTGTTTTTTTCTAAGCAATATTATTAATTTCTTTTTGTTTTTAGCTTTTTCATTTTCGACTAGAAATCTCTTATATGCTCACCACTGTATATCTCATCTTTCCTAAGCTTCGACATTATCTCCTCTTTTTTAGTTCCGACAAGAAGTTCACTGTTATATTTAAGATATTTTTCACTTGGATTGTCAGAAAGAAACATTGCAATCTCGCTGTTCATCGTAAGCTCCGTCACAAATACGACCATCTCCTGGCCTGCTCCGAGTGTTTCCTCAATAAATGTAAATACATTTTCAAGCTGCTCTGATGCCATGTCCTCACTCTCTTCAAGTATCTTTCTCTGATTTTCAAAACCTGAAAGTGCTTCTTCAAATGCCGCATCAATGTCTTTCTCTGAACTGATTTCTGTTTCTGACAGCTTATTTATAAGATGTTCATTTGCCTTTATCTCATCTTTATTTAAAAATCCTGCCTTTTTATCTCTCTCAAATAAAGATTTTCTTTCCTCATACAAGATATTGTAAATTGTTCCCGTTCCCATACTTTTTTCTTCAAGTTTTGCTTTATAACCTTTTAAAAATTCATACCACATATCAGTGACAAGTTTATTTAACCAAACTTTATGGAATGACACTTCAAGTCCGCTTATCAAAAGATTTACGACACTTACTCTCTCATCAAAAGACGCATCAAAT
>ENA-OVGM01002940-OVGM01002940.1-human-gut-metagenome-genome-assembly--contig:-NODE-2940-length-10345-cov-4.198931_pt1 | contig 10345 bp, 9 predicted proteins | sample MGYA00237773_ERZ505425 | MGnify/ENA primary metagenome ERZ505425 (study PRJEB26158, sample SAMN06016407) | human gut metagenome | biome: human gut; feature: ankylosing spondylitis patient; material... | reverse complement strand
CAACGGATATCTGGATTTGATTTCTCTTTGGTTCCTGTCTAAATTCGGAGTGAAGCCGATGCATTTCTTCGGATTATTAGGATCGCTTATGTTCTTTATCGGAATGATCTCCGTTATCATGGTAGGTGTCAGCAAACTGCACGCAATGTACAACGGTCTCCCCTACCGGCTTGTAACCGATTCTCCTTATTTCTATCTATCGCTCACAGCGATGATTATCGGTACACAGTTATTCCTTGCCGGATTCCTGGGAGAACTGATCTCACGTAATGCCCCCGAACGGAACAATTATCAGATAGAAAAGAAAATTTAATTCACGCCCAATAACCGATTATGAAGAATTTAATTCGTATCTTTTTAATAGTAGTAATTGTTGGTGCAGGTATAAGCATCGGCAGTTCGTGTTCGGACGAAAACGATTGTTCGCTGGCGGGACGCCCCATGATGTACTGCACATTGTACACAATTGACGAAATAACCGACAGAAGAGTAAACGACACATTGGACTCATTAACAATTACAGCATTGGGAACAGACTCGATCATTCTCAACAACCAGAAAAAAGTACATACACTGATGCTACCGTTACGCTATACCAGCGATACAACTGTATTTATACTCTGGTACAATCCAAATAGTCCTACTAACAAAAAAGATGTTGATACATTATATATTATACAAAAAAATACACCGTATTTTCAATCAATGGAATGCGGATATATGATGAAGCAGAACATTCTCAGTACCAAATTTGGAAATACCAAAAACAGTTCGGAAAGAATAGATTCTCTACATATACAAAATAAAGAAGCCAATACAAATGAAATTGAGAATTTACAAATATTCTATAGATATCGCGACCGCACGCCTCCTACGATTGAGTAGTGTGCTGCTCCTCTTTTGTATTGGATTACCGTCAATTGCACAACAGCAACAACAACGACCGGGTCCTGTACAGAAAAGAGACCAGAAGAAGAAAGAGGTTGTAGTCGATACTATCCCGTTTTATAATGGGACGTATGTCGGTGTGGACATATATGGCATCGGAAGTAAAATGCTAGGTGGCGACTTCATGAGCTCCGAAGTCAGCATAGGCGTCAACCTTAAAAACAAGTTCATCCCGACTATCGAGTTTGGTATGGGAGGAACAGATACATGGAATGAAACGGGAATACACTACAAAAGTAAGACCGCCCCATTCTTCCGGATTGGTGTAGACTATAACACGATGGCAAAGAAAAAGGAGAAAAACAGCTATCTATATGTAGGTCTCCGCTATGCGTTCAGTTCATTCAAATATGATGTGTCAACCCTGCCGGTTGACGACCCTATTTGGGGAGGAAGCATCGGAAATCCGAGTCTGGAAGACGACTATTGGGGAGGAAGCGTTCCTTTCAGTCATTTAGGAATGAAAGGGTCTATGCAGTGGTTTGAATTAGTGGTAGGTGTCAAAGTACGTATTTATAAGAATTTCAATATGGGCTGGTCTGTACGCATGAAATATAAGACAAATGCTTCGACCAATGAATACGCCAACCCTTGGTATGTGCCCGGCTACGGAAAATTTAAATCAAACAACATGGGAATTACCTATTCCCTTATTTACAAATTACCTCTTTAAAGAATAATGACAGGACTAGAGATTTGGCTGCTTGCAATAGGCTTAGCGATGGATTGTTTCGCTGTTTCAATTGCAAGCGGTATTATTTTGAAACGTATTCAATGGAGACCGATGCTGGTCATGGCTTTGGCGTTCGGACTTTTTCAGGCTCTGATGCCATTCATTGGATGGATGTTTGCAAAGACTTTCAGCCACCTGATAGAAAGCGTAGACCACTGGATCGCTTTCGCTATCCTTGCCTTCCTGGGCGGACGTATGATTCTTGAATCTTTTAAAAACGAGGACTGCCGTCAGACATTTAACCCCGCAAGCCCGAAAGTCGTATTCACAATGGCGATAGCGACAAGTATCGATGCACTGGCAATAGGCATCTCCTTTGCCCTGCTCGGAATCAACAACTATACCGAAATCCTCTCTCCTATCCTTATCATCGGATTCGTATCATTCGTCATGTCACTCATTGGTCTTTACTTCGGTATCAAATGTGGTTGTGGATGTGCACGGAAATTAAAGGCGGAATTATGGGGCGGCATCATTCTGGTCGCTATCGGATTAAAAATATTGATAGAACATCTATTCTTACAATAACAAGCATTGGTTCCTCTAATAAAAAAACAGAAAAACGTATGAAAACAAAAAAGAGTTTCCTTTGGCTGGCCTTCCTCATCTTGGCAACAATCTGGATATTAGCCAGACGTAACCAAAAAGCTGAGTTTAATACCGCCAGTGGTTTTGTGTTTGGCACAGTATACAAGATTGCGTATCAACATGACGCTGATCTGAAACCGGAGATTGAAGCGGAATTAAAACGTTTCGACCAGTCTCTCTCACCGTTCAATGACAGTTCGGTCATTAGTCGCGTCAATCGCAATGAAGAGCTAGTGACGGACAGCTTTTTTCAGACTTGCTTTAATCGTTCCATGGAAATCTCCCGCGAAACGAAAGGAGCTTTTGACATAACGATAGCTCCTCTTGCCAATGCCTGGGGATTTGGGTTCAAGAAGGGTAACTTCCCCGACTCTGCCATGATAGACAGCCTGCTGGAGATGACAGGATACGAAAAAGTAAAATTGTCCGATGAAGGGAAAGTGGTGAAAACAGACTCGCGTATAATGCTCTCGTGCAGCGCTGTGGCAAAAGGATATGCAGTAGATGTCATAGCCCAACTTCTGAAGAAGAAGGGTATCCGCAACTTTATGGTCGATATAGGCGGAGAAGTGGTTGTTCACGGGCAAAACCCTCAAAATGGACCTTGGCGCATCGGTTTGAACAAGCCGATAGACGACTCACTGGCAGTGAACCAGGAACTGCAAGCAGTGCTGCTAGTCACGGATTTAGGCATGGCTACATCGGGCAATTATCGCAACTACTACTATAAAGACGGAAAGAAATATGCGCATACCATCGACCCGCGTACCGGCTATCCGGTACAGCACAGCATCTTGTCAGCCACCGTCATTGCCAAAGATTGCATGAGTGCAGACGCCTATGCCACGGCATTCATGGTGATGGGGCTGGAAGAAGCAGAACGCGTGGCGGATGCACATCCGGATATCGACGCCTGTTTCATTTATACGGATGAAGAAGGAAAGCTTCAAACGTTCTTAACAAAAGGAATGGAGAAGTATATGAAATAATGTGCAAATGCGATTAACCCATCATTTATAAAATACAAAATATACCGCCAGTACCAGACATACAAAAGCGGCAAAATGATTCCAATGCAGCGTTTCCCCCTTGAAAAGAACCGTTGTGAACACCGTAAAGATAATCAAAGTGATTACTTCCTGAATCACTTTGAGTTGCATCAATGAGAACGGGCCTCCATTGCCTAAAAAGCCTATCCGATTGGCCGGAACCTGGCAAGAATACTCTGCCAAAGCTATTACCCAGGAAAACAGCACCACGGCATACAACGGCCAGTTGGAGATGACTTTTGTCTCTTGTAGCTTCAGATGCCCATACCAGGCAAACGTCATGAAAATATTAGATACAATCAATAGCAAAATGGTATAAAATGCTTTCATATAGTGATTAATGATTAGTGATTAATGATTAATGATTGCAGGCAGCAATTCCTCTTGCACATTCGTCATACTCCCCCATAGACTATAGCGTGCCTCAGGATTCATTTCCTCCAATTGTTTCAGAATGCCTTTCATTGCACTACGGCTGGATTGTGACTCATACGGACAATTCTTCACCTGCTTACGATACCCCCTCACTTGCGCCAACTCCATCAAATCCGCCTCATGTACCAGACACATCGGACGGATAATCGTCATATCAAACTTCTTCATTACCAGCCGGGGGGGCATAGAGCTGAACGCTCCCTGATAGGTGATATTCATCAGCAAGGTCTCCAGAATATCATCCATGTGATGGCCTAACGCGATTTTATTGCATCCCTGCTCCTTGGCTACGGTAAATAATGCCTTCCGCCTATTCCAAGAGCAAAGAAAACAAGGAGACTTGCGGGTATCTGTCGTGGCATCAAACTCCGTTTCAAAGAGAACAAAAGGCACTCCCCACGACTCTACGTACTCCCTCAGATAGTCCACATCGCTTTGATAAGGTATATTCTTCATCACTACATGTACGGCGACAACGGAAAAACGGGGTTTATAGACACGGGCACGCCGTGCCAACAATTCCACCAGCGCCAAAGAGTCCTTGCCTCCCGAAAGCCCGATAAGAATCTTATCGCCGTCCTCTATCAGCCCATATTCCACCACACCTTTGCTAAACCGCTTGTCTATGCGGCGCAACATCTTTTCTTCTTCAGTAAATCGTGCCATTGATACGAGTTATGAGTTATAAGTTATGAATTATAGCTCTTCCGGTTGCAAAAGTAAGGCAAAAGAACGATTTAAAGAAGAATTAACAAAATAGAATTACGGAAACCAGCTTTATTCACGATAAATTTGTATTTTTGACCTTCTGAACAATCAGCATGTATCAATATGAATAAAAAATATATCCTTTTCTTTCTATTCGGCCTTTTGAGCATAACAATTTCCGCACAAAGCCTGGCAGAAGCCAAAGCCTTGTACGAGAAGGGAGAATACGAAGAAGCCAAGCCCACTTTCAAGAAACTCGTCAAGACACAACCTGGCAATGGAAATTACAACCTATGGTACGGTGTATGTTGCCTGGAAACCGGCGAACCCGCAGAAGCCTTGAAACACCTGGAAAGCGCCGTCAAGAGACGCGTCCCCAGCGGGCAACTCTATTTGGCCCGGGCATACAATGATTTATATCGGTTCGAAGAAGCCATCGAGACTTATGAGACCTACATTTCCGACCTGAGAAAGAGAAAACGCTCCACCGAAGAGGCCGAACAATTATTGGAAAAAAGCAAATCCAACTTGCGCATGCTGAAAGGCGTGGAAGAGGTCTGCTTCATCGACAGCTTTGTGGTAGACAAGGAAAAATTCCTGGATGCATACAAAATCAGCCCCGAATCGGGCAAGCTGTTCATGTACGACACCTACTTCAATGATTCCGGTAAGGAAGGCGGAACGGTATACGAAACGGAGCTGGGCAATAAGCTATATTATAGCGAAATGCAACCGGACAGCACCCTCAGTATCCTTTCGCGCAACAAGTTGCTGGACAAATGGAGTGATGGCAGCTTGTTGCCCGGAAGCATCAACGAGGCCATGAATGCAGACTATCCCTATGTACTTACGGACGGTATCACTATCTACTATGCTTCGGATGGCCCTGGCTCGATGGGAGGATATGATATTTTCGTCACCCGTTACAATACGAATACCGACTCCTATCTGATGCCGGAAAATGTGGGCATGCCGTTCAATTCGCCCTACAACGACTATATGTACGTCATCGACGAATTCAACGACTTGGGATGGTTTGCCTCCGACCGCTACCAGCCGGAAGGCAAAGTGTGCATCTATGTATTCATTCCCAACTCATCCAAGCAAGTGTACAACTACGAAGGGATGGACCCGGACAAGATGATATCATTGGCGCAACTTCACTCTATCAAGGACACATGGACGGACACCGATGCGGTAGAGGCCGCCCAAGAAAGACTTCGGACTGCTGCCAACGCAAAGCCGCAGACCACCAAGAAGCATGATTTCCAATTCATCATTGACGACCACTCCACCTACTACCAGCTGGACGATTTCCGCTCCCCGCAGGCCAAAGCCTCGTATGGCAAATACAATCAGCTGGAGCAGAGCTACAAACAACTGCAGGAGAAACTGGAAGATATGCGTTCGGAATACTCCCGAGCCAACAAGCAGGAAAAGGACAAGATGTCCGCCGCCATCCTCGACCTGGAGCAACGTGTACGGCAATTGTCCACTGAGATGGAGCAAACTGCCATTCAAGTGCGCAACCTGGAAAAACAAGCCACCAAATAAAGACAACTATGGATATACTCATTATCGCCTCATTGATTATAGGAGCAGTAATCTTGTTCTTAGTGGAATTATTCGTAATTCCGGGCATCAGCGTTGCCGGTTTTCTGGCAGGAGGTTGCATCATCTTTGCCAACTACTATGCCTTTGCCTATATGGGCACCACGGCAGGTGTCATTACGCTTATCATATCTGCCCTGGCTTGTATCGGCTCGTTGGTATGGTTCATGCGCTCCAAGACACTCGACAAAATTGCATTGAAAAAAAACATCACCTCCAAAGTAGACCGTAGTGCCGAGGAAAAAGTCAAGGTAGGCGATATAGGCGTAACCACTACCCGCCTGGCTCTTATCGGCTATGCCGAAATCAACGGAGACATCGTGGAAGTAAAGTCATCAGACGGCTTCCTGAACGAAAAGACTCCGATTATCGTAGACCGTATTGCCGACGGAGTCCTCTTAGTGGAACGGCTCAAGCAGTGAAATTTCTGAAATCAACCTATTATTTATAACTAACAATTAATATTTAATCTCATGGATCCAAGCACAATGTATTTAACCGCCTTCCTCATTATAGGAGGCATTATTTTCCTGGTACTTTTCTTCCATTATGTACCGTTCTTCTTGTGGCTGTCTGCCAAAGTATCGGGAGTAAACATCTCGCTGGTACAACTTTTCCTGATGCGCATCCGTAATGTCCCTCCTTATATCATTGTGCCCGGCATGATTGAAGCTCATAAAGCAGGATTGCAAAACATCACGCGCGACGAACTGGAAGCGCACTACCTTGCCGGAGGTCACGTAGAGCGGGTGGTACACGCACTGGTATCCGCCTCTAAAGCCAATATCGAGCTGCCGTTCCAGATGGCAACCGCCATCGACCTTGCCGGCCGTGACGTATTCGAAGCCGTACAGATGTCCGTTAACCCCAAAGTAATTGACACCCCTCCCGTGACAGCTGTTGCCAAAGACGGTATCCAGCTGATTGCCAAGGCCCGTGTAACGGTGCGCGCCAATATCCGCCAATTGGTGGGCGGTGCCGGAGAAGACACGATTCTGGCCCGTGTAGGCGAGGGTATTGTGTCTTCCATCGGTTCGTCAGAGAATCATAAGTCTGTATTGGAGAATCCGGATTCTATCTCCAAACTGGTATTGCGCAAGGGGTTGGATGCCGGAACAGCATTCGAAATTCTGTCCATTGACATTGCTGATATTGACATAGGTAAGAATATCGGTGCCGCCCTGCAGATAGACCAAGCCAATGCCGACAAGAACATTGCTCAAGCCAAGGCAGAGGAACGCCGCGCCATGGCCGTAGCCACAGAGCAGGAAATGAAGGCAAAGGCCCAGGAAGCCCGTGCCAAAGTTATCGAGGCAGAAGCGGAAGTACCCAAGGCCATGGCCGAAGCATTCCGCAACGGCAATCTGGGTATCATGGACTATTACCGGATGAAGAATATAGAAGCCGACACTTCCATGCGCGAAAACATTGCCAAACCGACGACGGGCAATACCAGCCAGCCGTTGAGTAAATAACCCGGAAAGTAACTGACGAAACGCCGGAACCGGTGAACAAGAATCGGTTCCCGGCGTTTCTATTTATAAACAAAAGATTAAAGCCTCAAGCATATGAAGAAATATTTCGCCTCTTCCGAACTGATCATCAATGAAGACGGTTCTGTATTTCATCTTCACGTAAAGCCCGAATGGCTGGCAGACAAAGTCATCTTGGTAGGCGACCCCGGACGGGTGGCACTGGTTGCCTCCCATTTCGAGAACAAGGAATGTGAAGTGGAAAGCCGCGAGTTCAAGACTATCACCGGTACTTACCAGGGGAAACGTATTACGGTGGTTTCCACCGGTATCGGATGTGACAACATCGATATCGTGATGAACGAACTGGATGCCCTGGCAAACATCGACTTCGAGACGCGCGAAGAAAAGCCCCGCCTACGTAGCCTTGAGCTGGTACGTATCGGCACCTGCGGCGGCTTGCAACCCTACACTCCGGTGGGTACATTTGTATGTTCTGAAAAGTCCATTGGTTTCGATGGGCTGCTCAACTTCTATGCCGGACGCAACTCCGTGTGCGACCTGCCCATGGAGCGTGCCTTCCTCAACCATATGGGATGGTCCGGCAACATGTGTGCCCCTGCCCCCTACGTCATTGATGCAAGCACTGAACTGATAGACCGCATCGCACAAAACGACATGGTACGTGGCGTAACGATTGCCGCCGGGGGCTTCTTCGGACCTCAAGGACGCGAGTTACGCGTGCCGCTTGCCGACCCACATCAGAATGAGAAGATTGAAAAATTTGAATACAACGGCTACCGTATTACCAACTTCGAGATGGAAAGTTCTGCCCTGGCAGGCTTGAGCCGTCTGATGGGGCACAAGGCCATGACGGTATGCATGGTCATTGCCAACCGCCTGATAAAAGAAGCTAACACGGGATACAAGAATACGATAGATACTCTTATCAAAACAGTACTCGACCGTATCTAAGTATCCTTCAAGAAATGCTCCTCCCTTTCCTTCAGCCAATCCTAGGAGTAGGGTTTAGTAATGACTTCATCACATCCTGCCTGACGTGCCCGTTGCTGGTCTGTATAGTGTAGCAATGTCCTGCTATACCCACAATGGGCACAGAGGCGGATTAGGCTTTATAAGCATCTATCCATTATCGATTTGCACAAAGTTACGATAAAAGCCCATAAGTTGAATCACCATCTCTCTTTTTTGTAAAGAAACCATTATCTTTGCTGAATAAAAATAAGCCGGATAAAATGAACCAAGATACCATTTGTGCCATAGCCACCGCCCAAGGGGGAGCCATAGGATGCATCCGTGTCTCCGGACCGGATGCCATAGAGATAACATCCCGCATATTTACCCCTGCCCGGAAGGGGAAGAAGCTGAAGGATGCCAAGCCATACACACTTACCTTCGGTCATATCCATGAAGAAGAAAACATCATAGACGAAGTACTTGTAAGCTTATTCCGTGCCCCCCACTCGTACACGGGCGAGGATAGCACGGAAATCATGTGCCACGGTTCGAGCTATATTCTTCAGAAGGTGTTGCAATTGCTCATCGGCAATGGTTGCCGCCTGGCCGCTCCCGGTGAGTACACGCAACGGGCCTTCTTGGGCGGCAAAATGGACCTAAGCCAGGCCGAAGCCGTGGCCGACCTCATCGCCTCCACCTCTGCCGCCACTCACCGCCTCGCCATGAGCCAAATGCGCGGTGGGTTCAGTAAAGAGCTGGCCTCACTACGCGACCAATTGCTGCACTTCACATCACTCATAGAACTGGAGCTGGACTTCAGCGACCACGAAGAACTGGAATTTGCCGACCGCTCCGAGCTATGTCTCCTAGCAGACGGCATAGAGCAGGTAATTTCCCGTTTAGTACAATCCTTCAGTGTAGGCAATGCCATCAAGAACGGCGTGCCCGTAGCCATCATCGGCGAAACGAACGCTGGTAAATCCACCCTGTTGAATGCACTACTAAACGAGGAACGAGCCATTGTAAGCGACATACACGGGACAACCCGCGATGTGATAGAAGACACAGTCAATCTTGGTGGGATAACTTTCCGATTTATTGATACGGCAGGCATACGCGAAACGAACGACACCATCGAGAACCTAGGAATTGAGCGAACCTTCCAGAAATTGGAGCAGGCGGAAATCGTGCTCTGGATAGTTGATGCCACGAATGCCGTCTCACAGATACCACAACTAACTACCCAGATACTTCCCCGTTGCGAAGGGAAACGGCTCATTCTCGTATTCAACAAGACCGATTTGGTGCAAGATGCCTCAACCATCCCCAACTCCAGTTTCACCGTGGCCGCTACTAATGTGCAATGCATCTCCATCTCTGCCAAAGGACGTACCAACCTCGACAAGCTTCAGCAAATGCTAATCTCTGCCGCTAACCTGCCCACGGTTACCCAAAACGATGTCATTGTCACGAATATACGCCACTACGAGGCTTTGACCCATGCCTTGGAAGCCATCCACCGGGTCCAACAAGGATTAGCAGAAAATCTATCCGGAGATTTTGTTTCACAAGATATCCGCGAATGCATTTTCCATCTAAGCGATATTGCAGGGGAAGTTACGAACGATATGGTACTTGGGAATATTTTCGAACATTTTTGCATCGGCAAATGATGGCTTAGAAACTGCCATAACCAATTATAACCATTTAGAATAAAGTCGCTGTATTTCAGCGGCTTTTCTATTTTAACACTTTCTAATCCTTATTTGGTAGTAACGGTTTTTATCCATATTTTTCTATCATATTTCTACCGCGACACAAAT
>ENA-OVGM01002937-OVGM01002937.1-human-gut-metagenome-genome-assembly--contig:-NODE-2937-length-10357-cov-5.847602_pt1 | contig 10357 bp, 7 predicted proteins | sample MGYA00237773_ERZ505425 | MGnify/ENA primary metagenome ERZ505425 (study PRJEB26158, sample SAMN06016407) | human gut metagenome | biome: human gut; feature: ankylosing spondylitis patient; material... | reverse complement strand
TCACGTCTTTCATCGGCTCTTAGTGCCAAGGCATCCACCCTGCGCTCTTTCTAGCATAACCAACTCCCTTCTCCCACGGGAATGGGATCCGGTTACACATGCATAGCGTTGCATGCGTTGGTATTTCAGGTCGTTTTTTTACTTCGTTTTCTCGAAGATGTAAGTTAATCATTACCTTGCGGTGATGATCACCTCGGATGTCTTTCTCTATTTGAGAATTGATTTATTTTTGTATGCAGTTTTCAAAGTACATGTCTGACTGATGTTTATCAGTCATTAAAAACCAAAATCTCTTTTGATCTTTAATCACTGGTAAAAACCAGCTATCGTAACAGCACTGCCCTGCTGATTGGGTTGACCGCAGAATCCCCTTCGGTTCTGTGTCTGTATCTATGCTGAAAGACTAGTGCGGTAGCTAACCACCACTTAGTCGCTTGACGCTTTGGAGCGATTCTCCAAAGTTTCATATTAAATCAAGCACAGTCTGCTTATTTTCTTTTTTATAATCTAAAAATACTGCCCACACAATTGAATGAATAATCATACCATTGAAACAATTAAAAAACAAGAACAAAAGACAAGCAGCGATATTGTTAAAATGCATTTTTTTAATTTTCAATGTTTTAAACAATGTTATTATATAGAAGAACATTATTGGAAAACCAAAACTCGCACACAACATAAGAACTCCATTGGATGATGTCCTATTATTTAATTCCAGAGATCTCATATCGTAATCCTCTGAGTCTATACCATATCCTACCAATGGACGTTCAGAAATCATTTGCATCATAGCTAAATTATCGAACAGACGAACATTCAATGATCCATCTGCATTTTGATTTCCGTAATCTTCTTCTAGTTTGTCTTGAATAACATCACTTGAAAATATATATACGACTCCACTACTGGCTATTATAAATAGAAGCAAAAAAGCAAATTTACTTTTTTTAAGAATGTCATTATGTAAAACAACAATCAACACGATTATCATTAATCCCAAATATCCGGATGTAGATCGTGACAATATCATTGCCAATATGAGTACGAATATCTTTTTTAATATCTTCTTGTTAAATAAATTAGATATCATATCAGGAATATACAAAAATAATGTCATTGATAATACTACTTGAAAAGCACTAGGTTCCCACCATAAGCTACACATCCGGTTACTATCATACCCCAATTTTATAACATCAAATAAAAGTAAAGAAAACGTTCCGCCATGAACTCCCTCTACCGAACGAGGAGATAACAAACCTACATGATATAATGCATATAAAGCTAGACTAATGACACAAATAACATAGGTTAGGTCTAATAACAAACTTTTAAAGACACTGTAATTCATTGACGATGTCATAAAAAATGTACCCCAAAGTATTAAACAATATACATATGGTTGAGTGACAGCAGTTACATGATTTGTATTAAATACAAAAAAATTTATCCATATCCAAAATGTATAAATAACAACAAACAAAAAACTTTATTCTTTATAATTGAACTCAAACAAGGCCTACGCTTTACAAATAAATACATCCCATAAAAGAATAATGAAAAGCATAATAATATAGAGTGTTGATGATAAAAATAAAATGTACCTGATGATAATAAGATCAGTAATACGGCTATCATATTCTCTATATAAGAACGCTTTAATATTATTACTTTCATATAGTCTATAACAATGATTAATAAGTTCTTCCTTTTATTTGAAAGGGACGCCGCATATCCATATTTTCAAATATAATAATATACCATCGAATCACTAAAATCAAAGGTCTTAGCAAAAAACGCTTTATCTTTTTCTTTAAAGATTGGTCACTATAACGGGCTCTTCTTGCATGAATAGGTTTATCTGACAATTTATTCCAATCATTATCCACTGCCATAAACTCATCTGTATTCAATATTATAGAATGATTTTTTTTTGCTAGTAAAGAAAAAACACTTTGATCATGACGATTTTCTATAAATCCATCATAATTGGGCACTTTAGATCTTTTATCAGTAACCAAGTCATAGTGATAAAGACTAATATCATACCATTGTTTGCTTAAAGCCAATGTTATATTATTCTTTTTAAGAAGAATACATCCAGCCCAATATTGATTAGACTCCATTATATAGTCCCCGCTTTTCACATTTAGATATTCGAATAAATCCGCCTTTGTATATACCCTTTCTTTATACATCCCTTGAAATGCCAAAATGCCTGAAGCACTATCATCTAACATCTTTATATATTCTAAGAATCTTGGCATACCGTTATCATTAAAAACATTTCCTGCATCTGAATAAACGAGTATATCATCATCATCCATCTTTTGAAGCTGATTATATATAATAAATCCTTTCCAACACCAATAGCCATAGCCACGCCGATGCTTGAACCAATGAATTCTCTTTCTTAATTCAGGTTGGAGCTCCTTTTCTGTTAAAAAAATTCTCTCATCAAAAGGAAAAGACTCTGTTTCTTTTTTTAATCTAGCTAAAGAATCTGAATAATCTGTATTAGCAAATGAAAGAAGTATGATCTTTCTCATATATTATTTAATTTATAAACGCGAAAACCACGGCATAGGATAAACTTTATTACTATACCACCAAACACCTGACATTATAATTAAAGAACCGATAACTAGACTATATTTTATACCATCAGCCCCTATTGTTTTCACTAGTAAAAAAGTTAACAATAGTTGAAAAGCACTACCTAAAAAGGTTATTAAACCTAATCCAAATGTCTTTTTCACAGTATATGGATACTGAATAACTAACCCATAAAATGAATATATTGTAGATGACAATATTATCCATGGTATATATTGGAATGAAGCAGCATATTGTTCACTCAAAACATAATGAACCATAATCCAACATAGAATAATAACAACAAGGCACAACACACAAAATACACCGCCTAATTTATAGGACAATTTTACTAAAAACTTTTTTTCCTCATATTCATTTTCCGGAGTCATCTTAGACAACCTCTTTTGTAATTCAGGCACATATACATTACTAAAAGATGTATTGAACAAAGCATAAACTGCACCAAAACTTAAGGCCATTGAATAAAGGCCATTAACAGACAGTCCACAATATGTTGTAAGAATAACTTTATCCATACCACTTTTTATCCAAAAAGATAAAGAATGTGGTAGAAGAGGTATTCCAAATTTCACTAAAGTCTTTTGAATATTAAGATCTACTTTAAATTTTAAATAGCCTCTTTTATATAATAGTGAAAGATGAATAAAAGACATAATAGATATCGCCACTACATAACTCAGTATTTTTCCCACTGCTTGTTGATCATACCCCACTACTAAAGTAGCAAGCAAACTAACATACAAAACAACCTGTCCGATTTGCAATTTTGCAAAATTAACAGGATTATCCTCCATCCTATATAAAATGAAGTTCACATTGTTTGCAAGCATACAAAGACTACTTAATACAGTAAGTAATTGTAAAGATAATCCTATATGTAAGTAGCCCTCTATAATATTAGTACAGAGTACAATAATTATCGCAAGAACTATGTTTACTAATAAGACAAGAAATAGCAGATTACTAACCAATATAGCTATCTCTTCTTTTGTCCTTTCATAATAGAAATAGGGTAATGAGCTAACAACAACCTGCCCCGCTAATAATATAACGATGTTTTGAAGAACATCAAAATTTGCAGCAATACCTAATTCTGAAGGGACAATATAATAAGATACAATAGGTAATACAATGAAAGAAATAGATTTAGTTATACCATCAGTTATAGTATATATAGCTGTTCTCTTAAATATAGGATGTTGCAAATAACCTTTAAATCTATCCCTAAGAATATACATAACTTATTATAAGATTAAACATCAAATGCTGAAAAGAAGTTTTGATAGGAAGACCGTACTTCACGAATTGAACATAAATCGTCAAACAAGCTACCAATTTCAAAATTTCCTCTATTATAAACATCAAGAATCTGTTTGGGCTCACTAAACGTTAATCCCAGTTTAATGTCTCGATATTTATCCTTAATACTTTGATTTGAATATCTTATAACCTCATGACCTAAAAAGATTAATTCCGTAAATACAGTTGAACTTCCTACTATTGAAAAATCAATCATATTTGCATAATCAATCATATCAATTCCTTTTCTAATATTACCCAAATAATGGCTTTGATCCACTATATCCTTAAAAAAGTCATCTTTATAGCTAGGATGTAATTTAAGATAATATCTAAAACCTTTTGCTCTAGCTAAATGATTAGCAGCATTTATCAAAGTTATATTTTCATCTATATAATCAGGATGTCCAATGACAACACCAAAAATATCATTATTGGGCTTTATACATTTAGTCCAATATTCTTTGCTCGCATATCCTATAATACCTAATATTGGCAACCTTGATTCTTCAATTCCAGATATTACAGCTTCTCTCCTTGTGAAATTATTCCAACACAACAAAAAATCACTTTTAAATGTACGTAATTCAATTCCACAATTAATTACTGTATCTTCACGATATGAAATAAATTGTCCATGTTGCAAAGAGGCAGTTTTAATTTTATTAAGTCGAAAAATCTCTTCCCAAAAACTGTCCTCTGTCAGTGAATCATAATATGATACAAATAAACTATAGTTATGAATATCTATATTTTTACCAATATAATCTAACACTTGATACAGGAATGCCAATCTATTAAGTATAATCAGTTTCTGTATAAACGGTATATCTCGTTTTCTAAACGAGAAAAGCCAAAATGATATATATGACAGAATATTAGTAGTATATAAAATATTAAATTTTCTACGAGGTTTGCCTCCTAAAATCACGGTTCTATTCTGTATTAAATCACTAATAGTATGTAGCCTATCTATGTTAGTTTTTCTATCACAACAATTATTCAAAAGCAAAACTCCCTTTTTTCCTTTTTCTTCAATATTATAGCAAGGAGTTTTTGGAAAAAACAAAGAGTAAAAGAAGTCTAATAGACTAATTACTTTAGCTTTTTTATCAAACTCCTTACATTGAAAATATAAGGATAATCTGCCAAAAATAAAATCCCATCTTACATTAGGAAATCCCCTAAAAGCGATCCCATTTAAACTCAAAAATAATTTTGTAGTATTCATTTTTATTTAGTCAGAATATCCACTGATGTTAACCAATCAACCTAACAAATTCTTCGCTTCAATAATTGTTTTAATATAAATCTGTTCTGCAACAAAAAAATCCAAAGGAGTATCTATATCAATAGCCTCTATATCAGTAGTTCTTATAAATTGGGGAGTTTTCCCTATTATATTTCGATATCTTATCAAATCACTCTTATTTATTAAAGTAAAACCAAAATTCAAAGCTTCAATATCTGGCAAATTTTGACTATTAGGTGCATTTAAAGGATTATAATTTATAGCTTTCCCATCTAACCACATAAATTCTTTAATCACTGAAACGGTTGACAAACAATCAAACTCATTTTCTTCTTTAAACATACTTATAGCAGCCTCCATTGTCTCTATCTTTATAAAAGGAGAAGTCACTGGACAATATGCAAATATATCGGTATCAGTAACTTGCCCTAAATGTTCAAAAAATTCACTTCCTGTACATTTTGAAGAAGCATAATAGTCTTCTCTACGATGAAATGAAACTCCCATTTCTTGCGCTATCTCAATTGCATGTTCCGAATCAGTATTAACTATAATTTCATCAATCCCCCTAACCCTTTTAAGATTTTCTATTTTTATTGCCAAAAGATTAGATCCAGCAAAAGGACGCAAATTTTTGTCCACGACTCTTTGGGAGCCCTTTCTAATAGGAACAACTGCTGTAATTTTTTTCATAACTTTAAATTAGCTCATTATCGTCCAATTAATACCTCTCTCAAAACTCTTTTCTTTAAAGACAGATACCGAAACAGACTTTGTTTATTATATTCTACACTTCATTCAAAATTCAGAATATGCGATAAATGGACATTAAATCTTACATATTTAATAACATAAAGACATTCCTCATCTCAATATGCATTTTTCTCTCCAACAAACACATTTACTATAGTTTTATAAATAATATATAAATCGAGCAATATTGTCCAATGTTCCATATACCAAATATCAGCTTTGACACGTCCTTCCATTTGTGACAGTTCCTTGGTTTCACCACGAAATCCATGTGTTTGTGCCCATCCGGTTACTCCAGGCTTAATAAAATGGCGTACCATATACTTATCAATCAACTGTGCATAAGTCTCTGTATGAACCAACATATGAGGACGAGGTCCCACTATTGACATATCACCTTTAAATACATTAATCAACTGTGGAAGTTCATCGATATTGGAACGCCGGATAAAGTCTCCAAATCGAGTTTTTCGAGGATCGTCAACTGTTGCTTGTTTACTATCTGCCTCTTCATTCACTTTCATTGAACGAAATTTATAACATTTGAATTCCACTCCATTCAAGCCAGTTCGCATTTGTGTAAAAAAGATAGGACCAGAAGAAGTTAACTTTATGATACTTCCCACGATAAGATAAATAATAGGAAAAATTGTAACCAAAAAGATTCCTGATAATATAATATCAAATACCCGTTTTAGAAAACGGTTCTCCACTTTACTAAGAGGTTCATATCTCAAATTTAAAATTGGCATATTTCCTACCATACTGTACCAAATACGCCGGGGAAACCCCTTACCAACGTTAGGTACACCATGAAAATAAAGCAAATGGTTCTCACAATAATTTGTAATAGGAACATTATAACGCCCCTGATCCATTGACAATGAACAGAAAACATGCTTTATAGATGTTTCTTCAGACATAAAATCTGCAAAACCATCAGGATTGCCTAGATAACGGCATTGAGATGAAAAAACATCGTTTGGAACAATATCGAAATAACCGACAACTTCATAAATAGACGCCAAAGAACTTCCCATCTCCTCATACAGCATCTGCATATTATCACCTCCACCAATAAAAACAGCATAACTTTTATGCTTCCATTTAGCACAATAACCAATCAATGAACGACGAATAATAATACGATAAATACTCAAAACGACAAAGAGGATAAAAAAATATATTACAAAAAAAAGAGGGGAAATGATAGAAATTCCACTAAAAGTCATGATACATGCCCAGAAAACTGAAAATGCTATAATATTTTTCAAGACACGCAACACAAGCTGATCTGCACGAATTTCTCTACTATTCCAAGCCTTTCCACGAGATGCTGAACATGCCAGATAACAGAGACTTAACGAAGTCATCATTAAAGAAGCAGTACAAGAAAAAGGCGAATACATAAATGCCTTTTCCCAAAACACAAGGAGTTGAAACAAACATAAGTTCAGAATTATCAAATCTCCCAAAACTGCAATAAGTTCTACTATTTTATTTATTTGATTGGTTGAAACCATTATTACGTTAACAATTGATTTTAGACCTGTATTTCTTTGAACTTATTTAAAAGATTTTCCCCGAAAAATTTCCCCAATATGACAATGCAAACAGATAGGAAAATAAATATCAAAACATATATTTTCCTACTGGTCCCTGAAGGGTCCAATGGTATTACCGCTGGCTCTACAATAGCGAATACAGGCTTTTCTTCCTGAACCTTAGCTCTAGCAACCTGAAGTTGATTTGCCACTTGACTATAAACCTGATAAGCCAAATTCATGTCATTTTGTAATCGTTCCTGTTCAGCACGAACACTCTGCAATATGATATTATCATGAGAATCTATATAATTAGCATATTTTCTTTGAGCAGTGTAATACTCTTGCTGACGTTCTTTAAATAGCTTTTCCAAATAGAGACAATCTTCCTTCGCTTTGGAAGTCCGGTAATCTATGATGTATTCCTGCAATTTCTTCACAACAGAATCGGCAACCACGGCAGCTACTCTAGGATTTTGTAAAGTTACAGCAACGGAAGTGATAGATGTTTTTTTATCAACAGCAGCAGTAATCATTTTCTTCAGAGTTTCAATTTTCTTTGACTCTTTCTTAGAGAGTTTAATTATACCTTGATTCACTCCAATAGATGCTATTGATTCATCATCCACCAATAATGACTTTACTCCACCAATCAACATCTCCGGAAATCCGATTACATAGTTCCACCAAGGAGAAGATTCTTCGTCCAAATATGTATTCAATGTCATACTTTCATCTCTCGATACAGAAATTTCCATTGTGGAAAGTTCCAGTAAAAAAGGAGTGGAAGAAACGATATCGGCAGATAAAGAAGCATTCAGAGCATCAGTACCATCTCCCATAGTAACCTCATTTCCCAAGAAAGAGGCTGCTAAACCGGATAAACCACTGCCTTTATTGTTCCCCATTTCCGGAGAAAGAGTAACTTCAACTGTATACTGTTTAGGAATACTTATTGCTATAATAATGCCAATTACTAAACCGATGCCAGCAGCTTTATAGATTGTTTTACGAATAGCTATAATCTTACGAAGAATCTCCATCACATCGATTCTGATCTCTTCATCCATATGATTATCCTGTTTTTGTTTTATTTCCTTTTCAGATTCTCCTTCTATCAGAGTAGGCATAAGAAGTATTTGTTATTTTTTTATTAAATTAGCGATAGAAGCAACCATCATCCCCAATGAACTAAATGTAGTAGCATAACCCAAGATATTACCTATATTAGTTTTCTTCTTAGCTTTACTAGGTACAATTATCTCACAACCCGGCTCAATCTGTTTCTTACCACTACCTTTCACTTTAGTTACCTGGCCGTTCATATAAACTATAAATTTCTTACTCTTCTTTGCATTTTCAGAATAACCACCAGCTTGATTCAGGTAATAATCTATATTCTCACCCTTTATATATGAAACTGTATTCGGAACCATTACGGCACCATTGATCGTTACTGTATTATTATTTTTCGGAATAGAAATCACATCACCCTCACGCAAGACAATATCTGCTGTACTTCCAGGATTCGCTAATGCTTTCTCCAAGTCAATACCAACACTAAAGGTATCTTCCACACGAACACCTAAAGAGTCCATCATAGCTTCACCCAACTGTCGACTCATCAAGCGGACCACATCACCCATGCGTTTCTTTTCACTTGCATTGGCTACACGAGTCAATTTGGCACCACGTAAGTAGGCATAATTCGTCGCACCTCCAGCTTTATTAATTAAGTCCGAAAGACGTTCTTCACGACTGGTCATAGCATAAGAGCCTCCAAACAGTATTTCACCTTCAACAACCACATTCTGTTGGGCCTGATAACCCGGACTACGACGTACATAAACTTCATCGTAAGGTTGAAGGACAAAGCCAGGGGTTCCATCTACAATAAAGCCTTCTTTCAAAGAGAATGTGTATATCTGGCCGATAGTATCATTATCCACTGTACTACGAGGATTCTTAATTCTTCGGGATACATCTACACGGACTACAGAAGCGGCTTCACGCAATCCACCTGCTTGAATAATCAAGTCTTCAAGGGTCATATTATCCGCATAAGGATAAGAATCAGGTTTGGCTACCTCACCATGGATTACAACGTTGCCTCTGTCTTCCAAGTCATGAATACTAGGAATATAAAGGATGTCGTTTTTCATCAGGATGATGTTTTGGGAAGTACCGTCCATGATGCCTTTGATGTCTACTGGAACAACTTCGGTAGTCAGATCTTCACGCTGACGATAGAGAACAGCACGGTTCAAGAAAGCATCACCGGTCAGGCCTTGAGCTTCGTTTACAAGTTCACGGACTGTATTCAGTTTTCCATTCAACTGGTAGATGCCGGGACGATAAACGGCTCCACGGATTTCAAGCTTGTTGATAAAGCGGTTAAGGATGGCTTCGGCGGTCACAACATCACCATTCCGCATTTTATAGACACTATAATCAAGGTCTTTGACTGTGTTTACTTCATACTCCTGTCCGTTCTGACGTACAACACGTAAGGAACGGGTGTAGGCGTCAGCGTCAAATCCACCGGCATAACTGATAAGTGTAGATAAGTTTTCGTCCTTCTTCATTTCGAAACGCATGGGGCGTTTCACTTTTCCGTCGATCTTTACTAATATGTCATAAGCGGGGACAATCACAACATCACCTTCTTGCAGACGAATGTCATCCTGAATGTTTCCTTTCATGATAAATTGGTAGACGTCAATTGTAGCGATGTTCTTACCGTTACGTACCAGCTGGACATTGCGAAGGCTACCTATGTCACTCACACCTCCTGCACGATAAAGTGCATGGAATACAGTAGAAAAGGAAGAAAGAGAGTAAGTGCCCGGCTGGACTACTTCACCCATCACATTGATCTGAATAGTAC
>ENA-OVGM01002933-OVGM01002933.1-human-gut-metagenome-genome-assembly--contig:-NODE-2933-length-10359-cov-3.228067_pt1 | contig 10359 bp, 9 predicted proteins | sample MGYA00237773_ERZ505425 | MGnify/ENA primary metagenome ERZ505425 (study PRJEB26158, sample SAMN06016407) | human gut metagenome | biome: human gut; feature: ankylosing spondylitis patient; material... | reverse complement strand
GAGATCTACACTCTTTCCCTACACGACGCTCTTCCGATCTAGCCTACCATGCCCGTATGGCTTCTGTTTTCAGTGGCATTAGCCTTCAATCTCTAGCGAACTTTGTAATGGAATTGCGCTTGATTAAAGATGAAACGGAGATTGCGGCCATTAAAAAAGCTTGTAGCATCTCTGACCAAGCCTTCCATGATATTTTAGACTATATTAAGGTAGGGAAAACGACAGAGTTGGAAGCAGCGACTTTCCTCGATTTTAGAATGCGGGAGTTGGGAGCTTCTGGTGTATCTTTCGATATTATTTCAGCAGCTGGTGAACGCTCTGCCATGCCTCACGCGACTCCAAGTGATCGGGTCATTTCAGCAGGAGATGCCTTGACCCTTGATTTTGGTTGCTTGTATGATCACTATGTCAGTGATATGACACGGACTATCTATGCAGGACATGTCAGCGACAAGGAAAGAGAAATTTACGAAACCGTTTTGAAAGCCAATCAAGCCTTGATTGCTGCGGCTAAAGATGGACTTGGCTTCCGTGATTTTGATAAAATCCCACGTGATGTGATCGAGGCAGCCGGCTATGGTCAATACTTCACGCATGGAATCGGTCATGGAATTGGGCTAGATATCCACGAAGAGCCATACTTCAGCCAAACTTCTAAAGAAGCGATTCAAGCAGGGATGGTCTTGACAGATGAGCCAGGGATTTATATCGAAGGCCTCTCTGGTGTGCGGATCGAAGATGACCTCTTGATCACAGAAACTGGCTGTGAAGTCTTGACTCTTGCTCCTAAAGAATTGATTGTCCTATAAAATAGACAGTATTTTCTTAACCCCTGTGTAACAAACAAAGATAAGAAAAGAGGCCTATGAAAAAACGAAGTGTAATAGTTGGAATTCTTCTAGTAGTCCTGCTATTTGTATTTGCTCCTTCTGCCCATGCTGGTGTTGGTAATACAGATAGTGGTGGCAGTAGCTTGATTGATTCAGGTGGTGGTAGCAGTTGGTCCGATAGTGGCAGTAGCTGGTCCGATGGCGGAAGTAGTTGGTCTGGTGGCAGCAGCTGGTCTGGTGGATCCAGTAGCTACAGTTCTAGTTCTGGAACAGACTCTGGTGGTGTAGTGGCAGTTTTTGCTATCGTTGGATTGATTGGATTTATCTATAATATTGCAAAAGAGGCTAATGATAGTGATGAATCATTCTCTTCAAATAGTGGTCCAAAACGGACAACCGAAGAACGGGCTGGTCGACCAATTGAGAACAACTATGAAGCGATTCGCCGTATCCGTAAATTGGATCCAATGTTTGATGAAGACCGCTTCTTGTCGCAAGTCAAGCTGGTTTATCTTCAATTGCAGTCTGCCTGGACAGAAAAAGATTGGAATTCTGTGCGGAACTTAGAAAGTACCAGTCTTTATGAGCAACACTTGACGCAGTTGCAAGAGCATATTCGCGCCAAAACAACCAATGTTCTAGAGCGCGTGCGTGTGGAAGATTCGAAGATCAAAGACTTTATCGAAAATCCAGAAGGCAATGACCGCATTGAAGTTATTCTGTCTTCGACGATGAGAGATTACATCCGAAATGATGAAACGGGTCGTGTGATCGAAGGGGATCCAACCAAAGATCTCTTTACCGTTTACCGCATGGTCTTCCTCCGTGAACATGGAGCTCAGACAGAGATCATTAAGAATTCAGAAGTCGTTAGTGATCACTGTCCGAACTGTGGTGCGCCACTGACGATCGATTCAATCGACAAGTGTGAATATTGCCAAGCATCCTTGAAGCACAATCCAAAAGATTGGGTCTTGGATGTCTACGAAGTTGTGGATGAAATTGAATTCTACAGATAGGAGAATGTATGGGATTTATTAAAGCAGCCCTTTCAGCGGGCATTTCAAGTTTTCAAGATAGTAAATTTAAGGAAGCCATTACCCTGCCAGAAGCTGTTCCAGCAACAGCTTTGGCCATTAAGGGACAGCTCTTAACCAAAGATCCAGATGGGCGCTCTCGTCAGAGTAACCAAAATACGGGCCTATTGACAGATGGTTCTGTCGTCATCGTTCCCCAAGGCTATGTTGCTCTCTTGGTCAATAATGGAACTTTTCTAGGAGACCTTCTAGAAGCAGGGAGCCACGAATGGCAAGCCGGTGAAAATGCCTGGTTGTTTGAAAAGGGTGGTGTGAAAGGAACGTGGGATCAGTTCAAGAATCGTTTCTCCTTTGGAGCCCAAGTGGTCACCCAACAAGAAATTATTTTTGTGCGGATGCAACCTTTTACAGGAAATAAATTTGGCACTCAAAATCCAGTCGAGTATTTTAGCGACCGTTACCAACAACTTCTTAGCATTCGTTTTTATGGTCTTTATGATGTTAAAGTGGCAGATCCTGTACTCTTTTACATCAGTGCAGTCAGTCGTCAAATCACTGCAGATAAGCCATTTACCTTGGAAGATGTGGCTCAGGGAACCTTGCGCCAAAATCTGGCTCCAAAAATTGCAGTGGCCATTTCAAAATATACAGCAGAAAATAAAGCGGATATTTACAATATCAATGCAGACCAAGACGTCTTCAATGAAGTTGCAAAACGCGAAGTCAACAAGACTTGGACAGAATTATATGGTATCGAATTAACCAATGTCCTCATCGAAGATTTGAGCTACGATGCAGACAGTATGGCCAAGGTCAATAAACTGGACAGTGAATTGGCAGCGATGAAGTACAATACCATTGAAATCGAAGAACGTCGTGCTCGCAATGAAGCCTTGGTCGCAGCTGCTAAAAATGAAGGTGGCAATGGCATGAACATGATTATGGGGATGAACTTGGGTCAGGCCCTTGGCAATGACCTTCAAAAACAAGCCTCTCCAGCGCAAGACAAGCCTCATACCTTCTACATCGAAGTAGATGGCAAATATGTCCATGTCACCAAAGATGCTGATGGCAACATTGTGCCTGTGGACCAATAAGGAATAGAGAAGATGGAGTTGGAAATATAGATATTTTAAGGGCTCGTTCCTGCAATCTCTCTCCGCCTTCTAGCCTTCCTAAAAAGAGAAAATTGCTGTTTGAGAAAAATCAAATAGTGTGTTACAATAAAGAGTAATCTATTTTTAAAAAAGAGGTAATAAAACATGATCGAAGCAAGTAAATTGAAAGCTGGTATGACTTTTGAAACAGCTGACGGAAAATTGATCCGCGTTTTGGAAGCTAGCCACCACAAACCAGGTAAAGGAAACACTATCATGCGTATGAAATTGCGTGATGTCCGTACTGGTTCAACATTTGATACAAGCTACCGTCCAGAAGAAAAATTTGAACAAGCGATTATCGAAACTGTTCCAGCTCAATACTTGTACAAAATGGATGATACAGCCTACTTCATGAACACTGAAACATATGACCAATATGAAATTCCAGTTGTGAACGTAGAACAAGAATTGCTTTACATCCTTGAAAACTCAGAAGTAAAAATTCAATTCTACGGAAGCGAAGTCATCGGTGTAACCGTTCCTACAACTGTTGAATTGACTGTTGCAGAAACTCAACCATCTATCAAAGGTGCTACAGTGACTGGTTCTGGTAAACCTGCTACAATGGAAACTGGTTTGGTCGTAAACGTTCCTGACTTCATCGAAGCTGGACAAAAATTGGTCATTAACACTACTGAAGGAACTTACGTTTCTCGTGCATAAGAGACATCTCAGGGTGTCAAATAGAAAGGAACTTCTATGGCAACTGAACAATTTGGTGACATCGTTATTGCACCACGTGTATTAGAAAAAATTATTGCGATTGCGACAGCAAAAGTAGAGGGTGTCTATTCGCTTGAAAACAAGAGTGTTTCAGATAGCTTATCCAAACGCTCCCTTGGACGTGGCGTCTACCTTCATACAGAAGAAGATGGTCAAGTTTCAGTAGACATCTATCTCTATTTAGAATACGGAGTGGCTGTACCATCTGTCGCTGTAGCCATTCAAAAAGCGGTCAAGTCTGCAGTTTATGATATGGCAGATGTAACCTTGGATGCTGTCAACATTCACGTTGTCGGTATCGCAACGGAAAAATCTCCAAAACCGGACTTGAAAGACTTGTTTAATGAGGACTTCCTCAATGACTGATGAAATTTTATTAGAATCACGTCGAGATTTGCGTGAGCGCGCCTTCCAAGCCTTGATGGCCTTGGAATACGATGGAGACATTGTTGAAGCTTGTCGCTTTGCTTATCTACATGACAAGGACCTAGCAGAAGACAAAGAAGTCGATCTTCCTGCCTTTCTCATGAATCTCGTGACGGGTGTCTATCAGTCAAAAGATCAACTAGACCAACAAATCGGTCAACATTTGAAAACCGGCTGGACTGTTGAGCGCTTGACCTTGGTAGAGAAAAACATCCTTCGTTTGGGAATTTATGAAATGACAGAGTTTGATACACCACAGATCGTCGCAGTCAATGAAGCGGTGGAATTGGCCAAGGCCTTTTCGGATGAAACCTCTTCACGATTTGTCAATGGTGTCCTCAGTCAATTTGTGACAGAAGAATAAGTAAAAAGAGCCTACTGGCTCTTTTTTTGGTAAAAAATATCCCCACAGTTTCTACTGAGGGGATATTGCTTTTAGACACTTTTTCCAGAGTGGAGACTAACGGGCAAGAAATAACCGGTAGTCGCTACTTTTTTTCCTTCGATCTTTTGGAGTAAAAGATCCACCATGAGGATAGCAATGTCTTCGAGGGGTTGTTGGATGGTTGTCAGTTCAGGTGTATAGGTTTCGATGAACTGTGTTCCATCATAACCAATCACTTTCAAATCCTGAGGAATCTGAATATCTAATTCTCTAGCGACTTTCATGATCAAGATCGCCGTCAAATCATCGGAGGCAAAAATGGCATCTGGTTTGTGGTGGGTTAAAATCTGTTTGATTTCCATTTCTTTGCGAATAGGGGAGAAATCACTGGAAACATTGATGATCATGGACTCAGGTAGAACTGATGCAAATCCCGCATGACGCAAGCCAGTTGGGGAGTTAGAGTTGTCATTACCTGTGATCATGATAATATTTCGGGCTCCGGTTTTTACTAAAGTTTCTGCTGCTAGCACTCCACCAGCATAGTTGTCTGAAGAAACAACCGGAATTTCTGGGGAGAGGTTGCGGTCAAAAGCAATGATAGGAGCAGTTACCCGGTTGTAATCTTCAATGCCCAAATTATGACTTCCTGAAATGATGCCATCTACCTGGTTAGCCTCCAACATCTCAATATATTCGCGCTCTTTCTCGGAGTCGTGCTCACTATTGCAGATGATGGTTTTATAGCCATGTTTGAAGAGTTGGTGTTCTAGTTTGTCGATTAATTCAGCATAGAAAACATTGCTGATGTTGGGAAAGATCAAGCCGACTAACTTGGCTGATTTTCCTTGGAGGCTTCGAGCAACATTGTTAGGTTTATAGCCTAATTCTCGCATGGCTTCTTGGACTTTTTGAATCGTTTTCTCAGACAGGTATCCTTTTTTATTGATAACCCGTGAGACAGTAGTAGGGCTGACACCGGCGAGTTTGGCGACATCAGTTAGCTTTGCGACCATAATCAAGTTCGTAGTAAGTTCCAGTAGGGGTTCCAGACTTGATCAAGATTCCATTTTGATCTGCATGTGGGTAGACCCGACCAGAAAATACTTTTTCTCCTTTATTGATAAAGATTTCAAAAATCGAATTGTCAATGAAAATATTAGCGGTTGTTGCTTGGTTAGCGATTGTGCAGCTACGGCTCGCACCGAATTCTTGGGCATATTGCTCACCAGCCTGGCTTCGATCGACTGTGACCAATCCTTTAGCCAGATCAAATGTGAGAGCTAAGCCCTTCCCTTCTGCATCGGCAAAGAGGACGATTTCGTTCTGGCTATCCTTTTCAAACTGCAATTCCAATTCATAGCAGTTCTTGGTTTGTGCCTTGTTGGCAAATTCCTCACTCTCAGCGCGCAAGTCTTTGATGGCTTCAACTGGGTATTGGTAGAGCTTGCCATCTTTGATGGTTAATTCTTTGACCAGTGAGAGAGCTCCTTGGTAGTCATAGGAATCCGTTGGATAAGAAACGTCTGGAAGACCTAGCCAGCTAACAGTATAGGCACGTCCATCGGGAGCATTAAATCCTTGAGTGGCATAGGCTTCAAAACCATAGTCGAGATTATGCAATTCAGATACATCAACCATTTTGGCCTTTTCTGGGTCAAAGCTTGCCCCAATCTTGTACATATTTGGATAGATATTGTCATAATCGAGAACGGCTTTATCTAAGCCTTGAGGGCAGTATAGGAGAACGGGTTGGTCTCCTACAAAGACTAGGTTGGGACATTCCATCATATAAGCTGTCCGATCGTTTGCAAAATCCAAGTCACCGACTGTAACCCAGTTGGAATAGTCATTATCTACAGCCTTATAGAGACGGATGAATCCTTTCTTCTCAAGGTCTTGACCACCAACGATAGCGTAGAATTGACCTTTGAAATTAAAAATCTGTGGGTCACGAAAGTGATCCGTAGAGTCAGCCGGTTGATCAATCAAGATTTTGTCAATTTTTTCAATCTTGCCGTCTTTATCCATCAAAGCACCGACTTGGTAAGGATGACGAACCCATTCTGCATCACGAACATTTCCGGTGTAGAATAAGAATAGTTTGTCACCAAACTGCATGGCTGATCCGGAATAAGCTCCATGGCTATCCAGATCTGTGTCTGGAAGAAGCGTTACACCAGTTTCTTTGAAATGAACCAAGTCTTCACTTTCTGTTTGTACCCATGATTTTAACCCATGGGCTGCACCAAATGGGAAATTTTGGTAAAACAAGATCCATTTTCCATCAAAGTAGGAAAAACCGTTAGGATCATTTAAGAGACCAGCTTTTGGCTCAACATGATAGTGTGTATGCCAAGGAGATTTGGCCATATGATCTTGGATGGCTTGCTTTTCCTCTTTTGTCCAGTCTTCGTAACGTCTGTAACGACGTTCAGTTGTCCATTCCATTTTATTCCTCCGAATTTTTTCTTACTTCCATAGTACCGATTTCCTATTAAAAATGCAAGCGATAAATGAAAAAAATGGCAAAAAATGTCAAACGATTGACAGCTATTTTGCAGCCTGAAGAAAAGAGGAGAAGTTGAAAATTTATGAAAATATGAAAGAAAATGAAAATAAAAGTCTGATTTAAAGTGCTAAAAAGCGTAGTACAGGCCTGTTTTAAAATGAAAATAGTTTCATACTGTCAAAAGGTGTCAAAAAGTCCAAAAAAGTTTCAAAAAAATCCTGCAAAACGCTTGACATATTTTCAATACGTGGTACAATTAAAAACGTAGAAACGATTTAACCGTTTACATTACAAAAAATAAGGAGATTTTTGCAAAATGTCAAATACAGAAATTGCAAAGCAGGTCATCGATGCAATCGGTGGGGTTGAGAACGTTAGCAGTGTTGCTCACTGTGCGACTCGTCTTCGCGTGATGGTAAAAGATGAATCAAAAATCAACAAAGATGTTGTTGAGAACATTGAAAAAGTACAAGGTGCTTTCTTTAACTCAGGTCAATACCAAATCATCTTTGGTACTGGTACTGTAAACAAGATCTATGATGAAGTAGTAGCTCTTGGCTTACCAACATCATCAAAAGATGAAATGAAAGCAGAAGCCGCTAAACAAGGAAACTGGTTCCAACGCGCGATCCGTACCTTTGGAGACGTTTTTGTTCCAATTCTACCAGCAATTGTTGCGACTGGATTGTTTATGGGGATTCGTGGTGCCATTGCTCAAGACCAGGTTTTGGCTTTGTTTGGCACAACAGCAGATGCATTTAAATCTACTGATTTTTATACCTATTCAACAATTTTAACTGATACCGCGTTTGCCTTCTTCCCAGCCTTGATTTCATGGTCTGCATTCCGAGTATTCGGAGGAAATCCTGTTCTTGGGATTGTAATTGGTTTGATGATGGTTAGTCCGACACTTCCAAATGCGTGGGTTGTAGCGGAAGATCCTTCTAAAGCAGCAACATACTTTGGTATCTTCCATCATGTGGTTGGATTCCAGAACTCAGTTCTTCCCGCTTTCTTCGTTGGTCTAATTGGTGCGAAACTTGAAAAGTGGCTCCATAAGAAAATTCCAGATGTCTTAGAGTTGTTATTGATTCCATTATTCACATTGACAATCATGTCATTCCTCGCTTTGTTTATTATTGGTCCATTCTTCCACAGTATCGAAGAATATGTACTAAATGTAACTAAGTTTATTTTGAATTTACCATTTGGTCTTGCAGGTCTTCTTATTGGTGGCGTTCATCAGTTGATTGTCGTTACTGGCGTCCATCATATCTTTAATCTTCTTGAATCACAATTAATTACTGCAGATAAAAAAGATCCATTTAATGCAATTATTACAGCGGCTATGACTGCACAAGCTGGAGCTACTTTAGCAGTGGCAGTGAAATCTAAATCTCAAAAAGTGAAAGCTCTAGCATTTCCTGCAACTATCTCTGCCTTGTTAGGTATTACTGAGCCTGCAATCTTTGGTGTAAACTTGCGTTATGTGAAACCATTCGTTATTGCTTTGGGAGCAGGTGCAGTAGGTGGTTGGATTGCATCTATGTTAAATCTTGCTGGTCCAGGATTTGGTATTACAATTATTCCAGGAACGCTTCTCTATCTAAACGGTCAATTATTGAAATATGTATTTATGGTTGTATTTACAACTGCCCTAAGTTTCGGTTTGACTTATATGTTTGGTTATGAAGATGAAGCTTCATCAGTTCCTGCAGAGGACAAAGAAGCAGAAGCTATTATTGAAGAAGAAACAACTGGAGCTCTTCCAGCATCTCTTCAAGACGAAACCATTATCTCTCCGATCGTTGGTCAAGCTGTTGCTTTGTCTGATGTGAATGATCCTGTCTTCTCAAGTGGAGCGATGGGACAAGGAATTGCCATCAAACCAACTGAAGGCGTTGTCTATGCACCAGCTGATGCTGAAGTAACCATTGCTTTTGCAACTGGTCACGCTTACGGTTTGAAGACCGCTAATGGTGCTGAAATCTTGATCCACGTTGGGATTGATACCGTATCAATGAACGGTGAAGGATTTGATCAAAAAGTAGCTCAAGGTGATAAAGTGAAAGCTGGTGATGTCCTTGGTACATTTGATGCAGCGAAAATTGCCGCAGCTGGTCTTGAAGACACAACTATGGTGATCGTCACTAACACAGCTGACTATGCTTCTGTCACACCTGTTGCAACTGGATCTGTTGCGAAGGGTGATGCGATCATCGAAGTCAAAGCTTAATCGAAACAATAAGTTTTCAAGGACTGGTCTATCATCTCCAGTCCTTGAATTTTATTTCTCAAAAAAAGTGTGTTTTTTCTTTAGAGAAGAGAAAAAGATTGACTACAAAATATGCTATAATAAATACAGGATATTTTTCAAAGAATTCTTTGAAATGCTCAATGTCAGAATGAGAATAATATCCTCTTTTCCCCGCATTGTTCTGAAATTTCGGGTCATTGCACCATTCATAGCTTATTGTGATTAAGTCTTCCTTAGTATTGACCTTCATTATCTGAAACCAGTCAACACCGAACTTTTCAGCCACATACCGAATCAACTTCATAATCAATCGCATGTCTTGAATTGTCGTACACAATATTTTCATTGTATATCTCCCAATGAGCCTTGCCATTCTTTTTTGTACTGTACAGTGCCTTATCTGCTTTTGAGAACAACGCCTTATAATTAGGCACTTCTTCAAATATTCTGCCGTCTGCCACTCCAACACTGCACGTTATTCTCTTATCGTCTGAAATATTAATCTTACATACATTGTCAACAACTCTGTCGGCATTCTCTGCTATTCTGCTACTTTTCAAAAACACGAAAAATTCATCACCGCCGTATCTTCCGACAATAGCGTCATCATCGGTTGCCTTGTTCAGCATTTCCGCAACCATGGCAATAACGGTATCACCGTATAAATGTCCGTATGTGTCATTTATATTTTTAAAATCATCAATATCAATAACACACAGTGCGTAATCTCTGCTTTCAGGATTGGATTTTATATACTCATTAATCCTCTCGACGCCTGCATTTCTGTTATAGACATGAAGTACCGGATCAATCTCGATTTTTTCTTTTAATTCTTTTTCATGATGTGTTTCGTCTTCGATATTCGTTATTGTTCCGAAAATTCTTTTAAGATTACCCTTTTCATCATGTTCAAAATTTCTGAAAATGCGGTGCCATTCATAATTCTTATTACCCGGCAACTTCATTCTGACACTTATATTTTCTACTTTTTCATTGTATATGTTTTCTTTAAGATAACCGTAATCTCTT
>ENA-OVGM01002920-OVGM01002920.1-human-gut-metagenome-genome-assembly--contig:-NODE-2920-length-10400-cov-4.052296_pt1 | contig 10400 bp, 9 predicted proteins | sample MGYA00237773_ERZ505425 | MGnify/ENA primary metagenome ERZ505425 (study PRJEB26158, sample SAMN06016407) | human gut metagenome | biome: human gut; feature: ankylosing spondylitis patient; material... | reverse complement strand
AGGGTGCATACCTGCATTTTATCGAAGGCTGTTCCGCCCCGAAGTACAACGTGGCAAACCTCCATGCCGGCTGTGTGGAGCTGTTCGTGGGGAAAAATGCAAAACTGCGTTACTCCACCATCGAGAACTGGTCCAAGAATATGTACAATCTGAATACCAAGCGGGCGTTGGTGGAAGAAGGCGGTACCATAGAATGGGTATCCGGTTCCTTCGGATCCCACGTATCCTATCTGTACCCCATGAGCGTGCTGAACGGTAAGGGGGCCAGAGCGGAATTCACCGGTATCACCTTTGCGGGAGCCGGACAGAATCTGGATACCGGTACCAAAGTGGTCCACAATGCACCGGAGACCACTTCCTATATCAATACCAAGTCCATCTCCAAGGATGGAGGTATCAGTACTTTCCGAAGTTCCGTGGTAGTGAAGAACAGTGCGGCAAAGAGCAAATCCGCCGTATCCTGTCAGTCCCTGATGCTGGATGACAAGTCTCGTTCCGACACCATCCCGGCCATGGATATCCGTACCCAGGATGCCGATATCGGACACGAGGCGAAGATCGGCCGGATCAGCGATGAAGCAGTGTTCTATCTGATGTCCCGCGGTATCTCAGAAGAGGATGCCAGAGCCATGATCGTCAGCGGATTCGCAGACAATGTATCGAAGGAGCTGCCGTTGGAATACGCGGTGGAGATGAACAATCTGATCCGTCTGGAGATGAAGGGCAGCATCGGTTAATGTGGCAGGAGGAATGGAGATCAGTATGGAAAAAGAATATAATATGACCATTAACAGACTGCCGGCGAAGACCTGGAACTGGCTTCGCATGAACGAGACGCAGTTGGAAAAGATAGAAGTACCTACGGCAGGAGGGGTAAAGGTAAGCCTGCCGGAAAAAATAACAACAGCAGAAAATGAGGGATCCCAGCCCTGGAATGCGGATTTTGCAGGCATCCCATCCGGCATGGGAGAGGACATGGACGGTCTTCTGACAGCAGCGGGAGTGAAGGCACAACATTATGAGGTGTCTGAGGAAACCACAGAAGCACAGCCGTTGCTGTTGGATTATACCTACGTACAAAATAGTTTACAGGCCGGTGCCGTAGCAGTGAGAGCCCGGAAAAACAGTGAAATCACTGTGATCCAGGATTTTGCTTCCGACAGGGAGGCAGCAGGGCAGGCGGCAGTATCCACCAGACTGCATCTGGAAGAGGGAGCGAAGATCCGCCTGATCCAGATTCAGAGACTGGGCAATGGATTTACCTTTATGAATGATATCGGAGCCCTGTGTGAAGAGAAGGCTTCCCTGGAAGTGATCCAGCTGATCCTCGGCGGAAAGAATACTTACCTTGGATGCAAGACTACCTTACAGGGCAGAGAGAGCAGCCTGAATGCCGACACCGCTTATATCGTGGGCGGTGACGGAAGACTGGATATGAACTATGTAGCTGTGCATGAGGGTAAAAAGACCCAGAGTAATATGCAGGCCGGCGGCGTGCTAAGAGACCATGCCTTTAAGCTATACCGTGGCACTATTGACTTCAAATGGGGTGCCAAGGGCGCGGTAGGCAATGAAAAAGAGGATGTACTGTTATTATCCAACGATGTGGTGAACCAGACCATTCCCCTGATCCTCTGCGCGGAGGAAGATGTGGAAGGTAATCACGGCGCCACCATTGGCAAACTGGATGATGAGCTGCTGTTCTACCTGGAGAGCCGCGGCATGAACAGAGAGCAGATCTATGAGATGATGGCGATGGCGAAGGTGGATGCGGTCTGCCGTAAGATCCCTGACGCTTCCACACAGGCAAAGGTACAAAAGTTCCTGGGCAGAGCCGTGGAAGAAGAGGAAGCGGAAGAGTAAGATAACAGGAGGAAGTATGACGACTTCAATCAGCGAGATCCGTAAGGATTTTCCTCTGCTTATGAGTAACGATGTGATTTATCTGGACACGGCGGCGACTTCCCAGAAGCCGTCCTGTGTTCTGGAGGCAGAGAGAACATTTTATGAAAAATACAATGCCAATCCCCTGCGCGGATTATACGAGCTGGGAGAGGCGGCAACCGAAAAATACGAAGAAGCCAGAGAGGCGGTCCGGGAGTTTTTAAATGCCAGAGAGGCGGCGGAGATCGTTTTCGTCCGCAATGCCACGGAAGGCTTGAATCTGGTGGCCTACAGTCTGAGTTCCCTGGTGCTGAAGCCTGGGGATGAAATCCTGGTGAGCATCATGGAGCACCACAGCAATCTCCTGCCCTGGCAGCAGGCAGCAGCCAGAACAGGAGCTGTGGTAAAATATCTGGAGTGTACCGAGGATGGAAAATATACCGAAGAAGCATTCCGCGCGGCTCTGAGTGATCGGACGAAGGTTGTGGCCATGACCCAGGTATCCAATGTATTGGGCTGCAAAAATGACATCAAACATTTTGCACAGATCGCCCATGAGTCCGGTGCTTATTTTGTAGCGGACGGAGCCCAGAGCGTTCCCCATATGGCAGTGGATGTACAGGATCTGGATGTGGATTTTTTGGCATTTTCCGGACACAAGATGTATGCTCCCATGGGAATTGGTGCGTTATATGCGAAGAGAGAACTGTTGGAGCAGATGCCTCCTTTCCTGTGCGGCGGGGAAATGATCGATTCCGTCAGCCGTACCGGAGCCGTGTGGGCGGAAGTGCCACATAAGTTCGAAGCAGGAACGGTAAACGGTGCCGGAGCCTATGCACTGGCAGAGGCAATCCGGTATGTGCAGAAGATCGGTTTTGACTTTATCGAAGAGAGAGAAGCGAAGCTGACAGCCATGCTGATGGATGGCATGAAAGAGATTCCCGCAGTACACATTCTGGGCTCACAGAAAGCTGAAGACCATCACGGCATTGTGACCTTCAAACTGGACGGTGTGCATCCCCATGATGTGGCTTCTATTTTGGATGCGGATCATATCGCGGTCCGGGCGGGACATCATTGTGCCCAGCCGTTATTGCAACATTTGAAAGTATTGTCCACCACCAGAGTAAGCCTGGGTGTCTACAATACGGAAGAAGAGATTCAGGCATTTTTAGAAAGCCTTGCAAAGATAAGGAGACAGATGGGCTATGGAGAATAAGACATTTTATAATGAAATCCTGACGGAGCACAATCTGCATCCGTATCACAAGCACAAGCTGGAGGATGCGAATCTGGTGTTGGAGGGCGTTAATCCCAGCTGTGGTGATGACATTTTTCTGGAGCTGAAAGTGGAGGATGGTGTGGTAGTTGACGGTGCCTTCGAAGGCGACGGCTGTGCCATATCCCAGGCTTCCGCGGACATGATGCTGGAGCTGGTCATTGGCAGAAGCAAGGAGGAAGCGTTGCATCTGGCAGACCTGTTCCTCAAGATGATCAAGGGAAGTATTACCGAGGAAGAGAGGGAAGAACTGGAGGAAGCCTCCGTATTGCAGGATATCGCCCACATGCCTGCCAGGGTAAAATGCGCGGTGCTTGGCTGGCATACTATGCAGGAATTATTGAAAACAGAAGAAAAATAGCTGATAAAAAGATAAAGATACATCTTGCACGCCCTTTTTGGATACGCTACAATGAAAAAAGAAGTGTAAGAAAAGCGGGGGGCTGTGCATGTTCCACATAGAGCTTATCATTGAATTCCTGGAAAACGTGATGAACAATATTGTCCAGGTGGCAATACTGTTCTTTGAATTTGTCGGAGTGATCGTTATTATTCTCTCCGGTCTGAAAGGGTTTTATAATTATGTGCGGCGGGTGCCGGATATGAAGATCACCCTGGCGCAGGGGCTTGCTGTAGGGCTGGAATTCAAGTTGTGCAGTGAGATCCTTAAGACCGTTATTGTCAGAGACTGGAAGGAGATCGTTACCGTAGCCGGTATCATCGGACTTCGTGCGGCACTGACTTTCCTGATCCATTGGGAGATCAAGGAAGAGAAGAATCATTCCTAAAAATCGGCAGCTGATGAAAATCGGCTGCTTTTTTTTAGAATGATTTCCGGTTACCCAACAAAAGTCAATAAGTTTATCCAGATAAAGAGATTAAATTTGTAATGGTATATAGGTTAAATTTGCACCTTGGAAAAAAGCTGTCAGAGGACTAACATATAACGATAAAGTATGTATTTATAAAAAAGTGTAAAGAAATGCTAAAAAATCCGTTGCATTTGACACTTCGACGTGCTAAAGCTATCGATAGCATGAACGTAAATGTAATCGATTACGCATGCTTAAAAGGAAAGCAGAATGGAATTACAAAAGACACTTACTCCCGGGGAAGCGCTGGAACGCGTCCTGCGATCTTATCAGACCTACTACAATATCAAAACAGAGGCTGTAGAACCGCCATTCGCAGCCGAAGCAATCTTCGGATCCCATAATGAGCAGTACTTTCTGATCAAGAAAGCTAAGGTGGCAGATATTGACACCAACGAGACTGTGTATTTTGCCACAGAGGAATCTTTATCAAAGGATCGCCTTCTGGAACTGGACTCCATCGCCTGGGAACGGGGAACTGCCAACGTGCAGCCCTCATCCAATCATCGGAACAGCGATGTTGTCCTGATCATTCTGACCGGTCATGCAGAGGAGGATGCGCTTACACAGGTGAAAAAGTGCAAGCATTATCAGAGTTACCTCTGGGGATTTCATGGCTGGAGTAATTACCGTTTGATTGTCGCCGAGTTATCTTCGGGTCGGATCGTCCACAACCGCCACGGACAGATTTTGAAGAAGCTCGTAAAAAAGGCAATGAAAAATTAAATCTGTGTATAAGAAAAGGAGAAACACAAATGACAGCATTATTAATTGTTTTGGCCGCTATCGTATTATTGTTTACCGGCTATGTGTTCTATGGCTCCTGGCTGGCAAAACAGTGGGGCATTGATCCTACCAAGAAGACTCCTGCTATTGAGAAGGAGGATGGTGTAGACTATGTTGCAGCAAAGCCCGCCGTACTTATGGGACATCATTTTTCCTCTATCGCCGGAGCAGGCCCGATCAACGGACCGATCCAGGCTTCCATCTTCGGATGGGTTCCCGTATTCCTGTGGTGTATTATCGGTGGTATTTTCTTCGGCGGTCTGCAGGACTTCGGATCTTTATTCGCATCTATCAGACATGACGGTAAATCTGTAGGTGAGATCATCGAGGATTCCATGGGATCCAGAGCAAAGAAGCTTTTCATCATCTTCGCACTTCTGGTATTGATTCTGGTAATCGCTTCCTTCGTTAACATCGTGGCAGGTACTTTCCTGACTGTGGCAGACGAAGCCGGCAAGACCGCTTTCGGTTTTGTGACCAATCCTACCGGTAACCAGTCTACCGCTATGATCTCTTTGTTATTTATCGTTCTGGCTGTTATTTATGGTTATGTGACCAACAGAATGGGTGTCAAGACTCTGCCCGCTACCATCGGTGGCATCATCGGTATCGTACTGATCACTGTTCTTGGCTTGAACGTTGGTTTTGCAATGAACCGTATCGCATGGATCGTATTCGTAGGTGTGTACATCGCTGTAGCTTCCCTGGTTCCCGTATGGATCCTGTTACAGCCCCGTGACTATCTGTCCAGCTTCCTGCTGTACGCTATGATCGGTCTGGCATTCATCGGTGTGGTTGCAGGTGCTTTCACCGGTACTGTTGCTTTCGATATTCCAGCTTTCACCAGCTGGGAGCCCAAGGCAGGACAGACCCTGTTCCCTATGCTGTTCATCACTGTAGCATGTGGTGCATGTTCCGGTTTCCACAGCCTGATCGCTACCGGTACTTCTTCCAAGCAGTTAGCGAACGAGAAGGATGCCAAGGCAATCGGTTACGGCTCCATGCTGATCGAGTCTGCTCTGGGTATCATCGCTCTGGTAGCAGTCGGTGCAGTATATCAGAAGTACTTAAACGGTGAGTTCGGATCTCCCGCAGCTGCATTCGCTGCAGGTATCGCATCCATGTTCGGTACCGAGACTTCCAAGGCATATGGCACCATTTACGCACTATTAACTCTGTCTGTATCCGTATTCGCGCTGACCAGTCTGGATACCGGTACCCGTCTGAGCCGTTTCATGTTCTCCGAGCTGTTCCTGAAGGAAGGCGAGGCTACCTACAAGGATGCCAAGGGCGCACGTAAAGTGCTGGCTCATCCTCTGTTCGGTACTGTTTCTATGGTACTGATCGGTTGTATCCTGGGTGGTCTGTCTCTGAGCCAGATCTGGGGTCTGTTCGGTGCAGCCAACCAGTTGCTGGCAGGTATCGCACTGATGGCAGTAGCTGCATGGCTGGGTGAAGTTGGTAAGAACAACAAGATGTTCTACTTCCCTATGGTATTCATGCTTGCTGCAACCCTGACCAGCCTGGTGATCACTGTAATCAACAAGTGTAAGGCTATCGGCGCCGGCACCGCTGCATGGGGTGACTGGTTCCAGCTGTTCTTCGCAACTGCAATGGCAGTGCTGGCAATCTTCCTGGTAGTGGAAGGCGCACAGACCTTCGCTAAGCAGATGAAAGAGAAGAAGGCTAAGAAGGCTGCTTAATATAAGCGCAAGATACAAAAGATAAATAAAGTTAAGCAAAGAGAAATCCCGGAGACTGTGAAAGGCCTTCGGGATTTTTATTGTGTATGCGGGGACCGCAGAAGCGGTGTCCGGAATAATAATGGATGCGGCAATCGCAATATCAGCCCCGCGTAAGGAACCGGGGCAATTCTTCAATGGGAATCGGCTTGGAGAACTTATAGCCCTGTAAATAATCTGCATGACTGATGATACACAGTTCTTCCTGGGCATCGGTCTCTACACCTTCGTACAGTACCTTGTAACCCAGACGCTCAAAGGCGGTAGAGAAGTAATCCAGCATGAAGCGGGAATTGGCATCCTGATCCGCCATCAGTAAAAGGCTTCTGTCGAATTTGACCACATCCAGTTTCAGGCTTAAGATCCGGTCGAAATTGGAATAACCGGTTCCAAAATCATCCAGATAAGTACATACCCCCAACTGTTTGAACTCACTGACGCATTCCTGTACCAGTTCGTATTCCGTATCGTTCTGGGACTCCGTAAACTCAACGGCAATGGTGTGGAAGTCGATTCCGGCGGCTCGTACGATGGATTTGAATTCTTCCATGAAGTCCTTTTCGCCCAGCTCTTCCACAGAAAGATTTACGGATACACGGGAGATCTGATAGCCCTCATCTTGCATCTGCTTGATCTGTCTACAGGTCTTATTCAGAATGATCATGCTGAGGCGGTGGATGTAGCCGTATTTTTCTGCCAGAGGAATAAAACGATCCGGGAATACCAGTCCTGTCTGTGGCAGACGCAAACGCATCAGGGATTCTGCGGTATCGTAAGTACCCGTGTGGACATTCCGTACCGGCTGACAATAGACCAGAACGCGTTCGTCATCTAAGGAGCCGTGTTCCGCAATATCCTTCAACTGGGACTTGATATAATGCATTTCTTTATAAGTCTGGTAATCTTCTTCCCCGAAGACACGATAGGAATTCTGCGCTACTTTTTCGGAAAAGTAATTGAATACTTCGTAGAACTGTTCCAGATTCTCACAAAAGTCCAGATGGTCGAAGAGTACCAGCTTGTAGGGAAGCTTATATTCTTCATAATATTTCTGGAACACCTTTTTAATCAGGGATACTGCCCTTTCTGTGGCATCCGGGATATTGTGGCTGTCCACTGCCAGTACGAAGAAGCTGGTGGAAGGATTGAACAACATACCCTTTCGAAAATAATCCGTCCAGAAGCTGTAGAACAGCTTTCCCATTTCCTCTGTCATGACGTATTCGAAATCCATGTCAAAGCGCAGGCACAGGTAGTAGGTATCCTGAGCGGTCTGTCGCTGCTGGCGCAGATATTCATCCAAGGATGTGGAACCCAGGGCACCGGTCTTCGGGTCGTAGGCGTTGGCATGGAGCATGTACAATACCACCAGAAGCGGCAGAAAATAGGTTGTGGCCAGGAAAGAAGTCGTATTCATGGCAGCTTCCATGACTACAATCAATCCACAGACCGTCTCAGTAAATATCAGCATATGGAACAGTGCGGTAGGAAGTCTGCGGCGGTAGCGAACCAACAGAAAGAGGATCACCGCCAGATACAGAAGATATCCGACCATAAAAGGAGTGGACAGGATATTTTCATACCAGATTCCGTAATGATCCTGATGAAATCCCCAGCCGGTCAGAGGAGATGCCAGATCGGCAACTCCGGTCACCACAAGGATGGCGAAGGACAGAAAGGTATATTTCCTGCCGATATTTTTCGGGAAGACGATCAGTATTTTCAGGTAAGCAATATAGAGACAGAACAGGGACAGAAGACTGATATGGTAGACGGCCCGGAGGATCCAGAGAAGGGTGTTCTGTCTGGAAAAAAGGTCGGCATAATAAAAGGCGATATTGGAAACTGCGGCAATGAAAAGCAGGGCAAAACAGGCCTTGAAGATCCGAAAGGTCCGGCTCTGTTTACTGAAAGTCTGTCGGATCAGTAACAATGCCAGAAGACACATAACCACCAACAGAAAATCTGCCACGGGAGAGTAACTGTGGATGACGATATGATTTGTGGATAGTAACAGGTTCAACCCCATAAAAATTCTCCTCTCTGGTAATGTAGAAAATGAACAAACAATATAAAATGATTTTACAATATACCATAAGAGGAGAAATTTGTCAGTGGGGCAGCTGTGGGAAATTAGTCCTATTTTGAGCAAATGGGAAAAATTGTAATAGATTTAATGTTCGAAGAATGCAACGGCAACAGCACCCGGGCCCACATGGGTTCCGATGGTGGCACCCAGAGTGCTGACGGGAAGCTCCTTGGCATAATCCTTCCAGAGATGCTCACTGTCGTGAATGTATTTCTGTAAAAGTTCGTCACTCAGACCGGTATAGCCCAGACAGAAGGGCTTGGAGAAGTCCACGCCGTCCGCTTTTTCAATTTCACGGATGAGGAAGTTACTGCCGTTTTTGGAACCACGGGCTTTTCCCAGCATAATGATCTCACCGTCTACGACTGCTACCACGGGCTTGATGGCCAGAGCACCCCCGATGAATGCCACAGTGGGGGAGATACGGCCCCCTTTTTTCAAGTATTCCAGAGTGTCTAAGAGTCCCATGGTGTGGATCTTATGCTTTTGCTCTTGCAGAATGCTTACGATCTCTTCCGCGGTCATTCCCTGCTTTTTCAGCTGCAGGCCGTATTCTACCAGAATCTGTTCCCCAATGGTGGCATTCAGACTGTCTACGACGAAGACTTTGCCTTCATAATCCTCGGCAGCGATCCGGGCACTCTGGCAGGTGCCGGACAGCTTGCTGGAAATAGTAACCACAATGACAGTTTCTCCGGCCGATACAGCTTTTTCGTAGGCTTCTTCGAAGACTGCGGGAGATACCAGACTGGTGGTGGGCAGAGTATCACATTCGATCAGTTTCTCATAGAATTCCTTATGACTGATGGTGACACCGTCAGCATATTCCTCCTCACCGAAGCGGATATGCAGGGGGAGAATCGTGACGTCCTCTCTTGAACTGTTCATATCGGATGCGGAGTCCGTGATAAAACGTATTTTTTCCATAATTGTTTCCTGTACTTTCTATATATAGTTATGATGAATATTCTTTCGGGCGGAAATGCGCCGGGGCATCCATCGGGATGGACATACGACATCGTTCATGTCACCTTGCTGTTAATTCTGTTGGAAAGCCGGTCAGGGTGAGTTGCGGATGGATCATTTCTCTGTGGGATGCTTGACAGAAAACTCTGTAAGATACTGCTCCAGATTATGGGAGATCCGTTCCAGAGAGTCATAGAGATTCAACCGTTGTTCTTCCGTCATGCCATCACCGCCGTGAGCCAGTGCGGAATAGATCCGGGAACTGATCTTTTTGACTACAGTATTGCCTTCTTCTGTCAGATAATACAGTGTGCGGTAGGAACGTTTATGTTCCGGCAGCTCGCAGGACACCAGCCCCTTGGAACTCAACTGGCTTAAGGTACGGGAGATGGCGGCCTTGTCTTCCTTACACAGCTCCGTCAGCTGCGTGGCGGTCAGCCAGATGAGCAGTGCGGCAATCAGGCCGACGATGACGGCCAGAATGATCAGAATGATCTTGAGCGGTTTTTTCATGGGACAGTTCCCTCCTCGGGGGCAGTGTATCACAATCTCCTGCACCATGCAAACACAATCTTGACGTGTTTTTTTACCCAAGCCTTACCGATTGAGCAGCCAGATGCCGAGGTTCAGATAACCCGCGAACAGCAGCCAGAGCAGATACGGTGCGCTCAGCCATGCGGCTGTGGCATTGCGGCGGGAAAAATCCGCGATCATAAACAGCACGAGCACGATCAGCCCTACCAGCCAGAAAAACGCGGGGCCGTGGGCTTTGAGCAGGAAAA
>ENA-OVGM01002912-OVGM01002912.1-human-gut-metagenome-genome-assembly--contig:-NODE-2912-length-10409-cov-2.553602_pt1 | contig 10409 bp, 7 predicted proteins | sample MGYA00237773_ERZ505425 | MGnify/ENA primary metagenome ERZ505425 (study PRJEB26158, sample SAMN06016407) | human gut metagenome | biome: human gut; feature: ankylosing spondylitis patient; material... | reverse complement strand
AGAACGAGGATGTTTATGAAAACTACGGTGATACCTATAACGTTGGCATTTCTACCATGATTGCAACAGGAAACATTGCCGATATCATGGTTGTGGATCAAAAAACGATGAATGCCATGCAGAAAAACGATCAGCTTGCCGATCTTACAGAGGTTTATGCAAATTGTGCCAGCGACCGTATCAAGGATATTTATGCAAGCTACGGTGAGGAGATTCTGCAGGGCTGTACCTTTGACGGAAAGCTGATGGCATTCCCGGAAACCAACATTTCGGACGGTCCGAATCTTCTATGGGTGCGGAAGGACTGGATGGAAAAACTGGGACTTTCCGTACCGGAAACGATCGATGATGTGAAACATATTGCGTTGACGTTTGCAGAGGAGAATCCGGCAAACCAGGAGATGGGTAACATCGGTCTTGCAGTCAGCACAACTCTGTACGGCGGCACGGGCATTTCTTCGGAATACGGCATGAATCTTATTTTTGCCTCATTTGGTGCATATCCGGGAAGATGGCTGACGGATGCGGAAGGAATGCCGGTTTATGGTTCCGTTCAGCCCAATGTAAAAGACGCACTTGGCATGCTGGCCGACTGGTACCAGGAGGGCGTCCTTGACCGGGACTTTTTGATCCGCACACAGGATGACATTGCCGAGCTCATTGCCCAGGGACGCTGCGGCATTTTCTTCGCACCGTGGTGGGCACCGAACAACCCGCTCTGGCGCTGTCATGAGACGGATCCGGAGGCCGACTGGCAGCCGTTTCTGATTCGGACCGGGAAGGATGGAAGTGTGCGATACTGCAACGAAAAGCTGACCGGAAATTATGTGGTAGTGCGAAAAGGGTATGAATATCCGGAGATTGTGCCGAAGATTCTGTCGGTGATGTTTGATTATATGCGCTATTCCTACGATGATCCAAGGGGAGAATTTCAGCAATATTATACGGGAAATATCGATCCGACGGCACGCCCCTTAGCAATCAATCTCGACTATAATCAGGCACTGACGATCTGTTACGAAAATCTGCAGGCGGCACTGAACGGGGAAAAATCGGAGGATGAGCTGGAGATTTTGGAAAGATCGTTCGAAAAGGTATGCCGCGCCTATCTGGAGAACCCGAAAACAGCGAGTGCGGAGGAGTGGAGCGCTTATTTATCCCGTATCAAAGCCTGCTCGCTTTTGAGCGACGAAAAGATTCAAAGAGTGAATACGATTTATCCGACCCGGACGAAGACCACAGAAACATATCGTTACACCTTAAAAGAACTGGAATCGGAGACCTTTTTAAAAATTATCCGGGGCGAGTCTGAGCTTTCTTCTTTTGACGACTTTGTAAAAGAGTGGCAGGAGGAAGGCGGAAATGAGATCATTCAGGAGATGATTCAGGAAAGGAAAAGCCTGAGTTCACAGGAAAATCAGAAGACAGAAGAAAAAGCCGAGCAGAAGGCGGAATAAAAAACAGAAGAGGAGGCAGGACGCACCGGAAAAACGGTGCGCGGCCTCTTTTTTTGTTGCGGAAAAGAATTCTGCAGATTGCGGAAATGATTTTCCGGATACGCTCCGGTGTAGAAATGTAACGTAGAAATCCAACATAGATCATAGATTCTTGATATTTCAGAAAAATCCGCCAACTGCTATAATAAAATCAATAAGAACGAGAGATACCAAGCAGCAAATGCGATATGACAGCAGACGTTCCAGAAAGAAAAATCATATAAGGAGGATTTTCAATATGAAAAAGAAAGTAGTATCTATTATGATGACCGCAGCACTTGCAGTTGGCATGCTGGCAGGATGCGGAAACAGCGACAGCGGTTCTTCAAATGCCGCTTCCGGAAACGATTCCAAGAGCACATCCGAGGCAGGAAGCACAAGCGCATCTGCTTCCAACGCAGCAGAGGAAGAGGAAATTACCACAACCCTTACCGTATGGTCTCCATCAGAGGATCAGGCAAGCGACAGCGGTGAGTGGCTGCAGACCATGTGCAATCAGTTTGCAGAGGAGCATCCATCCTGGCACATTACCTTTGATTACGGTGTATGCGCAGAGAGCGATGCAAAAGATACCGTAACACAGGACGTTGAAGGAGCAGCAGATGTTTACATGTTTGCAAACGACAACCTGACATCCCTGATCGCTGCAAACGGAATTTCAAAACTCGGCGGACAGACAGTTGAGGAGGTAAAAGAGAACAACTCTCAGGCAATTGTAGATTCCGTATCCGTTGACGGCGATATCTACGGTGTACCATTCACCACAAACACCTGGTTTATGTACTATGATAAATCTGCATTCACTGAGGATGAAGTGAAAAACCTGGATACCATGATCGCAAAAGACAAGATTTCCTTCCCGATTACAAACTCCTGGTACATTGCTTCCTTCTACGTAGCAAACGGCTGTACGCTGTTCGGTGAGGACGGAACAGACGAGGCAGCAGGCGTTGACTTCGAAGGCGATAAAGCAAAAGCAGTGACCGATTACCTGGTTGACCTGGTAAACAATCCGAACTTCGTATCTGATGCAGACGGATCCGGTCTTTCCGGTCTGCGTGACGGTTCTGTAAAAGCAATGTTCTCCGGTTCCTGGGATGCATCCGCAGTTAAAGAGGCACTCGGTGATAATTACGGTGTTGTACAGCTTCCGACCATCACCATCAACGGCGAGGAGAAACAGATGAAATCCTTCTCCGGCTCTAAAGCAATCTGTGTGAATCCGAACTGTGAATATCCGCAGGTTGCAGTTGCTCTTGCAAGATATCTCGGAAGCGCAGATGCTCAGAAAGCACACTATGAAATGAGAAACGTAGTTCCGTGTAACGAAGAGCTGCTTTCCCAGATCACAGACGATGCACTGGTAACTGCTCAGAACGATACCTTCAACAATACTTCTATCATCCAGCCGTTCGTTAAGAATATGAGCAACTACTGGACTCCGGCAGAGAATTTTGGTAAATCTCTGGTCAACGGTGAAGTTACCCATGATAACGCTGCAGAAATGACAGAGAAACTGAACACAAGCATGAATACTTCTGCAGTCGAGTAAGTAAAACCGGCTCTGAAGCGTTCGAAAATCAACAGGATTGAAACCGCAGGCATTGTCAGACACCAGGATTGACAATGCCTGTCTTTCGGAAAGGATAGATTATGGCATCATTGAAAAAACGCGCCAAAGAGTTTGAGACTCCCTATCCGGTGACAAAAGCCATCACAAAGGGCGATGCGGTCACGAAACTTTCCATGCTTGTCATGGGACTGGGAAATCTGGCTCACAAACAGATCGTAAAGGGTATTTTATTTCTGGCAGTAGAAATTGCGTATCTCCTGTTTATGATCGAGGGCGGTATCAACAATCTCTATCATCTCATCACCCTGGGCGGCCGTGCGCAGGAAGAGGTGTGGAACGAGGCCAAGGGTATTTATGAATATACCGGCGGCGATATGACAATTCTGTTCCTGCTCTACGGAGTGGCAACGATTTTTATTACGGTTCTCTTCTTTATGATCTGGCGTGTCAATATGAAGAGCGCTTACGAGGTAGAGTGCCGTGCAAAGGAAGGGAAACATATCAACACCATCAAAGAGGATCTGGAAGCACTCGTTGACAAGAGACTGCACTGGACCCTGCTGACACTTCCGATTCTTGGTATTGTGATTTTCACAATCCTTCCACTGGTCTTTATGATCTGTATGGCTTTCACCAGCTACAGTAAAGTCGGCGATCATCTGACGATTTTCCACTGGGTTGGACTGAAAAATTTCAGTACGGTTCTTGGCATGGGCAACTCGATCGGCAAGACATTCTGGTCTGTTCTTGGATGGACACTGATCTGGGCTGTGCTCGCTACCTTCCTGAACTATATTTTTGGTATGATTCTTGCGATTGTCATCAACCGTAAAACGACCCGCATCAAGGGATTCTGGAGATTCTGCTTTATGCTCTCCGCTGCAATTCCGCAGTTCGTTTCTCTTCTTCTGATGCGTACGATGTTAAAGGACAACGGCCTGGTCAACAATCTTTTGATTCAGGCCGGGCTGATCAGCAGTCCGCTTCCGTTCCTGACAAATGCGACCTGGGCGAGAGCGACGGTTGTTATCATCAACCTCTGGGTTGGTATTCCGTTTACCATGATGCAGGTTACCGGTATCTTACAGAACATTCCGGGTGAGCTTTACGAGGCAGCCCGTGTGGACGGCGCAGGCCCTGTGACAATTTTCTTTAAAATTACGCTGCCGTATATGCTGTTTGTCACGACTCCGTATCTGATTACAACGTTTACGGGTAATATCAACAACTTCAACGTTATTTATCTGCTGACTGCAGGAGCACCGGTTCCGGTCGGAGCAACCGCCGGAAAGACGGACCTTCTGGTTACCTGGCTGTACAAGCTGACGGTTGACTTACAGTACTTTAACGTTGGTGCGGTTGTCGGTATTCTTACCTTTGTCATTCTGGCTGTGGTTTCACTGATCACGTACCGGAATACTGGTTCTTACAAGAACGAGGAGGGATTCCAATAATGAATAACAAAGAGAAAAAAACACACTCCATGAAAGCGCGCGGAATGATTTCCGATGTGGTTGTACATGTGGTTCTGGCACTGCTTGCGATTGTGTGGGTGATTCCGGTTCTGTGGATTGCACTCTTAAGCTTCAGTACACAGAAAGGATCTTATGTTACCAGCTTTTTCCCAAAGGGATATACGCTTCATAATTATGTGCGTCTGTTTACAGATACGCAGGTGTTAGACTTTCCGCAGATGTTTAAGAACACATTTATCATTGCGGTGTTCAGTTGTCTGATTTCTACAATATTTGTGCTTTCGGTTTCTTACTGCATGTCGAGAATGCGGTTTAAAATCCGTAAGACTTACATGAACATCGCGATGATCTTAGGTCTGTTCCCGGCATTTATGTCGATGGTTGCTGTCTACTATATTTTAAAGGCAGTTGGCCTTTCGGAGGGATCGATGATCCGTGTGGCATTGATTCTGGTGTACTCGGGCGGTTCCGGAGCGGGATTCCTGCTTGCAAAGGGATTTTTTGATACGGTTCCGAAGGCACTGGATGAGGCGGCTTATCTGGATGGAGCAACGAGATTCCAGGTATTTACGAAGGTGACAATTCCACTGAGTAAGCCGATTATTGTGTACACGACTTTGAGTGCATTTCTGGGACCGTGGCTGGACTTTATTTTCGCAAAGGTTATCTGCAGAGCGAATGCGAAGTATTATACGGTTGCACTGGGTCTGTGGAAGATGCTGGAGAAGGAGTATATCGACAGCTGGTATACTTGCTTTGCGGCGGGAGCGGTTTGCATTTCGGTGCCGATTGCGATTTTGTTTGTTGTAATGCAGAGATATTATACAGATGGGCTTTCAGGAGCCGTCAAAGGATGATTTGTGGAGCAGCCGATGAGGGGTCGGCTGCTCTATTTGTGTGTGGGGGGGGGAGGGACGGATCTGGCTCCGGCGCCGTGGCACCTGCCGCACAGACGGGCGCGGGGGCATCGGCGGGCGGATGATGACGTGTGGGAGGCGGTGGATTGAGGAACCGAGGCTATTCGACAGGAAATCTGATGATTTCCCGTCTCAGAGCCTCTTGACTTCCGGCCTGGATGGCCGTCCGTCATCCTCACTCCACTGCCTCCCACGCGTGCATCATCCGCATGCTGCCGATGCCAATGCGCCCGTCTGCGCGGCAGGTGCCACGACGCCGGAGCCAGATCCTGGGGTTGGAGGACGGGAGAATGGGCTGGGTTCGCCCGGAGGGCGAATCGGCGTGAGTTTGTTGACTGGTGCGAAGTTTGGAGATAGAATGAAAAAAAATATTTTCGGAGTTTTTTGTGATTGATTTATGAGAACAGAAAAGTTCCGGGAACACATTGTACGAATTATGGAGGTTTTGGGGCATGGATAGGATTCGACTGAATGCTTCGGAGTGGATGGATTTCCGGAGTGGAGAAAAGAAGTGTTTTTTGCTGACGAACGGACTGGGAGGTTATTGTTCGCTGACGGTGATGGGGAATGCGGCGAGGAATGATCAGGCGCTGTTAATGGGAGCATTGAAGGCGCCTACGGTGCGGGAGCATCTGATTTCGAATGTCTGGGAGACGTTGGAGGTGGATGGAGAGGAAACGGAGCTGTTTTCACAGGAGTTTGTGAATCGGACGCAGAATGTGGAGGGGTTTCGGTTTCTGGAAGGGTTTGAGATGGGGAGTCTGCCGGTATGGTTTTACCGGGTGAAGGGGATTGAAATTGAGAAGACGATTGGGATGGTTCAGGGGGAGAATACGGTTCTTGTCCGGTATCGGGTGAGAAGTGGGAAGAAGGGGAGTTTTTCGGTTCGGCCGGTGATGCGGTTTGCGGCGAAGGGGGAGCAGCTGCAGGAGGGGCAGGATTTTGCGGTGGATCGGAAGTGCATTGCGAGCAATGGTGTGATTCTTTCTTATGGGACAAATGGGGAGCTTCAGATGGAGAAGGAGAGGATCTGGAGGGATTTGTTTTTTGAGCAGGATGCGCGGGATGGAAGAGATGGCATCGGAAGTGCTGTCGTGAATCATCGGATTCGGTTTGAGATGACGGGAGACGGCAGGGAGCAGGTCTTTTTTGTTGTGTATAGTCTCGCGGATGATGTGGATAAGTGGGATGAGGAAAGGATTGCGCTGTGGATAGAAGAGGAAGAGAAGCGGCAGGAGATGATTGCGGAAAAGTCCGGGATTTCTGATCCGGTGGGAAAGCAGCTGGCGGTGAGTGCGAGTCAGTATATTACGGAACGTGCATCGACAGGTGGGAAGAGTATTATGGCTGGTTTTCCTTATTTTGCGGACTGGGGGCGGGATACGATGATTTCGCTGCCGGGGTGCACGCTGGCAATTGGGGAGTATGAGGAGTGTAAGAGCATTCTTCGGACTTTTATGGCATATACAAAAGAAGGACTGATGCCGAACCTGTTTCCGGAGGGGGATGCGCTTCCGATGTATAATACGGTGGATGCGGCCCTTTTGTTTTTGGATGTGGTGTATGAGTATTACCTTGAAACAGGAGATCTGGAGTTTGTGCGCGAGGCGTTTCCGGTGATGGAGGATATTGTGTTCTGGTATCAGAAGGGAACGGATTTCCATATTAAAATGGACAGTGACGGGCTGATTATGGCCGGGGGCGGTCTGGAGCAGGTGACGTGGATGGATGTGCGGATTGACAAGGAGCTGCCGACACCGCGTCACGGGAAGCCGGTGGAGATTAATGCGTACTGGTATAATGGTCTGAGGATTCTGGAAGAGCTGGCGCCGTTTGTCGGAAAGGATGGATCGGCGTATGGGAAGCTTGCGGAGCAGGTGAAGAAGAGTTTCCTCGAAAAGTTCTGGATGGAAGAGGAAGGATATCTGAAGGATGTGCTGAACGGCACGTATGAAGAAAAGCAGTTCCGATGCAATCAGGTCTTTGTGCTGGCGCTTCCGTTTCAGATGATGAGTCAGAAGCAGGGGCAGCGGATCGTACAGGCGGTTAAAGAAAAGCTGTATACGACAGCAGGACTGCGGTCATTGGAGATGGAGGATCCGGCATTTCATCCATGGATCGGCGGAAGCCAGCCGGAGCGTGACAGGGCATATCATCAGGGGACAGTCTGGGGATGCAGGAAGGATGCCTGTTTCATCTGGCGGAGATTTATGATGGTGCGGCGCCGGTGATGTCGAAGGGCTGCTATGCGCAGGCGTGGAGTGTCGGAGAGATTCTGCGGGTTTACAAAGAAATGGAGGGAAAGAAGAGGAGGGAAAGAAGATGAATGCGGTGGTGAAAAGAACGCCGGCGGAGTGGAAAAGCTTTTTTGAATCGGAAGAATTTGTGGAAAACTTTACGTATGAAGGGGATGACCTCGGTGTCTCGGTGAAAAAGGATGAACAGCTTGTGACAGAATGGAAGCTTTGGGCGCCGACGGCGATGGAGGTTTCACTGGAGCTGTTTTCCCGCGGCAGCAGCCGGGAGCACGGGGACCGAAAAATAGCTTCGCTTGCGATGACGCGCGGCGAAAAGGGTGTCTGGAGCTGTGCAGTGCAGGGAGCGCGGTATGGAACGTATTATACGTATCATATCCTGCACTCGGATGGTGTCTTTGATACGACAGATCCGTACGGCGTGGCTTCCGGTATTGATTCGGAGCGGAGCATGGTGGTGAATCTTGCAGAGACGGACCCGGCAGGCTGGGAGCAGGATGAAAGACCGGAAATCCGGCCGGAGGACCGTTGTGTGTATGAGCTTCATGTGAAGGATTTTTCAAGCGATCCGAATTCCGGTGTTTCGGATAAGCACCGTGGAAAGTTTCTGGCATTTACGGAAGAAGGCACAACGCTGAATGGAGACGGAATTCATGCGACAGGGCTCGATTATTTGAAGTCGCTTGGCATTTCTCATGTGCATCTGCTTCCTGTTTTCGATTTCGGAAGTGTGCCGGAAGACGATGCGGAAGCGTTCAACTGGGGCTACGACCCGGTGCAGTACAATGTGCCGGAGGGATCCTATGCAACCGATCCGTTCCACGGGGAGGTACGTATCCGGGAAATGAAGGAAATGGTTCAGGCATTGCATAAAGCCGGCATCGGTGTGATTATGGATGTGGTATACAATCATACGTACAATCTCGATTCGCCGCTTCAGAAAACAGTCCCTTATTATTATTACCGTGAATGGGAGGATGGCACGATTTCCAATGGTTCCGACTGTGGAAACGAGACGGCAAGTGAAAGGGAGATGTTCCGCCGCTTTATGGTTCACTCGGTTTGTTACTGGGCGAAGGAGTATCATATCGACGGTTTCCGTTTCGATCTGATGGCACTGCATGACACGGAGACCATGAATGCGATCCGCACAGCTCTGAACCGGATGCCGCGCGGCGAGGAGATTCTGGTTTACGGTGAACCGTGGAAAGCAGCGGCAAGCGCAATGCAGGAGGGATATTTCCCTTCGGATAAACAGAATATCGGAAAGCTGATGGATGGCATTTCCATGTTCTGTGACGATACGAGAGATTCCATCAAGGGAAGTGTTTTCATTGCCGCAGAGGGAGGCTATGTCAATGGAAAAGAGCGTCTTTCAGCAGGAATACTTTCTGCGACAGACGGCTGGCTGGACGGAAAAGGAGCCTATGATCCGCGTAATGCGAGCCAGCTGATTCCGTATGTGTCGGCACATGATAATTATACGCTGTGGGATAAATTAAAGCTGTCTGACCCGAAACGGAAGGAGAATGTAGAGTCGGATTTTGACAAGATGGATGAGCGGACGCTTTCAATGAACCGTCTGGCGGCGGGCATTGTGATGACCTGCAAGGGAATGCCGTTTTTCCAGGCGGGTGAGGAATTTGCGCGCACGAAGCATGGCGAAGGAAACAGCTTCAAATCGTCGTGGCAGCTCAACAAAATTGACTGGACACGCGCCTTAGAGCAGGAAGAGCTGGTGGACTATTACCGTGGTCTTCTCGCTCTGCGCCGAAAATTTCAGGCATACGGAACGTGCGAGCCGGACTGTAAAAAGACATTTTTCCGTGAAAACCAGATCGCAGGTTACGAACTGGAATACCCGGATGGCTGCGCAGTCTGCGTCTTCTACAATCCATGGGAAAAAGAAGCTTTGCAGAAACTCCCGGAAGGAAACTGGAAACTGCTCTGCGATGGAAAACGCTGTGCAGAGGATGGAGCAGAGATGAAAGAAAGCATGATGCTTCCGGCAAAATCGATGGTTCTGCTGGCGCGGGAGTAAAATTGTAAATTTTGTCCCTTTTTGTCGGAATGCTGTCTGCGGAAACGGGCATCGATCATTCTGCCAGGCGGCGAGCGGGAATCAATTGTTTTTCGTTTAAGATAAAAATGCACTGTGAAATTGTCCGACGACGTTCCACAGTGCATTTTTATGTTTATGTGAGCAATGAGTCAGGATCTGTGCTTACACGAGATCCTGGCGGTATCTAAGAGTTCGGATCATTATTCGTCCACAACTTCCAGTACATCCATCGGACAGGCTTTCGCGCAGATACCGCAGGCAATACATTTGGAAGCCGGATTGCCCTCGGTTTTTACGATCAGGCCAAATGGACAGGCCTTCGCACAGGCTCCGCATCCCGTACATTTTTTCTTGTTGATCATGTAAACGCCTTTCGGGTTCTGGGTAATGGCGCCTTCCGGACAGGCCTCGGCACATTTACCGCACTGCGGACAGGCGATCGGGCGGACAGCCTTTTTCTCTACGATCTGCAGACATGCCTTGTCCGGATCAAATACCTTATAAAATGCCTCAGAACATGCTCCCACACAGGCAAGACAAGCCATACAGGTACTGCCTTTTTTAACTTTCAGTTTTTTCATTTGTTTTATCCTCCGCTTAAAGTTTGTGTTTTCCTTATTCTACCATTTTT
>ENA-OVGM01002879-OVGM01002879.1-human-gut-metagenome-genome-assembly--contig:-NODE-2879-length-10534-cov-5.576582_pt1 | contig 10534 bp, 20 predicted proteins | sample MGYA00237773_ERZ505425 | MGnify/ENA primary metagenome ERZ505425 (study PRJEB26158, sample SAMN06016407) | human gut metagenome | biome: human gut; feature: ankylosing spondylitis patient; material... | reverse complement strand
AAGCTCTGCGGACCTACGCTGGGCGGACCTAAGCTCTGCGGACCTACGCTGGGCGGACCTAAGCTCTGCGGACCTACGCTGGGCGTCAACCATCAATGTTAGGAACCTGCGTATTATCTCATGCCAATTAAATACTAGTGATCAAAACCGCAATATCGCTTATTACCCAGACTTAAATTTAATCACCGCAGGCTGCTTCTTCGGCACCCTCGACGAACTCAAAGAGAGGGTCGAAGAGGTACACAAGAAGGACAATCCTAGCATCTACGCTAAATATCAAGCTGTCTTAACGTTTATTGAGACGGTTTTAGAAATTGAAAAGGAAGAATAATCATGAAAGAAAATAACAAACAAGTCATATTTTACAGCGCTGAAAAAGATGGGTTCCTTAAAAGTTACAAAGATAGAGGAAACCTAGTTTTCGCAGCGACATTTACTGACCGTTTGAGAGACGCACTATACTTGCCAGTTGAACCATATGAGGAACAAAAAACTGAAATCGACAAACTTGCTGAAGCGTTTGACTGTGAAGTGCTTATCGTAGAAGCCGAGTATAACGTTACTAAACTTGACGGTTCGGACTTCGAACGTACGGAGCGTGAAGGATCCTTGAAGAATGGAATCGAAGCGCTTATGGAATTATTGACTAATTAACAAATTAAGCAGCGGTGGGAGGGAGGCATTAAATATGGCAGACAATCAAAAATACTATTACATGAGACTCAAGCAAGATTTCTTCGAAACAGAGGAAATGATAATCCTTGAGTCGATGCAAGATGGCTATCTGTATAGCAATATCTTGCTAAAACTGTACTTAAGAAGTTTAAAGCGTGATGGTAAGTTGATGTTTAACGACGCAATTCCTTATAGTGCAGAAGTTTTAGCAACAGTAACACGGCACAACGTCGGGACGATCGAGAAAGCTATGGATGTTTTCCAAAAGCTCGGTTTGGTCGAAGTAATGGATGATGGTGCTATCTATATGTTGCAGATTCAAAACTTCATCGGTAAGAGTTCGACGGAAGCTGAACGAAAACGACGCTATCGAGACAAAATCAAGCTTGAAAAAAGCGACAACCAAGCGGTTTTAGAAGATGTGGGACATTTGTCCACTATAGAGGTGGGACATTTGTCCGGACATTCGTCCACCAGAGATAGAGATAGAGATAGAGATAGAGATAGAGATAGAAAAGAGATAGAAGAAGAAGTAGAGAATAGGAAGCTATCTTCTGCTGCTGATAAATCAGATTTCAATATCTTTGACTATTATCAAAATCGAATCGGTCTATTAGATGGTTTCCAACTTCAACAGATTGAAGCCTATCAAGCTATTGATGGATTAGAGCCAGATTTAATCAAGATAGCTATTGATAAAGCAGCCGATAATTCTAAACGCTCTTTTGGCTATGTTAACTCTATCTTGAAGTCTTGGGCACAGAATGGAATTAAAACCGTAGCCCAACAGCGAGAGGAACAGATTAGTTTCCAATCCAATAAACCAAATAGCGATAAACCAAAATTTGGTCCAGCTTGTAGCAAATACTAGAGGTGATGCTTATGAGTTTAGAAAGCACAGCTAAGCAAATGCGAAGGCAGTATATGACGGTTAGCGATAAATACTGCGATAAGCACCAACGGCACTATGTCACGATTCAGTTTCCGAATTCAAAACCCTACACAGTGTGTGAACTGTGCCATAGGGAAGAACAAGATCAACAGAATGCTATCAAAGCACAAGAACAGTACGAACGTGAGCAAGAGCAGAAACGCTTGTACTTTCTCAAAGATTTCAGCTTACTGGATGACGATTTAAAAACTGCCAGTTTTGACAACTACAAGGCGGCGACCAGAGAGCAGAAAGAAGACTTAAAAAATGTTAGAAGTCAGCTCAAAGGCTATCTTGACGGTCAAGGCTATAACATTGTTTTGATTGGCGATACTGGAGTGGGCAAAAGCCACCTAGCTTATTCAGCGCTTAAGGCTTTATCGGATCATACTAAAAAGATGGGGCTATTTATCAACGTCGTTGACCTGTTAGCCAAAATCAAAGAAGACTTCAGCCTTGAAGCTGAGTATATCAGACGGATATCTGAAGCTGAATGGCTAGTGCTCGATGATGTTGGGACTGAAAAAGTGACAGAGTGGTCTAATGGTATCTTGTACAGCATTTTGAACAAGCGTACTAAGACCATCATCACGACCAACTTGAGCCCACGGGATATCATGGGCACTTATGGCAAGCGTGTTTATTCTCGAATTTTCAAAAAGACAGGACTTGGAACCACGAATGAGCATGTATACCAGTTTAAGACACAACAAGACAAGAGGATGATGCTTTGACAGAAACAGAAGTGAAACTAAAGCTCTTTGAGGATTACGAGCGTATTCACGGCCTTGTATTCTCACAAGAGCATAAACAGAAAATGATGGATGAGCTAGATTTATACTCATTTATCGACAAAATCAACGAATATATGTATTTTGCTAAGAAATCAACGCATATTTTTAGCACACACTAGAAAACCCCTCTAAAATCGATTTTAAGGCGTGTGTTTTGTTGGGTGGTATAAATAGACAGAACGCCGTTAAAATTGCATCACACCCCCTTAAAATGCGAAATAAGGGTATTTAAATCAAAAAGGAAGATGAAACATGACAAATCAACTTGCACACAAAGATTTTTTTAACACACCAGCGGTTAAACAGAAATTTCAAGAGGTACTCAACGGGAATGAGCGACAGTTTACCGCAAGTCTCTTGTCAATCGTGAATAACAACAATTTGCTGGCACGAGCTAGCAACACCTCAATCATGACAGCAGCAATGAAGGCGGCAGTCCTCAACTTGCCGATTGAGCCAAGTTTGGGCTTTGCTTACATCGTTCCTTACAAACAAGATGCACAATTCCAACTTGGATATAAAGGGCTTATCCAGTTAGCTATCCGCTCTGGTCAATTTAAGGCCATTAATTCCGGCAAGGTCTACAAAGCACAATTCAAATCGTATGACCCACTATTTGAAACATTGGATATTGATTTCACTCAGCCGGAAGATGAAGTCTATGGCTACTTTGCAACTTTTGAGCTAGTCAATGGCTTTAAAAAGTTGACTTTCTGGACAAAGGAACAAGCAGAGAGCCACGGTAAACGCTTTTCAAAGACTTATGCAAGAGGGCCTTGGTCTACTGACTTTGACGCTATGGCTCAAAAAACTGTGCTCAAGAGCATTTTGAGCAAATATGCGCCACTCTCAACCGAAATGCAAGAGGGTCTTATCTCAGACAATCAATCTGAGGAAGTCAAAGCTGACCCTATCGACGTAACGCCAAAAAACGAGGACACTCAAACACTTTTGGGCGACCTAATGAGCGATGAAGCTGAATCTGAAACAGATAAAAGCGTAGACGCTGAAACAGGCGAAATCATCGAAGAAGTTAGCTTGTTTGAAGGTGATTCAACCAAAATCAAAGAGGTAGAAAATGACTGATTTAACTATCTTGACAGAGGAAAATTATTACTCTGACAAAACCTATATGTCTGTAAGTCGCTTCAAGGAATACATGAAATGTGAAGCTAGAGCTAAAGCTATTGATGATGGCGTTTGGGATGATGAACGAGATCAAAAGCCTCTGCTCTTTGGCAACTATGTCCATAGCTACTTTGAGAGCGAGGAAGCTCATGAGAAATTCAAGGAAGAGAACAAAAAAGCCCTATTCTCTAGTCGAAAACCTTATGGATTGCTATCGGATTTCAAGTTAGCTGAAAAAGTTATCGAAACGCTCAAGGATGACACACTTTTCAACAATCTTTATCACGGAAAAAAAGGCGATAAGGTCGAAAAGGAAAAAATTGTCACTGGATTCATAGCCGGCGTGCCATTTAAGGGCAAGCTCGATAGTATCAACTTTTCAAAAGGCTATGTGGTCGATTTAAAAACCATGAAATCTATCTGGACTAAGGAATGGTCAGAGGAATTGCGTACTAAAGTACCGACTGCCGTCAATAACATTCTAGGGTTTCAATATCATGTCCAGTTAGGGACATATTTAGAGCTACTACGACAAATGGACTATCCAACTTTCAAACCGTTTATCGTGGCGGTCTCGAAAGAAAAACAGCCGGATAAAGAAATCATTGAATTGACGGAAGAATGGCTAGAAGAAGGGCTTGATTACATCACCAAGCACGCCCCTAGAGCCTATCAAGTGGCACTTGGAAATGAGGAACCTAAGAAATGTGGTCATTGTGATTATTGTAAGTCTCAAAAGAAACTGCATGAGGTTCTAACATTGGACGATTTCTTAAATCGTGAATAGAAGGAGATAAAACCATGATCAATTCAGTCTGCCTTGTTGGAAGAACAACCCGTGACCCAGAACTTAAATACACGGGGAACAATATCGCAGTAGCTACGTTTAGCCTAGCTGTTAACCGCAATTTCAAGGACGCTAACGGCGAACGTGAAACGGACTTTATCAACTGCGTTATCTGGAGACAGCAAGCTGAGAATTTGGCTAACTGGGCTAAAAAAGGCGCATTGATTGGAATTACTGGACGCATTCAGACCCGTAGCTATGAGAATCAGCAAGGTCAACGGGTGTATGTGACTGAGGTAGTCGCTGAGAATTTCCAAATGTTGGAGAGCCGTGCAGCGCGTGAAGGTAGTAATGCCAATCAAGGCAATACATCGGGAGCGTTTGGCAATGGCAACGGCGGGTATGCTGGGCCTTATCAACAAGCACCGCAACAGCAAGGGCCAAACTTTGCGAGAGAAGGCAGCCCATACGGAAACGCAAATCCTATGGATATCGATAGCTCTTCACTTCCCTTCTAAGAAAGGAGAATAAATGGAATTTAAACCAGTAAAAGGCTACGAGGGTATCTATGAAGCATGTTCCGATGGCACAATTTGGTCGTGTGAAGGGAAAGTAACTTATAGCAATTGGCACGGAAGAATTAGAAAGCGTGTCTGGAAACGTAGAGAAATCAAGCCACAGATACAAAGACGAGTAAGAAGCGCACACAGCGACAAGCGAGTGAAATTGTGGAAAGATGGCGTTGTGAAAACGCACCTTGTAAGTAGATTGGTAGCTACTGCATTTACCCCTAACCCAGAAAACAAAGGCTTTGTAAATCACAAAAACGGAAACCCACTAGATAACTCGATAGATAACCTTGAATGGGTGACTAGATCAGAAAACCAAAGACACGCTTTTAAAACAGGGCTTATGAGCACGAACAAAAAAGTCGTCTTAAAAGACACGTCTAATGGCGTGGAACATCATTTTAACAGCTTGGCGGATGCTAGTCGTTTCCTCGGCATGAACCACAGCTTTCTAAGCGGTAAAGTGAAGCAGGGCAAGAGCGTGGATGGCTACAAAGTGGTATTGGTTTAGAGGTGCAGAATGAAAATGACTTTAAACATCGAGCCTAAACCTCAAACAAGGCCACGATTTAGCAAATTTGGCACTTATGAAGACCCTAAAATGAAGGCATGGCGTAGACAATGCTCACAACTTATTGAGCAAGAATATGACGGGGAATTCTTTGACAGCCCTATTTCAGTCAATGTCACGTTTTACATGAAGGCTCCCTTGAGTGTATCAAAAAAGCCCACGCCAAGGGCTAGAGCTAAAACGTGGGATATGTTTAAGCAGTTTATGGCTGAAAAGCTCTGGCATATCAGAAAACCTGACATTGACAACCTAGTCAAAGCACTGTTCGATAGCATTTCAAACGCCGGTTATAACAAAGTGGATAAGAAAGGGATTGTCTGGACGGATGATAGCATCGTTTGTGCTTTAATCGCTCGCAAAAAGTACAGTCCTAACCCACGCATTGAATTTGAAATCAAGGAGCTTGGATGAATAGCAAATATAAAGACAAGCTGGTTGGTGTGTATGCACCGGGCAACTATGGCCACACTAGCGTATTAGATCAGACGCAAGAATTTTCAAGGTGGTTTTGGAGTAACCGCAAGGACATGGAACTCATCAGCATTAAGCTAGGTATCGACATCAAGAAGTTAAATCGCATTCTGACATTAGAGCAGTTGCCGGATGATGAATTGTTGAAAGGAATGATGGAGCTATGCAACGTAAAGGAAGTAAAACAATGACAGAAATTAGATTACAGAATCCATATATGGATGAAACAATCAAAGTGAAAGAAAAGCTCAAACGCATTCAGGACATGTTGGAATGGCTCGAGGTAGGAAATATACAATGTCTTCAGTTACAGCAGATTGAGCCAGAAGAAAGGATGATTACTATTAGTCCTAAGAATTTTGCAAAGATTGATTATTACGAAGTAGAGGAAGCAGAATCATGAAATATAAAGTAGTGGTCTATTACGACAATATGCCAGACAGTGAGCATATTTTCAGCAACAAAAACGACGCTATCAACGAGCTACATCGTTTGAGAGGTGTCAAATATCGCAATTCTAGGATGTATACAGTGGAAATGGAAGAGGTGGATGATGAATAATCTAATTAACAAAATCAACCGCTGGGCAGACGAACGCAACCTTAAGCAAGCTGACCCTAAAATTCAGTGGATGCGAATCACAGAGGAAGTCGGAGAAATTCGGGATGTCCTCTTGAAACCGACGAAATTCACAGAACCACAAGCAGCACTCAAGGATGCTATCGGTGACACGCTGGTAACAATTATCGTACTAGCACATCAACTAGACCTCGATGTGACTGAGTGTCTCGGTATTGCTTACGAGGAGATTAAAAACAGGAAGGGAAAGATGATTAATGGAACTTTCGTCAAAGAAGAAGACCTCTAAGAAGTGGTACACGGATAGCTTAACTATTTCAAGCGCTATCTTAGTCGTCAGTCTGGTTGTTAACATGTTGTCAGTCTACTATGTTCTGACAGTGCCACGCAGGGTGGAGACAGTAAGTATCCATAAAGTAGATAACGTGGGCGCAGAGATGCACGGCAAAGTTACTGGGAAAGAGAAAATTAATGATCTCTACACGATTGATTGCGGGGCTTACGGGAAATTCTTAGTGAGCAAGGAACAGTACGACCAAGTAAACATTGGGGATGATATCCCTAGCTATTTGAAGGAGAGAGGGCAATGATACCAAGATATAGAGCGTGGAATAAAGCCACAAAAGAAATGTACGAAGTTGACGATATTATGTCTATCGATTTCGGGAAAAGTGAAATTTCCGTTAAAACACTCTTTTTCGAACAGGCAAATTGCTACAAATTCGATGATATCGTTTTTATGCAATCAACCGGGCTCAGAGACAAGAATGGCAAAGAAATCTTTGAGGGGGATGTTTTAAAAGTAACCAACCTATCAAGCTGGTTGGAAGTTGTATCTTTTAACGAAGATAAAGCGATGTTTGTTTCTAAAGAAACTAAAAGAAAGGTTGAAGAAACTCCTCTATACGATTTGTTTAACACAGATATCTTCGAAGTTGAAATCATCGGAAACATACACACAAATCCAAAACTGGCAGAGGTGAAACAATGAACAAACGACAATTGAAAAAATCAGTAATGAGAAATGTATCTAAACTTTATGATATGGCTTTCGAGCGAAAACGCTTTAGGAGAGACGTAGCTATTATTTGCGGTAGAGGTCCAAGAAACACAAGAGCACTTACTACAATGGTGGTTAAGAGAACTGTGTGCGAATACGCCCCATTCGAAGCTGTGGGAATAACATTAGAGGGATATATCGCTGATCGCAAAGTGATTGAGGGGCGTGGCTCATGAGTAAAACATACCAATATTCAGGGCTGACACCAGAATTATATCAACGGTTAGTCAGCGAGCATGCATCACTGAGGAAAGCACACCCGAGAGATTATAAACAGTTTTTTCAAGATGTGAAACAGTGCAGTGAAGTACAAGCTCGCATCATATATCAAGCGTTTAATAGTGCAGTCGTTGAACGTGCGAGAATATCGCCCCAAACTGTTGACAGATTAGAAGGTATTATTTCTGATGAATTATTCGACGACCTTCGAGATTATCTGTCTACTAATTACACGAGGGGCAAAACCACTAAGGCAGTGTTGGATAAAATCAACGCAGGACTGCCAGAACACCTATTTAAGCGATTCCAGAAGGAAGTGGAAGGATTACGCAAGGAGCATCTTAACGATATAAATAACTACATTAGAGAGGTTAAGGGGTGCGACAAAAAAACAGCTAACAAAACCCAAAATGCTCTCAATCTGTGCTATGCGGAAAAAGCCGCCCTAACACCGTTGAAGGTTATTCAAATGGAAGGGTTACTTTCAAGAGGGTTATTCAGCGAGATTATTGATTACGTTTTCAACAACTATGAATGGAGCGAGAGATTGAACAATGATGTTGATCGCATAACCCTAGAATATCGTAATAAAGGCAAAGTAGGTCGTGAGAAGACATCGGTCAGAAAAGCTCTTTATACAGCCTATGCACTAGGCGTGTAGCTAGAACGGTCTAAGAGGGTTCGACTCCCTCGCTAGCTATTAGTCTATCATCACTAAAAATAAAAAATGAAGCTAAAAAATGGATATAGATTTTTAGTGGCTTGAACACTTTTTCGACACGAGCAAGCTGACAGACCTTGCTCAAAACAAACCCAGCAAATTTAAGAAAAAAAGGATGTGAAAAAAACCTCTTTCTTACCGATATCATTACATGTAGTCAAAGGCCTTGCTGGTGCTGATGGCTATAAAAAAAGACCCAGACTAATGCCTAGGACTGTTCAAACGCTGATAATATTATTATACCATAAAGGAACCGATTTATGAGAACAGTAGAACGACTGCAACAAATCAAGGCACTTGATAGATATATTGACAGTCAGATAGAACAGGTTAAGAGACTGGAATCACAAGCGCTCAAAGTAACGGCTGGAGCTATGCAGACTGACATGGTGCAAGGTGGCAAGCGTAAGGGTAAGGATGATATCTATGTGGAACTCATGACGGCTCGTGAAGAAGTAGAACGCTTCACGGCTGAAGCTATTAAGCAGAAGCTAGAGTTTCGCAGACAGATAGCAAACGTGGGGGATATAGATGCCAGGTCCTTACTACAAATGGTATACATAGACCAGCTGGATATCTGGCAGATATGTGAGCGCATGGGCTTTAGTAAGGCTACCTACTATGTTAAGTTAAGACAAGCTGAGAAGTATTTGGACTAATCTATATTGGTATACACCAATCCATACTGCATCATACTTACAACGTGGTAATATAGTATTATCGAATCAGAAGGACACAGTGGTGTTCTTCTTTTACTTTATCTGAAAGGAGGTATGCCAATGCCGATGGTCAGACGATGTAAGGCAGAGGGGTGCCGTGCCTTAGCAGAGAGACCAGCACACTACTGCACCACACACCACAGTATGGAAGCAGCATACATGGAAGAGAGGCAGAGATATTCACGAACGAGATACAACAAGCGAGTAAGGAACAGAGACGATGAGAGCAAAGAACGGTATGCGTTCTATCGTTCAAAGACTTGGTCTTCTATTCGTAAGATTGCATTGGAACGTGACAACTATCTATGTCAGTACTGTCTAGCGTTGGGTGTGACCACACCAGACGCTCGTATAGGCGACCACGTTACACCCGTCGAAATTGCGCCAGAACTTAGGACGGAAATTTCAAACGTGGTAGCAACGTGTAGAAGTTGTGATAACACCAAGCGGACACTAGAACAAGAAATCTATGGGACTGGTCAAAATAGGACAAAACAAAACACGGAGCTACGACTTACCGTGGATGCTTGGGCGGGTTTAATAGCCCGGAAAAAACAGGACGTTGTTAAACCCCTCTAATAAGCCCATAGCACGATTTTATAATAAGGGTGGTATAATAACACTCAAGACGATTTAAAATTGACCCCCGCCCCATTCTCGTGGCTAGGAGAGCCGCCACAAGGTGTTCTTTTATGTCGCAGACCAATTTTTCAGATTTTTAAAGGGTGTCAAAATGAACTAGAAGGAGGTGAGGCGAACTTGGTTAAAAATCCATTTTATAAACAAAATAAAGGGCGTTTACCGAGTGACCCACCAAACTATCTAGGACAGGTAGCTAGGGAGGTTTGGCGCAAAGTCGTTCCGTTTTTAGAAGGAACAGGCAAGGTCGAGCGCATAGATACGTTCTTGGTGGAATCTTATTGCACTAACTACGAGATATACAAGATGGCTTACGAAGACGTCAAGCTAAACGGCATCCAGCAGGAAATCACAAAGCCTATACAGGCTCAAGGGTCTGGTGAGATTTTGGGCGAGCAGTCGCTCGGTTTTAAAAAGAATCCAGCAGTTGCCACGATGAAGGATGCAACAACTACGCTGAATCAAATAGCCATGCAACTAGGTCTCACGCCGAAAGGTAGGGCAGAGTTGCTGACAATCGCAGATAGTAGCAAGCCTGAAAAATCGACTGCTGAAATGATGCAGGATTTTTTAAATAGTTAAAAAGATGAGGGATTTATTTCCCCATCTCTTTTAATTTTTATTAGAAGGGGGGTGATTTTAAAAGTGGAAACTAAACAAATAACGAATAA
>ENA-OVGM01002870-OVGM01002870.1-human-gut-metagenome-genome-assembly--contig:-NODE-2870-length-10552-cov-3.955892_pt1 | contig 10552 bp, 7 predicted proteins | sample MGYA00237773_ERZ505425 | MGnify/ENA primary metagenome ERZ505425 (study PRJEB26158, sample SAMN06016407) | human gut metagenome | biome: human gut; feature: ankylosing spondylitis patient; material... | reverse complement strand
TATGAAATACTAGATTCTGCAAAATATTTAAACGCTCAAAAAAAGCTACTAACGCTAAAGCCTCATCATTTCCATTTCCTGTTTTAGAATTGAATTGCCTCTCTGTTTCACTGGCAGCCGCCTCAACTTCTTTCGAAAATTGTTGGATTGATTTTGCATAACGTCCTATTGCAGGTAAATCATGAACTTTAATAACATCATTCATATTTTATTTCTCCTTTGTCGTCAACAGTTGATTAAGTAACAAATTCATTTTATTTTCTAATCCAAACTTTTGACCCTCTAACTCATGAATCTTATTAGACACCTTCTCAGAAACATTATCTATCTTTGTATCAAAATCTCGTTTAATGTTCTTTAATAAATCTTGTTCAAAACTTGTGTCTTTTGAATACTTCGCACCTGCTATATTATAATTACTTTTAATATTTTCATCGTTAATTAACACATAGTTGACGGTTGTTGGAAACGATTCTAAAGATCCTTTTATTTCAGTTAATTTAGCAATTTTTGCATTTAGTGTTGAGATAGCTTGACTTGTTTCATTCATAGATGCAATTATGGCTGCTTTCCCCATATTTCATCTCCCTTCTATTTCATTAATACTTTCACTTTTCTTACAAATCCATCTTCTACATAGTAGTTCACCTGGCTATCAAGTGGTTCTTCACGAACTGGTCGATTGATAACATTTAGGACACTTTGGTCTGTAATCCGCATGGCCACGATCGCTTGTTTATAGAGTTTGATAGATTTTGACACTTCGTCAATTTTTCGATTCAACTGACTACCACTCATGGCTACTGTAGCATAGCCTGCACGCGCCCCTTTTTCAAGGACATAGTTCAGACTAGATTGAAGATCCATACTTAGATCATTCATAAGTTCTAGCTGATTGTATAGCACAATCGTTGCTTCATGTTGCGATTTCTGCTGTTCCAATCTCAATTGGATATTTTCTTCCATTTTCTTGATTCCAGCTACATAGGCTTCCTTCGTAGAGAGAATCGTCACACCTTCCATCTCTGGTAATTCATTATAGGCTGGCGCCAACACAATCACCTTCTGCTTGCTACGAGCAATTTGTTTGACGAATTGAGTCATCTGCTCTTCTTTGTCTGTCAGATAGAGAAGGTTGCCTTTCTTGAGATCCCATGTCACAGGCTCAACTGTTTCCAGATCCAATCCGAGTGGGACTTTGCCTTCATCCAACAAGGCTGCTACATCCTCACGGCCATAGAAGGCTACTTCTGTCAACTCATCTGGCACCATTGGGATACCTGCTGGTGTTTGGCCTGTCCACATCTCTTTGAGGTTTTGGACTTGGTCGCGGAGGTTGTTGATGATTTGGATATCATTGTCTCCTGCGACTGGTAGGGCGAACTGGATGACATCGACTTCGTCACGCTTCATGAGCGCGCGTCCCTTGATGTCTTCCATCGTAGACGCTAGTGGGGTTGCTCCCACGATACCGCGGACTTCAGAGATATCATTCTGTGGCAAGGTCAGCTGGTGCTTGAAGTTTGAATAGAGCTGAGCCCGTAGGTTGTTCTGACGGCTAGCTGTGATGATCAAGTGCACACCGATGCTGAGACCTTCACGGGAGATCCGCATGAAGAGCTTGAAGAGGTCTGTCTCATAAGGCTCGTCCTTCATAGACTCATAGCTATCCATGAGGATGACCATGGTTGGCTCTTGCTTGCCGGTCACTTCACGGTAGAGAGCGATAGTGCCGACACCATGCTCAGAGAGGAGCTTCTTGCGGCGATCCAACTCGCGGTTGATGATCCGGATGAATTTCTGGATTTTCTCCGTCTGATCCAGCAAGAGGCTATCGGCCACATGTGGCAATTGGCTCAATGGTGCCAGACCATTGGTTCCGAAATCCAGCAAGTACATGGTCAGATTTTCTGGACTCTGCTTGCGAGCCAGATCCATTGCGGCTGTCTGTAGGAAAGTGGTCTTTCCTGTGCCTGGACTTCCGTAAAGGAGGATATTCCCATCTTTTGACAGATCGATGGCGACCGCTTCTTGCTTTTGCGCTTGCGGGATATCAGCGACCCCGATCAGGACGCTTGGAGCTGTCCGTTTTTGCCAAGCCTCGATCGGTACGACCTTGTCCAACTCATCCAGCGTGATCCGCTCTTTGAGCGGTGGCAACCATGGTTGGGCCACAGCTGCGATGCCTTCTTGTTGGTGCAAGTGGTTGATTTCTTGAACGATGACATCCAGCTCTGTCGGCACTTCCTTGATTTCTTCTGCCATATCCAGACCAGAGAGGTCTTGGTTGAGGACTTCGTATTGGCCCAGTTCATTGATCAAGTAGATGGTATGGTCTTCGATCCCTAGCTGGTCCTTCTCAGGCTGGTAGTCTGCTCCTGACCAAGCGGTTTGGAAGAGTTCATAGACTTCGTTATTTCCGACTTGGAGGTAGGCACGACCGGTCTGGGTGATCTCAGCCGCATCTGCCGTCCGCAGCATCTCCATAGAGTCCCCACGATCTGCCACCTTGAGGGCTAGCTTGAAGCGGGAGTTGGACCAGATCTGGTCATCCACGACCCCAGAAGGTTTTTGCGTCGCAAGGATCAAGTGCACCCCGAGGGAACGCCCGACACGTGCGATAGAGACCAATTCCTTGATGAAGTCTGGTTGGTTGACCTTGAGTTCGGCGAACTCATCACTGATCAAGAAGAGGTGAGGAAGCGGTTCTGTCGCTTCACCCAGTTTAAATTTCTTTTGGTATTGGTTGATATGGTTGACCCCATATTGACCAAAGAGGCGTTCCCGACGATGGATCTCCGCATTGATAGAGGCTAGGGCCCGCATGGACTGGGCGCCATCCAAGTTGGTGATGGTCCCAAGCAAGTGAGGCAGATCCTTGAAGAGGTTGGCCATTCCCCCACCCTTGTAGTCGATGAGGAGGAAAGCCACATCGTGTGGGTGGAAGTTGACGGCAAGGCTCAGGATATAAGACTGAATGGTTTCAGACTTACCAGAACCGGTTGTCCCTGCAATCAAACCGTGTGGTCCATGGGCTTTTTCATGGAGATTGAGGTAGACCAAATCGTCCTTCCCGCGCAGACCAATCGGCACTGCCAAACTTTGGTAAGGGGCATGGCTCTCCCAACGACTCAAGACCTTGAGGTCATTAAAAGTTTCCGCCTGGTACATTTCAAGGAAGGTCACCGAGTCTGGAATTGAACTCTTAAGCTGTTGGATATGCTTGAGAGGGGCAAGGCCACGCGAGATGGCTTCCTTGTCATAACCTTCAGGGAAGTGATCCAATTGGAAGTCAAGCTCACGAAGAACCCCTTCTTGCAAGAGCAATTGCCCTTGGTTGCGGTCCTTGATGGAGATAACGGTTTGGATATTTTCAGAAAGAGATGAGAGCACATCTGCCACATAGATGATAGAGCATCCTAGCTCTGTCGGATCCTCACGGAAGAACTCCATGATGACATGGTCCAAAATCAAAGTCTCATCGGTGATGAGGACCACATAGTGCGGGTGGAAGATCTTGGTATCATTGGCTTTTTCTTCCTCTTTTTGCGCCTTGCGGAGCTTGAGGATTTGGTTAAGACTGTTCAAGACCTGATCGCGTGTCCGCTGATTGTAGACAAAGCTACGGACATTCATATCTTGCAGAGTTGCATGAGGTAACCAGCGCATCCAATCCCAGCTTTCTTTTTCCTCTTCTGGAATGATCGGAATAATGGTCAGATCATGGTAAGAGTGAAAGACAGCCAATTGGGCAACCAGGAGTTGCAACTGCTCTAACACGATAGGACGAGGACCGACATACCCTACAGGTCCCCGATTAAGGCTAGCTACAATCGGAAGATTGTCGATTTTTTGGTGAGCTTGGAAAAGGGCATAGCCTTCTTCTTCCAAGGCATCTTTCTTCCCACTGCGCTCTTCCTGACCATATTTGAGCTCATAGCTGGTTGGAACCTTGCCCAAGCCCAAACGATAGGCCAAAAAATCAAAATGAAGCGGTGTTTTTTCGTAGATCCGCGAATCATAGCGTTTGACCATCTTTGTCAAGTCTTCAATCGCTGGGAAATGGTAAAACATGCCTTCTCGCTGCTTCCGAGATAGCTGTTCCAAGTCCTTAGCCTTGTCCTTGAGATAGAGATGGTAGAGCTCCACGCGCTCTTTCTTGTCTTCTTTGTATTTCTTACGATTCTTGAAGAAGCCTTGGACCGAAAAGATCACACTGACCACAGACATGGATACCGTCGCGATGATATAGAGACCCCGCGGTTGGAAAATGGTGATCAAGAGGGTCACCCCAACCATGATGAGGGGTGGCATGATCAACTTCAAGAGTTCATCCGATGGCTTTTGAGGCTCCGCTCCTGGAGGATTGATCAAGATCTTGTCTTCCGAACTCCGGTAGATGATCCGCGGAGACCGGTGGTACTCTGGATAGTCCTTGTAGAAGTCATAGCGTGAATGCAAACGCGGCACCAGATAAGGACTCACTTCGACAGTCCCTTCCACACAAAATTCTTCCGGATAGAGCTTAAAGGTCACATCTCCAATAGCAAGCTCATCCCCAAAGGCCAGTGGAAAAGTCGCTTCACTGACGAGTTTGTGGTTATGGTAGAGTTTTCCAGATAAGAGCTGGCAAGTCCAGATCTGGTCTTTTTTCACAAGGAGAAAGCGCACTGGATAATGCACGCGCACATCCGCACCCTCTTCATCTGCTACCAGGATCTCTTCCTTGTCGAGTAGCTCATAGGTATGGACTTCCCCTATCGCCAAGTAGCAGACCACATCTCCAAGGATCTTGCTATTTTCAAGCACGCCCTTGTCTTCCCCATATTGGTAGAAGACTTCTCCTTGACTCCATTGGAAATGAAGAGGATGTTCTTGCGAAGAAATGGTCAACTGAGCCGTTTCTTGATTCGATACAGTCGCTGTTTTTCCCTCTTCTAGCGCTAGCTCATAGCGAAAACCTTTTTTATAGAGTATGATACGTTTTTTCATAGACTACTCCTTGTGGTCGCTAGACTCAGTCGAGCTTGCAGTTGTAGAAGACGAGCTTTCTGTTGAGGAACCTTCTGTAGACGAAGCCGTTGTTGAGCTGCTAGTGGAAGCTTTGGTTTCATCTGTCTCTGCTTCCAAGAGTTTAGAGCGGGCATCCCAGTATTTCTTGTATTCGCCCTCTAGCTCAGAGAGTTTCTTCTCGCGCTGTTCACCAGAGAGTTTTTCGCTATCACGTGTCGCCTTGATTTCTTTACGAAGGGCATAGATGATCAAGTCTGAATCGTCGATCCGCTTGGCTGTATCCAGCGCTTGGGTAAAGTCATGACGGCCGATATAGATCCAGTAGTGGAGATAGAGACTGTCTGATTTGAGCGTGACGTTGTTGAGGATGACCTTCTTTTGGTCCTCTGAGAAATTCAAGCCTTGCAAGTAAGACGTCGCCAACTCGTATTTCTGTGTCGTTGGAAGACTGCTTGGAGCCACTCCCTCCAACTCATCGATCACACCGGTGTAGTCTACTTTAAGAAAAGCAGTATCCGCTTGAAGCAACTTTTCTTTAAAGGGGGCTTGGAAAAAGACCAAATAAATCAAGGGCAAGAGTAAGAGGGCCACTACAGCTGAAAGCCATACTGTTGCCAACTTAAAGATTCGGTGTTGACGACTTGAAACCAAGGTCAAGGTCTTTTCTTCCTCTTCCTTGCGTTCTTGGTAGGCTTTCTCTAAGAGAGCTTTCATCTCTTCTAAGCTAGCAGCATCACGGATTTCTACCAAGAAATCAGGCAGATCTTCTAATTCAAGTGTGCCTTGATAGAGCTCCATGAAATCCCAGTCCCCAAAAAGAGTGACCGCATAGCACTTGGCCTGCCGCAAGAATTCAACCTGATCCCACTTGCGTGGCACCATCATTCCCGGCACCCCGCGATAAGCGATCTTGACTTGCGCATCCTTGGTCACAAACAAATTGATAGGATGCAACATAAAGGTCACCGGAAGCTCCAAGGCTGGCGCCAAATCCAAGACATTGATAGCTAGACGCAGACGGTCTGAAACCGGTAATGCCTGGATTTCTTCTGCACTCAAGCCTAGCGCGTCTGTCTGATAGGTCAGATGAATCTGGTCTTGATCCGCTGTCATGCTTTGCTCTAAAAACAAGGGATGATGGAGATCCAAAATCCATAAATTGCGTAAATCCTGGCTATCCACTTCTGAACGCTTGAGGTCCAGCCGCCAGCTCGTTTCTTCTTTTTCAAAACGGAAGACTTGTTCTTCCAGTGTAAATTGTTCTTCTTTCACCTTACCACTCCTCAATCTCGATCAGATCACCACTCGTGATCGGATACTCCTGTACCACCTTGCCTTCATCCAGCAAGATGCCTTTATTTACCACGCGCAACTGATACTTGCTTCTAGGCTCCATGGCAGACCCAAAGATCTGATCCAATTCCCGAATCAAGCGTCGCACCTCCATCCGCGTTGGGATTCGGAGGTCATGGCTTGCACCATTCATACGGAAGGTGACATTGATATGTTGGTCCATTTAGGCCTCTTTTCTATAGATTCGATAGGAAATATAGCCAGCAATCCCAAAGAGAAGAGCACTCCAAGCCAGCATTTGCAAGGCTGGAATAAAATCCGACAAGCTGGCCGAATTGTCCTCCACATTGGACTCGAATTTAGATAATTTTTGATTTTCAGGCTGGAACAGGTCCGCTTCAGGCCCTGTTTTTTTCTTTCCCTTTATAGCAGAAAACAACTGGCCGTCAGAATCGGTCAATTGTTTCTCTTGCTTGCGTTTTTCATCTGCTAATTTTTTCTGATCCTTCTCATTGAAAAGAGACTCAGTCGCATCCAATTGGCCCCCAAGTGTCTTTTCCTGCTCTGTCTCAAGACGTGAGTTGTTGACCTGCAGACGATTATCAATAAAATCATCTGCAGAAACAACAGCTACTGGCAAGAGACTAAAGACAAAGAGAAGATACATCATTTTTTTCATAAGCTTGATTCAATTTCCTTTGTTTGAGTAAACTTCTTAGGAATGAAGATATTGGCAACTGTCAAAAGGCCGAAGAAGACCAACAATCCGAAGAAGACGCCGATACCGGCTGTTTGTCCATCAAAGTAACCCGCAAACTGTCCTTCTAAAATAGAAAGGAGGTTGACATTTTTCACCAGTGCTGGAAGGCCTGACAAGGTCGCGGTCGTTCCGATCGCACTTGATAGGTAGACATAGCTGATCAACATGAAGAAGGCCAGTCCCATTCCAATCACACGGAAGTGTTTCAAGAGAAGGTATTGCAGTTGTACCAAGACAAAGCTTGCTAGAACCGCTAAGAATACCCATGAAGGTACATATTCACGACCAACAGAGAGTTGAATACTTGAAATCATTCCGATCACCAGTCCAAGGATGAGAGAAAGTCCCACAAGAACACCGACAGACAAGAGATCTGATTCTTGCAAACGATCGAGTTTGAAACGATCCTTAACCTTGCGAATGATTGGTTGAGTCGCAAAGAGATAAGCTGTGAAGAGGCTCAAGACTTCCAACATAAAGATCCAGATAAATGGACGGTAGACGTTGATAGTCGCTTTCACAGAAGACGATTTCTCTGCAACTGGATTTGACAAAAAGTCGAGCAGGACTTCATTTGGTACTCCGTTTTCATAGGCATTGTTGAAGACTTTACGGAAGGCTTCGACGAAGTTCCCGTTTTCAGACAATTCCTTGTCGAATTCACCCATCAAGCTCTCTGCATTGCTAGACAATTTCTCTGTATTGCCTTGAGCTTTTTCCAATTCTTTATTCAATTGGCTAAAGATTTCATTGGTAGAGTTAGCAGCTTCTACATTGCTACGAGATGAGCTCTTAACGCCTTCTGTCGAGCTCAATAATGACGTGTATTCAGAACCAAGGGCTGACAAATCTGCATCGGTCTTGGTTTGAGCCTGTGTCACTGTTTCTTGTGCAGATGAGATAGCTTCTAAGCGTTTTTGAAGGTCTGCATACTGTGCCAATTGATCGTTGATATTTTGGGTTAGATCTTTGTTAGTATTTTCGATTGCTTGAAGATTGGCCTGCAATTGTGGTCCCAAGTCTTGCAACTGTTGGAGTGTACCATCTAACTGGGCTTTCACACTCTTCGTTGCATCCCCAGATTCATCCGTTTCAATACTCTTACGGTAGTCCTTCATGTTACTTGAAACGGCAGCCTTCACGACATCGACCAAAGCATTTGTCAAATCCATATCTTCGATCGGATCATAGAGCGAATGACGATCTCCCTTGTCATCTTTTGGATAGTAGGCATCGATCAATGCTCCCGCACGTTGATAATCCAGGGCGATTTCACTAGCTTTCGATGCATAGTTAGCTACAGCTGTTTTCAAATCATCTGCAGATACGGTCACACTGGTTGAAGAAACTCCATTCACAAGAACTTCAACATCAATCGCGCTTGGCATAGCTCCTCCATCTTCAACGAGGTGAATTTGAATTTGTTTGCCATCTTTCAGTTCGACTTCCTGCTCACCACCACCTGCATAAGTCTGTCCATCATAGGTCCAAGTATCAACCTTGACTCCTGCAGGGACATGAATACTAACTTTCTGTTTCCCAGATTTAGCATTAAGGACATCCGCAACTGCCGTTGATTTGGCATCCACTTCTGTAGCCAATTGTTTTAATTCATCGGCATTCCCTTTTGCCTGCCCCTTCGTACCAGCAAAAGCACTATCAAAATTAATCGCTGCGTTGAGATTCCCATACTTATTCAAATTCAGACTAGCAGGGTCTAAAGACGGAAGTTTTTCAATCGCTTGACGAATGTCATCATCCGCTTTATCTCGAGCCTTGCTGATAGTTTCGATTTTTGGTTTTCCAAGCAAGGTACGAAGAGTGACTTTGTCTCCTTCTTTTAGACCATAGTAGTCAAGGATCTTCGTTTTTACAGAAGACTCGATGTTCTTTTCGTGCTCATCTAATTTGTCGCGTTCTGCCTTGATCCCTTTTTCGAGGTCTGCCACACGATCATTCACATCTTTTGTCAAGCCTGCATAGGTCTTGGTCCCTGAAGCATCTCCTTCTGTTTCAGTTGGTTGACTCAATTGTTTGGTAATTGCTTCTTGGTTTTGTTGTAGATTCTTATACAACTCTTGGGTCTTTTCACTGACAACAGACTGGTTCATAGACATCAGCTGGTTCATGAACTCTTCATGGCTGATCTTATCCTCAGAGCGTTGCTTGATCAATGTGTCGAAGTTTTGACCGTACTGATCCTGAGATTGGGTCAATTGATCAAAAGCCTGTGTATAAGACTCAAGGACTGTCTTCAAGGCATTATTCGACTCGACAGAAGACGTAGACAAGCTATAGAGACTTGGAAAGATATTCTTGGAATCCAAGGCCGAATCCAGCAAGTTGCTTCGGTATGAACCAATGTTGGTCGATTGGATTTTGTTACTTGTTTCCACGTTCTTCTGAGCTGTATAAAGGTTGCTCAAAATGCTAACCATATACATATCAACCAACTGGCTATTCAAGTCTGAAACGATATCTTTAGCGACTTTATTGGCCTCGTTTTCAACCTGAGAATTCCCAGCCGCATTGACCTTATACGTCACCGTGGTCTTCTCTGCATTAACCGCGTTCACTTCCAAGACCTTCTCTGAAAAGTCACTTGGAATGACAATCATCAACTGGTACTTGCCATCTGCAAGCCCTGACTCAGCGGCTCCACGAGGGAGTATAGACCAGTTTTGCGAATTATCCCGTTCGATATTCTTTACATAGCTAGCCCCAAGGTTGTATTCTTTATCATTCAGTTTGACCGCCTTGTCTTCATTGACAACCGCAATGTTGAGCTTAGTGTTTTCTGTCGTTTGCACGGTCTTTGCTTCGTTTTGCTTTTGGTTCTTTTGAACCGTCGTATAAAGACCCACTACAGATCCCATCAAAAGGAGCACAACCGCACTCTGACCGATGTATTTTAACCATTTTTTATTTTTAACTTCCATACCTTTTCCTTTTTCTAATTCATAGATACAAAATAGGGGTTAGGAATTAAGAATCTAACCCCTATTTTCTATATATCAAAAGACAAAAGGGTGATCTACCTACAAGAAGTAAGATCACCTCCAAGACTATCTTAGTGGATTTGTGCAGCGATATCTTGGTCAGTTTGTTCAACGATATCAGCGACTTTGATCAATTGAGCGTTGATGTCTTCCAACAATTGAGCGAATTGTTTGATTTTTGGAGACAATTCGTTGAATTGTGCTTCAAAGCTATCAAATGCAGATCCATCCCAGTTTGCGTCGATGACTTGTTGTTCATGAGTCAAAGTGTTAAGGATTTGATCGATTTCTTGAGAACCTTGTGCATAGCGTTGTGCTGATTGACGTAGTTCTTCTGGAGTTAATTTAATTTGAGCCATATGTTTCTCCTTTTGGGCTGATACCCTTATATTTTTTCCATAAACAATACATTTTAGTACGAATTAGTAAAATGCCAGATAACTGTATATTTTACCTTTTGCTCCCTTTTTGTATTTTTTACTTAAAA
>ENA-OVGM01002863-OVGM01002863.1-human-gut-metagenome-genome-assembly--contig:-NODE-2863-length-10575-cov-2.521578_pt1 | contig 10575 bp, 9 predicted proteins | sample MGYA00237773_ERZ505425 | MGnify/ENA primary metagenome ERZ505425 (study PRJEB26158, sample SAMN06016407) | human gut metagenome | biome: human gut; feature: ankylosing spondylitis patient; material... | reverse complement strand
GCTGTTCGCCGTTTTCGTCAATCAGTCTGATTTCCTTGTCCCTAATTTGTTCGTTAATCATCAATTCAGTAATTGTCAAGCACCTCCCAAATAAACTGTGTCCACAAGCGCCCTTTCCAAAAAAGAAAAGCGCCGGAAGAATCCGCCGCACACAGAAAAACAGAGCAACCCTCTGTTTGGATACTGTATTAACCCTATTTGCCCATGCCATAAGGTGAGAAGCGGAACTTCTTCTTTGTTTTACTAAAGCAGTATATCATGTATATTCCCTATTGTCAAATATTTTTTGCCGATTTTACGGGATTTTTAAAAACAGGGTGAGGATTTTTCCCCACCCTTGTTTCTTTTCTTATAAAAATCAATCCAGAACCTTTGTATCGATTTCTTCCTTGATTCTTGCAATGAAATCTGCCAGAGCAACCTGACCTTCCTCGCCGTTCTTTCTGGAACGCAGGGAAACCATGTTTGCTTCCTGATCCTTTTCCCCCACAACGATGATGTAAGGTACTCTTTCGTTTCTTGCCTCTCTGATTTTGTAGCCAATCTTTTCTGCACGGTTGTCTGTTTCCACACGAATACCCGCTGCATCCAGTGCATCCTCTACACTCTTTGCGTAGTCTGCAAATTTTTCGGAAATCGGCAGCACCTTAACCTGAACAGGAGACAGCCATACGGGGAACTGACCTGCGAAATGCTCAATCAGAATACCGATGAAACGCTCGATAGAACCGAAGCATACACGGTGAATCATAACAGGGCGTTTCTTTGTGCCGTCTGCTGCTGTGTATTCCAGCTCAAAGCGTTCGGGCATCTGCATATCCAGCTGGATGGTACCGCACTGCCATGTTCTGCCGATGGAGTCCTCCAGATGGAAGTCAATCTTAGGACCGTAGAATGCACCGTCGCCTTCGTTGATGGTGTATTCAATGCCGTTTTCATCCAGTGCGTTCTGCAGGCCTGCTGTTGCAATTTCCCAAGCCTCGTCGGAGCCCATGCTGTCTTCGGGTCTTGTGGACAGCTCAATGTGATATTTGAAGCCAAACAGCTTGTATACACCGTCAATCAAGCTGATTACGCCGGAAATTTCATCCTTAATCTGTTCCTCTGTCATGAAGATATGCGCGTCATCCTGGTTGAAGCAGCGAACACGCATCAAGCCATGCAGCGCACCGCTCTTTTCGTGTCTGTGTACCAGACCGATTTCAGCCACACGCATCGGCAGGTCTCTGTAGGAGTGCATATCCTGCTTATAAACCAGCATACCGCCGGGGCAGTTCATAGGTTTTACCGCATAATCCTCGCCGTCGATCACTGTTGTATACATGTTATCTTTGTAGTGTTCCCAGTGACCGGATCTGTACCAAAGCTCTCTGTTCAGAATGATGGGTGTGGAAATTTCCACATAGCCTGCTTTTTTGTGGATTTCTCTCCAGTAATCCAGCAGTGTATTTTTCAGCACCATGCCCTTAGGCAGGAAGAAGGGGAAGCCGGGGCCTTCATCCAGCAGTGCAAACAGCTTCAGCTCCTTGCCCAGCTTTCTGTGGTCACGCTTCTTTGCTTCCTCCATCATTGTCAGATATGCGTCCAGCTCGGATGCCTTGGGGTAAGCAGTGCCGTAAATTCTGGAAAGCATTTTGTTCTTTTCGGAACCTCTCCAGTAAGCCCCTGCAACAGAGGTCAGCTTGATTGCCTTCACTGTCTTTGTGCTCATCAGGTGAGGGCCTGCGCACAGGTCTGTGAAGTCTCCCTGCTTGTAGAAGGAGATAATTGCATCCTCAGGCAAATCCTGAATCAGTTCTACCTTGTAGGGTTCTTCTCTTTCTTCCATATATTTGATTGCTTCTGCTCTGGGCAGTTCAAATCTTTCAATAGGAATGTCTTCCTTTGCGATTTTCTTCATTTCAACTTCCAGTGCTTCCAGTTCTTCCTGTGAAAGCCTTTTCTCTGTCGAAGTCATAATAGAAGCCGTCTGCAATGGCAGGGCCAATTGCAATCTTTGCTTCGGGATACAGACGCTTTACTGCCTGTGCCAGAATATGAGATGCTGTGTGGCGGAATGCCATTTTCCCTGCTTCATCCTCAAATGTGCAAATAGAAACCTCTGCATCCTTGTCCACAACAAAACGTAAATCCTTTACTTCGCCGTCAACGATACCTGCGCAGGCATTTCTTGCCAAACCCTCGCTGATGGATTTTGCAATCTCCAGAACGGAAACCGCATTGTCAAACTCTTTTACTACGCCGTCTTTCAGTGTAATCTTCATTGCTATCTCTCCTTTTTAGAACATTTTTCCTTGAAAGAGAATTTTGGGCAAAAGAAAAAGCCCATCATCCACTTTCCTCTACGAAAAGGGACGAGAGCATCTACTCCCGCGGTTCCACCCTAATTGTTCTGATTAAACCACTCATTTTCGACGATAACGGAGTCACCGGGCTGTATTAAAGCCGCTCAGAGGTGGTTTTCGTTCTCCTTCCAAAGCAGGATGCTCCCAGCAAAATACATCCCTCTCTGTGGCATTCGGAAAGGACTACTGTCCTCATCAACGCATTTACCATATCTTGTGTCTTCCACAAGAAACATTATAGCATGCAAAATGATTCTGTCAACAGTTTTTCGCAAATTTATTTACAAATGTCCGTTTTCGGTGTACATCAGAACCATTTCTTGCGTTTGAAAAAGATGATAATGCCCACAATGCAGGCAACAGAAAGCAGCCCCACAAAAAGATATCCGTATTTCCAGCCATATTCGGGCATCTTCAGGTTCATCCCGTACCATCCTACGATTAACGTCAGCGGCAGGAAAATCGTTGTTACAACCGTAAAAATCTTCATTGTTGTATTTAGGCTGATGTCAACCTCCGCCTCATAGCTTTCCCGTACCTGCGTCACATATTCCCGCAGGTTCAGTACGTTCTGAAACCGCCGCTCCGTTCTTCTGTAAAGCATGTTAAAGGAAGGCAGGGGTTTCCCGTCAAAAATCCCGTTCTCGTTCTCCACCAGAATATCCAGTACATTCAGAAACTGCTCGTAATATTTTTTCAGCACCATCAGCCGTTTGCGCAGGCTGATGATCTCCGAAACACAATCCCGCTTCCCCGTTGCAATGAGTGCCTGCTCCAAGTCCATAATCTCTTTTTCAATGCTGTCAAAAATAATATCATCCTTCTTCGTCTGTAATTCAAAAAACGAATAAATCACGCGGTTCAGCGTCACTCTTTCGCCCAGTCCCTCCAGACATTCCTCCAGCAGTGCCGTCACAATATCAATTTTAGAGGTAAAGAAAAAGGCCTTCCCCTTTTCCAGATACAGAATGACACTGCCGATGCTCAGCAGGATATTCTCAAAATCAAGCATTTCCAGGCTCACGCAGTCAAAATTCTCAAAGGAGTCATATCTGGCATAGCTGAACCGCCTTGCCTCCTCCAGAATTTCCGCAGAAATCCCCCATTTTTTGCCACAGGCAAGCATTTTTTCATAAGGGAAAATGCCAAGCAGACCTTCCTCCTGCCCTGTCGGCTCTGCAATCCTCTGCCATCCGCCGCTTTTTATGCTGTAGTACATCTGCTCGCCCCCCTTTCACGTTCTCTCCGAATAACTATTTCCTTATTTAATCCGACCCGCTGTGCCGTAAACCATAACCTCTGCTGCGCCTGCCATAATCGCACTGGTGGAATAGCGCACATTAACAACCGCATCTGCACCCATTCCTTCTGCATTTTCCACCATACGCTTCATGGCAATCTCTCTTGCCTCCTCCATCATTTCCGTGTACGCCTTCAGCTCGCCGCCGACAATGGATTTCAAGCCTGCGCCAAAATCACGCCCAATGTTTTTGGATTGGATGGTAGAGCCGTTTACCAAGCCCAGCATTTCCAATTCTTTCCCTGCAATATAATCCGTATTCACTAAAATCATGCAAATCCACTCCCTTTTTCTTCATCATAGTCTCCTTCTGTGGGTTTGTCAATTTTTTTACCCCAGACGCACAATATCCTCAATCGCAAGCGAGCAGACTGTCCCGCACGCCTCTGTTTTCATGCCATGGTTTCTGTTGATTGCCTCCATGATTTCCTTGCGCTTCGCAGCAGATGAAACAATCGCGATAACCTCCTTCTCCTGCTGTACCGTTATCCCGTAAAATTCCTCAACACTTTCACTGCCTGCCCAGCGTGCATGAATAATCGTGCCGCCGCGCGCACCCGCCTTTCTCGCAGTTTCCATCACTTCCTCTGTAAAGCCCTGATTCACCGTCACCAGAATCATGCTGTTTTCCATGCCTTCCTCCGTCATCGTATCCACCCTCCCCACTTCGTTCTGCACATTCATCTGTATTGCCAGCGCCGTTACATGCGCCATAGCCGTCAGTCTCATATCAAATACAATCCCACGGGAACGCGCCGCGCCGCGCAGCTCGTTATTCAAATCTCGCATCACGCGGTTCACCATCGTTCCCCTGCCAACCGTAAATATAACATCCTTTTCCACGCCGTCCAAGCCGAGTAAATCTCTGATTTCAGAGGTCGCTGTTCCCTTTCCTGCGCACTGCAAATGGTGTGTCAGCCTTTGCCCGTTGAATAATTCAATCATATTTCTGCCCTGCCCGCGCTCCACAATGGAAACAATCAGCTTCATCGGCTCTATTTTCAAATCCTTCATTTTTCCACCCCATTTCAGTCAAAATACAGAATGTCGTCCTCCAGCTGGTGCATCTGCACCTCGATATACCGCCGCTTTGCCTTCTCCTTCATCTGCGTGATAAAGCCCATCATCTGAATCGTAATCAGCGGTGTCATGGCTACCATCGCAACAATGCCAAACGCATCCGTCATCACATTGCCGCCCAAAGCCTCGCACGCCCCCATTGCAAAGGGCAATAAAAACGTAGCCGTCATCGGACCGGAGGCAACGCCGCCACTGTCATAGGCAATCCCCGTAAAAATCGGAGAAACGTAGCGTGTCAGCACCAGTGCAAACACATACCCCGGAATTAAGAACCAGAGAACCGAAATCCCCGTCAAAATCCGCAGCATCGCAATCCCGACAGAAATACATACCCCGACAGAAAGTGCCGTCTGCATCATTTTTGCCGTCACAAAGCCGTTGGAAATTTCTTGGTCAGCACATGAACCGCAGGCTCTGCCGCAACAATGAAATACCCAATCACCATCCCAATGGGAATCAATAGCCACGCATACCCACAGTCCGCAATCCCTGCGCCGATAATCTGCCCAACCGGCATAAAGCCGACATTTACGCCGCAAAGAAACATTGCCAGACCGATATATGTAAACAAAAACCCAAAGCCGACACGCATCAGCTGATGCCTTTTATACCGCCGAAACAGCATCTGAAACAGCGCAAATGCTGCCGCAATGGGAATCAGTGCCACCGCAACCTCCTTGAAATATTCGGGAATCTCATGCGCAAACAGCAGCGCCACATCCCTCGTTGTTTCCACCGCAGGCACCTCTGTCGGGCTGTATAACGCCTGATCGGGTTCATAAAAAATCCCCAACAGCAGTACCGCCAGAATCGGACCGATGGAACAGAGCGAAATCAGACCAAAGCTGTCCTCTCTCGATTTTTTGTCGCTTCGCAGTGTTGCCAGACCAATCCCCAGTGCCATAATAAACGGTACCGTCACAGGCCCCGTTGTCACGCCGCCGCTATCAAAGGAAACGGGAATAAAGGAATCCGGTGCCAGAAATGCCAAAAGAAATACCAAAGGATAAAATACCCAAAGCATCTTCGCCAAAGGAATATGAAAAAAGATACGAATCTGTGCGATCATCAGGAATAGCCCAACCCCTGCCGCAACAGAGAGAATCAGAATTTTATTCGGAATCGCAGGCACCTGCTCCGCCAGAACCTGCAAATCCGGTTCTGCAATCGTAATCAGCATCCCCAGAATCAAACAAACCAATAATGGGCCACCTATATTTTTTGTACGGCTCATCTCCATACCAATGCCCTCGCCCATCGGCATCATGGACATATCCGCCCCCATCGTAAAAAAGCCCATGCCGATAATCAGCATCACCGCTCCGAATAAAAACAGTACCAATGCCCCTGAGGATAACGGCAAAAGCGTAATGCTCAGAATAAAAACGATTGCCGTTAATGGCAGTACGGAAGCCAGCGACTCCATAATTTTTTTTTTCATATGAATCTTTTCTAACAGAAAAATTTTTCCTTTCCGCGTCTTTCAGGAAACACCTGATTTTCCTAGTGTATTACTTTCAATTTTATCATCTCGGACTTTTCCGTGTCAATCCGTGTTAAGACTTCTTAACATAAAACATTCAGTTACTGCACTTTTGTTCATCCTTTGTTCATATTTCATATAAAAAAGCCTTTCCGCAGAAAGGCTCAAATTGTATGGTAAATCTGTTGTATCTTGCAAAAGGGTGTGGAGAACAAAGCGTTCCCTGACTGTCGACTTATCTTTTTATAATCCCCAATTCCACATCTTTCTTTCCGTCTGTCCCCGTAATCGCCTTCCGCACCACTGCATAGCCGTCCAGAAATGCGTCCACTCCGTCAAACGTATCCGCAATGCACTGCTTGCCGCTTTCGTCAATATAAAACCGCTTGTACGTCACCCAATCATACGCCACCGCAATGCCGTCAACCGCATCCAGCAGCGCAATCTCTGTCAGGTTCAGCTTCTCGCCCTTTTGGTTATAATATGGACAGCCGGTCATATCGTCCCCATAGCCCCAGTCTGCAAGTGGCACCTGAATTACCACACTACTGTTCTCCCATGCCTGTATCACAGGCAGTCCCTCTGTGATAAACTGCACCTTTTTGCCACTCTTGTCAATCAGCCACGTTTTCCCGTTCTTCTCCGTCACAAAGGCTTTGCCATCCGTAAAATCTCCTGCCCATGCGTACTGCGGCGTAAGCATTTCCTTGCCCGTCTTGTCGATGTAGCCCCAGCCATCCGCCGTCTGCACTGCCGCCACGCCGTCATGGAAATCTCTGCTCTCTTTATATTTAGGAGAAACAACCTCGTTTCCGTCCCTGTCAATAAAGCCATACCGCGGTACAGGCTTTCCTCCTGTTTCCTCATAGATTGCCACCTCGGCCATTCCTTCAGAGAAAATCCATACCGTGTCATAAAGAAACGGTGTGATTTCATTCCCCTGCAAATCCAGAAAGCCCATTTTATCCCGATTCGATACCCTGACACGTCCTTCCGAAACCTGATAAATCGAATATTCCGCAGTTCTGAATTGCTCCTTTCCGTTTCTGTCAATCAGAGCAGTCTCTCCGTTTTCGTATCTTACCCTTAAATAGCCTTCTCCTGCATTGCCCAGATACTCGATTCCGTCCTTCTCATAGGATAACAGCCGTTCCCCCTTGCTGTCCAGAAGGTAATAGGATTTTATCCGTCCTCTTTCTTCTTTCATTGCAATAAAATATCCATCCCCGATATTCTCAATTTCATCGTATTCACTGCTCAAAGGCATGGTATAGCTCGCCTTTCTCCCCTCGCCCGTCATTCTCGGCGCATCCGCAGGAATCTCAATCACCTTGCTGTCATCCAGAAGCTGCACCGTTGCCGTTTTCTCCTCCGCATCCCAGATGATATCCGTATCTGCCACCGTATAGCCGCAGCCATTCAGAATATTTTTCCAGTTCCGCAGTGGCACAAAAATCCGTCCATCCCGAATGTCCATCCTTCCGCTTACTTCAATCGGCTCTCCGTTCACCGTAATGCTGTTCTTCTCGATATCGCAGGCGACCGTATTCCCTCGTAGCATCATCCACGCCAGCTTCGTTTCCTTTTCCCAATGCATCGTGCCGTTGTCAATCGAGGTCAGAAAGGCACGCAGCGGCAACATCGCATAGCCATCTTTGATATAAATTGCCGCATCCAACGGAATCCTGCTCCGGTTTCGATAAAGCTCCTTTGTGCCAACCTTCGCGGTAAATGTAATCTGCTCCGCCTCTCCAATCATTTCCGCCTGCGCAGGCACCGTCCCTGCCAGCATCAGCAGACTCATCGCCAGACATACTTTTTTCTTCATTCGGAACGCCTCCCTTTTGCCTTTAATTTGTATGACAAGTTTCTGCTTTTATCATAGCAGAAAGACATTCTTCCTTCAATCGCAGCACGCCATTCTTAAGAAAACCGTAAGAAAGTTGTTAGCATCCTGTAACACAAAAAAGCACTACCCGAAATTTTCTCGGATAGTGCCTATTTTCAAATCTTATCTGATTCTGGGAGGAAAGCCAACCTTTTTCTGCACCTTCGTCAGTGTTCTGTCCGCCAGACGGCTTGCCTTTTCCGCGCCGCTCTTAATAATCGCATCCAGATAATCCTTGTTTGCCTCCAGCTCCTTCACGCGCTTCTGCACAGGCTCCAGCTCCGCAACAACCGCCTCACCGACCGCCGTTTTAAACGTACCATAGCCCACGCCCGCAAATTCCTTTTCCGCCTCGGCAATCGTTTTGCCTGTCACCGCACAGTAAATGCTCAGCAGGTTGGAAATGCCGGGCTTTTCTTCCGCAAAGCGTACCTCTGTATCAGAATCCGTCATCGCGCGTTTCATCTTATTCATAATCACCTTGGGGTCATCCATCAAAGTGATGATATTGTTCTGATTTTCGTCAGATTTGGACATTTTTTTAGTAGGCTCCTGCAATGCCATCACACGCGCGCCAACCTTGCCGATATACGCATCCGGCACCTTGAATACATCCCCGTATATGCCGTTGAACCGCTGCGCGATATCTCTTGTCAGCTCCAGGTGCTGTCTCTGGTCTTCCCCAACAGGAACCAGATCCGTCTGATACAGCAGAATATCCGCCGCCATCAAAGAGGGATAGGTAAACAGTCCTGCGTTGATGTTGTCCGCATGCTTTGCGCATTTATCCTTAAACTGCGTCATTCTGTTCAGCTCACCCATATAGGTGTAGCAGTTCAGAATCCAAGCCAGCTCTGCATGCTGTGGCACATGAGACTGATAATAAATGATATTCTTTTCAGGGTCTAAGCCAACCGCCAGATACTGCACCAGCAAATCTCTTGCCTGCTTGCGCAGCTTCACAGGATCCTGACGCACCGTAATCGCGTGCATATCCACGATGCAGTATAAGCAGTCATATTCATCCTGCAGCTTTGTCCAGTTTTTCAGCGCCCCCAGATAGTTGCCCAGTGTAATCACACCGGAGGGCTGCATACCGCTGAAAATACGCTTTTTCTGTTCCATTTTCTAACACTCCTTGCTTCGTTTTATTTCTTTTCTTCAAAATCGGCATCAATGGTGTCCGGCTCTTCGGGAATGATAAATGCGCAGGCAATATAAGCCGCCACGCCAAGGAACAGGCTCATCAATGTTCCCAGTACCCAAAGCAGCCGCACAATAACGGGGTCAATCGCAAAATAGTCTGCCATGCCGCCGCATACGCCTGAAATTTTTTTATCTGTTTTGGAACGATATAATCTTTTCGTCATATTAAAATTCCTCCTCATCCTCTTCTTCATTTTTCAACAGCCCATTCGCAAAAAAACTGAAATGGCTTCCGTTTTCCCCTATGATGATATGGTCAAGCACCCTAACACCCAGAGAATCCAGTATTTTTTTGAGTGAAACAGTCAGTGTCAGGTCTGCATTGGATGGTGTCACCCTGCCGCCGGGATGGTTATGACAGAAAATCACGCCTGCACTTTTATACCGCAGCGCAACCTCTACCGCCTGCCGATTGGAAACAAATACACTGCCAACCGTGCCCTCCGCCAGCTTTGCCACATGAATCACCCTTCTGCGGCTGTCCGTGCAGATTATGTAAAATCTCTCTGTGCTGTAATGGCTGAGCAGCTGTCTGCAATATTCCACGCAGCGTGCAATCGAGGTCAGCTCCGGCTTGCTGCCAAGCTTTTCCCTTTCATATCTGCGAATCACTTCATGCAGCTGTGTCAGAAAAATCGCACTTTTCAGCCCAACGCCCTCTGTCTTTGCAATTTCATGCGCATCGCTCTCCAATAAATTGGAAAGTGAGCCGAATTCCTTTAGCAGCAGATGTGCAACGGGATTTGTGTCCCCTCTGGGAATACAGCCATACAGGAGCATTTCCAGAAGCTCATGGTCGGCAAAGCCATCCGGGCCTTCCTGCAAATAACGGGAACGCATCCGATCCCTATGCCCGCCGTGTATATTCTCCATCTTCACACCTTCTCCTCCATAAAGTGAATCATTTCCGGCAGACCACCGCTATAAATCACTTGCAGAAGGGAGTCCAGATTTCGCAACGCCAGCTTAATTTCTCTCTCGGTGATGCTGCCGTCCTCCAGCGCATCGGAAAGCTCACCCAAATCAACCACCTCAACCGCACCGTCGGGATGAATAATCACATCCGCCAGCAGGTCTGTAAAAATATACGCATTTTCAGCCTTCAAGTATGCTGTTTCTATAATATCACAATAATAATAAACAAGTTCTTTCTTTTTGTTTAAGAATTTACTAATTTTCCAACCCTTATCCATGTAATAGCAGGAAATGCCATGGCTGAATTTTGCCTTCGGATGCAGCACATCCCATTCGGTAATCATAATATTTCCCTCAT
>ENA-OVGM01002862-OVGM01002862.1-human-gut-metagenome-genome-assembly--contig:-NODE-2862-length-10579-cov-5.314899_pt1 | contig 10579 bp, 7 predicted proteins | sample MGYA00237773_ERZ505425 | MGnify/ENA primary metagenome ERZ505425 (study PRJEB26158, sample SAMN06016407) | human gut metagenome | biome: human gut; feature: ankylosing spondylitis patient; material... | reverse complement strand
TCGTGTTCGTTCGTACACAACTGTAAAGGGTACTAAGTATTATGGTGCTTGGTCGAGTGTGAAAAATGTGACCACTAAGAAATAATTGGATTTTAAAAAGCGTATCGCTGGGTTGCGGTACGCTTTTTTATCAGGATATATTTACTTTTTCTTTTTGGTAGCAACTACCGCCGCCATACCAAGCAAAGCTGTGCCTGCAAAGGCTGCGGCTGCTGCACCTGTGTGTGGGTTAGTTGTGCTTGAAGAAGATACCTTGTCTGAAGCTGATGAAGACTTGCTGTTTGAAGCAACAGAGTTTGCGCCTGATGATGAATCAGATGAAGCTGTTGATGAATTATCCGAATTGCTTGTTGTATCGGAGGAAACATCAGAGGAACTGTCATTGGAAATATCAGATGAGTTATCAGAAGATGAGTCTGGGTCAGTATCACTTGAACTGTCAGGCAGACTTGATGAATCATCACTTCCAGGCTTTTTATATGTAAAGCCGTTCTCGATAGCATAACGTTCTCCGTCTGTGCCCTCATTGCAGTATATTATGAAGTCACTCATCTTTACATATCTCATCGAACTGTCAATATCGTAGCCTAATGCAAATGCACCTATATTTATCAAATAATTATCTTTATCGCTTACAGGGATATCTGGCAGAGTTATTGATTTTAGATTTGTGCAGCCAGCGAAAGCACTCGATCCAATTCTTTCTAGTGTGCTTGGTAAGTTTACTTTTTTTAGGCTGCTATTTTCTTCAAACGAGCTTTCAAAAATGTATTTTACGCCTTCGGGAATTGTAATTTCTGGGAACTTTAAAAGTGCTCCACTACCAGCTAAATTAATGGATACAGTATCAGTCGAAATATTAAATTCGTCTGCGTCACTATAATAACATATGAGCGATAAACCGTCGTCATTTTTTTCATATAAGCCGTTTCCTATTATAGTGAATTTTGTATTATTTTCATCTATTGTTATATTTGGAAGTGCTTTGCTTGTTTTAATATTCCTAATGTTCTACTGTAACCTAAACCGTCACCATAACTTGTCACTTCAGCAGGAATATTGATATTCTTTGCTTTTGGCGGAACGTATAACATTTTAGCTTTATCTTTTTTATCCAATACTACACCTGAATCAACGACAAAACCACATTTATCATTGCCACTGTCAACTGTTATACTCTCAAGACTATCACACCAATAAAAAGCATCTGATACATCCAGGTAACCCCCGTTACAAAATTCTGCATTAGCAGGTATGTGTACTTCTTTCAAACTCTTGCAGGCTCTGAATGTACGGTCGTTAATATATTCTACGCTGTCAGGGATCTCGATATCGGTTATATTATTGCAGTCCTCAAAAGGTCCAAGATTATTGTAACCTTCAATCCCCTTTAATGACTTAACTCCGCTTGGGATAACGACCTTTCCGCTTTTTCCCTCAGGGCAGTCAAGAAGTTCCGTCATGTCCTTAGAAAACAACATTCCGTCATATGAAGAATAGTTCGGGTTTCCCTCCTCAACAATTATCTCTGTTATGGTCTTGGCAGCCCAGAAAGTTTTTTCGTTAATTTTGCCTTCAAAATCTGCCGGAATAATGACCCTTTTTACATCAGTGCCTCGAAAAATACTGCCATTTCCATATGCTGTAGTAGGGTCAATACTTGTTACAGTTTTTCCGTTGATCTGCGCAGGTATAGTTACAGTTTCGGCGTTGCCGTCATATTTATAAATCTGGGTATATACAGTCCCGTCAGATGTATATGAAACATAACTCCACCCCTGATACTCACCGCTTTCTACATTATCAGCGCTTGCAGTAATAAAATTGATTGTGCCAAAATCAGCAAAGTTGTTGCTTACTGTCGCCATACCGAAAACAAGAGCTAAAGCTAATGTACTGGCTAAAATTTTTTTGATCATTTTGATTCCTCCTAAAATTTCAATTTATATACTTCTTTTTACTATAAGATAGTACATAATAACACTAATGTGTGTTTTTATAAGCTTATTATAACACACATGATGCAAAAAAGCAACACAAATTTGTGTTTTTGTAATAGAATATTTTTAATGAATTAATGGAGGACTTTTTATGCACATTTACCAAAGAATAAGAGATATGCGTGAGGACGCAGACCTTACACAAAAGCAAGTAGCAGATATCCTTTATATGCATACAACGCAATATCGCCGATATGAGTGTGGTGAAAGTGAGATCCCATTTGATATTGCGGTAAAACTTGCCGATTACTATAATGTATCTCTTGACTATATTGCAGGCAGGACGAATGACAAAATTGGTCTTACCAAGTCAAGCTTAGATGATGACGAAACTAATCTTATTAACAACTACAGAATATTGTCAGAAAAGAACAAGGGAAGGATATTGGAACGAATTTATATTTTAAATAAGTATGATAAGTAGGGAATCGAACGCACTTTACAACGAGGAATAAGCAGATTACAATACCATGATATAAAAGGCGGACGCTCTTATGAGCTGTCCGCCTTTTCTCAAAAAAACCACCCACAGCAAAATCAGCCGTGGGTGGCAATATCATTTTAAATTAACACTATCCCTTATTTGTTCAATGCTATCTTGCCCATTGCGTCTGCCTGCATGATAGCGTCATAAAGCTCGATAGGCTGTACGTCGCCTGCAAGATTGTGGATAGTTTCGCCTGGGATACAAGCGTTCTTTGCGATAGTTTCTACCTGCTCAGGTGTCGTTACACCGATCTCCTCAAGTGTGACAGGAAGTCCCACCTCAAGGCAGAAGTTCTGTACCTCTTCAAACTCTTCCTTTGGCGCACCCTCAAGTACAAGCTGAACCAGTGTACCAAGGGCTACACAGCAGCCGTGGTCTGCGTGCTTGATTCCCAATGATGTTACGCCATTGTAGAACGAGTGTGCAGCCGCACAGTTTACGTTGTCTGCTCCAACACCTGAAAGATATACGTTAGCCTCGCAGATAGCTTCAAGGGCAGGTGTAACTGCGTGTACCTTGCAAGCCTCAACTGCCTGCTTGCCGTATGTTTTCAGCGTGTCATAGCAAAGTCTTGCAAGTGCCTGTCCTGCTCTTGTGATGCCTGTGCCTTCAAGGCTTGCAGACTCTGTTCTTATGGAAGCTCTGCCCTCAAAATATGTACCAAGTGCATCGCCCATGCCTGCAATAAGGAACTTTACAGGTGCGTTTGCGATAACTGTTGTGTCTACCATTACTGCGTCTGGATTGGTAGGATAGAAAAGATATTTGTCAAAGCTGTGGTCATCATTGTATATTACTGACAGACCTGTACATGGCGCATCTGTTGCCGCAACTGTAGGCACGATAACAATGTGCTTGCCTGTGTAGTATGCTGTAGCTTTTGCGGTATCAACTGCGCTTCCACCGCCAACTGCAACTACTGTGTCGATGTTGTCAGCCTTTACTATCTCTTCCATTTTGGCTATCTCGCCCTTGCTTGATATACCACCAAATACTTCATAGCGTCTGTAATCGTCAAGCTCGCCAAAGCTTTTTTCTATCTTGTCATGACAGGCTTTGTAGCCACTGTTTGAACATACAAACAGCCACCTTTTGCCCATATAGCCCATTTCTTCATGAAACTTAAGTGTAGCATCTCTGCCCTGAACATATTTGAGCGGCTCACGCATTGCTCTGAGTCTTCCCATCATAATGAATTACCTCCGATTTGTTTGATTTATTAACTTTATACGGAATTCTCTCCGTATTTTCAATTAGATTATAGCATTTTGCACAAAAGATGCAAGGAACATTTTATAAATGATATGTGAATTATTTGTTGTGGCAACATTTGAAAATGTAAAGCTTGGAGGACGATAAAACAGAAAAGGCGGAGGATCTTTGCGAGCTTTCCGCCTTTTTCATATGTTCAGCATTACGGAAGCGTAAAACATTCCGTCACCGTATTCAAATTTAGCTACGCCATTGTATTTGGCGGCAATGTTCTTGACAGACTCTGTGCCGATCCCTTTGCCTTTGCGTTTTGAGGAAAGGAAACCGCCTTCCGGGTCGGTGAGGATAGTTCCGGTGAAGGTGTTGTCCACCGCCAGGCAAAGGGAATAGATGTCAGCCTTTGCTCTGATTATTATTTTTTTATTCTTTGCACTGTCAGACACGCAGCCGTGAATGGCGTTTTCGATAAGATTTCCGAAAAGAACAGAGAGGTCGGTTATGTCTATTTTTATATCATCTGGGATGTCAGCGCTCACCTTGTATTCAATGCCGCTGCTTTCCGCTATTTGAGCAAAATATGCAAGAAGTGCGCTTACAGATGTGTTTTTGCAGTAAATGCGTTCTGATATATCGGGCATAGAATCCCTGAAAGCGTTGAGATATTCCGAAAGCTTATCGTATTCGCCCTTTTTCAGAAGCTCCTGCATAAGAGCGATATGATGTCTGACATCATGCTTATAGCGTCTTGTTTCTTTTATCTTATCCTGCAAATAGTCATATTGCAGGTTCTGCATTTCAAGCAGGTGGTTATTTTCCTGAAGCCGCAGATTTTTCTGCTGTTCGATGACCAGCCGTGCCACGATGTAATACACCAGAAACGCCCCTGCGTTTATAAAGAAAAGAGCTATGGTGTTCTTTGGCTCCAGAGCAAGCTCTAAGCTGCTTTTCGCAGAGTTGCCGTAGAGAGTATAGTACCATATTATATAGAAGGTAAATGGGATAAGCCAAAGATAGCGCCACTCCAGACCTGACGGCTCTCTTTCCACAGCAGGTGTGTAGACCTTTTTCATGTAGATAAAAAGAGGCCCCCATACCACGGCTTCTGTCATAAGCATACAAAGGGAAAACGACCAGCGGTATGATTCATAGGCAAGTGATGGGAACAGAATGCCCTCCAGACATTTTGAGGTAATGACGATAAAGCTTGCGTTATTTGAAAGCAGAAGCAGTGTGAAGCCTGTTTTGCCGACCTTGACCTTCACAGCGAAAAAGTAAAAAGCCGCATAGAGCAGGGTGCTGACTGCACTTAGCAGACCTGCATTTGTGCTGAAAAATGCCGCCTGCCAGCCTAAGAAGATCTGTACCAGTGAAAGAGCCACAACAAGTCCCACAGTAGCTGTTTTGGAAAAGCGAAGTCTATGCCGGAAGGGATAAAGGGCAAGCACCATAAGTGGCAGAAAATTCAGAAGGGAATATATGCCCACTTCCACAAGGCGGTATAAAGGAGGCATTACTGCTCACCGCCTTTTCGCAGATCACTGAAGCGAAACTGAGCGAAGGCGTCTAATGTTTCTCTGGATTTTCGGCGACTTATGGGGATATGTGTGCCGTCGCTCATTATGAAAAGGTCGCTTTTTTGCTGGGCTATCTCATAGAAATTCACGATGACGCCTTTGGTGGAGGTGTAAAAGTATGAATGACTGCAAAAAATGCTCTCGATCTCAGCAAAAGAATTTCTTGAAACTATGTTTTCGCCGTCTGTGCAATGGATAGTCACGATATGTGACGCACAGTCTATGTAGATAACATTTCTGAGTATCACGTTCTGACCGTCGGGAAGCTTAACGGAACGCATACGATCAATTTCATCAGAACCGATCCGGTCAAGCATGGCTTTTATTTTGTCAGCCTGAAAGGGCTTGCAAAGATAGTAGCAGGCGTTGAGGTCGTAGCTTTCGCTTGCAAACTCGTTGCTTGAAGTGCCGAATGCGATATGCACGCTTTTGTCTTTTTCACGAAGCTTTTCTGCGACCTCTATCCCTGTCATTTTCCCCATGAATATATCAAGCACCACCAGATCATAAGCTCCCATCTGCCAACATGACAAAAAGCTTTCTCCGCTTGAAAACGTATCTATCTGACAGCTGTGAGCGGTTTGTTCGGAAATATATTCATGAAGAAGTGCAAGGTCGTTTTTATTATCGTCTACCAATGCCACTCTCATACTGTAAAAATCCTTTCTTATACATGATTTCTTAATATATAATAACACATATCAAAGCAAAATTCAAGCATTATTCATTTATTTTGTTACCGCTTGTGCAGATTTTTGACCGTTTGTGCTAATTTTATTGACAAAGTGTGTAGCCTGTGTTAAAATAATCGTGTAAAGTTATGTTCTTAGTAAAAAAGAAATATCAACAACGAAAAATATTATGGAGGAATTAGAATGAAAAAGAAAATTTTAAGTCTTTTGGTGACGGGCTGTCTTTTGTTTGTGCCGACAACGGCATTTGCAGACGACAATAAGACGGTGATAAAAACTGTTGACGACCTGTTGGCGTTTTCAAAAGCGGTAAACAACGGAGATTATGACAAGAATAAAGACGCAGTTGTTGTTCTTGAAAATGACCTTGACTTGACAGGTGTTGTATGGACGCCTATCGGAAACGTTTTCGATGAAAACGGCTATATTGAACATTGTTTCAGCGGCAAATTCTACGGAAACGGTCATACTATTTCAAACATTGATTTTACGTCTATTTATGGTAAAGATTTGTTGGTCGGTTTCTTTGGCGATATCGAGGAAGCAGAGGTATCAGGTCTGACTATAGAGGGAAATCTGGATGTGACAAATACTGATAACGAATATACTGTTTATGGCACTATTGCAGGATTTGCAGGTGATTGTACTATTTCTGATTGTGTGTCAAACGTATCGTTCAACAATAACGGCAAATATGTTTATGGCTTCATAGGCATGGTAGGTCAGGCATACGGCACAACTTTTGAATATTGTGAGAACACAGCAGACATAACTATCTCAGGCGACAGCGGAAGTGTTTATGTCGGCGGTATAGTTGGATATGCGCAGATTGGAACGGAAGTCCGCTATTGTTCAAGCACAGGCGATATGGTATATGCTGCACCAAACGCCGGCGGTATCGTAGGACGTTTGTATGGCGATTCCAAGGTTATAAACAGCTATGTTACAGGAAAACTCACGCCGGTTGGCAACGGAACCACAGATGTAGGCGGTATCGTTGGTTCAGTAGCCGGCGGTTCTGTAAGTGATTGCTATTTTGCAGGAGAAATTGACCTTTCACAGTACTCAGCCAAAAAGCCATATACACGTTTCGGCGGAATAGTGGGGAAGGATTCCTCGTCTACAACTGACTTTAAAAACAACTATTTCACAGAAACAGAAGATGTTGAAGCTTGCGGTTCAAATAAAGAAGCAGGCAAGGCTAAAGCATATGACTATATGACAACAAAAGAATTTTATGACGAGCTGACAGCCGACGGTGCAAAGTATCAGTATGTTGAGGGCAAAACACCTGTCCTGCCAACTAAGGAATATGCAGTTGATTTTGAAGTAACACCTGCTGACCTGAAAAATGTTGTAATAAAGGTAGACGAAAAAAAGATAACAAGCAATACTGCAATGCTTACAGCAGGCACTTACACAGTAGAGGTAACTGCTGACGATTGCGAGCTTCTCAGCAAGGAAATAACTGTCTCAGCGGATATCGCAACACATACACAGGCTTTTGAACTTGCATACAAGTCAGCAGACTATACAGAGCTTGACAAGGCAGAGAAAGCCGCAAAGGCTCTCAACAAAGACGATTATGAGGACTTCTCAGAAGTCGAAAAGGCTCTTGCCGCAATCGACAGAACAAAGAACATCACAGAGCAGGCTGACGTGGACGCTATGGCAAAGGCTATAAATGACGCTGTGGCAAACCTTGTAAAGAAAACACCTGCTTCTTCACAGCCTGACAGCGTAAGCAGTTCTGATGCTTCGTCAGATACGAGCAGTTCCGCTTCCGACAGCTCATCTTCTGACAGCAAGTCAGACAGCAGCTCAAAGGCAGCTTCAAACGCTTCAAACACAAATCCATCGACCGGTGTTGCAGGCGGAGCATTCGCTCTTGCACTTCTGAGCGGTGCGGCTGTGGTCATGGCTAAGAAGAAAAAGTAATATATCCATTAAATGGACATATAAAGCAATTAAGTGGGATTTTCATACATTATTTGTTTAAATGAATACCGCTTGTGCAGGTTTTTGACCGTTTGTGTCAAAATAGTTGAAAAATTATTACCGCTCTGCTATCATAATTATAAGCAGGGCGGTTTTATAACGCAATGCAAATATGATATGAAGTCTTATATTTCGGGAGGATAAAATATGAAAAAGACAAGAATTTTAAGCACAATGCTCGCAACGGTCATATGTATGGCATCTTTGCCTGCAATAAATGCTTTTGCGGCAAATCAGCAGAGAACTACAACTCTTGACCTTACAACGTCAGAATTTCAGAACGATCAGAAAAATGAAGACGAGGGCTGGAACTGGGACGCTGATACTCTGACGCTTACTCTTGACAATGTAGATTTTTCTACAGGAAATAAGTCGAGTATAAAAGTTGACGGCTTAAAGTCTACAACGATACTTTTCAAGGGTGAGAACAAGCTTGAATCATCAACAACTATTATTGGCAGGAATGATAAAGCCTCAAAAGATGCTGGTTTGACTTTAAAAGGCGAAGCTAAAGAAAGTAAGCTTAGCCTTGTTGAAACAGGCAATCTTCCTTCAACGGATCAGCCTAATATTACTTTTGAGTCAGGAACTGTCAACGCAAAGGGCGGTGCTGTCATAACACTTTATTCCATAAAGGTAATGGACGCAACTCTTAATATTGACACAAGTGAAGTTGCCGATGGTGGCTGGAATGACGGTTTGTATGCAAACGGTTCTGTTGAGATATACGGCGGAGATGTGAATATCAATGCAGGAAGAGCAGGAATATTAGTAGTTGGCATAGGTGCTCCTGAGCCTAAGACAGGCTTGATTATAAAGGACGGAAAGGTAGATATCAATGCCAAGCTTGCGGATATTTATCTTGGTACAGACAATATAAAGAACGGTCTTATCTCGGGAGGAGATATCACACTCGGTGGTGACATAGGAATTTTCCTTAACGATTGCGAAAAGTGCGAGATAAAGGGCGGTACATTCCATACTGATGAATGTGAAAAACCATTCGCAGTTCATAGAGACAGTTCGGCTGTATTTGAGTATGCAAAGGCAGATTATACAGAGCTTGACAAGGCAGAAGAAACTGCAAAGGCTCTTAATAAGGACAACTATGTGGACTTTACAGCCGTAGAAAAGGCACTTGAAGCTATCGACAGAACTAAAAACCTTACACAGCAGTCAGATGTTGACAAAATGACGAAAGACATAAACGATGCCGTTGCAGCACTTGTTTATAAGTCAGCAGACTACACAGAGGTAGACAAAGCAGAGAAGGCTGCAAAGGCTCTCAACAAGGACGATTATGAAGACTTCTCAGCAGTCGAAAAGGCTCTTGCCGCTATTGACAGAACAAAGAACATCACAGAGCAGGCTGATGTGGACGCTATGGCAAAGGCTATAAACGATGCTGTGGCAAACCTTGTAAAGAAAGCGCCTGCTTCTTCACAGCCTGACAGCGAGAACAGCTCTGATAATTCTTCTGATATATCAAGCAGTTCTGCTGTTGACAGCTCATCTTCCGACAGCAAGTCAACTGACAGCAAGTTAGACAGCAGCTCAAAGGCAGCTTCAAACGCTTCAAACACAAACCCATCAACCGGCGTTGCAGGCGGAGCATTCGCCCTTGCTCTTCTGAGCGGTGCGGCTGTGGTCATGGCTAAGAAGAAAAAGTAAATTAGATCTCCCCTTATGTTGATATTTCGGAGAAAGGCAGTTCCTTGAGGACTGCCTTTCTCTGTTTGCAGGAAAGCGGCGGCTGCCTGCATAATTCAGGGCGTTTTTTTGCCAAAAAACATAAAAATGCAATTATTTTATATCGATAATGCAAAACGGTCTGCATAAGCCTGAGCTAACCCTTGACAATAGTCAATATCTTTTATTATCTATTTTATACCATGATATTACATTTATTCATAAAAAATCATCATAGATTTAAACGAAATGTAAAAAATCAGCTCACAAAATCTGCGTTTACCCTTGCAATTCAGAAAAATATGTGGTATAATTATATTGCTGTAATAGGAGCACAGCATGAAATGCTGGCAGTGTGTTTTCAATTGTCAGATGAATTTCTGTATAGCTTATGCTTAATAATAAGGAAAGAAAATGAATGCGTCAGCGTGTGCTGTTTCATTATAGCGCCTATTAACGATATTTTTTTGAAAAGGAGTTATTGCAACATGTCAAAGATCGATTTGAGCAAGTACGGTATCACCGGAACTACAGAAGTTGTTTACAACCCTTCTTACGAGCAGCTGTTCGAGGAAGAAACAAAGCCAACACTCGAAGGCTATGAAAAGGGTCAGGAAAGTGAGCTTGGCGCAGTAAACGTTATGACAGGCGTTTATACAGGCCGTTCACCTAAAGATAAGTTCATCGTTATGGACGAAAATTCTAAGGACACTGTTTGGTGGACTTCTGACGAGTACAAGAACGACAACCACCCAGCTTCACAGGAGGCTTGGAAGTCTGTTAAGGAACTCGCTATCAAGGAGCTTTCAAATAAGAGACTTTTCGTAGTTGACGCATTCTGCGGCGCTAACAAGGATACAAGAATGGCTATCCGTTTCATCGTTGAGGTTGCTTGGCAGGCTCACTTTGTAACAAATATGTTCATCA
>ENA-OVGM01002859-OVGM01002859.1-human-gut-metagenome-genome-assembly--contig:-NODE-2859-length-10590-cov-2.957570_pt1 | contig 10590 bp, 9 predicted proteins | sample MGYA00237773_ERZ505425 | MGnify/ENA primary metagenome ERZ505425 (study PRJEB26158, sample SAMN06016407) | human gut metagenome | biome: human gut; feature: ankylosing spondylitis patient; material... | reverse complement strand
CGCCATGACTGCCTCGCGCACCTGCGCCTTCGCCAAATCCTCGATGGTCTTGTCAATGACGGCGGGGTCGAGCTGGGCAATCAGGTCGTCCAGCACGGCTGCGTAGTTGCTGGCGGTCAGCGTCGGCACTTCGATGCTCAGCGCATCCAGCCCCGCGGCGGCCAACTGCGTGTTCGCGGTATCCAGCACAGCGGCAAACAGCTGCGCCGCGCCGTCGTTGAGCGCAGTGCTGTTGCTGCTTAGCGTATCCAAGCCGTCTTTGAGCGTCTTCACGCCGTCCAGCAGGGTGATGGAGCCGTCTTTGAGCTGTGCCGCGCCGTCAAAGAGCGTGTTCAGCGCGGTCAGCAGTTCGTGAATGTCTTCGTTGCTTTCGGGAATGTCCGAGCCGTCCGCCAGCGCGTTCAGCCCCGCCGTCAGGTCGCTGACGAGGTTGTGCGCGTCCGCCGCGTGGTCGGAGAGTGCGTCGGTCAGCATCTTCACGGGCTGCGCTGTCGCAATCGTCATCATCCAGTTCAGGTCGGCATGATCCACATGCGCCGTCATGGTGAAGGAATCGGGCAGTTCCAGATCCGCATCCGCGCCGGGGATGCCGAAGCCCATCAGGAAGCTGTGCGCGCCGTCGGTCAGCACCGCGCCGTTGTCCACGGTCACGCTGGTCACGTCGTCCGTCAGCGGCATCACCGTCACGGCGAGGAAGGGGGATTCGGCGCGGTAGGAGACGGTCATCGCCAGCTCGCCGGATGCGTTCTTCAAGTCCGCAGCGGTGACTTCCTTGCCGTCCAGCTGTTCCTGGTCGGCAAAAAGGGCAGCGATCTTCATTCGCTCCATCGTGCGTTCCTCCTTGCACTAAAATCGGTATAACGTAGATTATAACCGCCCGTCGCCACTTTTGCAAGAGCCCGCCCCATCGGGAGCAAAAAAAGTTTTTCCGCCTATGGAAAAGGACTTGACACGGCGGGAACACATGGTATAATAAGCATATGATTAGAAAGTAAAGTTTTGCTTATGGAGGTGCGGCATGACCCAACGGGAACGGCAGATACTCAACTGGATCGAAGCGGATCCCATGATCTCCCAGCAGGAGCTGGCGGAGCGGGCGGGCATCACACGGTCCAGCGTGGCGGTGCATATTTCCAACCTGATGAAAAAGGGCTGCATCGCCGGAAAGGGCTACATCGTGACCCGCAGCCCCTATGTCACGGTGGTGGGCGGCATGAACATGGACATCGGCGGCTGGCCCAGTGAGGAACTGGTGGCACAGGATTCCAACCCCGGCCGGGTGCGGATGAGCCCCGGCGGCGTAGGCCGGAACATCGCCCACAACATGAGCCTGATGGGGCTGGATGTGCGGCTGCTGACGGCCTTTGGCGACGATGTGTACGCCCAGAAGCTGGCGGCGGTGTGTGGCGAGCTGGGCATCGATATCTCCCAGTCCCCGGTGATCCCCGGCGGTCACACCTCCACCTATCTTTTCATCAATGACCAGCAGGGGGATATGCAGCTGGCGGTGTCGGATATGGACATCTATCAGAATCTGACGCCCCGTGTGCTGGCGGGGCGCAAGCAGCTGCTGGAGGGCAGTCAGGTGGTGGTCATCGACACCAACCTCCCGGCGGAGAGCATCGCATGGCTGGCGGATAACTGCCACGCCCCTATTTTTGCCGACCCCGTGTCCACGGTAAAGGCCGAGAAGCTGCGGCCGGTGCTGGGAAAGCTCCACACCCTGAAGCCAAACCGGCTGGAGGCGGAGCTGCTGTCCGGCGTGCCTATCACCGACACCGACAGCCTCCACCGTGCGGCGCAGACTCTGCTGGGGACGGGTCTGCATCGGGTGTTCATCTCACTGGGAGCCGACGGCGTCGATGCCGCCGATCAGAGCGGCAGTGTGACACTGCCCGCCCCCAAGGCGGAGATGGTCAGCACCACCGGCTGCGGCGACTCCTTTATGGCGGCTTTGACCTGGGCCTACCTGCAGGGCAGCGATCTGGAGAGGTCGGCCCGTGCGGGTCTGGCGGCCTCCTCCCTGACCATGGAGAGCACCGAGACCATCCACCCCTCCATGAGCGAGGCGGAGCTGCTGCGGCGTATGGCCCTGTAAGTCATTCCTTACTAACTACATATATTTTCAATCGAAACAAACCGAATTTATCAACAGGAGGAACTGAATCATGCTGAATCGTTATCTGGACATTTCTGCTGAGGTCAAAGAGGCTCTGGAGCAGGGCAAGCCCGTGGTGGCGCTGGAGAGCACCATCATCTCCCACGGTATGCCCTATCCCCAGAATGTGGAAACCGCTATGAATGTGGAGAAGCTCATCCGTGAAAACGGCGCTGTGCCTGCCACCATCGCCATCATCAAGGGCCGTCTGAAGGCCGGTCTGACTGCCGAGGAGATCGACTATCTGGGCCGTGCCGGTCACGCTGTGCCTAAGGCCAGCCGCCGTGATCTGCCGGTGCTGGTGGCCAAGGGAAGCGACGGCGCCTGCACCGTGACCACCACCATGATGATCGCCCACATGGCTGGGATCCAGGTCTTTGCCACCGGCGGAATCGGCGGCGTACACCGTGGCGCCGAGACCACCATGGACATCTCCGCTGATCTGGAGGAGCTGGGCCAGACCCCTGTGATGGTGGTGTGCGCCGGTGCCAAGTCCATTCTGGACCTGGGTCTGACGCTGGAGTATCTGGAGACCAAGGGCGTGCCTGTCATCGGCTACGGCACCAACGAACTGCCCGCCTTCTACACCCGCAAGTCCGGCTTCGGCGTGGACTACGAGCTGGATACCCCGGAGGAACTGGCCGCTGCCTTCCACGCCGAGCGTGAGTTGGGCATGAAGAACGGTATGCTGGTCACCAACCCCATCCCGGAGAAGTACTCCATGGATCACAAGGTCATCGACAAGGCCATCGAGCAGGCGCTGGCCGAGGCCAAGGCGCAGGGTATCCACGGTAAGGAGACCACACCCTTCCTGCTGGCCAAGGTGAAGGATCTCACCGGCGGTGACAGCCTGGAGAGCAATATCCAGCTGGTGTACAATAACGCCGTTCTGGGCGCCAAGACCGCCTGCGCTCTGGCTGCTCTGAAGGGCTGATGCAGGAGCTGCTGGCGGTCCTGCCGGACTGGCTGGGCGTCTATCTGCTGACCGTCAATGTGGCTGCCTTTGCCGTGTACGGAGCCGATAAGCTGCGGGCCAGACAGGGGTGCTGGCGTGTGCCGGAAAAGACATTGTTTCTGCTGGCCATCGTGGGCGGCGGCGTGGGGGCGCTGCTGGGGATGTGGTGCTTTCATCACAAGACCCGGCACTGGTACTTCCGCTATGGCATCCCCGTCATTCTGGTGGTGCAGTTGGCGCTGGCGGGCTGGCTGTGGCTGCGCTGAACGAGCATCCGAAGAAGAACAAGAACCGCACTGTGATACTTCACAGTGCGGTTCTTCTGCATTATCTTGATGGTTTTCGATAAGATATTGACGTTTTTAGTTTACTCCGACTGATAGACCACCTTGCCGTCCACGATGGTGCAGTAGGCCTCGGCCCCGATGGTGGTCAGGGGGTCTGCCGTCCACAGCACCAGATCAGCGTCCTTGCCGGGTTCCAGACTGCCCACACGGCTGTCGATGCCAAGACTGCGGGCGGGGTTGATGGTGATGGCCCGCCACGCCTCCTCCATGGGGAGACCTGCGTTTGCGGCGAGACCGGCGCACATGGGCAGCTTCTCCAGCGGGATCACCGGGGCGTCGGTGATGATGCTGACGGTGAGCCCGGCGTGGTACAGGGCGCCGGGGGTGGTGAAGCTCTTGTGGCGCAGCTCGGCCTTGCTTTTGCTGCCCAGCGTGGGGCCTACGAACACCGGCAGGCCCTCCTTGGCCAGCTCGTCGGAGATAAGCTCACCGTCGGTACAGTGGTCCAGCGTGGCCTTAACGCCGAACTCCTTGGCGATACGGACGGCGGTGAGGATGTCGTCGGCCCGGTGGGCGTGGCACTTCAGGGGGATCTCGCCGTTGATGACCGGCAGCATGGCTTCCAGCTTCATGTCGAAGGGGGGGTTCTTCCCGGCCAGCTTATCATCCCGGTAACGGCGGGTCTTGAACAGCAGCTCCCGCAGCAGTGCTGCCACCGCCATCCGGGTCATGGGACTCTTCTTCAGACCCTGTCCGTAGCAGCCCTTGGGGTTTTCGCCGAAGGCGCATTTCATGGCGGCGGGCTCCTTCAGCAGCATATTGTCTACCCGTTTACCGGCCAGCTTCAGCACCGTGAAGGTGCCGCCCACCACGTTGGCGCTGCCGGGGCCGGTGCAGGCGGTGGTGACACCGCCCCGCAGGGCGTTGGGGAAGGCACCGTCCTGAGGATTGATAGAGTCGATGGCCCGCAGCTGCGGCGTCAGGGGGTCCACGATCTCATTGTAGTCCATGCCCTCCCAGCGCAGACACTCATTGTCCAGACCGATGTGACAGTGGGCCTCCACGCAGCCGGGGGTCAGCAGACGGCCGTCTGCGTCGATGACGGTGCAGCCCTCCGGGGCGTCGATGTGGGGGGCAACGGCGGTGATGCGGCCATCCTCCGCCAGCAGGCAGCCGTTGGGCAGCTCCGGCCCGACGATGGGCATGACGTGGGCGTTCTGAATGAGGATCATGGCGATCCCTCCTGTTTTCATAGGCTCGGATGATATCCGGCGATTCTTAATATATATTAGGATACCACGTCGAGGCGGGAAAGTACAGGGGAAAATCCGCTCCGGCGGGCTTTGTGTATTTCCCAGAAAAACACGGCAGAAATTCAGCCAAACGCACAAATTTTTGCCGGAAATCTACTTGACGCTGGGACGGGTTTATGCTATAATCCTGAATTGCGTGGGTTTGGAGCCTGCGAATTTTGCCATGCAGGGCGATATTTCAACGAGGAGGCTCTCCATGCTGGAAGAATTGTCTTGCGAAAACCGGGTGGTGGGCCTGAAGCAGACACGCCGCCTGTTGGCTGCCGGTCATGCCGGACGGGTCTTTCTGGCAAAGGATGCCGACCCGGCACTGGTGGAGCCGCTGCTGGCGGCCTGCCGTGCAGTGGGAGTGCCTGCCGTGACGGAGTTTACCATGTCACAGCTGGGCCGGGCCGCCGGCATCGCCGTGGGGACCGCCGCAGCCGCCGTCTCCAGCCGCTAAAACGGTTTTTCCGGAATAAAATTTCTTATTCCGTGGAAAATAAAGGGAGTCATCCCAACAAATCTTTAGAAAGGAGTTCATTGCATGCCTACTTTTAATCAGCTGGTCAAGCAGGGCCGGAAACAGGCTACCTACAAGTCCAATTCCCCCGCTATGCAGAAGGGCCTGAATACGCTGAAGAACAAGGAGACCAACCTGTCCTCCCCTCAGAAGCGTGGCGTCTGCACCGCCGTGAGAACTGCGACCCCCAAGAAGCCTAACTCCGCACTGCGTAAGATCGCCCGTGTCCGTCTGACCAACGGCTATGAGGTCACCGCCTACATTCCCGGTGTTGGTCACTCTCTGCAGGAGCACTCTGTGGTCATGATCCGTGGCGGCCGTGTCAAGGATCTGCCCGGCGTCCGTTACCACATCATCCGTGGTACGCTGGATACCCAGGGCGTCAACGGTCGTATGCAGGGCCGTTCCAAGTACGGTGCCAAGCGGCCCAAGAGCAAGTAATTCCCGCATGAAATGAGCTTTGCCGAAAAGGTTTTTATATAACTACCTCTTTGGCAGGCCGAACAACAGCCGCCGGGCTGTTGAGTACCTATGAAATCATATTTTTATGAAGGAGGGAAGCATAGTGCCCAGAAGAGGTAATGTTCCCAAGAGAGAGATCTTGCCCGATCCTATGTACAACTCCGTGCTGGTGACGAAGCTCGTCAACAGCATCATGTTGGACGGTAAAAAGGGCGTTGCCCAGAAGGTTGTCTACGGTGCCTTTGATATCATCAAGGAAAAGACCGAGAAGGAGCCTCTGGAAGTGTTCACCCAGGCTATGGAGAATATCATGCCCAGCCTGGAAGTCAAGGCCCGCCGTGTCGGCGGTGCCACCTATCAGGTCCCCATGGAGGTGCGTCCTGCCCGTCGTCAGACCCTGGGTCTGCGCTGGCTGACCGCTTACTCCCGTGCTCGCAGCGAGCGCACCATGGCGGAGCGCCTGGCAAGCGAGATCATGGATGCTGCCAACAACACCGGCAGCGCCGTGAAGAAGCGTGAGGATACCCACAAGATGGCCGAATCCAACAAGGCATTCGCCCACTTCCGTTGGTAATCCCCGCAAAGAGAGAAAAAGGAGAACGGTATGCCGAGAAAGGTTACACTGGAAAATACAAGAAATATCGGCATCATGGCCCACATTGATGCAGGAAAGACCACCACGACTGAGCGTATTCTGTACTACACCGGCGTCAACTATAAGATCGGTGAAACGCACGAGGGTACGGCTACCATGGACTGGATGGAGCAGGAGCAGGAGCGTGGTATCACCATCACCTCCGCCGCTACCACCTGCTACTGGAAGGGTTCCAAGAACCAGTTTCCTCAGACCCGTATCAACATCATCGACACCCCCGGTCACGTGGACTTCACTGTGGAAGTGGAGCGTTCTCTGCGTGTGCTGGACGGCTCTGTCACCGTGATGTGTGCCAAGGGCGGTGTGGAGCCTCAGTCCGAGACGGTGTGGCGTCAGGCCGACCACTATCATGTTCCCCGGATGGTGTACGTCAATAAGATGGACATCACCGGCGCTGATTTCTATCACGTGCTGGACATGATCCATGATCGTCTGAAGTGCAACGCCGTACCCATCCAGCTGCCCATCGGGAAGGAGGATACCTTCAAGGGTATCATCGATCTGGTGGAGATGGATGCTGATATCTACTACGATCAGCTGGGCAAGGATATGCGTGTGGAGCCCATCCCTGAGGACATGGTGGACTTGGCCAACGAGTATCGTGAGAAGCTGCTGGACGCCGTTTCCATGTTCGATGATGAGATCATGGAGATGTATCTGGAGGGTCAGGAGATCCCTGCTTCCAAGATCCGTGCCGCCATCCGTAAGGCCACGCTGGCTGTGGAAATGGTGCCTGTCACCTGCGGTTCTTCCTACCGCAACAAGGGCGTCCAGAAGCTGCTGGATGCCGTGGTGGACTATATGCCCGCCCCCACCGATATCGAGGCCATCAAGGGTGTCAACCCCAAGACCGAGGAGGAGGAGGACCGTCACGCTTCCGACGACGAGCCCTTCGCTGCTCTGGCCTTCAAGATCATGACCGACCCCTATGTGGGCCGTCTGAGCTTCTTCCGTGTGTACTCCGGTACGCTGAACACCGGTTCTGCGGTGCTCAATGCCACCAAGAACAAGCGTGAGCGTGTGGGTCGTCTGCTGCAGATGCACGCCAATCACCGTGAGGATCTGGAGACCGTCTATGCTGGCGACATCGCCGCCATGGTGGGCCTGAAGAACACCACCACGGGTGATACCCTGTGCGATGAGAAGAACCCCATCATTCTGGAGTCCATGGAATTCCCCGAGCCCGTGATCCGTGTGGCCATCGAGCCCAAGACCAAGGCCGGTCAGGAGAAGATGGGCATCGCTCTGGCCAAGCTGGCCGAGGAGGATCCCACCTTCCGGGCCTACACCGACGAGGAGACGGGTCAGACCATCATCGCCGGTATGGGTGAGCTGCATCTGGAGATCATCGTGGACCGTCTGCTGCGTGAGTTCAAGGTAGAGGCCAATGTGGGCGCTCCTCAGGTGGCTTACAAGGAGACCGTCCGCAAGAAGGTCAACCACGAGACCAAGTACAAGCGCCAGAGCGGTGGCTCCGGTCAGTACGGTCACGTGAAGATCACGCTGGAGCCCAACGAGTCCGGCAAGGGCTACGAGTTTGTCAATGCCGTCGTGGGCGGCGCCATTCCCAAGGAGTATATCCCCGCCATCGACGCCGGTATTCAGGGCGCCATGCAGGCGGGCGTGCTGGCCGGCTATCCCGTGGTGGATGTGAAGGTCACGCTGTACGATGGTTCTTACCACGAGGTGGACTCCTCCGAAATGGCCTTTAAGATCGCCGGCTCCATGGCCTTCAAAGAGGCTATGCGTGAGGCGGATCCCGTCCTGCTGGAGCCCATCATGAAGGTGTGCGTTATCGTACCCGACGAGTATATGGGCGACGTCATCGGTGATCTGAATGCCCGCCGTGGCCAGATTCAGGGCTACGAGATGCGCTCCGGCGCCCAGCAGATCGATGCCTTTGTCCCCCTGTCCGAGATGTTCGGCTATGCTACCAACCTGCGCTCCCGCACCCAGGGCCGTGGTCAGTACACCATGGAACCCAGCCACTATGTGGAGCTGCCCAAGAGTCTGCAGGAGAAGCTGGTCAGCAAGCGCAGCGGCCATGAGGCGTAAATCCTAAATTTTAGGTTGCTTTTCTGCCGCAGATACTGTAAAATAGCAATGTCGAGCAAAACATTGCACTTTAAGAATTTGCAAAACTGTTAAGGAGGATCATTTCAAATGGCCAAGCAGAAATTTGAGAGAAACAAGCCCCATGTTAACATCGGCACCATCGGTCACATCGACCATGGTAAGACCACTCTGACCGCTGCCATCACCAAGTACCTGGCGCTGCAGGGCGGTGCTGAGTACACCGACTACTCTTCCATCGATAAGGCTCCCGAGGAGCGTGAGCGCGGCATCACGATCAAGGCGCGCGCCGTCGGGCTGACGTATCACCGCGGCGGCAAGACCTACACGCTCAACCTCATCGACACGCCGGGCCACGTGGACTTCAACTATGAGGTGAGCCGCTCCCTGGCCGCCTGCGAGGGCGCGGTGCTCATCGTGGACGCCGCCCAGGGCATCGAGGCCCAGACCCTGGCCAACACCTTCCTGGCCCTGGAGCACGACCTGGAGATTCTGCCCGTCATCAACAAGATCGACCTGCCCGCCGCCGACCCCAAGCGGGTGAAGGACGAGATTGAGAACATCATCGGCCTGCCCGCCCAGGACGCCCCCGAGATCTCCGCCAAGGTGGGGCTGAACATCGACGCGGTGCTGGAGGACATCGTGAAGAACGTCCCCGCCCCCAAGGGCGACCCGGAGGCCCCGCTCCGCGCCCTGATCTTTGACAGCCAGTACGACGCCTACCGGGGCGTGATCGTCTATTTCCGTGTGATGGAGGGTACCATCAAGACCGGGATGAAGGTGAAGATGATGGCCTCGGGAGCCACTTATCAGGTCATCGAATGCGGCCATCTGCTGCCCCTGGGCATGGAGCCCTGCGACAGCCTCCGGGCGGGCGAGGTGGGCTACTTCACCGCCTCCATCAAGAACGTGAAGGACACCCGTGTGGGCGACACCGTCACAGATGCCGCCAGCCCCACGGCCGAGGCCCTGCCCGGCTACCGGCCCGTGCAGCCCATGGTCTACTGCGGTATCTACACGGAGGACGGCTCCAAGTATCCGGACTTGCGGGACGCGCTGGAAAAGCTCCAGCTCAACGACGCCTCCCTGTCCTTCGAGCCCGAGTCCTCCGCCGCCCTGGGCTTCGGCTTCCGCTGCGGCTTTCTGGGCATGCTCCACATGGAGATCATCCAGGAGCGGCTGGAGCGGGAGTTCGATCTGGATCTCATCACCACCCTGCCCTCGGTGATCTACCGTATCACCAAGACCGACGGCACCGTGGTCATGGTGGACAATCCCCACAATTACCCCGATCCGGCGGTGATCGAGCTGGCCGAGGAGCCCTACGCCAAGGTGTCCATCGTCTCGCCGCCCGACTATGTGGGCAACATCATGCCCATGTGCCAGGAGCGCCGGGGCGAGTTCAAGGACATGCAGTATCTGGACACCAACCTGGTGGAGCTGCACTACTCCATGCCCCTGGGCGAGATCATCTACGACTTCTTCGACACCCTCAAGGCCCGCACCAAGGGCTACGCCTCCCTGGACTACGAGCTGGACAAGTACGAGCCCTCCGAGCTGGTGAAGGTGGATATGCTGCTCAACGGCGATCAGGTGGACGCCCTGTCCTTCATCGCCCACCGGGAGAAGGCCTACCCCCGCGCCCGGCGGCTGTGTGAAAAGCTGAGGGACAACATCCCCCGCCAGCTCTTTGAAGTGCCCGTCCAGGCCGCCATCGGCGGCAAGGTCATCGCCCGCGAGACCGTCCGCGCCATGCGCAAGGACGTGCTGGCCAAGTGCTACGGCGGCGACATCACCCGGAAAAAGAAGCTGCTGGAGAAGCAGAAAGAGGGCAAAAAGAAGATGCGGAGCTTGGGAACGGTACAGATTCCGACCGAGGCATTCATGGCGGTGCTTAAATTGGACGAAGAGTAAGCATCCGCAAAGTTCCCTCCTCGCGCCGTAGCCGCTGCGGCCTACGCTACAAACGTGCCACCGGCACGTTTGCTTAACGCTGCGGTGGCGGTTCTCAAGTTGGACGAGGAATGACGGCATCTTCTTTTTGGCCTCTGGGGCCCCACAAGGTGGGGCGGCGCTTGCGCCGTACAAGGGTTTCGCCGAGAGCGAAACCCTTGGCGCAGGGCGGATTCACTCCGCCCGAGCATGTAAAATCTTCCCGGTAACCAAAAAATAGCCACACCTTTCG
>ENA-OVGM01002849-OVGM01002849.1-human-gut-metagenome-genome-assembly--contig:-NODE-2849-length-10626-cov-3.623498_pt1 | contig 10626 bp, 10 predicted proteins | sample MGYA00237773_ERZ505425 | MGnify/ENA primary metagenome ERZ505425 (study PRJEB26158, sample SAMN06016407) | human gut metagenome | biome: human gut; feature: ankylosing spondylitis patient; material... | reverse complement strand
CTCGTAGCCCTGCTTTTGCAGATAAGGCACAAGGGTTGCCGTTGCCTCTGCGGTAGAGCCGTAAATGCCGTGCATCAGGATGACCTTCCCATCCAGATTTCCGGCGGATTTCACCACATCCACAATCGCCTTGGCATCTCTGCTTTTCCAGTCGAGTGTATCAACCGACCAGAGGTAGATGGACATCGGCAGCTGTTTTTTTACGCTGTCCTTACAGTTGCCGTAGGGCGGACGGAAGATGGCAGGGTCTCTGCCAAGCACCTTGCGGAAGGCGGCGGCGGTTTTCTGCACATCTGCCGCAATTTCTGCATTGGTCAGCTTATTAAAATTCTTATGATCGTAGGAATGACTGCCAACCTCACAGCCGAGCGCCTCCTCGCGCTTCACCACATCGGGATATTTTTCCACCAGACTGCCAAGATCAAAGAAGGTTGCCCGTGCGTCATATTTCTCCAGAACATCCAAAATGGCATTGGTTGCCTTGGGGTTCGGGCCGTCATCATAGGTCAGCGCAACCATTTTTTTGTTGCGGATTTCCTTGGGAACGGGAGTTTCCTTTTTCGGTTCTTCGATTTTCTTCTGCATTTCCGCATACGGAATCGTCAGGCGCACCACGCCGTAGCTGCCGGGGAAAAGGTCATAGCGGTCGAAATAAAACAATACGCCGTCCTTCGTGAGCGCAAAGCGGTCAAACCGTCCTGCGTCGGGTGCAAGCAGGGTTTTGTAGTTGCCGAAGATACCGTTTTTATAAGGCTCTGTCGTTGTGAAGTATTTTTCCGTGTAGGCAGAAGCATTTTTCGCAAAGCTGTTCCCTTGCAGGCTTTCCGCCGTTGCCTCTGCATCCTTTTCCAGATCAAAATGGAACACCTGAATCTGTGTGTGCGGCGAAAGCGTGCCGTTTGCCTCATGTGTTTCAAAGAACACCAGACTCAGCTGATTTTCCTTCGCAAGATAGCTTTCATAGCCCAGATACAGAATTGCATCTGTCTTTTTTTTCTCTTTTCCGGCCTCATCTGTCGGGGTAAATTCCGCATCAAAGGCATTGCGGATTTCCGTCACGATTTCCGAAATGCGTGCATCAATCCTTTCCTTCCCGATTTCGGGATATTGCAGCAGATAGGAAAGGTGATCTTCCTGCTCCACCAAATCCTGTGGCTTGCCGACCTCCTGCTGCTCCAGATACTGCGCCCAGTAGGAGACACCCTTCTCTGTCAGCTCCAGTGTCTTTTTACGATTCAGTAAAGAAAAGCTGCTGCTGTTTGCGCTGCATCCACAAGAGAGCAACAGTATGCCCATCAGAAGAAAAGCCAGCATACGTTTCATTCTCATTCAGATTCCCCCTTTCGGTTCTGATAGATCGGGTGAACATAACGTCCCCGTTTGGTGGTGCCTTTGCCATATTGGATTGCCGTTTGGGGACAGCGGTTCACGCATGCCATGCACATATTGCAGCGCTTTTCTGTCCAGACAGGAATTCCTGCCGTCAGCCGAATGCAGCCGCTGGTGCAGACCCTTTCGCATAGACCGCAGTGGCTGCAGCTCTCCGTTACATAAAAAGGCTTTGTTTTCAGCCCCCTACGAAACGCAGGGTTGACGATTTTGCTTAGCACTCCTGCGCCCCTTCCTTTCTTCACACGGAAGAAATTGCTCCAGTTCAGCCGGATGGCACGCAGGATGTTGTCCAGTGTCCTGTCTGCTTTTTCCAGAAGCGCATATTGCTCTGCCTTCGTCCCTGCATCAAAAAGCACCGTAAAGCTGTCCGGCATCACAACGGAAAAGCCGCTGTCCAAGGTAAGCCCGTTTTCCTGCAATGCCTTCCGCAGAAGGTCAATGGTCTCCCCTGCGGAAGAGCCACAGGTGCAGACAGCGAAAAGATAGGGATCACCGCTGTAATAAAGCTCCAGATTTTTCACGAAATCCGTCACCGTCTGCGGAGGAGCCCATGCGTAAACGGGAAAGACAAAGCCCAATCGTTCCCCCTGTAGCATAGTATGCCTGTAATTGCCTGCTTTGACCGCTTCTGCAATATCCGTCAATTCCTCCCCCAGAGCTTCGGCAAGCTTTTTTGCCACAGCATAGGAATTGCCTGTTCCGCTGAAGTAATAAATCATAAGGTGTTCCCTCCTTTTCGGTGATTTCAAATACGATTTCTTAAAGATATCATATCATATTTTTCGGCTAAAAACTTTGAAGAATTTATTAAATTTTCACTACATTTTATAGATACCTCCAAGCTGCGGAAAGTTTGCCTTTACAGCGATTTTTTCCGATATTATACTAAGATGAGTGAAGTCGGAAAGGGGGAGAGAGCTATGTTGGAAAAGGCGTTGATTCTGGCGGCAAAAGCGCATACGGGGCAGGTCGATAAGGGTGGTGCGCCCTATATCCTCCATCCCATTCGGGTGATGCTTGCCTGCGAGGGGGAAAAGGAAAAAATCGTTGCCCTTTTGCATGATACGCTGGAGGATACCGCTTTGACCGCGGCAGACCTGCGGCGTGCGGGCTTTCCGGAGGAAATCGTGCAGGTGGTGTGCTGCCTGACGCGTGGGCAAAAGGAGGATTACATGGATTATATTGCGCGCATCTGCGAAAATGCGCTGGCTGCGAGAGTGAAGTATGCCGATTTGCAGGATAATCTGGATATCAGACGCATCCCTAACCCGACAGAGAGGGATTTTGCCAGAATCCGAAAATATGAGCAGGCAATGAAAAGGATTACGAGATCAATCAAGGGAGGACGGGAGCATGGAGCATTGGACACAGGAACGCTATGACGCGTTCCGCAGAGAATTGTATGCACAGCAGGAGGAAGCCTATCGGCAGTTTCATACAGGGCTGCTCCGCTCAGATTTGCCCGTCATTGGTCTGCGCGCGCCCCTTTTGCGGAAAATAGCGGCAGAAATCGCCAAGGAGGACGGCGTGGGCTTTCTGCGTATCTGCGGCAGAGGAACCTATGAGGAACGTCTGCTCTATGGCTTGGTGGCGGCGGCACTGCCTGTTTCCTATGCGGAATTTCTGCCCTATTGCGACACCTATACGGAAACGATTGTCGAAAACTGGGCGCATTGCGATAGCTTCTGCGCCTCCTTGAAAAAGCGAATTAAGGGACATGAGGCGGAATTTTTCGAGCATATCAAAAGGTATCTGACCTCCGAAAATCCGTGGGCGGTGCGCGTCGGTCTGATTCTGATGCTCAATTATTATCTCACCCCTGCATATCTTCTGGCGGTGCTGGAGCGGACAGATGCCGTCCAATCCGAGCAGTATTATGTCCGCATGGGACAGGCGTGGCTGCTGGCAACGGCTTGGGCGAAGGACAGGGACACCTGCAGGGCGTATCTTTCTCATCATCATCTGGATGCTTGGGTATTCCGTAAGTTCATTCAGAAGGCGTGTGAGTCCTATCGTGTTTCGGCGGAGGATAAGGCATATCTGCGCAGCCTGCGGAAGAAATGAAAGAGATTCTTTGCTTTGAAATCATGTGAAAAAGGTGTATACTAAGATTCTGAATCAATGAGAGAGAAGAATCGAGCGGAGGAGAAGTATGAGTTATTTTCCCTTTTTTGTGGAGATTGGGCAGAAACGCTGTCTGGTTGTGGGCGGCGGAACGGTTGCTTTCAGAAAAATTGAAAAATTGCTGCCCTTTGGCGTGGAGATAACGGTGGTTTCTCCTTCTTTTTGTGCGGAAATCGAGCAGACAGAGGGCATCTGCCGCATTCGCAAAGAATTTCAGGCAGAGGATGTAGAGGATATGTGCTTTGTCATCGGCGCAACAGATTGCAAGGCTGTCAATGCGAGGATTGCTGCTGTTTGTCACGCAAAGCATATCCCTGTCAATATTGTGGATGATGCCGAAAGGTGCAGCTTTTTCTTTCCGGCACTGGTGAAGCGGGGCGCATTTGTCGCAGGCTTTTCCACAGGAGGCGCAAGCCCCTTAGCGGCGCGCTTCATCCGCGAGCAGATGGAGGAGACTATCCCCACAGGCTTTGCCGATGTGATAGAGCTTATGGCTGCGGTGCGCGGTCGCGTGAAGGCAGCCTTTGCAGACAGCGGAAAAAGAGAACAGGTGCTGCGGTATATTTTCTGCCTTGCCTTAGAAAAAAACGGAAATGTATCCCAAGCAGAAATCGAGGAAATCATAAGAAAGGAGGGGGAGCAATGAAAAAGCTGAGAGTCGGCACAAGAAAAAGCCTGCTTTCCGCCAAGCAGACGGAAATGGCATTGGCGGCATTGGCAAAGGCGCATCCGACCTTGGAAACCGAAATTGTCCCCTTCCACACCAGAGGGGACTTGATTTTGGATCAGCCGCTTTGGGCAATCAGTAATCAGGGGAAGGGCGTTTTTGCGTCCGAATTTGAAGAAATGCTTCTGCGCGATGAAATTGACATTGCCATCCACAGCGGCAAGGATCTGCCGGTGCTTCTGGCAGATGGTCTGGAAATCATCGGTGTGCTCAAACGGGATGACCCGCGGGATGTGCTTGTCATGTCGAAGGGAAAAAAAGCTGAGGCTTGTAAAATCATCGGCACGGGCAGCCTTCGTCGGGAGCAGTGCGCGGCAAAGGTTTTCCCCTGGGCAGAATGTCGGCTCATTCGCGGCAATATTCAGACACGTCTGCAAAAGCTGAAGGATGGGGAATATGATGCCATTCTCCTTGCCAAGGCAGGGCTTGACCGTATGGGCATCACCGAAGCGGATGGCTATGCTTTCCGCGTTCTTTCCCCTGAGGAATTTCTCCCTGCGGCATGTCAGGGGATCATCGTTGCCGAGGGCAAACGGGAATTGTCCTCTCTTGTCGGCGCAATGACCCACCTCGAAACGCAGTATATTTTTGAAACGGAGCGCGCGGTGCTGCGGCTTTTGGGTGCGGATTGCAGTGCGCCTGTGGCGGCGTTTGCGGAAATTGAAGGTGAAGCCATCCGTCTGCGTGCCATGTATGGGGAAAGCTATGCCGAGGGCAAGGCACCCGTTGCGGCGCGCTTACAGCTGGCGGCGGAGGTAGTCGGGAGGTTGCGGAAATGAGCGGAACGGTTTATCTGGTCGGTGCAGGCTGTGGCAATCCCGATTTGATTACATGGAAGGGCCTGCGCCTTCTGCGGGCATGCGATGCAGTGCTCTATGATGATTTGTCCTCCCCCAAGCTTCTGGAGGAAACCCGGACGGACTGCGAAAGGCTTTTTGTCGGCAAGCGTTATGGCAGACATTCCATGCCGCAGGCGGAAATCAATACCCTGCTTGTTGCCAAGGCACAGGAGGGAAAAATGGTTGTGCGGCTGAAGGGCGTTCCCGTCGGGGTCGGCAGAGGGGGCGAGGAGGTGCTTGCTTTGCAGGCGGCAGGCATCCCGTATGAGGTGGTTTCGGGTGTAAGCTCTGCGGTTTCGGTGCCTGCGGCGGCAGGGATTCCCGTGACCCATCGGAAAACGGCACGCAGCTTTCATGTTATCACAGGGCATACCGCGGCGGATGGCGCAGAAACACTGACGGAACAGTTAGATACCCTTGCAAAATTAGAAGGCACGCTTGTTTTTCTGATGGGTCTGCATCATCTGGAGGAAATCACAAACGGCCTATTGCAGGGCGGCAAGCCTGCCGATATCCCTGCGGCTGTCATTTCCGGGGGAACAACCCCTAAGCAGCGGGTTGTCCGCGCGAAGCTGTGCAATCTGGCAGCGGAAACAAGAAAAGCCAATCTCGCCGCCCCTGCCGTCATCGTTATTGGCGAAACGGCAGGAATGCAGCTTTCGGGCACAATCAAGTATCCCCTATACGGCGTGAAAATCGGCGTAACCGGCACAAAATCCATCACGAAGAAGCTCAGGAACCGCTTAGAGGAATTGGGTGCGGCGGTCACGGAGCTGGATTATGCCACTCTCGTTCCCGATTGGGAAAATGAAGCCTTAGAACAGGCATTGCAGGGCATCGCCGCCTATACATGGGCGGTATTCACAAGCCCTAACGGGGTTGAAATTTTTTTTCAAGCACTGCAAAAGCGGAAAATCGATATCCGTACACTGGCGCAGCTGCGGTTTGCCGTCATTGGCACAGGCACAGCCGCCGCTCTGGAAAAGCGCGGCATTTATCCCGCCTTTCTGCCCAAAACCTACGAGGTGGAAAGCCTTGCGAGGGGACTTTGCAGCGTGGTTGATGCGGATGAAAAAATTCTGATTCTCCGTGCGGCGCAGGGTTCTCCTGTCCTGACGGAGATTTTAGCAAAAGCAAAGAAGCAATACACAGATGTAAAATTATATGACATTGCCATTGATGCCGAAAAACGCCGCTTTGCCCATGAAGCAGCCAAGGAAATGGATTTTATCACCTTTGCGAGCGGCTCGGGCGTGCGCGGCTTTTTTGCACAGGGCGGCACGATGCCTCAAGGCACAACAGCGGTCTGCATCGGTACCTCCACCGCGAAAACGCTTGCGTCCTATGGGGACTTTCCCGTTCTGACGGCGCAGACCTTCAATGTGGACGGCATCATAGAGGCGATTTTGGAGGAAGCAAGCAAAACAAAAACAACCGAAAAGGAGACGGACAAATGAGAAGATTCAGAAGACTGCGCGGCACAGAAGCCATGCGAAGGCTGGTGCGCGAAACCAGAATTTCCGCAGAGGAGATGATTTACCCCATTTTTGTGATAGAAGGGGAGAATATCAAAAATCCGATTCCTTCTATGCCGGGCGTGTTCCAATATTCCGTTGACCGCATGGATGAAATGCTCGCAGAGGTGGCGGCAAGCGGCATTGCAGGCGTGCTGATTTTCGGGATTCCCAAGGAAAAGGACGCGGTCGGCTCGCAGGCGTATGCTCCGGACGGCATCACCCAGAGAGCCATTCGTCATATCAAAAAGAAGTATCCCTCTCTGCTTGTGGTTGCGGATGTCTGCCTTTGCGAATATACCTCGCATGGGCATTGCGGCTTGGTTGAGGGAGAGCATATTTTAAATGATGAAACCCTGCCCCTTCTGGCGAAAATGAGCGTTACGCTCGCGCAGGCAGGCGCGGATATCATCGCCCCTTCGGATATGATGGACGGGCGTGTGGCGGCAATTCGTCATGCTCTGGATGAAGCGGATCTTCTGCATATCCCCATTATGGCGTACAGCGCGAAATTTGCCTCCGGCTATTACGGCCCCTTTCGGGATGCGGCACATTCCGCACCGCAGTTTGGGGACAGACGCTCCTATCAAATGGATGTTTGCAACAAAAAGGAGGCGCTCCGTGAAATTGCGGACGATATCGAGGAGGGCGCAGATTTTTATATCGTCAAGCCTGCCCTTGCGTATCTGGATGTGGTCGAAGCGGCGGCAAATCGCTTTGATTTACCCATTGCCGTCTATAACGTCAGTGGCGAATATGCCATGGTGAAGGCGGCGGCACAGCTGGGCTGGATAGAGGAAAAGCGAATTGTCATGGAAAATCTGATTGCCATGAAGCGCGCAGGAGCCTCCATCCTGATTACCTATCACGCGCTGGATGCGGCAAGCTGGCTGAAAGAGGACTGATTGCATGAAGAAGGAGAAAACAGCTAAAACCGAAAAAAACGAAAAGCACTGGGAGCGGGTGACGCAGGAATTTGCCCCCGTCTGCGATGCAGATTGCAGGGTGCTGATTCTGGGGACAGCACCCTCTAAGAAATCTCGTGAGGTTGGCTTTTATTACGGACATCCGCAGAATCGCTTCTGGAAAATGCTTGCGGCAGTGACGGGCGAGAGGGTTCCCCAAAGCATAGAGGCTGCTGCGCAATCATATTGCTTTGCATGATGTGATTCATAGCTGTGATATTATCGGCAGCAGTGACAGCAGCATCCGCAATGTGGAGCCTGCCGATTTGGAGCGGATTCTTGCCGTTACAGGCAGGGTCGCTATCCTCTGTAACGGCGGCACATCCTATAAATTATATCGAAAATATCAGGAAAACAGACTCGGCATCCCTGCGGTGCAGCTTCCCTCTACCAGTCCTGCCAATGCGGCGTGGAATCTGGAGCGGCTCTCTGCGGCATGGGGAGAGGTGCTTTTGCCTCTTTTGAGAAAAGAGGAAGAATAGAAAAATTTTTCTTGACAAATGACTGTGGTTTCCGATATAAAAAATATAAAAAACAAAAGAGAAAGCAGAAAGGAAGGATTTGTTATGGCATATATCCCTGTGGAATATCCTGCGGGAAAAGGTGCATTTTACGCGCTTTTGAAGGAACAGCTTGAAAAATATACGGAGAACGAAACAGACGAAACAGCAATTCTTGCGAATGCGTCCGCGGTTCTGGGCATTGCGCTCAAGGACATTAACTGGGTTGGCTTTTACATGGTAAAGGGTGAGGAGCTTGTGCTTGGGCCTTTTCAGGGTAAGCCTGCGGTCAGCAGAATCGGCTATGGCAAGGGGGTCTGCGGCACAGGCTGGGCGGAAAAGCGCACGCAGCTGGTAGCGGATGTGCATTGCTTCGCCGGACATATTGCCTGTGACTGCAATTCCAATGCAGAAATCGTTGTGCCCTTGCTGAATGATGCAGGAGAGGTGCTTGGCGTTCTGGATATCGACAGCCCCGTCAGCGGTCGCTTTGATGGCGATGATTTAGATGGTCTGGAAGCAGCAGCGGCGCTTCTGGCAAAGAAAATCGCAGGCTGAGCAAAAAAGATATGATGAAAAACTGTCTTGTTTTTCCGCTGTTTTGTGGCAGTGTCCTATGCAATTTGTGGGAATTGCCCGAATCAGCGGATTTTTTATTGACAGACATCCATTTTCCCGATAAAATACAACAGGAAGTGAATAAAGGACTTATCAAGAGTGGTTGAGGGACCGGCCCAATGAAACCACGGCAACCTGCCCAGGGGCAAGGTGCCAAATCCGGCGGTGCAAATCGAGAGATGAGGATCTTCGCCTTTTCCAAGCGCTCCGTCGGCTGTCGGGGCGCTTGTTTCTTTGCCCCGGCACAACAGAAAGCGAGGAATTTACCCAATGGCTCATCATCTTTTTACATCCGAATCCGTCACGGAGGGACATCCCGACAAGATCTGCGACCAGATTTCCGATGCCGTGCTGGACGCCATTCTGGCGCAGGATCCCAACGGCCGCGTGGCCTGCGAGACCACGGCCTCTACCGGCCTTGTGCACATCATGGGCGAGATCACCACCAGCTGCTATGTGGACATCGCCAAGATCGCCCGTGAAGTCATCCGGGACATCGGCTATGACCGGGCCAAGTACGGCTTTGACTGCGACACCTGCGGCATCATCACCAACATTGATGAGCAGTCCGGCGATATCGCGCTGGGCGTGGACAAGTGCCTGGAGGTCAAGGAGGGCGAGGCAGATGATGGTCTGGACAACGGCGCCGGTGATCAGGGCATGATGTTCGGCTACGCCTGCGACGAGACCCCGGAGCTGATGCCCCTGCCCATTTCCCTTGCGCACAAAATGGCCCGCAAGCTCACCGAGGTCCGCAAGACCGGACTTGTGAACTATCTGCGGCCCGATGGAAAGACGCAGATCACGGTGGAGTACGATGGCGACAAGCCCGTCCGCGTGGATACCGTGGTGCTCTCCACCCAGCACAGTCCCGAGGTGACGCTGGAGCAGATTCGCAAGGACATGATCGAAATGGTCATTAAGCCCACCGTCCCCGCCGAGCTGATGGATGAGAAGACGAAATTCTACGTGAACCCCACCGGACGGTTCGTCATCGGCGGCCCCCAGGGCGACACCGGCCTCACCGGTCGTAAGATCATCGTGGACACCTACGGCGGCTACGCACGTCACGGCGGCGGCGCATTCTCCGGCAAGGATCCCAGCAAGGTGGACCGCAGCGCTGCCTATGCGACCCGCTGGGTGGCCAAGAACATCGTGGCTGCCGGCCTGGCCAAGCAGTGCGAGGTGCAGGTGGCTTACGCCATCGGCGTGGCAAAGCCCGTGTCCATCATGGTGGACACCTTCGGCACCGGCGTCGTGGCCGACGAGAAGATCGAGCAGGCTGTGGAGAAGGTCTTCGACCTGACCCCCGCCGCCATCATCCGCGACCTCGACCTGCGCAAGCCCATCTACCGCAAGCTGGCCGCTTACGGCCACATGGGCCGCGAGGACCTGGGCGTGAAGTGGGAGAACACCGACCGCGTCGAAGAGCTGAAGGCTGCTGTCGCCGCCCTGTAAGAGCAAAAACTTAAAAGAATGACTTATGAGCCGGAGAAGGTATGGTTTTTGTAAAAAACACATAGTCTCCGGCTCTTTTTCGAAAAAGAGATGTGCAAGGCGCAGAAAATGCAGGTTGGATGCAAGTTAGTGGTGTCGAAACGCCGAAAATGTGATAGAATAAATAGCGGATATGCACTTCAACGTCTGATTTTATCAACTGATAAAAGAAACTTTAAGGAGCTGTAATTATGTCTGTCATTACCCCTAAGGATTGCTTCCACCAGCCTCAGGTCGCCGACCTGCGCCTCATCGCCTGCCCGGGCGCCGAGGAGCTGACCAACCTCATCGACAAGCATCTGGTGCGCTGGGCCAGCGAGGCCGGCTACCAGACCGATAGCTTTATCATCGAGAGCGCCTGCCCCCGCTTCCAGAGCGGCGACGCCAAGGGTCTGGTCAAGGAGTCGGTGCGCGGCGACGATATTTTCATCGTTGTTGACCCCGGCAACT
>ENA-OVGM01002835-OVGM01002835.1-human-gut-metagenome-genome-assembly--contig:-NODE-2835-length-10678-cov-3.755060_pt1 | contig 10678 bp, 19 predicted proteins | sample MGYA00237773_ERZ505425 | MGnify/ENA primary metagenome ERZ505425 (study PRJEB26158, sample SAMN06016407) | human gut metagenome | biome: human gut; feature: ankylosing spondylitis patient; material... | reverse complement strand
AAATTTTCTTTTTCGTAACTAGACAAATTTTATGAATCCGTAATAGGAGTGGAACTATGAATGAGCCATTTCACAAGCAAGTGTTGAGGATTATAGAAGGCGCTATAACAAAATATGGTTCAGCGGCGGCGCTTAGTCGTGCGACTGGCGTATCGTCTGCAAATTTGAGCAGATGGATCAACGGCAAGCAAATGCCCCGCTTGAACGAAATTTCGCCAATAATTTCAGCAGTTGGTGCGAGAATAAAGGGAGCAGACCCAGAACCAGCAAAAGATGTCTGCTTTGTAAACGCCCGCATCGTCCCCGCGGGTGAGGGCGTCGAACCGCCGCAGGCCGAGGACTACATAGCCGCGCCGATGGTGGGCGAGGTGGGGGCCGGGCCGGGCTACATCCCGCCTGAGGAGGTCAAGAGCTGGTTTCTGGCCTACAAGCACCATCCCGCCGTGCGTCTCCGGCGAAACCTGCTGGCCGTGGAGCTGGGGAAGAGCTCGGACAGCATGATGCCGACCCTCAATCCCGGCGACATCGTGCTTGTGGATCGAGACGACCGCGACGTGCAGCGGCCCGGCCACATGATGCTGGTATGCGACCCGGACGGCGCGGGCATGATCAAGCGCGTCAGCGTCCAGGAGGAGGGGCACGACTTTCGCATCACCTTCTACTCGGACAACGCCACCAAGCACCCGCCGCTTGTCTACTCCCTGCGCGAGGACTACCTTGACGACTGGGACAGGGCTATCGTGGGCCGCGCCATCTGGGCCTGGTCGGACATACGGGAGAAGTGAAAGGGGGAGCGGGCCCGCGCCCTCGACGCCTTCCGCCGGGCCATCGAACTGCACCCGGACGACAAGGCCGGGTACTGCGATCTTGCCTACGCCTATCTTTCCGGCGGCGAGGAGGAGCTTGCCGTGCGCTACTTCCGCAGGGCTGTGGAGGTGGACGCCTCAGCCGCCGCCGACCTCCGGGCGGACGCCCGCCTTGCCTCCCTGCTGCCCCGTATTCTCGCCTGATTTGATACTCTCAGACTCTCCATCTCTCTTGATTTTTCCTGCCTGTCACTAGATTCCGAGGGAGCGAAGGGCACAAGCTCCCCCCTTACCCCCTCACAAGGGGCAAGAAGAGAAGGTGTGCCCAGCAAAACCGTCAGCTTGTCACTGAGTTCGTCGGTCGCTTGCGCACCCCGTCCGACCATTCGACAGTCAGACGAGAGCCGGTAATGGAGTGGATCGTCCACCGAGGATGCCTTCCGGCTTTTCGCTCCTGGCATCGTGCCTTGGCCTCTTCCCCCGTTCCCGGCCAGCTTCCCAGGGCTGACCGGTAGGCACGCATTTTTTGCGCGGGTTAAGCCCGCCACGCTCCCCCATGCTTTCACGGGCAGGGGGCCGCCCCGTTTCGCGCCGTCTTTCGCGGCGTGATTTTTTTATATGCCAATTTTTACGAATAAGCAAGATTATGCTTGCAATCGTCATTGCGTTTTCGTAATATAAACTCACGGACGGCGGGGAAGGCCGGGAACAGCGCCCCACGGGGCCAAGTACCACAAAGCCGAAGCGCCGCCCGTGCCCCGAAAGTACCGAGCACGGCAAGCCGCAAGCGGTCAGGGCGGAGGGCGGATGCCCGACGAGGCCCGGATGCAGCGGGAAAGCACGCGACGGCAGGGAAGGGGGTGATGGTGAAGACAAGAGGCCCTTCGGGGGCCGGGGCGAGAAAAGGCGTCATGTGGAATGGCGTACTCCGAAAGGACGCAAGGTAGCTGTTGACCGACCATAGCAGCATAACATTTAGCATGTGAGATAATATGAAATATTTCTTACAGATAGTGGTTTCTATTGTTTTTGTCTTGGGTGTACTTGGCTGGATCATGAATTTTTGGAACCTGTTCCAATACGAATTTCCCGCCCAAGAATTCATCCTATCCGTAATAGGTATCTTTGTTCCCCCCTTGGGTGCAATCACAGGGTTTTTGTACTGAGCGTCGGGCGGTCAGTTGACTTTCTGACAATTCACCGCCCCGCATGAAAGGGAGCGCGAGAAATCGTACTCCCGAACCGTGCGATAATACATTCAGGCCGTGCGCTCCCATGCAGGGCTAAGCCCGGCTGGGCGCAGCGCAGTTTGGCAATCCAAAACAATGCAAGGAGTTTTTATGTTTAACATCCATGTGACCATCGAGGGAACGACTCCCCTCCTCATGAACCGTTTCAGCGAAGAAAACGAGGTTAAGGTTTCCTCCGGGGTGTCCAAGGTTGCCGTAGGCACCAAGGGGACGCCGAGAGAACAGGCTGAAAAGAAGGCTTACAAGGATTCCGATGGGATGCTGTATATCCCCGGCCCAAACATCTTCGCTTGCATCATCCAAGCTGGGAAATACCACAAGAACGGGAAATCCAAAGTCACAACGCTCAAAAGCAGCCTGATCCCTGCGGGTATGGCCCTGAGCGAAATCGTCTGTCCGCTCGGCACAAAGGATTTTGAGGTGGACAGCCGCAGCGTGGTCATCCCCGCTACCGGGGGCCGCATCATGGCGCATCGCCCGCGCCTCGACGAATGGAGCCTGAGCTTCACCCTTGAAGTTGACGAGGACATGTTCTCAGCAGAGTTCGTCCGCCTTGTGGTTGACGACGCGGGCCGCAAGATCGGCCTGGGAGATTTCCGCCCCGACAGAAAGGGGCCATTCGGCAAGTTCGTCGTCACCGGATGGAAGGTCATCAAGGAAAAGTCGGGACGGGCTGCGTAGAGAAAATCTTCCTCAAGGAAAGGCTGGGCCGGGCACGGCGGGGCGGGGCGAGGCTATGCATAGCAAGGCAAGGTTACCAAAGGAGCCGGGACACTCCCGGCTCCGAACGGTATCCTTGAAATACCATGTGTCTCACACCGGGTATGGCAGTGCGGTGTGTGGCGCGGTACAGCACAGTGTTGTGTGGCTCAGTAACGCCATGCGCAGTTTGGTAGGGCTGTGCATAGCGAGGCAAGGTGTGCGCGCCCCGGCGGGGATTGGCCCCGTCGGGTGCTTGCCTTGAATCATCGAAGCCCGGAACTACGCCGGGCTTTTTCATTGATTCCGGGACTGCGGAACGAATTTCAAAACAGAGGAGAATGTCCATGATGCAGTTCATCGTAATTTCGCATTCGGAAAGCGGCCCATTGGTTGAGGAGTTCGAGACGAAGACGAAGGCGGTAGACTTCGCGGAGGCTGTAGCCAGTGATGGTATGCCCTCGACCATACTCATGAGAATTTCCGAGATTCCCGCAGTCTTGCCAGAACGCGAAGACTTCGGCGTTCTCCCCGGCATCGACTTCCCCGCAACCCTGCACCGCGCTTGGTAGGCCGCCTAGCCCCGCACTTGCCCCGGATTCCAGGGCAGGAAACGGGATTGGGACGCCAATCCGAACTTCAACGCAGGAGAGAGGAACCATGAAGCATTTGAACAGGATGACCGCCCGTGAGCTAGAAACGGAACTTTCCCGGCTGGTGCATCTCCGCACCGCGACCTGCCGCATCACTCCAATCTTTGAACCGCAGGGCCTCGGGTTCGTGAACGACATCGATGGCAACGAACTCGCCCATTGTGCTCACGGAAGCGTCCGCGACTACATCGTCACGTTCGACCCCGCCACAGTCCGCGGACTTCTCGACGTCGCCATTGACGCCGTATCCGCCAGACTCGACGCGGTTTCCGAAGCCGAACGCAAGAGGGACGCGGCATGAAGTGGATAGAGCAATACCCCGTCGCGTGGCGCGTCGCCCTGATCGTCCTCTGCTTCCTGCTCGTGGGCTATTTCGAATGGGAAGACCAAGAACTCTTCAACAACATGACACCCCTGAGCGTGGAGGCGGAACGATGAATATCAAGGAACCGATTCTGATCCGTGCTTCCAGCCTCGCCGGGCTGTTTGAATGCCCGGCCCGATGGGAAGCCCAAAACATCCGCGGACTACGGACGCCTTCCAGCGGTTCCGCACGGCTCGGAACCGCCGTCCACACCAGCACGGCGCTGTTTGACACTTCGCGCATGAACGGAACGGGCATCACCCCGGACGAAGCGGCGGGCGCCGCTGTAGACGCCATCCACAAGCCGGATGAAGAAGTCCTTTGGGACGACCTCCAGCCCACGGAAGCCGAGCGTATCGCCCTCTCCCTGCACCGCCTGTACTGCTCCACCATCGCGCCCCGGCAAACCTATGCGGCGGTCGAGGCCACCTGCGAACGGCTGGACATCGCGGATCTTGGCATCGCTCTGACGGGAACCGTGGACCGCGTGAGGCGGACGGAGGACGGCTATGGAATTGCCGACATCAAAACCGGGAAATCCGCCGTCGGCGCGGACGGAACCTGCAAGACACAAGGACATGCCGCCCAACTCGCCGTCTACGAACTGCTGGCCGAGCACAGCACGGACATTTGCATCGAAGCCCCGGCCCAGATCATCGGGCTGCAAGTCGCCAAAACGGAAAGAGGCCAACGCGTGGCCACAGGGACAATCTCCGGCGGGCGGGACCTCCTCATCGGCGACGAAGAATTTCCCGGTCTTCTCGAAATGGCCGCAACCCTCATTCATAGCGGCAACTTTTACGGCAATCCCCGCTCCAACGGGTGCGGGGAAAAATACTGCCCCATCTTCAACACCTGCAAATGGAGACGATAACCCATGAGCCAACAGCCACAGACAACCACGCTTTCCGAATTGAAGAAGCCCGTGCCGCCCCTCGACCCTTCCATCAAGGCGGGCTTCGATACGGTGGGCGGTTTCGACCTCATCCAGCGCACGGCCAAACTGTTTGCGGCCTCCAACATCGTGCCGCAGCAGTTCCAAGGGAACCTCCCCAACTGCGTGATCGCTGTGGACATGGCCCTGCGCATGGGGGCCAACCCGCTCATGGTCTGCCAGAACCTCTATATCGTGCATGGACGCCCCGCATGGTCCGCACAATTCCTGATCGCCACCCTCAATCAATGCGGGCGGTTTACGTCCATCCGCTACGAATTTCAGGGCGAGGAAGGCAAGGATGAATGGGGATGCCGCGCCGTGGCTACCGAACTCGCCACAGGGGAAAAGCTGGCTGGACCGCTCATCACTATCGGACTGGCAAAAAAGGAAGGATGGTACGGCAAGAACGGGAGCAAGTGGCAGTCCATGCCGGAACTGATGCTCCGTTACCGGGCGGCGTCGTGGTTCGTCCGGGCCTACGCCCCGGAAATCGCCATGGGCTTGAAGACCGCCGAAGAAGTGCAGGACACGTATGATCTCGAACCCGCCGAAGACGGGACATATCGCGTATCCGTGCAGGAAATGAAGGAAGAAGCGCAGGACAGGGATACCCCGTCCAAGCGTAGCCGCCCCACCAACGCCGAAATGGAAGCCCGGCGCAAAGAAGCCGCGGACGCATGGCTGGCCACGGGCAACCCTCTTGAGGACGTCGAAAAACTGGTGAACGCCTACGCCCGCAACTGGACCACAGCGCAGTGCGAAAAGGCCAAGCAACTTGCCGCCGAAGCCATGCGGAACGGTGCGCAACAGGACGCCCCGGAAGTATCCGAGCAGCCGGAAGCGCAGCCCGCCCCCGCCGCCAACATGATCACCTGTCCGAAAACCGAAACGCAGGTGAGCGACTGGACGTGCTCCGACTGCGAACAGCGCGCCGGATGCCCGGCGTGGGCCGAATAACCACCCCGGCCCGGCTCACCACCGGGCCTTTCTTTTGATGAGGTAAGGACATGAACAAATCTGATTTCATCATAACGGTTCGAGCGTCCGACACCACGGGAACCTTGACCTCAATCGAGAAGACCGATCGTGTCGTCAGCCATGTGTTGGACATGCTCAAGGAAAGCATCGTGAAACATGGTTCCTTGAAAATTCAGGGCTTCGGCGTGTTCGAAGTCGTGGACGTTACCGCCCGCGAAAGACGTAACCCGCGCACCGGGGAAAGCATCCCCGTACCCGCTCACAAGGCTGTGAAGTTCAGGCCGGGGAAGGATCTGCGGGAGGCGGTGAACCGTGGGTAACGGATTTACAAGATTCATGAACTCAAAATTTATGGGGATGGTTTACGCGCTCATCATGTTCTTTTTCTGTATGCATCTTGCGTACAGATCTGGTGAGATGAGCGGAATCCTCTCCGAAAAACAGAAAAAGGACATCGTATTTGTCATCATTGACCCTGAAAACAGCATCCACAGGGTTATCTGGAGTGACGGAACCTTAAAGGAATTCAGCGGTGATACGCCATGCCCGACGCCGACACCCTCCCCGACATCAGACTAAAATGTCCTGATTTGGCATCAATAATTCCGGGGCGTCATTTTCTCTACCGAGCCAAGGTAGGCGGAGAACGCCAAACCGTCACCGTGACGCCATCCTGTGCCCCGTATCCCCGTGATTTCGGGAAGGGACGCAAAGCTATGTACGTCACCGTGTACGGCTACGAGGGGAAATGGACGGTTCCGGCAAGCAAGCTGAGAGTAGCGGAGAAAGTATGAAAAGGCCCCGAGTCCTTTATGGTTCGGGGCCTTGAGTAGAAGAACGTGGTATAGTGCCTCGCTCTCCCCTAAACGTAGCAATTTAGGATAGAGCTTTCATTAGCTCTTGTCAAAATTGCAGATAGCACCCCACGCCCCGCCCTCCCCCGGCGGGGCTTTTCATACCCCAGACCGTGGGCCGCGCATACGAATCACGCGGGATGATATGGACAATTTCAAAGTTGGCGATACGGTACAGTGGGCTTCTGCCGCAAATGGGTCTTGGAAAGAAAAAAAGGGCATTGTTGAATCCGTCATACCTGCGGGCGGGAATCCTGAGATATATGCTACGAGGGTAGCTGAAAAATTTGGGAGAAGGACACCTCATCTTGGATATCCTCGGGATCACGTATCGTATATCGTTCGCGTCCCCTCGAAAACTGGTGGTGTAGGAAAGTTCTACCGACCTCATGTTGTGCTACTGGAAAAGGCGGAATGACGAAATGGGAAAGGCGGCTCACGTGGGTGTGGGTCGCCTTATTCCTTTGGGTGATCTGGGCAACTGGCCACGGAAGGGGGTGATGCCAATGGGAGGGAGTAACGAGTTCGTTCATCCGTCCACATCTTCGGCAGGGGCGCGGCTGCATGAACAACGCGCGGGAGACATATTGAGATATCTTTCAGTTTGTTCCGGCATCGAGGCCGCGACAGTGGCGTGGGGTCCGCTCGGTTTTCAGGCTGTTGCTTTTTCAGAGATCGAACCTTTTCCGAACGCAGTTTTGGCGCATCACTACCCAGACGTGCCCAACATCGGAGACATGTCTTCAATAGACGGTCACACATACAGAGGGAAAGTAGATATTCTCGTGGGAGGAACCCCGTGCCAGTCTTTTTCCGTAGCCGGACTTCGCCGGGGGTTGTCAGATGAGCGTGGAAATCTCGCGCTCAAGTTTGTGGAGCTTGCAGATGCAATTCAGTCTTCTTTCGTTCTGTGGGAAAACGTACCCGGAGTGCTGTCTTCAAAAGACAATGCCTTCGGGTGTTTCATTGGCGGACTTTGTAGCTTCAATGGGCCGGTTTTCCCTCCAGGGGAAGGGCGATGGTCAAGCACTGGTTGTGTGTTTGGACCCCAAAGAACAGTCGCGTGGCGTGTCCTTGATGCCCAATATTTCGGAGTTCCCCAACGCCGCCGTCGTCTGTTCGTTGTCGCGTGTCCTCGAAACGGGGCCGATCCCCTCTCGATTCTTTTTGAGTTCGACGGCGTGCGCCGGGATACTCCACCGCGCCGAGAAACGGGGCAGGACGTTACCCAAGCAGTTACGCGAAGCCTTGGAGCGGGCGGCGCGGACGATACCAGAGCGCAAGGCGGATTCTACATCCCCGCGATAGTAGGGCAGGCCATGTCTTGCAAGTGGAGCAAGGGCACGTCCGGTCCGGCTGGAGATGAGCATCATAACCTCATATGCCCACCGATTATGACAAAGACGTGCATCACCGCTATCCATCCTCATTGCATTGGCCGTCTTCCTACGTCCGGACCGCAGGGAAAGGAGTACTTGGACGACGGGAGCGCATACACGATGGACACGAAGGCTCCACAGGCAATCGCCACCCGCACGGCGCAGACATCCGGACAAGCCGTTTTCGTCCATGTTGCACCCATGGTCGGGGCCTCTGGGCCGCCGTACAGCAGGACAGGCAACAGCCGTGTGGAATCAGAAGCACTGGCTCTTTCCGGGAATTGCGTGCGCCGGCTCACCCCAAGGGAGTGCGAGCGTCTCCAAGGCTTCCCGGACGACTACACACTTATTCCCGGAGCCTCGGATTCCGCGCGGTACAAAGCTCTCGGAAACAGCATGGCCGTTCCCGTCATGCGGTGGATCGGAGAAAGGATACAGAAATGGGAGAACATGTATGCTGACGGAAAAGGAAAGGAAGTGGCTGGAGGAGCGGAAGAAACGCACCCAACATTGTGATACTTGTCCGAATCGGGTTGGCTATTATGAACTGTGCTCTTCTTGTCGTTCCAGAAGTTTGTACGGGCTGTCTCTTTGTCCAGACTACCGCGACGCCGCCGAGTTCGAGTCGAGGGTGGCGGTGGTCGCTGCAAACGGAGCGCAACCCTGTCTCCAATACGACTATGATTGCCCTTACGGTTATGCTGGTGACTGCCCTGACAATTGTGATGGTAACTATAACCGATTTGGCACTCAGGCTACACGCTGCGGGTTGAAGCACGCCCGCTTGTACGTTGAAGAGGAGATGGACCAATGAACGAAACCACTCTTGATGAAATCATGAAGTGCTCGAAAAAGGCGATTGCGCTGGCATATATGTGCAAAATCAGTGCATCGGTTTATACTCGATGCCCGCTACATGGCGAAGAAACAGAAAATTGCCCTATGAAAGAGGTGTGGTGCTCAGACGTTACGCCTCAAGCTTGGGAAGAAGTGTTGAACAACGCGCAGGAGGAGAGAGGATGCCTGAGCCCCAGATCGTAATCGTGGTCAACTCCCTCACAGAAGCCCACAAGCTCGAACGGGAACTTGTGCGGGATAGACAGAATGCATGTGGCTACAGGCCGCGTCAAAAGGATGAGTGCAGGTTTTGCAAGCACGTGGGGCGCTACTCCAGCTACACATACCAAACAACCTACTTTTGCGACTTGCACAATTTTTGTGTTGCTGCACGCGGGATATGCAACGACTTTGAAACAAATATACCGGGGGAACGAACCAATGACAGCACAGGAATGGCTTGACGAACTGGAGCGGCTTAGGAAGGCGGCGATCATGCCGCCCTATTATCTCAGGAAGAAACTCTTTTTTGGAGAGGATGAAGAAGAATACTACATCACCGATAAAGAAGAGCGCCTCATCTGCCGGATGAAATACATGTCCACAGAACCGGATAACGCCGCCTACATCGTCGCCGCGTGCAACGCTGTGCCAAGGCTGATCGAGATGCTCGTCTTCCTCGCGTCTCTCGCTTCCGAGGACGACGAATCCGTAGACGCCATAGAGCGGCGCATTCAATGGGCTTACAACGAAACGAGGCCGAAAGAATGATCACCCTCGCAGAACTCGCCCGCATCCGTTCCGCCGCCATTGGCGACATGCTCGGAGACTCCAAGGAGATCGACAAACTCGGACCAGCGGCTACGATTTTCAGGCTGTGCCGGGAATTGGAACTAGCACGTAAACACTCCGTCACCATGTCAGAGGTGGCTAAAGCAGCATGGGGAGGGAAAATCCCGTCACCGTTGCCCGGTCATACTCACATGACCGAAGAAGAATTTACCGAAAGATATAACTGCCCTTGGTGTGGCGGTTCTGGTCACATCGACGATTGCGATGAAGCAGACAAACAGGTCAAGGCTCAACTGGAACGGCTGGATCGGGAAGCGGATGTCCTCAGTATCTGGCTTGCAAACGCATATATCGACATTGATTTACTGCCCGAGATCGATTCCGGTGCTATGAATCCGCCGTTGCCTGAAGATGTACGGGAAGCCGCACGCGAGGCCATGGAGGAAGGGAGATGAACACCACAGTACAAAAAGTCATTCATGATAGGATGAAAGCGACTGGGATCACACAAACTGAACTAGCTGTTGTCTTACACAGCAGAGCGCGTGCTTCCGAGATTATTAATGGGAAAAGGGATCTAAGGAGGACTGAACTGCTTGTACTTTCATATCTGCTCCATATCCCGCTTGAAACGCTGATGCCTCCTCTTAGTGAAGAGGATAAGCTGCATATCGACTCGCTCATTGCTTGGGAGAGAAAACTTCAAGAGACAAGATATATAAAAAAAAGAGCTTCTAAACGGAGTAAAAAAGCATGCCCGAAGAACTGACGTTGCTACCGTGTCCATTATGTCAAGCAACAGCCCATGTTGAATACCACAATGGATATTTACGTGTGATATGTGAAGGCGAACCGGGATGCCCGTTCAGAATGGGCGGAAAGAGGTTTGTTTTTCCCGATGAGTGCTATGACTGGTGGAACAACCTGCCCCGTGCGCTGACGTGGACGACCGAGCCGCAACTAGGAGCATGGAATTGGTGGAAGGATGAAGATAGCCGCATCCCTCGGTACGTCTATCAAGATGGAACCGTCGCCATCACTATGCAGATCGACCGCGTACCATATCAAAAACTTGGTGGACAATGGGCTGGCCCCATCCCCGAACCCCGCGAACCGAAGTAGCCCCGAT
>ENA-OVGM01002833-OVGM01002833.1-human-gut-metagenome-genome-assembly--contig:-NODE-2833-length-10683-cov-3.141137_pt1 | contig 10683 bp, 10 predicted proteins | sample MGYA00237773_ERZ505425 | MGnify/ENA primary metagenome ERZ505425 (study PRJEB26158, sample SAMN06016407) | human gut metagenome | biome: human gut; feature: ankylosing spondylitis patient; material... | reverse complement strand
TTTTTTTATTCTTTACCTACTCGCCAAGGCTGCGGGAGAACCCCCCATCCTCACAGGATGGAGAGCTGTCCCGGATCCTCGTCACCCTCTGGGCCACCCCAGATCTCTGGGCAGCCCCAGAATGTAGTCGGCGCTGACGTGATAATACCGGCACAGCTTCTCCAGCTTTTCGATGCCCATTTCGCTGGTGCCGTCCCGCCAGCGCCGGATCTGCTTGGTGCTGACGCCGATGACCTTCGCCAGATCCTGCACCTTGGTGTCGCTGTCCTCAATAATGGCGTCAATATTTGGATACTGCTTCATGTATGCTCTCCTCGTGGTCTATTGTCTATGCTTCATCGGCGATTTTTGTCGAATTATGTCGAAAATTTTACACGCAAAATGGCACGTTCGTCTTGACTTTGGACATATATGTCATTTATAATATGTAAAGACATATATGTCCCACATTTATTTGTTCGTTCTGTCCTCATCACCGTCATTGTTTGACATTCTCCACGCAATATGACTGGAAATTTCAGGACAGTTGCTCTGTTTCGACGTTCTTCATGAGCAAAAGATGCTTTAATAGTCCTGCACCCGCCAAGTGCTCCAAGCTATCTCCGGGAGGAACCCCCTATGACCGTAAAAAAACTCTTACAGATCATCAGCACCATTCTGGTGGCGCTGGTAGTCCTTCTGGCCGTGGCGCTGGTCGGCGTCCGACTGGCCGGCATCCGCACCTTCACCGTCCTGTCCGGGTCCATGGAGCCCACTTACCATGTAGGCTCCCTCATCTACGTAAAAAAGGTGGACCCCACCACCATCCGGCCGGGGCAGGTCATCACCTTCATGCTGGATGAGAACACCGTGGCCACCCACCGGGTGGTGGAGGTGGTCCCCGACGAGGACGATCCCTCCACGCTCCGCTTCCGCACCAAGGGTGACGCCAACGACGCCGAGGACGGCAGCCTCGTCCACTATAAAAACGTCATCGGCACCCCGGTGTTCACCATCCCCAAGCTGGGCTACGTGGCCAATTACATCCAGCATCCCCCCGGCCTGTACGTGGCCATCTCCGCCGGGGCCGTCCTGCTGCTGCTGACCTTCCTGCCGGACCTGCTCTCCGGCGGCTCCGACAAGGGGCAGGGCAAGCACATCCGTCAGGACAGTCAAAAGGCATAGATCCGTCGGTCCTGCCGCAAGGCTCACCATATAATTTGTTATCATTTTATGCAGGAGGAAAAACCATGAAAGCAAGGAACCGCATCAAACCCCTGTTGACCCTGTGCTGCGCCCTGCTGCTGGTAGCCGCCGGTGTGTTCGGCACGCTGGCCTACCTCACCGGCACAGACACGGTCAACAACACCTTCACCGTCGGCAACGTGAAGATCACGCTGGACGAGGCCAAGGTGACCACCGACGGCACGCCTGTGGAGGGCGCTGACCGTGTGAAGGCCAACGAGTACCATCTGCTCCCCGGCCACACCTACACCAAGGACCCCACCGTCACCGTCAAGACCGGCAGCGACGCAAGCTACGTCCGCATGAAGGTCACCTTCAACAACGCCACGGACATCATCGCCCTGTGTACTGACCCCGAGTTTGCCGAGGACGGCCCCACCGGCGTGGAGAACGCCTATCCCCTGATCCGCATGGTGAAGTTCGTGGAAGCCAATGCCCCCAAGTGGGACGGCATCATCCCCGATAACATGGTGGAGACAGAGGAGATGCTGGCCGATGCCAAGTACTTCGCCTACGATGCAAAAGCCGACACCCTGACCTACTATTTCTATTACAACGAGACCGTTGCCGCCCCCGACGGTGATGTGGTCCTGCCTGTCCTGTTTGACAAAGTGACCCTGCCCGAGTGGGTCACCAACGACCAGCTGGCCACTCTGGAGAATTTCCAGATCACCGTGGTGGCCGAGGCCATTCAGGCCGACGGCTTCGCCAATGCGGGCGCCGCTTGGGCCGCCTTCAACGGCTGATTTCCCCCCCCGGTTTCGACGGCACATGGGCTGCGCCCCACGCCGCAGAAATAGATGTTATAGTTTGTAAGAAAGGAAGAATCAAGTATGAAGAAAAAAACTCTGGCACTGGTTCTGGCTCTGACCCTGTTGGTGGCCGGTGTCGTCGGCGGCACGCTGGCTTGGCTGACCGATCAGACCGCCGAGGTGAAGAACACCTTCACCGTGGGCGATATCAACATCGGCCTCACCGAGACCACCACAGACTACAAGATGGTTCCCGGCAACACCATCGCCAAGGACCCCACCGTCACCGTCAAGGCCAATTCCGAGGCCTGCTGGCTGTTCGTGAAGGTCACGGAGTCCGAGAATCTGGACACCTTCATCACCTATGCCATCGCAGAGGGTTGGACGGAGCTGCAAGACGGCGTTTACTATCGTGAGGTTCCCGCCTCCAACGCTGACCAGACCTTCTCCGTGCTGAAAGGTGATGCCGTCACTGTGAACAGCGATGTTACCAAGGAAATGCTCACGGCTAAGGATTTCGCCAATCCCACCCTGACCTTTAAGGCCTACGCCGTGCAGAAGGACAATGTTGCCTCTGCCTCCGATGCTTGGGCCAAGGTCAACCCCTAACCAAGTGATCCCTTGCACATTCTGATACCCAAAAAATCAAACAAAAAGGAGAGCAATTACATGAAAAAGAAGATCACTGCCCTGTTCCTGTGCGTGGCGCTGGCCGCCATCGCCATCGTCGGTGCCTCTCTGGCCTACTTCTCCGACACCGACAACAAGACCAACACATTCACCGTCGGCGGCGTAAAAATCGACCTGATCGAGCAGCAGAGTAATGAGGACCATACCGGCTTTGTTCCTTATACGGGAGATAAGGTTCTCATGCCCATCGTCGGCTCCGCTCAGGGAGAAAAATACCCCAACGGCCAGCCCAAGGCTGCGAACTACATCGACAAGGTCGTAACGATTCAGAATACCGGCAAGTCTGCCGCTTGGATTCGTGCTTACTATGCGGTTCCCTCCGATCTGGATGACGGCTATGAGACCTTCAACGCCGGTGCGAACATCCTGCACGGCAACTTCGGCAACAAGATCGTTGACGGCACTGTCTACACCACCTTCGGTGCGGAGTGGAACTGGATGCATGACGGCAAGTGGAACTACTTCGAGACCACCATGGACGGCGTCAACTACAACGTCTACTTCGCTGACTACTACCAGCCTGTTGCGGCCAATGAGACCACCGAGCAGCTCATTTGCGGCGTGTATCTGGACAAGAACGTGGATATGAAGGACGGCAAGTACATCGATACGCGTTACCCCAACGCCGACCTCTCTATCCTGGAAGGCACGGTCAAGTATCCCGTATTTGCGGTTGCTGTGCAGGCTGACGGCTTTGACACTGCCGCAGCTGCTATGGATGCCGCCTTCGGCGCCAACTACAATCCTTGGGGCGGCGATGCCACCAACTGGCAGTAATTCCCCCCCAACAGGAAGCAGATCGGCTTCCCTGACTCTACTATCTCCTCCCTATTTTTTTGCGGCACGGGTCCTGTGACCCGACCAACCCCGACACGCCTGTTACCAGCGGGTCGTGTCGGGTGGCAGAGAGCCCCCCTGTAGGCTCCCTGCCGCCCCGGTGAACCTGTTACCAGCGGGAACACCGGCGGCCATGGCCTCTTAGAGGCCCGGCCAAACCAGTGCAGCTGTTACCGCAGCTGCACCGGTTTGACCGTTGCGGTCACCCACCTTCTCTGTCCTCCCTATGGAGGCTGACCATAGACAGGAAAGGAGCAACCACATGAAACGAAAGCTGTTATTACTGTCGGTGCTGGCCATCTGCGTGGCCACGCTGGCAGCCGGAACGCTGGCGTATTTCAGCGCCAACGGAACGGCACGCAATGTCATCACCACCGGCAATGTCTCCATTGCTGTGGAGGAGTGGGCGGATGCGGATAAGACCCAGCCCTTCGAGGATCTGACGGGCATCATGCCCGGCACCACCGTCACCAAAATTGCCGAGGTCCGCAACACCGGCGAAGCCGACGCATGGATCCGTGTCCGCCTCACCGGCGACATCCGCCTCACCGGTGACGGCACGCCGGACCCTTCGCTGGTAAAGCCTGACCTCAACACCATCGGCTACCTCTACTGCAACAAGGCCATCCGCCCCGGCGAGAGCACCGCCCCTCTGTTCACCTGCGTCACCTTTGACGCCGGTATGGGCAACGAGTATCAGGATGCCACCGCCACCGTCCATGTGGCCGCCGAGGCTGTCCAGACTGCCAACAACGGCGTCACCGCTCTGGAGGCGCTGGGCTGGCCAACGCAGGGTTAAGGAGGTGCGGTACATGAAAAAAATGCGGCATATGAAGAGAAAAGCCCTTGTGGCGCTGGTGCTGTCCGTCACCATGCTGCTGACCCTGATGCCCGGTCTGGTCTTTGGTGTCTCCGACGATCAGGGTGACCCGGACACCGTCAGCTCCTCCATCGACTACCCCACCGTGAATTTCACCGACGTGGCCCCCTTCCTGCCCCCGGTCAGCGGTGCCGCCCCCCGGCGCTCCCCGGCCCGTGCCGCCGGTGATGCCGATCCCAGCAGCGATAACGGCAATAACGGCATGGTGGTCAACAAGACCTCCGTTTATAACGAGGAGACCGGCGCCTATGACATCACGCTGGAGGCCTACGCCACCGGCAGCAAGGTCATCAGCACCGTCACCAGCGACGTCCCCACGGACATCGTTCTGGTCCTGGATCAGTCCGGCTCTATGGGGGATAACTTCTCCACCACAACGTCGGACTCCTGGGTCTCCTACGGCAAGCGTACCAACGACGCAAACTATAATAACCGCATGGACAGCAGCAACAACAAGAAGAACCGCAACCTTTACTACAAGCTGTCCGACGGCGGTTATGCAGAGGTCCTTATGGACCGCTCCGAAGCCGGAACCGTCAAAAAGTACACGGAGTATAACGGAAACAACTCCGACTGCTATGATAGCAGCGATACCCTCTATACAGAAATAAACGGCCAGTATGTAGAAGTATCTGTTTCGTATACTACTAATTACGGAATACGTACCTATACCTACACTTATACTGTCCCCGGCAGCTCACCGGTCACGGGAACAAGCTACTATAAGCGCGGCGATCCTCCCTTCCCCATCTACCGGTTGGAGGACGTCCCCGATTATGCATATACCTATTCCTACAACGTCAACGGGACCCGCACGGACATCGGCACCTCCACCGGAGCGGACACGGTATTTGAAACCGAGCTCTATCAGAAGATTCCCTCCGGCACCAAAATCACCCGTCTGGAAGCCCTGAAAAATGCCGCCGCCACCTTTGCAAATTCCGTGGAGGAGAAGGCCAAGGGCGCTGACGGTGTCCTCGGCACCGAGGACGACATCTCCCACCGCATCGCCGTGGTGGGCTTCGCCAGCAAGTCCGGCTACGGCGACAATACGGAGCTGCTGTCCATCGCCGGAAGCAACAGCGGCAACGTGGGCGTGGCCTATCACAACATCACCGACCAGAACCTCAAGGACGTTCTTCAGGAAGTGGACACCTCCGCCGGTCAGACTATGGTCTCCACCGCCATTGATGCTCTGGCCGCCAGCGGCGCCACCCGGACGGATCTGGGTCTGGACATGGCCCAGCGCATCCTCTCCGCCAACCCCGTGCAGGCTAGTGAGAAGCGCAACCGTGTGGTCATCGTCTTTACGGACGGTGCCCCCACCAGCTTCAACGGCTTTGAGAAGGATGTCGCCGACAACGCCATCACCTATGCCGGCACCATCAAGACCACCGGAGCCACCGTCTACACCATCGGCATCTTCGCCGGAGCCAACGCCACCAGTGCCGGCACCGAGCCCAAAGGCGACCTTGATCAGGACAGCAGCTCCCTGAACAGCGCCTGCAACTGGTTCATGCAGCAGGTGTCCTCCAACAACGGCACGCCCCGTACTCCCAGCTACTACCTGTCTGCGGCGGACACCGGTTCCCTCAGCAACATCTTCCAGCAGATCTCCGACAACATCGAGAGCGGCGGCTCCTCCTCCACCCTGACGGAGGAATCCGTGGTCCGGGATATCATCTCCCCCCAGTTCACCCTTCCTGCCGGAGCCACCGCCTCTGATATCACGCTGGAGACCTACGCCTGCACCGGCAAGGACGGCGACACCTACACATGGAGCAAAAATGCCGACGCCATGGACGCCACTGCCGCGATAGACGGCAATAACGTCAGCGTCACAGGCTTTAACTTCTCCGAGAACTACGTGGGTACCGTCACCAATAACGGCAGCGTCACCTACCGGGGCCATAAGCTGGTCATCCGCTTCAGCGTCAAGCCTCAGCCCGGCTTTCTGGGCGGCAACAATGTCCCCACCAACGCCGGGGCCGGCGTCTATGAAAACAAAGACTCCGAGACCCCTGTCCGGGAGTTCCCCCAGCCCACGGTAAACGTCCCCATCCAGCCCGTCACCGTTGCAGCGCAGGACTATAACGTCTATCTGCTGGGTGGTCTCACCGCCAGCCAGCTGCAAAGCGGCTCCACCGTGCAGGTGGGCAGCATCTCTCTGGATCTGACCAAGGCCACCGACTCCGATCACCCCTACGGCTTGGAGCCGTGGCAGACCGCCTACGTGGATATCACCGTCTCCCTCACAGGCCCGGACGGCAGCCCCGTCACCGACCTGGCCCAGCTGCGGGCGGACACTTCCTACACCGTCTCCGTCACGGTATCCCCCAAAACGGAGCCGCAGGCGGATTCCAGCGGCACACCGGCCACCAAACAGAGCGGCAGCGCTACCGGCAAGGTCAACGTCTTTAAGCCGACGCTCACCTACGAGGACGGCACCGTCTACTACGGCGACACCTTCGATAGGGCCACGCTGCCCGGTTACCGCACCTCCACCAGTTGGTTCCACAATGGCACCGACGCTGCCACCGTAACCATGACCGGCACTGCCCCGGCGCTGACCTACGGCTACACCTACGACACCACCCTTCTGACGGACATCGTGAACACCAAGCAGGACATCCCCGTGAAGGCCACCATCTCCATCGGTGAGACCGATATCACCGGCGACACCACCTTCCTGCACACGGACTGCGCCGGAGAGACCTGGAGCCACACCAGCGGCGACCCCGCCTTCCTGCTCCACGTCAGGACCTGCGCCCTGACCGTCACCAAGACCGGCGGCGCTGACGGTGAGCCCTATGTGTTCAACGTCTACCGTAACGGCAACCCCTACACCCAGGTCACGGTGGTGGGCAGCAGCAGTGTCTCCATCTATGAGCTTCCGGTGGGCAAATACACCATTGAGGAGGACACCGGCTGGAGCTGGCGCTATGACGCCGCCTACGACCCCGATAAGCCGGACGGCTGCACCCTCACCGCCGGCCACAATAGCGGCAGCATCACCTGCACCAACACCCTGAAGAATGACCGCTGGCTCAACGGCTTCAGTGATGTCATCGCCAACATCTTCGGAATCCGACACTGAGAAAGGAGGAACTGTTTGTGGCACGCAGAAAATATCCTTCGCCCCGGAAGCCGGGAGCGCTGCTTCTGACGCTGGTTCTGCTGGCGCTGGCCCTCACCGGCGCCACGCTGGCGTATCTCATCACCCATACGGACCCCGTCCCCAACCGGTTCACTCCCGCCCATGTGTCCTGCAACGTCACGGAGGACTTTGACGGCACGACCAAGAAGAACGTCAACGTCACCAACACCGGTGACATTGACGCCTACCTCCGGGTGAAGCTGGTGACCTACCGGGTCAATGACGACGGCCAACACATCGGCGGCACGGCAGCCATCCCCGCCTTCACCCCCGGCGACGGCTGGGTAAAGTATGGCGACTATTACTACTACACCTACCCCGTGGCCCCCGGTCAGCAGCCCGAAACCCCGCTCATTGATAGCCTGACCCTCACCGGCAGCTACAGCGATGCCGACGGCGGCAAGCAGGCGCTGGAGATCATGGCGGAGGCTATCCAGAGCGCCCCGGCAGACGCCTTGGGTGAGGCTTGGGGCGTCACCATCACACCGGGCCACGTGGCCAAGTATCAGTAAGGAGGGAACGGCATGAAACGAAAAACCATCTGTTCTCTGGCACTGACGCTGCTGATGCTCCTGTCCTGTCTCTGCGCCGCCTACGCCGATACCGGCTCCGTCACCTATGACGGCGACGCTCAGAGCTTCGTGTTCCTTCCCGGCAGTGACTACTCTCCTACCGATTTGTTCCCGGACTTTAAGGGCGTCATGCCCGGCGACCGGCTTACACAGACCCTGCGCCTGCGAAACGACAGCGACCATCGGGTGCGGCTGTACCTGCGCTCTCTGGGATCCGAGTCCGGTTCCGAGGAATTTCTCTCTCAGATGACCCTGACGGTGCAGGCTCCCACCTCCACCCTTTTCGATGCGCCCGCCCACGAGACGGCACAGCTGACGGATTGGACGGAGCTGGGAACCATCGCCCCCAGCGGCGATCTGGAGCTCACCGTGACCCTGAACGTCCCCCTGACCATGGGCAACGACTTCCAGTCCGACATTGGCTATCTGGACTGGCAGTTCAAGGCCCAGGAGCTGGAGGACCCCACGCCCCCCACCGGCGACGTCTACGCTCCCCCCCTGTGGCCGCTGATGGCCACGCTCTCCATGGGCGGCATCGCCTTCCTCCTGAGCCGCAGAAAGCACCGGGAGGAGCCGTAATTTTCCGCATGAAAAGAGACTGCCGAACCCCTTCGGCAGTCTCTTTTTCTGTCTATCTCCCCGTCAAGGGCATGGGGAAGTCCAGCCATGGGGCCTCCTTGGGCGGCAGTTTGGAAAACCGCATGGCCGCCCCGGTCTGTGGATGGGCGAACTCCAGCCGCCACGACCACAGGGCGATGCTTTCCCCTTCCTCTCCCCCGCCGTATTTCCGGTCCCCCACCAGTGGAAACCCACGGGAGGCAAACTGCACCCGAATTTGATGGGTCCGCCCGGTGTGCAGCCGGATACGCACCAGCGACAGCCCCTCCCGGCTCCCCAGCACCTCATAGGACAGCTCCGCCGGGCGCACGTCCTTCCCCGGCTCCGCCGCCACATAGGTGCGCCGCCGGACGGGATCCCGCCCCAGCAGGTCCGTCATCACGCCCCCCTCCGGCACGCCGTGGACCACCGCCAGATACTCCTTGCCGAAGGTGCGGCTGCGAATCTGCTCCGACAGCAGGGACGCCGCCTTGGCCGACCGGGCGTAGACCATCAGCCCGCTGACGGCAGCGTCCAGCCGGTGTACCGTGCGGATGCAGGGGGTCCCCAGTTCCTGCCGCAGCAGCTGGGGCATCCCGCCGGGCTCGTCGGTGCTCAGCACCCCGGCAGGCTTCACCGCCACCACGATGCGTGGGTCTGCGTAAACGATCTCCATGGGGCATCTCTCCCTTACCATTCATCTTCTATCCTCTATCCTACCACATCCCGTCTCCGCTTGCAAGAAAGTCCTTTCCATCTGCCGCCAGGCGTGCTATAATGGCACCAAACCATCAGAATACAGGAGGGGATTGCCGTGAAAAAGACCGTTTTGAGGAAATATGCCCAGCTGATCGCCGCCTCCGGCGTCAATGTGCAGCCGGGTCAGGAGGTATTCATCGCCGCCGATCTGGATCAGCCGGAGTTTGTGAAGATGCTGGTGGAGGAATGCTATAAGCGCAAGGCCAAGAAGGTGGTGGTGGACTGGAGCTATCAGCCCCTGCAAAAGCTCCACTACCGCTATCGGACCCTGACCACCCTCTCCAAGCTTGATAACTACGAGGAGGCCCGCTGGCAGCACTATGTGGATACCATCCCCTGCCGCATCTACCTGCTCAGCGAGGACCCCGACGGCCTGAAGGGCATCAATCAGGAGAAGATGGCCAAGAGTCAGCAGCGGCTGTACCCCGTCATCAAGAAATACCGGGATCAGATCGAGAATAAGTACCAGTGGTGCATCGCCGCCGTCCCCGGCGCCGCATGGGCTAAAAAGCTGTTCCCGGAGCTGCGGACCAGTCAGGCCATTGAGAAGCTGTGGGAGGCCATCCTCTCCACCAGCCGGGTGGACGAGGACCCCGTGGCGGCGTGGGAGGCCCACAACAAGGACCTCCACGACCGGTGCCAGTACCTCAGCGGTCTGGGCATCCGGGAGCTGCGCTACAAGAGCGCCAACGGCACGGACTTCACCGTGGGCATGATCCCGGAGGCGCAGTTCTGCGGCGGCGGCGAGACCAGCCTGCAGGGCATCTTCTTCAATCCCAATATCCCCACGGAGGAGTGCTTCATCTCCCCCATGAAGGGTGTGGCCGAGGGCATTGTCTACGCCACCAAGCCCCTGAGCTATCAGGGTCAGCTCATCGACGGCTTCTGGATCCGCTTCCACGAGGGTAAGGCGGTGGAGTGGCACGCCGAGGTCAACAACGACCTGCTGACCAAGCTCATCACCATGGACGAGGGCAGCTGCTATCTGGGCGAGTGCGCTCTGGTCCCCTTTGACTCCCCCATCAATCAAACGGGCCTGCTGTTTTATAACACCCTCTTTGATGAAAACGCCTGCTGCCATCTGGCGCTGGGCATGGGCTTTGCCGATACCATCCGGGACTTCCAGAACAAGACGCTGGAGGAGTGCCGGGCGCTGGGCGTCAACGACTCCATGATCCACGAGGACTTCATGATCGGCTCGGCGGACCTCTCCAT